>Ga0189292_10125_pt1 | contig 39960 bp, 31 predicted proteins | sample UW1oraminimetaG_FD_130317 | JGI IMG/M metagenome (GOLD analysis project Ga0189292, IMG submission 130317) | Marine microbial communities from the Costa Rica Dome - UW179A-orange mini metaG | ecosystem: Environmental > Aquatic > Marine > Oceanic > Photic zone | place: Costa Rica: the Eastern...
GATGGCCAGGCAATGGCGTACTCGCTCAGGGTAGCTGATGGTCCATTGCAAGGCCTGCATGCCGCCCAGGCTGCCGCCTATCACCGCTGCCCATTGGGCGATGCCAAGGCAGTCGGCCAGAAGTGCCTGACTGTGCACCCAGTCTTCCACTGTCACCACTGGGAAGTCTGCACCATAGGGCTTGCCGCTGGCCGGGTTGGTGCTGCTCGGGCCGGTCGAACCATTGCAGCCGCCCAGGTTGTTCAGGCTGACGACGAAGAAATGATCGGTATCGATGGCCTTGCCCGGGCCTATGCAGGAATCCCACCAGCCGGGTTTGCGGTCGTCCATGCTGTGGTAGCCGGCGGCATGATGGTGGCCGGAAAGTGCATGGCAGATGAGCACGGCATTGCTGCGCGCGGCGTTCAGCTCGCCATAGGTTTCATAGATCAGCTGGTAATCAGCTAGCGTACGGCCGCAGGCGAGTGTCAGTGGTTCGGCAAAATGCGCGACCTGCGGAATCACCAGGCCAACGGAATCGGCGGGAATGGCAGTGGGCATCGACCCTGGCTCTTGCTTGAAGAAGGCGGCAAAGTCTAAAGGTATGCGCGTTGCAATTCATCCTGAAATGCAACGCGAGGAAGGCTCTTGCCAATTCGTCGGTAGCGTCGAGCAGATTGGCCGCAGGCGTTAGCTGATCTGTGCGCTGGCCAAACTGACCACTTTTTCCTGCCGCCGCATCGGCGCTGGCCGTCGCAAAGCGCGCAGCATCTCCGCGGCCTGTGCCAGTTGCAGCTCCAGCTCGCCGCTGTAGCGAGTCAGCAGTTGCCCGCGCTGGCTATTTTGCTGGCTTTCCGTGGCCAGGCTCTTGAGCCGCAGGATGTGCGTCTCCAGCTGCTGCTTGTGCTCCAGGGAGTACTGCAGCAGTGGCGTCAGCGCATCTCCCGCCCATTGTTCGGCTTCCAGGCGCAGACGCTGATGCAAGCCGATGACTTCCTGCACCAGCGTGGAGAAGAAGCGCCGGGTCAGCGTGCGCTGTTCGGTAAGCAAGGTCTTGAGCTGCAGACGGAATTGGTCAGCCTTGCTCTGCAACGCTCGCAGCTCACGCTGATAAGGCTGCAGCTGGAACGTTGGTGGGTCGATACCGTGCAACGGGTTCTCTTCGTTGTGTCGGCGGTAGATCGCCGCAACCATCTTGTTGGCGCGTTCGGCTTCCTGCTCGAGGCTACCCAGATCCTGCTCCACCGAGCGGAAGAAGTGCAGGATCGCCAGGTTGATGCCCAGCGTCGTCAAGCTTCCGGTAAGGCTGCGACGTAGCCGGGTCAGGTGCTCTTCGAGGCGCTCGGCGTGTATCGCTGCACGCAACAGTTCGCCTTGGCGTTGCAGTAGTCGCTGGTTGGTCTTCAGGTCGAGCAGGCGCTTATGGTGGCGGTTATGGTCGTGACGCGTGCGAGCGGTAAGCTCAAGCAGCATCTGCCCGTTACCCTGCTGATGGTTGGCCAGCATGTCACGCTGTTCGATGACCTTTTCCTGGCGCAGCTTGAGTGCATGCTGACTGTTCTGCACCATTGCCAGCACCTGGTGCACCACCTGATCTTCGAGCAGGCGTTCTTTCTGCGCCAGGATGCGCTGGCTGAGCAACTGTTCCAACTGATCCAGCTGGCTGCGTTCGAGCAGCGCGTGGTCGCCGCGAATCTTTGCCATCAGCGCCTGCTTTGCCGACAGCGGCAACACGTCTGCGCAGTCGATGCCCAGCTGCTGCGCAGTAGTGGCGCGGATCTCATCGATCGCTCGCTGCACGAAGACTTCGCCGGCCACATCGTCCCAGAGTACGTCGATCTTGTTCAGTACGGCGAACAGGCTGGCCTGGGTGTCCTCGTCGAGCTGGCGGATGTGCTGCTGCCAGATCTCCATGTCGCTGGCGGTCACGCCAGTGTCGGCTGACAGCAGGAAAACGATCGCCTGCGCATTGGGCAGCATCGACAGGGTCAGTTCCGGCTCGCTACCCAGCGCGTTCAGCCCTGGCGTATCGAGGATGCGCAGGCCTTGACGCAGCAGCGGGTGGTCGAAGTTGACCATGGCGTGGCGCCAGGCAGGCACCAGCACGGTATTGGCATTGCCGGCACTTTCCAGGCTTGCGGGATCGAAGCCCAGCTGGATCGCCTGCTCCACCGGCAGCGCTTTGGTCAGCGCCACTTGGGCGAATGCTTCGGCCATGCCATCGGGATCATGCGGGTCGAGCGGCAGGTTCAGCCACAGCCGTGGTGTGCGCTTGAGCTGGGCAATGCTGGTGTCCTGCAGGCGCGATTCAATGGGTAACAGGCGGATATAGGAGCGTTCCGAGCGCGGATCGAACAGCAGCTCGGTAGGGCACATGGTGGTACGTCCGGCGCGTGAAGGCAGGATGCGCTGGCCGTAGTTGGAAAAGAACAGACTGTTGATCAGCTCGGTTTTGCCGCGCGAGTACTCGCCGACGAACGCGAGGGTGATGTGATCGGTGCGCAGCACCCGCAGCGCCCTTTCCAGGCGGGCCTCAACGCCCTCGCTGCTGAGCCTGTTGTGCGCCAGCCAACTGCGGTAGCGGGTGATCTCACGAATCAGGTCGCGCTTCCAGGTGACGTAGGCGTCTACCTGTCGATCGAGTCGTTCCATGCTCATCCAACTCCTGGAAGTGTGATTCGGCGAATTATCGGATCCGCCGTTACGAGGTCAATTCATTCGAAGCCTGGTGTGACCGAGCGGGCAAGCTAGGAGCACGGACGGTTGTCGCCGGTTCGAAGTCGTGTCTATTACTCGTTCACATCCCGCGATCGAAGTGCGGGGTAGGATGGAAACAGCCGAGAAAAAGCAGTCTACGTGCTGGCAAGCGGCAAGCCGAGGCGCTTTACGCGCCAAGGTGCCGCGATGGCAAGAAACCGTGAACGACGTCTCAGATCAACATGCGCAGAATATTCGGCATATGGGTCATGGTGGCCAGGTTGTTGACCACCAGCATGTCCAGCAGCTTGATCGCGAGAAAGGCGAATATCGGTGAGATATCCAGCCCGCCCAGGTTCGGGAGCAAGCGGCGCAAGGGCGCCAGTACCGGCTCGCAGAGCTGACCGACCAGCTGAGCCCCAGGATTCTGACTACCGGGCGCCACCCAGGACAGGATGACGCTGATGATCAGTGCCCAGAAGAAGATGTTCAGAAACAGCCCGATGATGCCGATTACCGCCCAGATCAGCAGCAGCAGGGGATTGCCGACAGTGCCGTAGGCAATCAACAGAATCAGCGCCATCAGCACCGTCTGTACGATCAGCGCAAGGAGCAGCGAGGATAGGTCCAGCGTGCCCATGCTCGGAATGATGCGACGCATCGGCCGCAGCAGCGGGTGAGTTGCCTTGACGATGAACTGGCTAAGCGGGTTGTAGAAGTCGGCGCGCACCAGTTGCAAGATGAAGCGCAGCAGCACGATAAGCAGATAGAGGCTGCCCAGCGTCTGAATGACCAGAATCAGGGCTTGCGAGAGTTGGGACATGAATGCTCCTTATTGACCCAGTTGTTCGGCCAGCTCGGCCGAGCGCTGCGCGGCGGCGTTCAACGCCTGTTGCACCAGCTGCTCGAAGCCACCGGCCTGGAAGGCTTTGATTGCCGCTTCGGTCGTTCCGTTCGGTGACGTGACGCGGCGGCGCAATTCGGCTGCATCGACATCGCCCTCACAGGCCATACGCGCTGCGCCGAGCGCAGTCTGCAGCGTCAGCTGTGCTGCGGTTTCCCTCGGCAGGCCGAGTTGCTCGCCAGCGGCGGTCATCGCTTCGATCAGGAGGAAGAAATAGGCTGGGCCGCTACCGGATACGGCCGTCACCGCATCGATCAGACGTTCCTCTTCGAGCCACAGGGCCATGCCTACGGCCGATAGCAGTTGTTCGGCCTGCTGCTTCTGCGTGTTGCTGACTTGTGCATTGGCGTACAGGCCGCTGACGCCCTGGCGCAGCAGTGACGGCGTATTGGGCATGCAGCGCACGATCGCCTGCGGGCGTGGGCCAAGCCAGCGCTGCAGGCTGTCGCAGCTGATGCCGGCAGCGATCGAGACGATCAGCGGAGCATGCTCCAGATGCGCGACGAGGTCGCGGCAGACTGCCTGCATGACCTGCGGCTTGACCGACAGCACCACGATATCGGCGCCGGCCAGTGCATCGGCGTTCTGTGCGAATGTCTGGATGCAGTGGTCGGCACTGATCTTCGCACGTTGTTCGGCACCTGGGTCGCTGGCGCGGATGGCATCTGCAGCGACGCCCTGGGCGCGCATTCCGCCGATCAGGCTGGCGGCCATGTTGCCAGCACCGATGAAGGCGATGCGGGGAGAGTTCATAGCGTTTCCTTTATTGGGGGCGACCGTAGTCACGGGCGCCGAACAGTGCGGTGCCAATACGCACCCAGGTCGCGCCTTCGGCAATCGCAGCTTCGAGATCCTGGCTCATACCCATCGACAGGGTATCGAGCTCCAGTGGCAACTCGTCGCGTAACATTCGCAGGCGGGCAAAAGCTGCGCGCTGCTCGGCCGGGTCGTCACTGGGGGCGGGAATGCACATCAGACCACGCAAGTGCAGGCGAGGCATTGCGGCGACAGCCTGTGCCAAGTGGTTAAGTTCCTCAGGCGCGCAGCCGGATTTGCTTGCTTCGCCACTGACATTCACCTGCAGGCAGATGTTCAGTGGCGGCAGCTCGGCTGGACGCTGATCGGACAGGCGTTGGGCAATCTTCAGGCGGTCCACCGAGTGCACCCAGTCGAAGTGCTCGGCGATGGGCTTGGTCTTGTTCGACTGGATCGGGCCGATGAAGTGCCAGACCAGCGGCAGGTCCGTCAGATCGGCTTGTTTGTCCAGAGCTTCCTGCAGATAGTTTTCGCCGAAATCGCGCGCTCCGGCAGCGAAAGCGCCCCGAATGGCGGAGGCTGGCTGGGTCTTGCTCACCGCCAAAAGCCCGACCTTGGCGGGATCACGATCCACAGCTTGCGCCGCCTCACGGATGCGTGTTCCGACCTTTGCAATATTCTTCTCTATCGTGGACATTACTTGCGCCCGCCGCCTTAGGGTCTGCGCGGCATTCTACCTGCTTGCTTGTAATTGGGGAGTCCCATGGATATCACAGAACTGCTGGCCTTCAGCGCCAAGCAGGGTGCGTCGGATTTGCACCTTTCCGCCGGCCTGCCGCCGATGATCCGCGTCGATGGCGACGTGCGGCGAATCAACCTGCCGGCCATGGACCACAAGCAGGTGCATGCGCTGATCTACGACATCATGAACGACAAGCAGCGCAAGGATTTCGAGGAGTTTCTCGAGACTGACTTCTCGTTCGAAGTACCTGGCGTGGCGCGCTTCCGGGTCAACGCCTTCAACCAGAATCGGGGCGCCGGTGCGGTGTTCCGAACCATTCCCTCGAAAGTGCTGACCATGGAAGATCTCGGCATGGGCGAGGTGTTTCGCAAGATCACCGACGTACCTCGGGGCTTGGTGCTGGTTACCGGGCCGACCGGTTCGGGCAAGTCGACCACCCTGGCGGCAATGCTCGATTATCTGAACAACACAAAGTACCACCACATTCTGACCATCGAAGACCCGATCGAATTCGTCCACGAGTCGAAGAAGTGCCTGGTCAACCAGCGCGAGGTCCATCGTGACACCCTGGGCTTCTCCGAGGCGCTGCGTTCGGCACTGCGTGAAGACCCGGACATCATCCTGGTGGGCGAAATGCGTGACCTGGAAACCATCCGCCTGGCGCTGACCGCTGCGGAAACCGGTCACCTGGTATTTGGCACCCTGCACACCACATCGGCCGCCAAGACCATCGACCGCGTGGTCGACGTGTTCCCGGCCGAAGAGAAGTCCATGGTTCGCTCGATGCTCTCCGAGTCGTTGCAGGCGGTAGTCTCCCAAACGCTGCTGAAAAAGGTAGGCGGCGGCCGCGTGGCAGCCCACGAGATCATGATCGGTACGCCGGCGATCCGTAACCTGATTCGCGAGGACAAGGTGGCGCAGATGTATTCCTCGATTCAGACCGGTGGTTCGCTGGGCATGCAGACGCTCGATTCGTGCCTCAAGGGTCTGCTCGCCAAGGGGCTGATCTCGAGGGACAGCGCCAAGGAGAAGGCCAAGCAGCCGGAAAACTTCTAAGAGCCTGCTCAGCAGATCGCGAAAAGGCTCTGAAACACCCCGGGCGCCGCTCGTTGCGGCGCTTGCCACGATTGCGAGTACGACGATGGAATTCGAGAAACTTCTGCGCCTGATGGTTGAAAAGGGCGGCTCCGATCTGTTCATTACGGCCGGCGTGCCACCTTCAATGAAGGTCAACGGCAAGATCATGCCGGTTAGCAAGACAGCGATGTCCCCGGAGATGACCCGGGAAACCGTGCATGGCGTGATGAACGAGCAGCAGCGCCGCGAGTTCACCGAGAATCACGAGTGCAACTTCGCCATCAGTGCCCGTGGTATCGGCCGCTTCCGTGTCAGCGCCTTTTACCAGCGCAACCTCGCCGGAATGGTGTTGCGGCGCATCGAGACCAACATTCCCACTATCGATGAGCTCAAGCTGCCGGACGTCCTCAAGAAGCTGTCGATGACCAAGCGCGGACTGGTGCTGTTCGTTGGCGCCACCGGTACCGGCAAGTCGACTTCATTGGCTTCGATGATTGGCTACCGCAACAAGAATTCCAGCGGGCACATCATTTCTATCGAGGACCCGATCGAATTCATCCACCAGCACCAGAATTGCATCGTCACCCAGCGCGAAGTCGGTATCGATACCAGCTCGTTCGAGGTAGCACTGAAGAACACCCTGCGCCAGGCGCCAGACGTGATCCTCATCGGTGAGATTCGTACCCGCGAAACCATGGACTACGCCGTGGCGTTCGCCGAAACTGGCCACCTGTGCCTGGCGACGCTGCACGCCAACAACGCCAACCAGGCGCTGGATCGCATCATTAACTTCTTCCCGCCTGATCGGCATAACCAGGTGTGGATGGATCTGTCCCTCAACCTCAAGGCCATCGTCGCCCAGCAGCTGGTGCCGACCCCTGACGGCAAGGGCCGTCGTGCGGTGATCGAGGTGCTGATCAATACGCCGTTGGCGGCCGATCTGATTCGCAAGGGCGAGGTGCATGAACTCAAGTCGCTGATGAAGCGCTCGACCGAATTGGGCATGCAGACCTTCGATCAGGCGCTATACAACCTCTATGTGCAGGGTGAAATCACCTACGAAGACGCGCTTTTGCATGCCGACTCGGCCAACGACCTGCGCCTGCTGATCAAGCTGGGTTCGGAAACCGATGGTGAGCATCTGACCAGCGTGTCGCAAGGCCTGAGTCTGGAGGTCAGCGACGAGGATCCAGGCCGCCGCTTCCGCTAATCGGCCTGTCTCGGCTCTCGGCCGATGCGCTTTCCGCTTCTGGCAGCGACGCGTTCGGCCTGGCCATCACACTGCGCGCCGGCCCGCGCGCGGCTCATCAGCTGCGGTATCAGCATGCCCTCGGGGAGGTTTTTCCAGAAGCGCACGGGCAGGTTGCTCTCCAGCACGCTACGGTTCAGGCGGGCCGGGTTAAACGTGCTTTCGTAATACGTCTTCCATAACTCGCCGCCAGGGTCCGCTGCGTTCTGCGCCAACTGCCGCCACTGTGGTGGGCAGGGTTGGGTGTAGTACATCTCCCGACCATCCCAGCAAACACCTTCTTCCGGCGTCGCAATCAGCCAGCTGTTGCCTCCCATCCGTTCGGCGAAATGCCCTGCCGCCCAAGGCAGTAAGTCGTGCGCGGGCTCGAACCAGGCGACGTGCTGCGGTCCATCATTGGTCTGCAGTGGGCTGAAGCGAAGAAAGGCATGCAGGTGATGGGCTTCACGGCGGACTGCCTTGATTCGCCCGTGCAGTTCGCTGCCGTCGATATCGCCTACCATTCTTGCACTCGAGTCGCCTTGGGTGACGCGCCAGAGCACGCGATACAGCAGGCTCCAGCGATTGCCGACGCGATAGCGCGCAGCCATCTCCAGTTCGTCCAGCAGTTCTCTCGGGACGCGAATCCGCTGTTCGCATTTCGGTGAAGGTGCAGGCGACGGATTGTCGAACAGTCCCGTTGATTCATCGCCGCTGACCCAGTTCACTTCATGTGGCGAGACATGGTTCTGCAGCAGCGCGCGAGCGCGACTTCGCCACTCCTGGAAGCTTCCATCGAAGCGCACCGTGACCATTACCAGAGCGCCAGTTGCGCGGGCGTGTCGCGCAGATGCTGGTGCAGCATGGCCGACTCCTGTCCTGCCAGGCTTGGCCGGTAGTCCTGAGTGATGACGAAGGGTTTGGCTTTTTCGAGCGAGCAGCGCAGGCGGGTCAGATCCTCGAAGCGGATGCGCTTCTGCCGGCGCAGATCCACCAAGCGTTTGGCGCTGAGCATGCCGATCCCGGGAATGCGGGCGATCATCGTCGGTTCGGCGCGATTGAGGTCCACTGGAAACTGGTCGCGATGGGCCAGCGCCCAGGCCAGCTTCGGATCGATATCCAGCGCGAGGTTGCCCGGCCCGCTGAGCAGTTCGCCGGCCCTGAAGCCGTAACCGCGCATGAGGAAGTCGGCCTGATACAGGCGGTGCTCGCGCATCAGCGGTGGTGCCGCGAAAGGGACGGTGTTGGGACTGTGGGGGATCGGGCTGAAGGCCGAGTAGTAGACACGGCGCAGCCGATAGCTGCCGTACAGCGACTGGGCGGTATGCAGGATGGTGCTGTCGTCGGTGTTGTCGGCGCCAACGATCATCTGCGTGCTCTGACCAGCGGGTGCGAAGCGCGGCGCCCGCTTCTCCGCGCTGGCCTCCGTTTCGCCCTGGTGAATAGTGTGCATGGCCTGTTTGATGGTCACCACCTGCTTTTCCGGTGCCAGGCGGATCAGGCTGGCTTCGGTTGGTAGCTCGATGTTCACGCTGAGCCGGTCGGCGTAGCGACCGGCTTCGGCGATCAGCTGTGGGGCGGCGTCAGGAATGGTCTTGAGGTGGATGTAGCCGCGAAATTCGTGCTCCTCACGCAGCAGCTTGGCGACCCGCACCAGCTGTTCCATGGTGTAGTCCGCCGAGCGGATGATGCCGGAGCTGAGAAACAGACCGCTGATGCAATTGCGTCGGTAAAAGTCGAGCGTCAGGCTGACCACTTCTTCCGGCGTGAAGCGCGCCCGCGGCACATCGCTGGAGCGGCGATTGACGCAGTATTGGCAGTCGTACAGGCAGAAGTTGGTCAGCAGGATCTTCAGCAGCGCGACACAGCGCCCATCCGGCGTGAAGCTGTGGCAGATGCCCATGCCACTGGTGGCGCCGAGTCCGCTCTTGCCCTTTGAGCTGCGCGTCGGCGCGCCGCTGCTGGCGCAGGAAACATCGTACTTGGCGGCGTCGGCGAGCACGCTGAGTTTGTCGATCAATTGCATGGTGGTGACCGGGATACTGTTTGCATATACAGTATCATGACCGCGCATGCCGGCAACGTCCGTCTGGCGGGGCGGTTCATGCGCATTATCGGATAAGCTGGACGTCACTCATCAATTGCACATCGAGGTTCGGATGCAGCAGAACACCCATAGCACGCTGATCGGCTATCTCCTGTGGATATTCGGTTTTCTCGGGTCCCACCGTTTCTACTACGGCAAACCCATCACCGGCACCATCTGGTTCTTCACCCTCGGCCTGTTCTTCGTCGGCTGGATCATCGACCTGTTTCTGATTCCATCGATGGATCGTGAAGCGGACATGCGCTTTCAGCCGGGACCCATCGACTACACGGTCGGCTGGATACTGCTGACCTTCCTCGGTGTGTTCGGCGTGCACCGCATGTATCAGGGCAAGTGGATCACGGGGATCCTTTACCTGTTCACTGGCGGCTTGTTCTTCATCGGGGTGCTCTACGACTTCTGGACGCTGAACTCGCAGATATCCGAGCGCAACCTCGCGCGAAGCTGAGCAGGGGCAGGAGTTTGGGGCGAGCGCGTTGCGCGCATGGATGACGCTTCATCCATGCGCGCAAGATTGAGCCTCAGCTCTGATAGCTGATGCGACCGTCAACGATGGTGTAGCGCACCGAGCCCGGCAGGCAGTGGCCCATGAATGGGCAATTGCGGCCTTTGGAATACCAGCTCTCACCAACCAAGGTCGAGCTGTTGCGGTCGAATAGCACCACGTCGGCCGGCAGTCCGGCCTGCAGTTTGCCGGCCGGAAGCGCCAGTGCTGCCGCGGGACCGCTGGTCAGCCGTGCCAGCAGGGTGGGTAGATCCAGCAGGCCATCTTCCACCAGCGTCAGGGCCAAGGGCAGCAGGACGTCCGCACTGCTGATGCCCGGTTCGGTTTCGCCGAACGGCGCCAGCTTGGCGTCGGCTTCGTGTGGCTGGTGATGGCTGGAAATCGCCGTGATCACGCCAGTCTTCACTGCCTCGCGCAAGCCGTCGCGGTCCGCTGCGCTGCGCAGAGGCGGCTGCACGTGATAAAGGCTTGAAAAGCCGTGCAACGCTTCGTCTGTGAGTATCAGTTGATACATTGCTACATCGGCCGTTACTGGAAGGCCGCGTGCCTGCGCCTGAGCGATCAATTCCGCGCCACGTGCGCTGGTCAGTTGCGCGAAATGTGCACGAACGCCAGAGCGTTCCACCAACAGGAGGTTGCGTGCCAGCGCCACGGTTTCCGCGGTTTCCGGGATGCCGGAAAGTCCGAGGAAGCTGGCCGCTGCGCCTTCGTGGGCAAGCCCGCCTTCGGCGAGGTCACTGTCCTGGGAGTGGAAGATCACCGTCAGATCGAAGGTCGCAGCATATTCCAGTGCGCGGCGCAGGTTACGGTTGCTGGCGAATTCATTCAGGCCATTGCCGAAGGCGACGCAGCCGGCTTCGCGCAGTGCCACCAGTTCGGAAAGCTGCTCGCCGGCCAGGTTGCGCGTCAGTGCGCCGATCGGAAACACCTTGGCATGACCTGACTCACGTGCGCGGTCTAGGATCAGTTCGGTGACTGCCGCGGTGTCCAGAACCGGACGGGTCTGCGGCGGACAGCACAGGCTGGTGATGCCGCCTGCCGCTGCGGCCAGGGTCTCACTGGCAATGCTGCCCTTGCGGCTGTAGCCGGGCTCGCGCAGAGCTACAGCAAGATCGACCAGACCGGGTGCTGCGATCAGGCCATGGGCGTCGATCGTCTGTTGCGCTTCGAAGCCGGCTGGTGCTTGGCCGATGGCTGCAATCTTGCCGTGCTGCAGGAAAATATCGGCGATTTCGTCGCGCCCGCTGACGGGGTCGATTACCTGCGCGCCGAGTATTCGGGTTGCCACCATCACTGCTGCTCCTCGGATACGGATTCAGAATCGATCTGGCGCTGCGCAGCCTGGCCGCTCATCGCCATGGACAACACGGCCATGCGAATGGCGATGCCGTAGGTGACCTGATTGAGGATCACCGATTGCGGGCCGTCAGCCACGGCGGATTCGATCTCCACGCCGCGGTTGATCGGGCCTGGGTGCATGACGATGGCGTCGGGCTTGGCCAGCGCAAGACGCTGAGTGTTCAGGCCGTAGAGCTTGTAGAACTCGCCTTCGCTGGGTAGCAGGCCGCCCTGCATCCGCTCGCGTTGCAAGCGCAACATGATCACCACGTCGACGTCGCGCAGCCCCTCGTTCATCTCGTTGAACACGCGCACGCCGTACTGCTCGATGCCCTCGGGGAGCAGAGTTTTCGGTGCAATGACACGGATGTCCGGGCAGCCAAGCGTCTTCAGCGCCAGCATGTTCGAGCGCGCCACCCGCGAATGCAGGATGTCACCGACGATCGCGACCGAGAGATTTTCGAAGCTGCCTTTGTGGCGGCGAATGGTGAGCATGTCGAGCATGCCCTGGGTTGGGTGTGCATGGCGCCCGTCGCCGCCGTTGATCACCGCGACCTCCGGGCTGACGTGCTCGGCGATGAAGTGTGCGGCACCGGAGTCGGCATGGCGTACTACGAACATATCCGCGGCCATGGCTTCCAGGTTGCGCAGCGTATCGGTGAGGGTCTCGCCCTTGCTGGTGGAGGAGGTCGAGACGTTCAATGTGATGACGTCTGCCGACAGCCGCTGCGCCGCCAGTTCGAAGGTGGTACGGGTGCGCGTGGAATTCTCGAAGAACACGTTGCAGACGGTTTTTCCGCGCAGCAGTGGAACCTTCTTCACTGCGCGGGCGCCGACCTCAAGGAATGAGTCCGCGGTGTCCAGAATCTCGGTGAGCAACTCGCGGGGCAGGCCGTCGAGGGAGAGGAAATGGCGCAGCTGTCCTTGGTCGTTAAGCTGTAACGGGCGCTTGGCGTCGGTGGGCGTCATCGCAGGATCTCGGTTGGCGGCTGGAGATGGGCTGGGGCGGAAGTTACCGGCTCGTTCAGGAGGGGCTGGTTTCCATTTGTTGCTCGAGGGCCAGTGGCTCCGGCCCGATCAGCTTGATGCGCTGCTCCGGTGCCAGCGACAGGGTCGCGCCGACCACGTCAGGGCGAATCGGCAGCTCGCGGGCGTTCAGGTCGAGCAGGCATACCAGCGTCACGCTGGCGGGGCGGCCGTAGTCGAACAACTCGTTGAGTGCGGCGCGGATGGTGCGACCGGTCATCAGCACGTCGTCGATCAGGACCAGATGCTGGCCTTCGATTTCGAAAGGCAATTCCGACGGTTGAACCTGCGGATGCAGCCCCTTTTGGGTGAAATCGTCGCGGTAGAACGACACATCGAGAATGCCGAGTGGTTCGTTATGTCCCCGCGCCGCGAGCAGCGCTTGGGCAACCCAGACGCCGCCGGTACGAATGCCGATGAAACGCGGCTCCTGGATGCCGCGGTCGTTCAGGTGCTGATTCAGCGCGGCGGCCATTTCGGACAGCAGCTGTTCGGGATTGGGCAGGATCATGGGATCTCCTTCAGGTCTGAATCAGGCGGCGGGTTGATCGCTCAGCCAGCCCTCCAGCAATAGTGCGGCGGCCAGGGCATCTACCGGGCGGTCACGGTAGCCGCCATGTTGGCCCTGGCGCAGACGCTCGCCTTTGGCTTCGAACGTGGTCAGGCGTTCGTCGTGGGTGTGTACCGGCAGGTTGAAGCGGCCGTTGAGCCTGCGGGCAAACTTCTCTGCCCGGGCACTCATGTCGCTTGGTGTGCCGTCCATATTAAGTGGCAGGCCGACAACCAGCGCATCGGGCTGCCATTCGCGCATCAGCGCCTCGATCTGCTGCCAGTCAGGTATTCCATTTTGTGCCTTGAGTACGCACAGCTCACGTGCTTGCCCGGTAATGACCTGGCCGACCGCAACGCCAATCTGCTTGGTGCCATAGTCGAAGCCGAGCAATAGTCGAGGCGAGCTCATGCGTGCCCAACCTGGGTGCTGAGCAGGCGCAGGTCCACGCCAAGTGACGCGGCAGCTGCGTTCAAACGTTGATCATACGGCAGGTCGAACAGGATCTCGGTGTCCGCGGGGCAGCTTAGCCAGGCATTGTCGACCAGTTCGGCATCAAGCTGGCCTGCTTCCCAACCGGCGTAGCCGAGTGCGACGAAGTGCCGAGCAGGCCCCTGGCCGTCCGCGATAGCGAATAGAACGTCCTGCGAGGTAGACATGCCCAGCGGGCCGAGCGATAGGGTGGCCTGGAACTGGAGGTCGGGCGAATGCAGAACGAAGCCCCGGTCAGTCTGTACCGGGCCGCCGGAAAAAATCGGGAGGCTCTGGCATAGCGCAGGAATTGGCTCGTCCGGACGCAACTGTTCCAGCACATCGGCAAGACTCAGGCCGCTCGGGCGGTTGATTATCAGGCCCATGGCGCCTTCCGGTCCGTGCTCGATCAGATAAATCAGCGTCTGGGCAAAGTTCGGATCGGCCAACTGCGGCATGGCGATCAGAAAGTGATGCTTGAGGTAGCTGGGCGCGGTGCTTTTCATGCGCGTTAGCTTAAGCGTTGCACCGCTTTCCGGCTACAGGTGCGACGGTTCGTCCAGCTACGTTCAACGGCTCGATAGCCTGTCGCCCCGCTCGAAGCGCCAGGTGCGGATAATTTCCACCTGGTCGAACTTCTGTCCCAGCTCTCCGGTGAAAGGTGCGAACGGCGCAGCCAAGCGCACGATACGCATTGCAGCATCGTCGAGCACTGGCTGGCCGGAAGATTCGATCACGCGCAGCTCCTGGATGGTGCCGTCACGGTTGATAGTGACCAGCATGCGCAGGCTGCCGTAAATCTGTTGACGGCGTGCTTCGTCCGGGTAGTTGAGATTGCCGATGCGCTCGACCTTTTTGCGCCATTCGTCGCGATACCAAGCGCTGATGTCGCGCATGGTGGCAGCGCTGTTCTGCCGGCTGACCCGCGGGCGCTTGGCATAGCGCTCGACATCCTGCGCCAGCTCAGCTTCGAGACTGGCGATCTCCGCGCTCAGTTGTGAGCTGTCGAATGCCGGAGCGGATTGCGGCTCGGGCTGTGGTGGAGTCTGTTGCTTGACGTCCGCCTTCTCGCGCTGTGGGCTGCGAGTGGTGACGACGGTCTTAGCCGGCTCCGGTCGAGTGCTGCGAGGCGGTGCCGCCGGCGGGGTGAACTTGCGCACCTCGGTATCCTGGAATTGCGCCTGCTCGGTGGTTTTCGGCGAGGCTTTGTGATCCAGCGTACCGCTGCCCTGTTGATTGTCTTGGGCGAGGAAGTCGGCCTCTTTAGGCTTTTCCTCGCTCTTGAACGTCGATAGGGTGATTTCCAGGGTTTTGCTGATTTGCTTGGGCTCGGACAGGGTGAAGCCCACGCCGAGTATCAGGGCCAGGTGCAACGCAGCAGCCAGAAATAGCGTGAAGCCGAGCCTGTCCGCGGGGCGGACTCGGGTGGGTTCAGGCATGGGATGGCGGGTAGCGGCGTTCATCGGGTGTCGGGTCGGCTCGAAGTGCCGCGCAGTCTGCCGGCTTTGAGCTGGGAGTCGCAAGCTCCAAGCTCAAAGCTGTTAGCTGGTTCAACCTTGCAGCTTGGCCGCGATCGCGTCCATGAGGTGTTCGCCGATGCGAGTATCGAACGCATTGTCGATTTCACGGATGCAGGTCGGGCTGGTGATGTTGATTTCGGTGAGGTAATCGCCGATCACATCCAGGCCCACAAACAGCAGGCCGCGCTTGCGTAATTCCGGGCCGACGAGTGCGGCGATCTCGCGGTCGTGATCGGACAGCGGCTGCGCTACGCCGCGGCCGCCAGCGGCCAGGTTGCCGCGGGTTTCACCAGCGGCGGGGATCCGTGCCAAGCAATAGGGTACCGGTTCGCCGTCGATCATCAGGATGCGCTTGTCGCCATCCTTGATGGCCGGAACATAGCGCTGCGCCATGATCTGGCGGCTGCCATGCTCGGTCAGCACCTCCAGGATCACCGAAAGGTTCGGGTCACCCTCGCGGTGGCGGAAGATAGAGGCGCCGCCCATCTCATCAAGGGGTTTGAGAATGATGTCACGGTGCTCGCGGGCGAACTCGCGGAGAATGTCCGAGCGTCGGCTGACCAGTGTCGGCGGCGTGCATTGTGGAAACTGGGTAGCGAAGAACTTCTCGTTGCAGTCGCGCAGGCTCTGCGGGCGATTGACCACCAGCGTTCCCGACTTCTCTGCCAATTCCAGCAGGTAGGTTGCGTAGATGTACTCGCTGTTGAAGGGCGGGTCCTTGCGCATGAGGATCACATCGAGGTCGCTAAGTGCGGCGTCGATCTCCTCATCCGTCTCGAACCAGTGTTGCGGATCGTTGAAAACCCGCAGCGGACACATGCGTGCGCGGGCCTGATCGCCCAGCTGATAAAGGTCGCGCTGCTCCATATAGAACAGCGTCCAGCCTCGCGCCTGGGCGGCCAACAGCATGGCCAGCGAGCTGTCCTTTTTGAAGGCGATATGCGCGATAGGGTCCATGATGATCCCGACGCGAACGGTCATGAGGTGTTTCTCCGGCAGTGGGCGGCGGGCGCCGCCAGTGGCTCAAATGTCGCTGCAGATTGGCTGTGGTTGTGCACTGGGTCAAGGAAAATCCGGATGCTTTTCCGGTTGATAGCTTGCGCATGAGGAGTGTGCTAAAAAGGTCCGGCGATTGGGTGCAGCCCATCGGTGGCAGGGCCTCCGGCGCACTGACATAACGATAAACTACGACTCACCGAGGCGATGGTAGGGCGAAATGGAACAGCACTCCGAGGGCTTGAAGGTCATGGTGATCGACGATTCGAAAACGATTCGTCGTACCGCTGAAACCCTGCTGAAGAAAGTAGGATGCGATGTCATCACCGCAGTGGACGGTTTCGATGCGCTCGCCAAGATTGCGGATACTCATCCCCGCATCATCTTCGTCGATATTATGATGCCTAGGCTGGACGGCTATCAGACCTGCGCGTTGATCAAGAACAACAGTTCCTTCAAGTCGACGCCGGTGATCATGCTGTCTTCCAAAGACGGCCTGTTCGACAAGGCTAAAGGGCGTATCGTCGGTTCCGATCAATACCTCACCAAGCCGTTCAGCAAAGAAGAGCTGCTCGGTGCGATCAAGGCGCATGTGCCTGATTTTGCACCGGTGGAGCAAGCATCCTGAAGTTCGGCATTGTTTGCCGCTGAAGCCTTCCTATGGAGAAATCATGGCTCGCGTTCTGATTGTTGATGATTCGCCGACCGAAATGTACAAGCTCACCGCCATGCTGGAAAAGCACGGTCATGTAGTGCTGAAGGCCGAGAACGGCGCTGACGGTGTTGCCCTGGCGCGCCAAGAAAAGCCGGACGTTGTCCTGATGGATATCGTCATGCCGGGGCTGAATGGTTTTCAGGCCACACGTCAACTGACTAAAGATTCTGAAACCAGTCACATTCCGGTGATCATCGTCACCACCAAGGATCAGGAAACCGATAAGGTCTGGGGCAAGCGCCAAGGGGCCAAGGATTACCTGACCAAGCCGGTGGATGAGGCGACATTGCTGAAAACCCTGAATGCCGTTCTGGCGGGCTAACGCCGGGGAAGCCAACACTCGGACAAAGGGACGTGGCCAGCATGCCTGACACGCAAACGCCGTTTCAGCAGCTGCTGGAGCTAGATAATCGATGCCGCATGTTTGCGGCGGGCCTGCCTTCTCAACAGGAAGCTGTACAGACCTGGGGAGGGATCGGTTTCCGTATGGGGGGGCGCTTGTTCGTCGCTCCGATGGGGGAGGTAGGCGAAATCCTGCATGAGCCGCGCTACACCTTGCTTCCCGGCGTTAAGAGCTGGGTCAAGGGTGTGGCGAATGTCCGAGGCAGATTGCTGCCGGTAATGGACCTCTGCGGCTATTTCGGGCTGGAGCTTTCGGCTCTGCGCAAGCAGCGCAGGGTGCTGGTGGTTGACCATCAGGACGTGTTTGCGGGGCTAACCGTCGATGAGGTCTTCGGCATGCAGCACTTTCCGGTAGAGACCTTCTCGGAGGAGTTGCCTCCGATTGAGGCATCGATCCAACCGTTTATTCACGGTGTGTTCCAGCGCGAGCAGCCCTGGCTGGTCTTCAGTCCGCACGCATTGGCTACGCATCAGGCGTTCTTGGACGTCGCGTTTTAAAAGTTTGTAGGTGGGTCGACCGAGGTCGACCTTTTGGTTCTTGGATGGAAGCGCACGGGGGTCCAGGCGGGGGCCGGATAATGAACAAAATGAATGCTAATGCTTTATTGAGCGGGGTGCGTAGCAATACGCTGACCACCGGCCTGTTTATCGTACTGATCGTTTCGATCGTTTTGCTGTTCGCGAACTTCGCGTACGTCAACACGCAGGCGGATTACGATAACGAGTACATCGCTCACGCGGGAGAGCTCCGCGTACTGTCCCAGCAGATCGCCAAGGACGCCGTGGAAGCGGCAACCGGCACGCAGGAGGCGTTCGCGTCTCTTAAGCAGGCCCGGAACGAGTTCGATCAGCGCTGGGCTTACCTCTCGCAGGGTAACGAGAGCATCGGCTTGCCTGCTGTGCCCGAGTCGCTGCGCGACGAAGTCAATGCGGTAGAGCAGGACTGGACCACACTGCGCCGTGACACCGACGCCATTGTTTCCAGTGAGCAAACCGTTCTTTCGCTGCACCAGGTAGCCAGTACTCTGGCTGAAACCATTCCCCAGTTGCAGGTTGAGTACGAGGAAGTCGTCGATATCTTGCTGGAAAGTGGTGCCCCGGCGGCTCAGGTCTCGGTAGCCCAGCGTCAATCACTGCTGGCCGAGCGTATTCTCGGTTCGGTGAACAAGGTGCTTTCCGGTGACCAGGACTCGGTCCAGGCAGCGGATATGTTCGGCCGTGATGCCAGTCTCTTTGGCCGGGTTCTGAATGCGATGATCGAAGGCAACGTTGCCATGGGTATCAGCGCCGTAACCGACGAAGAAGCGCTTGATCGCCTGTCTGAAATTGCCGAGCTCTTCCAGTTCGTATCCGGCTCCGTGGACGAAATTCTCGAAACTTCGCCTGAACTGTTCCAGGTGCGCGAGTCAGCGAACAGTATCTTCGAAGTTTCCCAAACCCTGCTCGACAAGACTTCTGCACTGTCGCAAGGCCTGCAGAGTCGTGCCGATGCCCGTTATCTCAACACCATTCTGGGATACGTGCTGGGCGCCTTGGCGCTGGCCTCGATCATTCTGATTGGCTTGGTCATGGTTCAGGAAGCACGTCGCCGCTTGAGCGAAACTGCCGAGAAGAACGAGCGTAACCAGGCCGCGATTCTGCGACTGCTCGACGAAATCGGCGACCTCGCGGACGGTGACCTGACGGTGGCCGCGACTGTTACCGAAGACTTCACCGGTGCGATCGCCGACTCGATCAACTACTCCATCGACCAGCTGCGTGAACTGGTAGCTACCATTAACCAGACCGCCGTTCAGGTGTCCGGTGCCGCTCAGGAAACCCAGGCGACTGCAATGCACCTGGCCGAAGCTTCTGAGCATCAGGCGCAGGAAATCGCGGGTGCCTCGGCAGCGATCAACGAGATGGCCGTTTCCATTGACCAGGTATCGGCCAACGCCGCGGAATCCTCGGCGGTAGCAGAGCGCTCCGTAGCGATCGCCAACAAGGGCAACGAGGTGGTGCACAACACCATCACCGGGATGGACAACATTCGTGAGCAGATCCAGGACACGTCCAAGCGGATCAAGCGTCTCGGTGAGTCCTCTCAGGAGATTGGTGACATCGTTAGCTTGATTAACGATATTGCTGACCAGACCAACATTCTCGCACTCAACGCGGCGATCCAGGCATCCATGGCGGGTGACGCAGGTCGAGGCTTTGCGGTGGTAGCGGACGAAGTTCAGCGTCTTGCAGAACGCTCTTCCGCGGCGACCAAACAGATCGAGGCGCTGGTTAAGACCATTCAGACCGACACCAACGAGGCGGTCATCTCGATGGAGCAGACCACCTCTGAAGTGGTGCGTGGTGCCCGTTTGGCGCAGGACGCCGGTGTGGCACTGGAAGAGATCGAAAAGGTATCCAAGACGCTTGCGGCGCTGATCCAGAACATCTCTAACGCGGCACGCCAGCAGGCTTCTTCGGCCGGCCACATCTCCAATACCATGAACGTGATCCAGGAGATCACCTCGCAGACCTCGTCGGGTACCACCGCTACGGCCAAGAGCATCGGTAATTTGGCCAAGATGGCCAACGAGATGCGCCATTCCGTTTCCGGCTTTACCCTGCCGGATGCTCCGGATCAGGCCTGACTTGACGAGTGCGGCAGTCATTTGATGGCTGCCGCCGATGATCACAAGCGAGGGGCAGGGCATGCAGCCGAGGTTTGACTGGGCATTGGAGCCCTTGGCCGATATGTCGCCGGCGGAATTTCATGACTGGCAGGCACTTCTCGAAGAGCGCTCCGGCATGGTCGTCAGCGAACGTAGACGCAGCTTCCTGCAGACCAATCTGAGCGCCCGCATGCGAGAAGTCGGTGCGCCTGACTATGCCAGTTACTACCGGCAGGTTACGTCCGGTCCCCGTGGGGCGGTTGAGTGGTCGACCCTGATGGATAGGCTTACGGTGCAGGAGACGCGCTTCTTTCGTCATCCCGCGTCATTTGAACTGCTTGAAGGGTATCTGCGCCACCGCCTGGAACAGGGGCCGCTCGAGCGGCCCTTGGCGTTGTGGAGCGTGGGTTGCGCAAGCGGTGAAGAGACCTACTCGCTGGCAATGACTGCGGCAGAGGTATTGGCGGGTAGTGAGTCGCAAAATTGCTTCGGCGTCACCGGCACTGATATCAGCTTGAGCGCCCTGGCCAAATCACGAGCGGCCGTCTATGGCGCTCGCAGGTTAGAGCAGGTCGAACCGGCTATGCGTGATCGCTATTTCCTGTCTTCGCCCGATGATCGTTTTCAAGTCCTGCCTGCCCTGGCTGCACGTGTGTGCTTTGCAAGGCTCAATGTGTTGGAGCTGGCGAATTCGCCGGTCTCCGACATGGATGTCATTTTCTGTCAGAACCTGCTGATCTATTTCCGTCGCTGGCGACGCCGAGAAATCCTCAATCGCTTGGCTGAATGCCTGGCGCCAGGAGGGTTATTGGTGATCGGTGTAGGTGAAGTGGTTGGTTGGCAGCATCCGGAATTGCTTCCGGTGGCCAATGACCAGGTTCTGGCTTTTACCCGGAAAAGTTTATGAGCGGAGTCGCTATGGGTGATCGGCACGATTATGTCGCCCTGGAGTGGGTGAAGGGCGAGATTGCCGAGACGCTTAAGCAGGCGCGTCAGGCCCTGGAGGCGTTCGTCGAGAATCCACAGGACTCGACTCGGATGCGCTTTTGCCTGACCTATGTGCATCAGGTCCACGGCACTCTGCAGATGGTGGAGTTCTTCGGGGCCGCTTTGCTCGCCGAAGAAATGGAGCAGCTGGCACGAGCGCTGCTGGATGAGCGTGTGGCTAACCAGGGCGAGGCGCTCGAGGTAATGATGCAGGCCATCCTGCAGCTGCCGGCGTACCTGGATCGCATCCAGAGTGCCCGGCGCGACCTGCCCATGGTGGTTCTGCCGCTGCTCAACGATCTGCGCGCCGCGCGCGGTGAGAAGCTGCTTTCGGAAACCAGCCTGTTTTCGCCCGACCTCTCCGGGCGCACGCCAGCGCTGTCCCAGGAGTCAGTCGAGCGCTTGCGCACGACCGAGCTGCCAACGTTGCTGCGCAAATTGCGACAAATGTTGCAGGTTGCGCTGGTTGGCGTGATCCGCAACCAGGACCTGCCAACCAACCTGGGCTACATGGCCCGGGTCTTCGCGCGACTGGAAATGCTTTGCAAAGATGCGCCCCTGGCGGCGTTGTGGCAGATCGCATCAGGCATGGTCGAAGGGCTGGCCAGCGGCGGCGTGAGCAACGGTACCTCGGTTCGCACCCTGCTGCGCCAGGTGGACAAGCAGCTCAAACGATTGGTCGAAGAAGGTGCCGATGGTCTCAACCAGGCCGCGCCGGATGAGCTGATCAAGAACCTGCTTTTCTACGTCGCCAAGGCTCCGGGACAAACCCCGCGCATCCAAGCACTCAAGCAGCACTACCGGCTTGACGAGGCGCTGCCGGACAGCGCCGTGGTCGACCAGGAGCGCGCTCAGTTGGCTGGCCCTGATCGGGGTGCGATGCGTTCGGTAGTCGCTGCCCTCTGTGAAGAGCTGGTGCGAGTAAAGGACAGTCTCGACTTATTCGTTCGTAGTGATCGCAAGGTCATTTCCGACCTCGCCAGTCTTGAAGTGCCACTCAAGCAGATCGCCGATACACTGGCGGTCCTCGGCTTCGCGCAACCGCGCAAGATCATTCTCGATCAGATTGCTTTGGTACAGTCCATCGCTCAGGGGCGGCAGTCACCTGACGACGCCGTGCTGATGGATATTGCCGGTGCTTTGCTCTACGTCGAGGCCACCCTGGCTGGCATGGTCGGGGGGGCGGGAGAGGAACGCAGCGAAGCGAGTCACCTGCCGACCACCGACGTTGCACAGATCCATCAACTGGTCATCCGAGAGGCGCGTAACGGCCTGGAGCAGGCGAAAGACGCGATTATCGAGTTCATCGCTTCACAGTGGAACCACGAGCATCTGGCCCGTGTCCCCGATCTATTGACTCAGGTCCGTGGCGGTCTTGCGATGATTCCGCTGGAGCGTGCCGCGGCTCTTCTGCAGGCCTGCAACGGATATATCCAGGACCAGCTACTGGCCCGCCAGGCTGTGCCGGACTGGCAAAGTCTGGATACGCTGGCTGACGCGATCACCAGCGTCGAGTATTACCTGGAGCGCCTGACCGAAGATTGTGGCACCCAGGGAGACCTCATTCTCGACGTGGCAGAAGAGAGTCTGCAGAACCTTGGTTATGCACCGGGGGGCGCGCAGCGGCATCAGGACGAGGAGCCTGTGCCTGAGGCCGACCCGATCGACTCGCTGGATGAGATTGAAGTTCTGCCAGAGGAATCGGACGCGGCTAGCAGTGCTTTTGATTTTTACTCGGTTGAGTCGGAGCAGGCTTCCGCTACTCCGGCGGCGGAGCTGCCCGCAGAGGCATCTCTCGACGCTGACAGTGGAAACGTTGAAGTCGACGCTGAGTCCGTCGCGGACGAGCCGTCTGGCGAAGACGAAATTGTTTTCAGCTTGCCCGAAGAAGCCCAGGAAGAGGGCCTGGACGCCAGCGTTGCCCTTGGTGCAACCCCTGAGGCTGACTCCTTGACCACTTGGAGCGAGGAGCAAGTAGCCGAGCTCGATCTTCCAGAAGTTTCCCTGCCAGCTTTCTCTGAGCCCTACGACCAGCCTTCGCAGAGCCCCGAATCCGAGCCCGCCGTCAGTCTTGAGCAGGTGATGGCGGCTCCTGTTGCAGCCATCAATCCGCCGGCCCAGGATGTTCCTCCGAGTCTGTTGCCGCCGCCTGCTGATGAGGAGCCGGTAGACGAGGATCTGCTGGAAGTCTTCATCGAGGAAGCCGCAGAGGTTCTGGAAGCCATTGGCGAGCAGCTGCCACGCTGGTGTGCCGACACAGAAGACAAGCATGCGCTGGGTGAAGTGCGTCGTGCGTTCCACACCCTCAAGGGTAGTGGGCGGATGGTTCGTGCGCTGGTCATCGGTGAGCTGGCCTGGTCCATTGAGAATCTGCTTAATCGCGTATTGGATCGCAGCATCGAGCCAACCGATCAGGTCAGGCAGGTGGTCAATGACGTCGTTGCGCTGATGCCGGCGCTGGTCGATGAGTTTGCCGCCAAAGCCCAGTGCCAACGAGATGATGTTGATCGACTGGCAGCCGCAGCACACGCATTGGCCAAGGGGCAGCCAGTAGCGTTGACCCAGTCCGAGACTCCCTCTGTGGCGACGGTTGTCTCGCCGCAGGCTGTTTCACCGGACGTGGACGACGACGCGCTGGACCCACAGTTGCTGGAGATCTTTCGCAACGAGGCCGAATCGCATCTGACTACTCTGGTCAGCTTCCTTGCCGATTGCGCCCAACGTCTTCCGCAGCCCGTTACCGATGCCTTGCAGCGAGCGCTGCACACGCTCAAGGGTAGTGCGCATATGGCGGGCATCCTGCCCGTTGCGGAAATCGCCACGCCACTGGAAAAGATGGTCAAGGAGTTCAAGACCAACCTGATTCAGATGGATCTGGCCGAAGCTGAACTGCTGCATGAGGCAGAGATGCTGTTGCGCCTGGGTCTGGCCAATCTAGACCATGAGCCGCTCGCACCCATCGAAGGAGCCCCCGAGTTCCTGGCAAAGGTGCATGCGCTGCACCAGGCGAGATTAGTCGAGGCAGGCGCGCGCCAGCACAACGATGCTGGCGAGGCTCGCGATCCAAGCATGATCGCGCTATTCCTCTCCGAGGGTATGGATATCCTGCTGGACGCCGAGGACCTGCTGCGTAGCTGGCGAGCGCATCCGGCCGAGCGCCAGGAGCTTTCGGCGCTGCTGCAGGAGCTCACCACGCTGGGACAGGGCGCGAAAATGGCCGACCTGCCGCAGATGGAAGCGCTCTGCCAAGTGCTGTTGCGGCTGTACGCAGTGGTTGAGGAAGGCCGCTTGGCGGTCAGTGAGCGCTTCTTCGACGATGTCGAACAGGGCCACGAGGCACTGGTAGGCATGATGGATCAGGTCGCTGCCGCCTTGCAGGTGAGTGAGCAGTCGGAGCTGGTGGCTCGTCTGGAAGCACTGCTGGCCGAAGCTATTGATCCGCTGGCCTTGGAGCAGACAGTCGATTCGCAGCAGCTCGCCTTGACGGGCAATGAGGCGAAAACAGACTTGCCAGCCGAAGCCGAAGCCGAAGCCGAAGCCGAAGCCGAAGCCGAAGCCGAAGCCGAAGCCGAAGCCGAAGCCGAAGCCGAAGCCGAAGCCGAAGCCGAAGCCTGGCCTGTTGACCCTGTCGTACAAGCTGAAGAGCAGGAAGACCTTGATCATGAAATGGTGGAGATCTTTCTCGACGAAGCCGTCGATCTGATGGAGAGTGCGGGCCATGCGCTCGACCGTTGGCTCGCCGATCCGGCCAATCAGATGGCTCTTTCTGCGCTACTGCGCGATCTGCACACCCTTAAGGGCGGTGCTCGGATGGCAGCTATTCGCCCGATCGGCGATCTGGCGCACGAGCTGGAATCGCTTTACGAAGGCCTCTCCGACGGCCGTTACGTGCATTCGAACGAATTGGCCACGCTGCTGCAGCGCAGTCACGATCATCTGGCGCTGCAGCTCGAGCAATTGCAACGACAACTGCCCATGAGTTGCGCCGACGCGTTGATCGAATCAATGCGGGCCTTTCGTCAGGGCGTTCTGCCTACATTCGAAGTGGCTGAGGTAGACCCCGAAGGCATCGCGCAGGATGACGCTGAACCTGACGAGACGCCAGTCGCAGACATTGATACCGACTCTTATGAAATTGTGGATCTGTTGCCACCCTCCGATGCTCTAGAGCTGCCGTCGATCGAGATCGACGAGAGTGCTGCCGGTGCTGCGGACGATAGCGGCGACGCAGACATCATCTCGGATCAAGAACAGCTGGACGAGGAGCCGGAGCTGGAAGCGATCGAGCTTCAATTGCCTGAAACGGACGCAAACTCCGCAATTGCAGATGAGGGCTCGCTAGACGCGTATGAGGCCATCGACGAGCGCGACCCTGAGCTGGTAGAGATCTTTCTCGAGGAGGGCTTTGATCTCATCGAGAGTGCAGCCGGTGGACTGCAGCGATGGATGGCAGATGTCGACAACAGCTTCGAGCTAGAAGCGCTGCAGCGAGATTTGCACACGCTCAAGGGCGGCGCGCGGATGGCGGACATTCGTGAGATCGGTGATTTGGCTCACGAGCTCGAATATTTGTACGAGGGCCTGTGCGCCGGTAACTACCGCGCCAGTCCGGAGCTATTCGGTCTTCTGCAGGCCTGCCAGGATCGCCTGGCCGAGATGCTTGAGGCTGTTCGCGCTCGCCGAGCGGTGCCTTCGGGCGATGCGCTCATCGAGACGATTCGCCGATTTCGTAGCAACCCCGACGAACAGCTGAGCATCCCCAGCAGCGTTTCGCTCAAGGCTGCCCAGGAAGATGCGCAGCAGGCGGCTGAGGACGAAATCCTCGATATCTTCGTCGAGGAAGCGGATGAGCTGCTGGAAGAGATGGAGTCTGCACTTAGCCGTTGGGATGCCGGCCGCGAAGATGCGGCACCATTGACCGATGTGCTTCGCGTTCTGCACACCCTGAAGGGCGGAGCGCGGCTTGCCGGCCAGAGCGCGCTGGGCAACCTTGCTCATGATCTTGAGCAGCGCCTCAGTGAAGCGCAGCAACAGGGTGCTCCATGGCCGGAAAGCCTGTTTCTCGATGTTCAGCAGGGCCACGACGCGCTGCTAAAAGATATTGAGCGGTTGCGTGCAGGCCTTGCGGCGGACGCCGCACCAGAGACCCGATCGGTCGAGCAGGAACAAGAGCAGCGCGTAGCGAGCGAGCCGCTTGCGTTAGCGCAGCCGATTATTGCGGCCAGCACCCAGCCAGCCCTGAGTGCCAGTCCGGCCAAGGTGCTGCCCTTCATCCGGCGTGCTCAGCTGGCTGCCCAAGAAGCGGCCTCGCGGCGGGCGCCGCAAGAGTTGGTCAAGGTGCCGGCCGAGTTGCTGGAAGGCCTGGTCAACCTGGCCGGTGAGACATCGATCTTCCGTGGTCGCGTCGAGCAGCAGGTCAGTGACGTAGGATTTACCCTCGGCGAAATGGAAGCGACCATCGAGCGTGTTCGCGATCAGTTACGCCGCCTGGACACGGAAACCCAGGCGCAGATTCTCAGCCGCTACCAGGCTGAGGCGGAGCGCGCCGGTTACGACGACTTCGATCCGTTGGAAATGGACCGCCACTCACAGTTGCAGCAGCTCTCGCGTGCACTGTTCGAGTCAGCGTCCGACTTGCTCGACCTCAAAGAAACCCTGGCTGCGCGTAACCGCGACGCCGAAACCCTGCTGCTGCAGCAGGCGCGGGTCAATACCGAGCTTCAGGAAGGTCTCATGCGCACTCGCATGGTGCCCTTCGAGCGCCTGGTTCCGCGCCTGCGGCGTATCGTTCGACAGGTCGCTGGCGAGCTCGGCAAACAGGTCGAGTTCATGGTCGGTAACGCCACTGGCGAGATGGATCGCAGCGTACTCGAGCGAATCGTCGCGCCGCTGGAGCACATGCTGCGCAACGCGGTTGACCATGGTATCGAGTCCGTTGACCGGCGTCGGGCCGCGGGCAAACCTGAGCAGGGCAATATTCGCCTGGATCTGGCCCGTGAAGGCGGCGACATCGTGCTGACGCTGGCGGACGACGGCGGCGGTATCAATCTGGATGCCGTGCGGCGCAAGGCCATCGAGCGTGGCCTGATGTCTGCCGACAGCAATCTGTCCGAGCACGAAATCCTGCAGTTCATCCTTGAAGCTGGCTTCTCCACGGCCGAGCGTGTCACGCAGATCTCGGGGCGTGGCGTCGGGATGGATGTAGTGCATTCGGAGGTCAAGCAGCTTGGCGGCTCGATGAGTATCGAATCGACGCTTGGTCAGGGAACACGCTTTCTGATTCGGCTACCGTTCACGGTGTCGGTCAACCGGGCGCTGATGGTTTATTCAGGGGAGGATCTGTACGCGATTCCGTTGAACACCATCGAAGGTATCGTGCGGGTTTCGCCTTACGAACTGGAAGCTTATTACCAGCCGGATGCGCCTCGTTTCGAATACGCCGGTCAGGCCTACGAGCTGCGCTACCTGGGCGACCTGCTGAGCAATGGCCAGAGGCCAAAGCTGGTGGGGCAGAGCCTGCCTTTACCGGTGATCCTTGTACGCTCGAAAGAGCACAGCGTTGCGGTGCAGGTCGATAGCCTCGCAGGCTCGCGCGAAATCGTGGTGAAGAGTCTCGGTCTTCAGTTTGCCGGCGTGCATGGCATCTCCGGCGCGACCATCCTCGGCGATGGCCGGGTCGTAGTGATTCTAGATCTGCTGGCGACCATCCGTGTGCTGCATGCGCATCAGCTCACCCAGCTACAGCAGCCGCGACTGATCGATCAGGGGCTGGAACCTGTGGAGGCGGAAAGCGATCGGCCGAAGTTGGTCATGGTAGTCGACGATTCGGTCACCGTACGCAAGGTCACCAGCCGCCTGCTGGAGCGCAACGGTATGAATGTCCTCACCGCGAAGGATGGGGTGGATGCCATTACCCAGTTGCAGGAACGCAAACCAGACATCATGCTGCTGGATATCGAGATGCCGCGCATGGACGGCTTCGAGGTGGCCACGCTGGTGCGACACGACGAGCGTCTTAAAGACCTGCCGATCATCATGATCACCTCGCGGACTGGCGAGAAGCACCGCGATCGCGCGCTGACCATCGGCGTCAACGAGTACTTGGGCAAGCCGTATCAGGAGTCCGTGCTGCTTGAGGCCATTCAGCGACTGGTTCACGCCGATGTCTGAAGTCCTGTCCGCACGCATCGCGGTTCTCGCCGATACCTCGCTGCAGCGCCATGTGCTGCAGCAGGCCCTGACCGGCAGTGGCTATCAGGTGGTGTTGAACAATGATCCGGCGCGCCTTGAGCCCGCTGATCTCGATAACACCGAGGCCGATCTATGGCTGGTTGATCTTGCCCAGACCGAAGATTCGCCGCTCGTGGATGCGTTGCTCGAAAGGGATACCACTCGGGTACTGTTCGGGGAAGGACGTGCGCCGGAGCGACATTCGGAGTTCTACCCGCGCTGGGAACGTAGCCTGTTCAGCAAGCTAAAGCGCCTCGTGGGTGATCCATCGCGCGCAGTGGGGCCACGTCTGGAGGTGTTGCAGGGTGAAGGACAGCGCCCCGAGCGATTGACATTGCCGGCGGTGCTGGCCGATAGCGCGCTGGTTGCCGGTGAGCCGGCAACACAGATTTGGTTGCTGGCCGCTTCGCTGGGGGGGCCGGAGGCTGTAAAGGCCTTTTTGGATGCCCTGCCTGGCGGCCTGCCGATTGGTTTCATTTACGCACAGCACATCGAAGCCAGCTTCGAGTCGGCGTTATCCCAGGCCGTTGGCCGACATAGCCAGTGGCAGGTTAAGCAGGTCCGACCAGGCGAGCCCGTGCGTTGTGGCGAAGTGGTCATAGCGCCGATCAGCGAGGAGCTGGGTTTCGAGGCCAACGGCAGTACGCGGCTGAATGGCCGTTGCTGGCCTGAGCCTTACAGCCCCTCTATCGACCAAATGATGCTGAATCTGGCTCAGCAGTTCGGCGAGCGTTGCGGTGTGATTGCGTTCAGCGGAATGGGTAGCGATGGCAGTGCCGCGGCTGCTTACATGCTGCGCCAGGGCGGCAAGGTCTGGACGCAGCGCGCCGATTCCTGTGCGTGTTCCAGCATGCCGGACAACCTTCGCGAAGGTGGCTACAGCTCGTACAGCGGTGATCCGCGCGAACTGGCACAGGCTCTGGTCAATCATTTGGTGAATCAGACTGGCGTTTCAGCTAGGTCTTTTCAACGGGAAAATTCATGAGTCAGATGGTCGTTTCACCGGATGCACAGAGCAGCCTCACTGGGCTACTGATGCCGCTTGCCGATCGCATGCTGCTGATGCCCAACGTCGCGGTCGCCGAGCTGATTCCCTATCGCGCCCCACAACCGGTGCAGGGCATGCCAGCGTGGTTCCTAGGGCAGGTGCAATGGCGTGATTTGAGCCTGCCACTGCTTTCGTTCGAGGCGGCCTCCAGTGGTCAGCCCCAGCCGGTCGGCAGCGCTGCACGGGTTGCCGTACTCAATGCGGTCGGCGGCCGCGATCACGTCAAGTTCATTGCGCTGCTGGTGCAAGGTATCCCGCACTCGATCAAGGTCGATGCAAGCCTCGCGCGCGCTGATGTTGCACTTGCACCGTTGGAGTTGGACGCGGTCAATCTCGGCGATGTGCAGGCACGAATCCCCGATTTGATCGGTCTGGAACAGAAACTGGCCGACGCTGGCCTGATCTGACCCCTTCGGTGCTCGCCCGCTGTTAGAAATCACCCCAGAGCTGCTGCGCGACGCTCAAGGCTACCACTGGCGCGGTCTCGGTGCGCAGAACCCGCGGCCCGAGTCTCGCGGGCTGGAACCCTTGGTCCGCGGCCTGCGCGACTTCACTTTCGCTCAAACCTCCTTCCGGACCGATCAGGAATGCCAGCGTCTGCGGCTTCGCGTGGCTCACCAGTGGCTCAGCCACTGGGTGCAGCACCAGCTTCAGATCTGCTTCTAACGTCAGCCAGTCACGCAGGCTGACCGGCGCGTGGATGAGCGGCAGCACCGATCGTCCGCATTGCTCGCAGGCGCTGATCGCGATCTGGCGCCAGTGGGCCAGGCGTTTATCGGCCCGCTCGTCGTTGAGGCGAACTTCACAGCGTTCGCTGACAATAGGTGTGATCTGCGCTACGCCGAGCTCGGTGGCTTTCTGAATGGCCCAGTCCATCCGCTCGCCTCGGGACAGCCCCTGGCCGAGATGAATGCGCAACGGTGATTCGAGCATCCCCGCTAGACATTCCTGGAGCTCGACGGTGACGGTTTTCTTGCCCACTTCAGCCAGTTCACCGCGGAACTCCGCGCCACTGCCATCGAACAGCTGAACCGCGCTGCCGGGCGAAAGCCGCAATACCCGGCTGATGTAGTGAGCGGAGGCTTCGGGCAGTGAGTGCCGGCCAAGGGAAAGGGGGGCGTCGATGAAGAAGCGTGATAGGCGCATAGGGACAGCTGCGGGGGCAAGTGGAACCAGCAAGTCTAAAGCATCGGCCGCCCGCCTAGCAGGCGGCCTCGCATCGAGCTTGCCGCTGGCGTCAGCCCGGATCCCTGAACTCTGGATAGAGTCCGGCTGGCACGGATACCTGGCTGCTCTCCCGTGTGGCGATATCGATGCCTTCGGTGGCTACTGCAGCAAGAAAATCGATCTGTTCCTCGGTGATGCAGTAGGGCGGCAAGAAATAGACAACGCTGCCGAGGGGCCGCAGCAGGGCGCCGCGCTCCAAGGCGTGTTGGTAGACCTTAAGACCGCGCCGCTCCTGCCATGGATAAGCGGCTCGGCTGGCCTTGCTCTGAACCATTTCTATGGCCAACGCCATGCCCGTCTGGCGGACCTCGGCGACGTGCGGATGGTCAGCCAGGTGCGCGGTGGCGCTGGCCATGCGAGCCGCTAATGGCTTGTTCGCTTCGATGACATTGTCCTCGGCGAAGATATCCAGCGTCGCCAGGGCCGCGGCGCAGGCCAGTGGGTTGCCGGTGTAGGTATGCGAGTGGAGGAACGCGCGCAGTGTGGAATAGTCGTCGTAGAACGCCTGGTACACCCGATCGGTGGTGAGCACCGCAGCCATCGGTAGATAGCCACCGGTCAGGGCTTTGGACAGGCAGAGGAAGTCAGGTGTGATGCCCGCCTGCTCGCAAGCGAACATGGTGCCGGTGCGGCCGAAGCCGACCGCGATCTCATCGTGGATGAGGTGGACTTCGTAGCGGTCGCAGGCCTCACGCAGCAGCTTCAGATAAACCGGGTGATACATGCGCATGCCGCCAGCGCCCTGGATCAATGGCTCGACAATGACTGCGGCGATGTCCTGGTGGTGCTCGGCCAGCGTCTGCTCCATGTGCGCAAACATCTGCCGCGAATGATCTTCCCAGCTCACGCCCTCGGGGCGCAGGTAGCAATCTGGGCTGGGCACCTTGAAGGTATCCAGCAGCATGGGTTTGTAGGTATCGGTGAAGAGCGCGACATCGCCTACCGACATCGCAGCTACGGTTTCACCGTGGTAGCTATTGGTCAGGGTGACGAATCGCTGTTTCTGCCCACGGCCGCTGTTGCGCCAGTAGTGGAAGCTCATCTTCAGTGCCACTTCGATGCCGGTCGAGCCGTTGTCGGTGTAGAACACCCGGTCCAGTCCGGCAGGCGTCAGCGCCACCAAACGCTCCGACAGCTCGACCACAGGCTGGTGGCTGAAACCGGCGAGCATCACGTGCTCCAGCTGGTCGACCTGATCCTTGATCCGTTGATTAATACGTGGATTGGCATGGCCAAACACGTTGACCCACCAGGAGCTGACCGCGTCCAGGTAGCGCTTGCCATCGAAGTCTTCCAGCCACACGCCATCGCCCCGGCGGATGGGGATCAGGGGCAGCTGTTCGTGATCTTTCATCTGAGTGCAGGGGTGCCAGAGTACGGCAAGGTCGCGTTGCATCCAGCTTTGGTTCAGGCTCATCGTTACTCCTCCGCGGTGAGCCGAGCAGCCTAGCAGATGCACGACCGTCGTCGCGGAAACGAGATCAGTTATCGATTGGTTCGATATATCGCAGCGAAAAAATGCACTCTATTACGATACGTTAGCGGCTACGCTTCTAGCCCTCGGAAAGTGAAGGAAGATTCGATGCAGTGGCGTAACTCCCCCACCAGCTATGGTCTGACCAGCATTGCGTTGCACTGGCTGGTCGCCCTTGCTGTATTTGGCCTTTTCGGTCTGGGCTTCTGGATGGTGGGTCTGACCTACTACAGCAGTTGGTATCGCACCGCACCTGATCTGCACAAGAGTGTCGGCGTCATGCTGTTCATGGTCATGTTGCTGCGCGTTTTCTGGCGCTTCGTGAGTCCCGCCCCCGCACCGCTGGCAAGCCAGGGGCGGCTGACGCGGCGGGCGGCGAAGCTAGGCCATGGCTTTTTGTATCTCGGCCTGTTCCTGGTGATGCTGTCGGGATATCTGATATCCACCGCCGATGGCCGGCCGATCACTGTATTCGGTTTGTTCGACGTGCCGGCGCTGATCACGACCATACCCGATCAGGCTGATCGCGCCGGACTGGTTCATGAATATGCAGCCTGGGCGCTGGTGATCTTCGCGCTTGTACACGCTTGCGCTGCGCTCAAGCACCACTTTATCGATCGAGACGCGACACTCAAACGCATGCTCGGTCGTAATGCCGGTTAATCATCACTCGATAGGAGAATCATCGATGCTCAAGAAAACCCTCGCCGCACTGGTCCTCGGCTCTGCGCTGGCCAGCAGTCCGGTATTTGCTGCCGACTACGCCATCGATAAGCAAGGCCAACACGCCTTCGTCAATTTCAAGATCAGCCATCTGGGCTATAGCTGGCTGTGGGGCACATTCAAGGACTTTGATGGTGGCTTCAGCTTCGATGCAGCCAAGCCGGAAGAGAGCAAGGTGAACGTTACGCTGAAAACTGCCAGCGTCGACACTAACCACGCTGAGCGCGACAAGCATTTGCGCAGCGACGATTTCCTCAATGTCGCCAAGCACCCGACCGCCACCTTTGAGTCGACCTCGGTGAAGTCCACCGGTGATGGCACTGCCGACATCAACGGTAACCTGACCCTCAACGGCGTGACCAAGCCGGTGGTGATCGCTGCCAAGTTTATTGGCGAAGGCAAAGACCCGTGGGGCGGTTACCGTGCCGGTTTCGAGGGCAGCACGACCCTGACCCTCAAGGACTTCGACATCAAGATGGACTTGGGCCCGGCTTCGCAGACAGTCGACCTGATCATCTCGGTCGAGGGCGTGCGTAAGTAGTCGCTTCGTAGCGGATGACGAACGCCGGCAGCTTGCCGGCGTTCTGCGTTGCGAGGAGTGCTTTAGGAGAGTTTTCGCGAAGCGATAGTGTGTTGAGGCTGTCTATGGCGCATGTTTCGCAACATTTAATAGGGAAGTCGCAAGTCTTGCCGCTTTACAGACAGTCATGGATGTAAGTATATTCCGGTCCACTCAGCGCCCTGTCTCTGCGGCGCGCTGTCGCTCATTCCCGCCTGCCAGGTTTTCAAGAGGTCTATCCATGTCAATCAAGTCAGCCAATGCTGCCCTGATGTCCGTTTTCGCCATGGCTGTTTTCCTGGCTGGTTGCCAGGAAGAAGCGGCGCCCCCTGCGCAGCAGAAACCCCAGGTGGGCGTCGTGACCCTGCAGGCAGAGCCGTTCGCGGTGACCACCGATCTTCCGGGACGTACCAGCGCCTACCGCATCGCCGAAGTGCGGCCGCAGGTCAACGGCATCATCCAGAAGCGCCTCTTCACCGAGGGCAGTGACGTCAAGGCCGGGCAGCAGCTGTACCAGATCGATGCCTCGGTATACGAAGCTACGCTCAAGAGTGCCCAGGCCAGTCTTGCCTCGAGCAAGTCGCTGGCAGACCGCTACGCCGACCTGGTCAAGGATCAGGCGGTCAGCAAACAGGCTTACGACGAGGCGCGTGCGGCCAGCCTGCAGGCCGAGGCGGAGTTGGAGCGTGCGCGCATTGATGTGCGTTACACCAAGGTGCTGGCGCCCATTTCCGGTCGCATCGGCCGCTCGGCTGTAACCGAGGGCGCGCTGGTCAGCAATGGTCAGGCGCAGGAGCTGGCAACCATCCAGCAACTTGACCCGATCTATGTGGACGTGACACAGCCCGCTCGCGATTTGCTTGCGCTGCGTCGTGATCTGGCTGAAGGACGTCTGCAGAAGGCCGGTGAGAACGCTGCCAAGGTGACCCTGATGCTCGAAGACGGTAGCGACTACGGTCATGAAGGCAAGCTCGAGTTCAGCGAAGTGACGGTGGATCCCGGCACTGGCTCGGTGACGCTGCGAGCGGTATTCCCCAACCCTGACAAGGTTCTGCTGCCGGGCATGTTTGTGCATGCCCAACTGGTCGCAGGCATGAAAAGCGAGGCGATCCTGGTGCCTCAGCAGGGCGTGACGCGAAACGCCAAAGGCGAACCGACGGCGATGGTGGTCAATGCCGAGAACAAGGTGGAGCTGCGTCAGATCAAGACCGAGCGTGCCGTGGGCAATCGCTGGCTGGTCGGTGACGGCCTGCAGCCGGGCGATCGCGTGATCACCGAGGGGCTGCAGTTCATCCAGCCGGGGATTGAGGTCGAGGTGTCCTCGGCGACAAATGTCGATAATCGCGGTGGGGTGTCTGCACAGCCCCAAGGCCAAGAAGGCTGAGGGGTTTTTAGTCCATGTCCAACTTCTTTATCGACCGGCCGATTTTCGCCTGGGTGATCGCCCTGGTGATCATGCTTGCCGGCGGCCTGGCTATCCTCAAATTGCCGGTCAACCAGTATCCGAGCATCGCCGCGCCCGCCGTCGGTATCTCAGTGAGCTACCCAGGCGCGTCTGCACAGACCGTGCAGGACACCGTGGTGCAGGTCATAGAACAACAGCTCAACGGTATCGATGGCTTGCGCTACATCAGTTCGTCGAGCAACTCCGACGGCAGCATGGAAATCACCGTGACCTTCGATCAGGGCACCAACCCTGATATCGCGCAGGTCCAGGTACAGAACAAGTTGCAGCTAGCGACGCCTCTGTTGCCGCAGGAGGTTCAGCAGCAGGGTATCCGTGTCACCAAGGCCGTAAGCAACTTCCTCGTCGTTATCGGCCTGGTATCTACCGACGGTAGCCTGGACCAGCGCGATCTCGCCAACTACATCGTCGCCAACATGCAGGACCCGATCTCCCGCACCAAGGGCGTGGGCGATTTCCAGGTGTTCGGTGCCCAGTATGCGATGCGGATCTGGCTCGATCCGGCGAAGCTGAACAACTTCAGCCTGACGCCGGTGGATGTCAGTTCGGCGATTCAGGCACAGAACGTCCAGATTTCCTCCGGTCAGCTCGGCGGTTTGCCGGCCCTTCCGGGGCAACAGCTCAACGCCACTGTGATTGGCAAGACGCGCCTGCAGACCCCGGAGCAGTTCCGCAACATCCTGCTCAAGGTCAACAGCGATGGATCTCAGGTACGCCTGGGCGACGTTGCCAGGGTCGAGCTGGGCGGCGAAAGCTATGCCGTCAGCGCCCACTTCAATGGCAAGCCTGCGGCCGGTCTTGCGCTGAAGTTGGCCACTGGGGCCAACGCGCTGGATACCGTTGAGGGTGTACGCAAGACTATCGAAGAGCTCAAGCCGTTCTTCCCGCCGGGTGTCGAGGTGGTCTATCCATACGACACCACCCCGGTCATCTCCGCTTCCATTACTGGGGTGATGCACACGCTGTTCGAGGCGTTCGTGCTGGTATTCCTGGTGATGTACCTGTTTCTGCAGAACTTCCGCGCCACGCTGATACCGACGCTCGCTGTGCCGGTGGTCCTGCTGGGCACCTTTGGCGTGCTGGCGGTGTTCGGCTTCAGCATCAACACGTTGACCATGTTCGCCATGATTCTGGCAATCGGTCTGCTGGTGGACGATGCCATCGTGGTGGTGGAAAACGTCGAGCGGGTGATGCGTGAAGAGGGCCTCTCGCCGCTGGAAGCGACACGCAAGTCCATGGGCCAGATCCAGGGGGCGCTTATTGGCATCGGTGTGGTGCTCTCCGCGGTGCTACTGCCGATGGCCTTTTTCGGCGGTTCGACAGGGGTCATCTACAGGCAGTTTTCCATCACCATTGTTTCGGCGATGGTGCTCTCGGTACTGATGGCGCTGATCTTCACGCCAGCGCTGTGTGCCACATTGCTGAAGCCGATCGACAAGGGCGACCATCACGAGAAACGCGGTTTCTTCGGCTGGTTCAATCGCTCCTTCGAGCGCAGCGTCAATGGATATGAGCGTGGCGTAAAAGCCGTCCTCAGGCGCAAGGCGCCGTTCCTTCTGCTCTATGTGCTGATCGTCGGTGTCATGGTCGTCCTGTTCGGCCGAATCCCCAGCGCGTTCCTGCCGGAAGAGGACCAGGGCGTGTTGTTCGCGCAGGTAATGACCCCGTCGGGCTCGACCGCCGAGCGGACTCAGCAGAGCATCGATGCCATGCGTAGCTATCTGCTGGAGGAAGAGGGTGACATCGTGCGCTCTGTATTTACCGTGACTGGATTCAGCTTTGCCGGTCGTGGTCAGAGTTCGGGTATCGCCTTCATTGGGCTCAAGCCCTGGAGCGAGCGAACCAACAAGGAAGACAGCGTGTTCGCGCTGGCCGAACGGGCGCAGCAGCACTTCGCCAGCTTCCGTGATGCACAGGTATTCGCTTTCGCGCCGCCGGCGGTCATGGAGCTGGGCAACGCCACCGGTTTCAATCTGTACCTGCAGGATCGGGCTGGGGTGGGCCAGGAGGTGCTGCAGCAGGCGCGGGATAAGTTCATGCAGTTGGCCAGTCAGAGCCCGGTGTTGACCCGGGTACGGCCAAACACGCTGCGTGACGAGCCGCAGTATCAGGTGTTGATCGACGACGAAAAGGCGCGCGTGCTGGGCGTTCCGCTAGCGGATATAAACAGTACGTTATCGATTGCCTGGGGTGGCCGCTACGTCAATGACTTCATCGACCGCGGTCGAGTCAAGAAGGTGTATCTGCAGGGCGTCTCCAGTGCCCGTATGAGCCCCGAAGATCTGCAGAAGTGGTACGTGCGCAACGACGCTGGGGAAATGGTGCCCTTCAGCGCCTTCGCGACCGGTGAGTGGACATACGGCTCACCCAAGCTTTCCCGCTACAACGGGGTCAGCGCGATCGAAATGCTCGGCGAGCCGGCCCCCGGCTACAGCTCGGGTGATGCGATGGCCGAGGTTGAGCGCATTGCTGCTCAGCTGCCGCCTGGGGTGGGTTATTCCTGGACCGGGCAGTCCTACGAGGAGCGTCTGGCGGGCTCGCAGACCCTTGCGCTGTATGCCCTTTCGTTGCTGGTGGTCTTCCTCTGCCTGGCGGCGTTGTACGAGAGCTGGTCGATACCGTTCTCGGTCATGCTGGTGGTGCCGCTTGGCATCGTCGGTGCGCTCGCCTTCACGCTGCTGCGTGGCCTTTCCAACGAGGTGTTCTTCCAGGTTGGCCTGGTCACTACCATTGGTCTGTCGGCGCGTAACGCGATCCTTATCGTGGAGTTCGCCAAAGCGCTGCACGAGCAGGGCATGAGTCATGTCGACGCGGCATTGCAGGCATGCCGCATGCGTCTACGGCCGATCATCATGACGTCGCTGGCGTTCATTCTTGGTGTGGTGCCGCTGGCGCTTGCTTCCGGGGCTGGCGCGGGCAGTAAGCACGCCATCGGTACCGGCGTGATCGGCGGGATGATCTCCGCAGCGGTGCTGGCGATTTTCTGGATTCCGTTGTTCTACGTGATGATCTGCACAATCTTCGACCGCACGAAGCCCGCCAACGAAGGTGTGAAGGAGGACTCGCTGTGAACAAGTCTCTGTTGAGTCTGGCGCTCATGACGGCGCTCACCGGCTGCTCGCTGATACCCGATTACCAGCGCCCGGATGCGCCGGTTGCCGGCGACTGGCCGCAAGGCGAGGCTTATCAGCAGGGCGCAGCACAGGCGTCCGAGCAGACGCTTGGCTGGCGTGAGTTCTTCCGCGACCCGGCGCTGCAGCAACTGATCGAAGTGGCGCTTGAGAACAACCGTGACCTGCGTGTTGCGGCGCTCAACGTTGATGCCTACCGGGCGCTTTATCGTATCCAGCGCGCCGATTTGCTGCCTGCCGTCAGTGCTGATGGTGCCGGCACGCGCAGTCGTACCCCGGGTGACCTGAGTATGAGCGGCGAGCCGGCGATCAGCAGCCAGTACAGCGCGACCTTTGGTGTTTCCTGGGAGCTCGATCTGTTCGGCCGGCTGCGCAGTCTCCGCGACCAGGCGCTGGAGGAGTTCTTCGCCAGCGAGGCCGCGCAGCGCAGTACCCAGATCAGCCTTATTGCCAGCGTCGCCAACGCCTGGTTGACGCTGCAGGCCGATCAGGCACTGCTGCAGGTCACACGCGATACGCTAAAAACCTATGAAGAGAGCTTTGGTCTGACCCAGCGCAGTTTCGACGTCGGCGTCGCTTCGGCACTGGAGCTGCGTCAGGCGCGCAGCGCGGTGGACAGCGCACGGGTCAGCATCGAACAGTACACGCGTCTGGTTGCGCAGGACCGTAACGCGCTGACGCTGTTGCTGGGGCAGAACCTGCCGGCCGGATTGCCATCAGGTGATGGCCTGGAGCGCACCCAGCTGGCAGCGCTGCCGGTCGGCTTGCCGTCGGATCTGCTGCAGCAGCGGCCGGATATTCTTCAGGCCGAGTATCAGCTCAGGGCGGTCAATGCCAGCATCGGTGCTGCGCGCGCGGCCTTTTTCCCGCGGATCAGCCTGACCGGCGCTGCGGGCACCGCCAGCAGAGAGCTGTCAGGGCTGTTCGATGGCGGTTCCGGTTATTGGAGCTTCTCGCCGAGTATCAGCGTGCCGATCTTCAATGCTGGTCAGCTGCGGGCGAATGTGGATTACGCGCAGATCAGCAAGAACATCCAGGTTGCGCAGTACGAAAAGGCGATCCAAACGGCGTTCCGCGAAGTGGCCGATGGGCTGGCGGCCCAAGCCACCTATACCCGCCAGGTGCAGGCGCAACGCGACCTGCTGGAAACCAGCGAGGACTACTACAACCTTGCCGAGCGCCGCTATCGCACCGGGGTGGACAGCTATCTGACCTTGCTCGATGCGCAGCGCCAGCTGTTCAGCGTGCAGCAACAGCTGATCAGCGATCGGCTCGCGCAGATGACCAGCGAGGTCAATCTGTTCAAGGCGCTCGGTGGTGGCTGGCAGGAAACTGCGCAGGCGCAGCCGGCCGAGGGTTGATCGGCAGCGGCGGTGTTTGCGGCGTTGCTGGATTGACGTGTAATCACCGCCGATACATAGAAACGAAAACGCCGCCCATTGGGCGGCGTTTTTTTGTGCGTGGCTTATGCCTCGCGGTTACGCGTCAGCAGTGCTGGCTTCTCGCCGCGCGGGCGAGTCGGCAACTGCTCGAGCTGGTCCAGGCTGGGCAGGCGATCGATCTTCGATTCCTTGTGGATGATCACTGGCTGCTTTTCGCGCGGCTTGGCCGCTTCCTGGCGCGACACCGCCGGCTCCTCTATCCGACGGCCTTCGTTCTTGCGCCGTGGTTGGCCGCTACGCGGCTGACCGCTGCGGGCCGCCTGGCCCTGGCCTGAACGCTTGCCCTTGCCTGCAGGCGTGCCAGCGCCACTAGTACCTGCGCCACGAGCCGCACCCGCTGCGCGTGGAGTGGTGCCTGGCTGAGCAGGAGCGCCTGGACGGCGGCCGCGGTTCTGCTTGTTCTGATAAGGGCTGACGTAATCGACCCGATTGCCGAAGTTATCCACTTCGTCATCGCGGAACTCGTCAGGGGCGCGATCCGGCGGCAGCTGCGGCGGACGGACGACCGCCTTCGCTTCGCTGCTGGCGCCGTCGCGCGCAGGCTTGCGGGCCTTGCTTTGGCTGCGACGGTTGCGCTCCTTCTGCTCGGCGCCTTTCTCGGCAGGCTTGCTACGCTCGCCGCGCGCTTTGCCTTCGCCACGGGGCGGACGCGGCTGGCGCGGTTCGCGCACCTCCGGCTTTTCCGCCTCGATGGCACTGGCGTCAAAGCCCATCAGGTCGCCTTCGGGGATGCGCTGCTTGGTCATCCGTTCGATGCCCTTGAGCAGCTTCTCCTCATCCGGCGCGACCAGCGAGATGGCTTCACCGCTACGTCCGGCGCGACCGGTACGGCCGATGCGGTGTACGTAATCTTCCTCGACGTTTGGCAGCTCGAAGTTGACCACATGCGGCAGCTGATCGATATCCAGGCCCCGAGCGGCGATATCGGTCGCGACCAGAATGCGTACCTGGTTGGCCTTGAAGTCGGCAAGGGCCTTGGTGCGTGCGTTCTGGCTCTTGTTGCCGTGGATCGC
>Ga0189292_10128_pt1 | contig 39644 bp, 32 predicted proteins | sample UW1oraminimetaG_FD_130317 | JGI IMG/M metagenome (GOLD analysis project Ga0189292, IMG submission 130317) | Marine microbial communities from the Costa Rica Dome - UW179A-orange mini metaG | ecosystem: Environmental > Aquatic > Marine > Oceanic > Photic zone | place: Costa Rica: the Eastern...
CTCGGCGGCTAGAAACACCGAAATAAGCGGGTTATCTGATCGTTTTTGATCGATTTGCCGCTTTCAAAATCGGCGGAGGCTGAAGTCAGCCAGAAATGCATGGCTACTTCAGACCATCCCTAATGGGATCAAGACCCGGCTTGAAACTCGTGTGATCAACCTTTCAACGTCCGACGGGATCATGTTGCCATTGGAGTCAGCGAACACGAGTACGTCAGCGCCTGCGTCTTCTGCACGCAAGCTCATGGTTGAGATTTCCCCAGGAGCCAGCGTCGTAACGTGGGTGATATTGGCACTCACCTGGAATCCGTGGGCCTTGGCGAGCCTCACGGTGGCCATGCCCTCTTCAAGACGGTCACGACGTAGGCATACCCGAATCATCGATACGCCGTGTTGCTTCATTAAGTCAAAATCACTGGCATCGACGTTGTGGGGATGCACCATCACACATAAGTCGATCCGACCCGCAGCGGCCTTACCAGCAGCGCTCAAGTATGTAGCGTCTACTGCGCTGGTAAGCCCGTGCTCGTGCTTGCGTACGAACGAGCCGTTGCGGTAACCGATCTCACAGTATGGGATGCCGGCTTCTACCATTTGAGTTATTGCAGAAACAGCGTAATCAACCGTGAAGTTGAAATCATTACGGTATCCACCGTCCCGAAGCGTGACATCGATAATCTTTATCTGGTTCATTTAGAGTTCCTTTATCTTGTTTCGAATGCACGTGAGTGTGCCCGCTTACTTCGAACAATCAGAGGCAACCAAGATCAGCAAATGTATTACGCAAGGTATTCATAAAGCGATGCGCTAGCAAAGGCATCGTCAATTATGTTGCAAGTTGGAGGGTTATTATTATGTAATGAAACCGTAAGACTAATCACGGGGAGTACCATCATGAATCTTTCAGGAGAAGTTTCGTGCCCCTGTCATGAGTGATACTGGGCACTAAGTCACACTCTGTAAACAGGTGGATTTAAACGGCGCCTGTTAATTTTTTCACAACCTAGATGGTACTAACCTGCACCATCAGGTTCAAAGCAATCGACTACGAAGTCCATCATTGCGCGTATCCCGGGAGCGGTTCTCATGTCGCGATGAACTACGAGCCAAAGGTCCTCATTCATTGGCTCATATTCAATTTGGATTCTTCGCAAGCATCTTTGGTCGTTAGCCATGAATGATGGCAAAAGTGCGATGCCTGCACCGGCCTTTGCAGCTTCTGCCTGAACGTCAAAAGATTTAGCTCTCAGCACAACGGGCCGTTGACCTACGACCTTTTCTAGCCAGGTGCGGTGTTGGGATGGCTCCTGTCCATCCTCATGAGCGATGAACTCGTAGTCCGATGTTGAGCGGTGCTGTAGATACGTCTCAGCACCATAGAATCCGAAGTCGATAGTTGTGATCTTGCGTGCGACTAGGTCAGCCTCTGTGGGCCGCCCAAGGCTGATAGCAAGATCCGCTTCTCGACGGGCTAAAGAGGCCATGCGTGGGCTAGACATGAAACGAACATTTAAGTCGGGGCATTGCCCACGTAGCCGACCGAGATGTGGCGCAATGAAATGCGTCGTTAGGTGGGGCGGTGCGCTGAGTGTGATGTCTGCAACCCGGTCGGTGCGGATCGCACAAACAGCGCGGCTGAGTGCGCATGCATCTTCCTGCATGCGGTTACCAAGCTCGGCAATGAGCTCCCCATGATCTGTTAACTCATATCGATGACTGCGCCTGTCCACCAGGCGTATTTTCAGCGAAGCTTCTAGGGCGGCTATCCGTCGTGAAACGGTAGCGTGCTCGACCGCCAATGTGCGCGCGGCTCCAGTCATAGACCGCATCCTTGCGAACGCAATAAAGTACCTGAGGTTTTCCCAGTCGAACTGGGTGCTGTCCACATACAACTCAATTGGGGTCGTATGTGTGATTTTTGCACTGCTAAGATCCATTAAAGAGCTCCATCCGCGTGGTTCTGAACGTTAAAAAGATTCAGTTGCCTCGAAAAGACCTTGCGTTCCCAACAGTCCCCTATGAATTACCTCACTGCGCTACTGCTTGGGCATCTGGGGGTAAATCAGGCTGTTTGCTCCCGTAAGCCAAAACTTTGATAACAATCATCCCTGCGGCTAAAGCGCAGAAAACCAGACCACTGATGATTGTTCCCTGCAGACCCATTCGCGCCAGGAACCAGCCCCCGGCCGTGGCACCGAGCATCACCCCCAAGTTGATGAAAGAGATGTAAAGGCCTGTCACAAACTCAGGAGCCTCCGGTGCTTCTGAGGTCAGCCATACCTGAGTCACGATCAATCCGCTGGTATGTGTGGCGCCCCAAAGGATCACGATCACTACCATCGGAAGGATCGCCGGACTGGCGAAGAAATGAAGAATCAGATAAGACGCGCCAAGCAAAATCGGGTGCATCAATGTGGTAGCTACTTTGTGCTTGGCAAGCAGTCGACCCGCCAGAAGGTTGCCGGCGATACCGCCCACGCCGAAAAGTATCAACATGGCGCTGATCACCTCACCACTCATGCCGGCTTCACGAGATAGATATTCCGCGCTGTAGGAATACACAGAAAACATCGCGCCGAATATGAGGGTGGATGCCGCTATGTTTAGCCACAGTGTGGGCTTACGCAGAATCGCTAGCTGTTTACCGTATGGCATCCGCTGGCCGTCAAACGTGTTGGGCAGCCGGGCGATAATGCCTAGGCCAGCAATTACGTTAACCGCAGTGCAGAACAGGAAAGACGCCTCATAGGAAAATCGGGCAGCTATCCAGGTGGTGATAGGCACACCGAGTACCATGCCCATGCTGGTTCCTATGAAGGCCTTGGCAGTGGCTTGTGTCGCCTGCTCTTTTGGGTAAAGCGAAACCGCTGCGACGAACGCCAGCGAGAAATATACCGGGTGGAAAAATGCCGGGATGATTCGCAGGAGTGCTAGTGATTCATAGTTGGGCGCATAGGCCGACAAGGCACTGGATGCCGCAAAAATGAACAGCGAAATAGTCAGAATTCGCTTGCGGTTATATCGAGAGAAAAGCAGCACCATGAACGGACCGAACACTGCAATGATCAGTGCAAACAAGCCCACAAGATAGCCGGCCTGCGATGCGCTGACGCTGTAGCGCTCGGAGATTACCGGAAGAATCCCGACCACTCCGAACTCGATGGTGTAGACCCCGAACAAGCCAAGCGCGATAAAGAACAACGGGTTGAACATCTTCATACCCCGCCCTCCATCGTCACGATCACCTTCCCAAATTGCTCCCCCGATTCCAGGTATTGGTGTGCCTGAACGATCTCGCCGAAAACAAACGTTTTGGCGATCACCGGCGAAAGGCTGCCATCTTGCAAGCCGCTGTGAACGAAAGCTTTGCCCTCGGCGAATAACGCTGGGTCGTTAACGACCTCATGCAAAAGGTATCCCCTTATCGTAAGGCTTTTACCCAGCACCTTGAGAAGCGGGAGGGGAGAGGGCTCAGGGCTCAGGGCGCCGTATTGAATTATGATCCCGCCGCGTACGGTGGCTTCTGCCAGCTTCTCGATTGCCGGACCGCCAATAGGGTCGAAAACCACGCGGACGCCCTTACCGCTGGTAATCAGTGCGACGCGCTCTACCAAATCCTCCGTGTCGCTAACGATCACATGTGCTGCGCCTTCTTCCAGCAATCGTCCAACCTTTTGCTCGCCGCGAGTAACAGCGATGGGGATCGCACCCTGCCGATTGGCGATCTGGATCGCAGCTAGACCCACGCTGCTTGAGGCAGCCGTGATGAGCACGAACTCTCCGGAAGCTATTTTGGCGACAGGCAGAAGGGCACCCCAAGCCGTCAGGTATTGCATCCAGATACCTGCCGCCTGATCCAAGCTTAGGTTTTCAGGATGCTTGACCAGCATTGCCGCCGGCACTACTGCTTGATCGGCATAGGTTCCCCATTGGGCAATGCTCGATGGAGGAACCAGGCTAACCAAATCACCGCTACGAAAGTCTTTTACATTTTCGCCCACGACTTCGACGATCCCGGCCGCCTCATAACCCAGCCGGCTGGGGAAGATCGCGTCCTCCAGGTACTGACCACGTCTGAACATCGATTCGGCGCGGTTGAGCCCAATGGCCCGCACCCTGATTCGGACTTCGTCTGGGCCTGGCTGGCTCGCAGGCAAGTCCTCGATCTGAAGAACCTGTGGATCACCGTATTCGTAGAACCGAGCGACGCGTGTCATGGCTTTCTCGCATTAAGGGTTGAAAACGACCAAAGTGTAGAGGCGCCCTTAGTGCAGAAAAACGAGCTGTGATTCCTGAGTTAAAGGACAATAGTGTCCGCAATTCACCGGTTCTGATTTAAAGTGCAACCAGCAGGGAGGCTTGGCGGTAATCACCTGGGTTAGCGTTTTGGAGAGAGGGTTAAGAACATCAGCAGATAGCATTGCGGGCACGTCTGTCGTGCTATTCAGGAATCGAATGCGGTGAACGGACATGTTTGGGCAAATGCCGCAGCACATCACGGGTATTGCAGCAGAGGGGAACGAGTGGACAACCTCAGCGGAATTACGGTTTTCGTCTTGGTTGCCGAAACCCGCAGCTTTGTATCTGCGGGCCGCCAATTGGGCGTTTCTTCATCGGCTGTTGGTAAAAGTGTTGCTCGACTGGAGCAACGCCTGGGTGTCAGGCTCTTCCATCGCAGCACCCGCAGCATCAACCTGACGGCAGAAGGCATGCAGTTTCTGAATCGCTGTCAGCGAATCCTCAACGAGATGGAGGCTGCAGTACAGGAACTATCGAGCGCTAGCAGCGAGCCTCGTGGAAAGCTACGCGTGAGCCTGCCACTGGCCGGACAGTTTCTATTTACATTGTTGACCAAGTTCTCCAAGCGATACCCGGAGGTCCATTTGGAACTGGATTTCAACGATCGCAAGGTGGACATAGTTGATGATGGCTTTGATGCTGTTATAAGGACCGGCGAACTGAACGACTCTCGGCTAGTAGCGCGGCGATTGGGTGCTTTCCGTTTTTTGCTCGTTGGAGCACCCGGATATTTCGAGGCATACGGAACGCCGAAGGATGCCAGCGAACTGAGCCGTCATGACTGCCTTTTCTATCGGCTTCCATCTACGGGTAAGCTTGAGCGGTGGCCTCTTCCAGATCAAGCGGACAGCGGAGAGCAAGTTCTAAAGGCTGTGCTGGTATGCAACAACATCGACATGCTGTGCAATGCTGCTCAGGAAGGGAGGGGGATTGCGTGTCTTCCAGAATTTGCGGTCGAGGATGCCCTTGTATCCGGGGAATTACAGGCTGTCCTGACCCAAGAAGTGACCCGCTCAATTCACTTCAGTGTGCTGTGGCCATCTAACCGTTTCAGCACTCCCAAGCTGCGATGTTTCGTGGATTTCATGTCCTCACATATGTGAGCGGAAAAGTGGGGCGCGTTTTAACGCCTAGTATCCAGGTGCAGCGGCGTTCGACTCCGCAGAAGCGCTGACACCTGAACAGCAGAAATCCACGAGCTGAAGCCCCGTCACCCGCCTTGAATGGGAAAGATCGAGATTAAAAAGGCAGATCCCCTGTGACATCTGCAGCACGGCAGCGGAAAGTCAGATTCCGAAACAGAGATCATCCATACCTGCATCATCCACCCAGATACCGAATTGCTGGTCTTGGCCGAAACCAGCTGCTGGCTCGATGCGTAGTAAGCCAGCGCGACCTGGGCTAGCTGGGAAGCCCATCTTTTCCTCTTTTTCCTCTTTTTCCTCTTTTTCTTTTTGCTCTTTTGCTCCGGCCCTTGGGCCATTCACACGGTAACAACCAAGCGGCTGTCGATCACCTCATAGACCAAGCGGTAGCCGATGGAGCGGAGCTTGATCTTGTAGCAGTTGGGCATGTCCCTGAGCTTGTCGGCCTCGACGCGGGGATTCTCAAGGCGTTCTTTCAGCTTCTTGGCGAACTGCAGCTGGATGGTGTTGCCCAGCTTGCCCCACTCCTTGAGCGCTTGAGTGTTGAACTCCAGGGCGTACTTAGTCGGCTCCGCCGGCTTGCGCGATGAGGTCATCGATATCTACTCGTACAGTAGGTTCACCAGCGCGGGCGCGTACGGTTTCAGCCAACCGCAGATCGTCAATCAGCTCCAGCATGGCTTCATAGCGTGCGGGTGGCACGGCATAGAACGCTGGTTCGTTTCGATTGAGGATCACGACCGTTTCGCCGCCACCTTCGCGGATGGTGCCCATTGGGTCCTTTTTTAGTTCTGTCACAGACGCCGCAACGTCAGCCAGTACCGTGTAAGTCATCGCCATATCCACCTGTTCTCTGCTATCCGCGCTTCTAGGGTGCCTGAGCTCTATCTATGGGCCGAACCGCCACGCTTCGTTGAGCGAATGTGGGTTCTCTACTGTGAGCCGAGCTATCTTGATTAAGGTCTTCGTAAGGTCATTTATGCGAACGAGGTAAGCGTGCATAGCGTAGCACTCTGAAAAGCACTCTGTAAGATGTTTTTTGATGTGCTTTATGCCCTTGAGATGTGGCCGCGGTGAGATGTCCCAGAACAGGCCGAAATCTACAGAGAGCGAGTTGGAGCGATGACGAAGGCAAGCTGTAGGCCTCGGCTTTACTGGCTTCCAGCTTTTGCGATGACAGGTTCCGATCTTCCGTAATGCGAAGGTCGCAGGTTCGACTCCTGTCTCCGGCACCAATGGAATAAAAAAGGCCCGCAGCGATGCGGGCCTTTTGTTTTGGGGGCGCTAGAAGTTCCTACAGGATTGCGGCTAGGGCAATTGTTTCCTGCGTGTGCTCAGCGCGACGCCGGCGGATGCGACGGCGAGCAGGGCGACTACTACGATCATTACTGTCACGAACGCGCCCTCGAACGCACCTTTTGCCAGGCTGATAAGAGGAATGGCAATGGCGTCGGGTAGTGTCTCTGCAGCGATCAAGGCGCCGTCGAGGCTGTCCCGGGCCAGCGCCAGTGCCTGCATGCCGGCGGGCGTGATGAAAGCAGCGGTGTAAACCGCGGACATCACGCTGCCCAGAATGGCGATTCCCAGTGCGCCACCCAGTTCATAGGAAACTTCTTCGATGGATGCGGCCATGCCGGCGCGATCGGGCGGTGCGTGCAGCAGCATGGCGCTGGACGCGGCGGTCATTGCTGCGCCGACGCCAAATCCAAGGAGGCTGAACGACAATATCTGCACCCATTGCTCAGCTCCATAACCCAGTAGATAAAGCAGGGCACCGGCGGCGGACAGCGCAAGGGACGTGCTTAGGATCCGCTCCGCGCCGATGCGCGGCAGCGCCAGGCCCGCCAGTGGTCCTGCGATAAAGGCGCCGAGCGGGATAGGTAGAATGGTCAGACCGGCCTGCAGGGGCGACAGGCCCACCACCAGTTGCAGCCGCTGGCTGACGACCAGCTCCATGCCCATCAGCGCTGCCGAAGCAACCGAAGCGGTGACTACGCCAGCCGAGAAGCTGCGGTCGCGGAATAGCGTGAAATCGATCATCGGTACGTCGGTCTGCCGTTGGCGGCGCAGGAAGGCCAGCGCGCAAATGATGGCGGTGAACGCCGCTATGCAGGCTTGCAGTGCGGAAGGGTCCGCCTTGCCGGCTTCCTTGATGGCCAGCGTCAGCCCGACCAGTGCGCCCATCACCCACAGCGAGGCGAGCAGGTCGAAGGGTCGCTTGGGGTTGCCAGGACGAGCCGGCACCCAGACCACGGCAAGTACCAGCGCCAGCATAACGATGGGTACGTTGATGATGAACACCGAGCCCCACCAGAAGTGTTCTAGCAGCACGCCGCCAACCACCGGGCCGAAAGCTGCGCCACCCGATGCAATGGCCGCCCAGATGCCGAATGCCAGAGCGCGCTCACGGGTGTCTTCGAAAACGTGGCGAATGATCGCCAGTGTCGCAGGCATCATCATCGCCGCACCTACGGCGAGCGCTACGCGGGCTCCTATCAGCACCTGGGGCGACGGGGAAAAGGCCGCGCCAAGCGAGGCGCAGCCAAATACCGCCAGGCCGGCGACGAACATGCGTTTGTGACCGAAGCGGTCACCCAACGCACCCATCCCAGGTAGCAGGCCGGCGACTGTGAGGGCATAGGCGTTCACAATCCAAAGTTTTTCGTTGGCCGATGCTTGCAGCTCGTAGGTCAGGCTGGGCAGGGCCAGGTAGATTACCGTCATGTCGATGACGATCAGCAGCAGGGCACTGGACAAGATACTCAGCACCAGCCAGCGCAGAGGGGAATTCACGGGGCACTCCTCGGTACGGTGCAGCAGCTCGATTGGCGGTGGAAAAACGCTACGGCATAATATAAATACATACGTATTTAATTGAAAGGGGCGCATGTGGGCAGAAAGAGAACGATCGACCGCGAGGCGCTGCTGGATGTGGCGGAAGGCATCGTCAATCGGCAGGGCGCTGCAGCGTTGACCATCGATGCCGTTGCTAAGGCGGCAGGCATTACCAAAGGCGGCGTGCAGTACAGCTTCGGTACCAAGGATGACCTTATCAATGCGATGTTCGAGCGTTGGGGCAAGAGCTATACCGAGCAGTTCCAACACATCGCCGGGGACACGCCCGACCCATTGACGGCGGTGCGCGCCCACGTAGAGGCGACGCGTGCTTCGGATTCCGGATCGCACGCCAAGGCGGCAAGTCTGATGGCTGCGCTACTGCAGACCCCCGAGCATCTGGCGTCGACTCAGGTGTGGTATCAGGAGCGTCTTGCGGGGCTCGACACCTCCACCGAAGAAGGTCGCCGTGCCCGGCTTGCCTTTTTCGCCACTGAAGGGATTTTCACGCTGCGCTTTTTTCGCCTGATGGATATAGGCGAGGAGGAATGGGCGGACGTCATGAGCGACATTGCGGCGTTGGTTCGCCCGGACAACTGACAGGGCAAACGCAAACCTGGGAGATAATTCATCGGCTTAGCCGCAGGGGGCGGCCAGTCGCGCTTCATCCTGCGATGGAGTCGCGCTAGTACCTCGGTTCAGATGAAGTCGCCCCACTGAGCGGCGAGGGGAGCACACGAAGCGCTGCTCCCCGTGGGGCATTACAGCGTGATCGAGATGCCCGCCTGTAGCGTGCGCGGCTCACCAGGATAGGCCCAGGCGTTCCAGGCGCGTTCCTCGTAGTGCTTGTCGAACACATTGTTCAGGTTGAGGTTCAGACGCACATTCTCGGTCAGGGGGTAGTAGGCCAGCAGGTCGACCAGGCCGTAGCCATCCATGTCGTAGGTGTTGTTGCTGGTCTGGCCCTTGCGCTCGCCGACGTATTTCATGCCAACGCCCAGGCCGAGGCCAGCCAGCGGGCCGCCGGCGAACTCGTAGGTGTCGAGCAGGTTGAAGCTGTGCCGTGGCACGTTGCCCAGACGCGAGCCCACCGGCATGTTGGCGCTGGTGCTTTCGGTGACTTCGGCGTCCACGTAGGCATAGCCGCCGATCACGCGCCACTGCGGGGTGATGTTGCCAGCGACGTTGATGTCCAAGCCCCGGCTGCGCACCTCGCCAGCGGCGATCTGGAAGGATTCAGCGCCGGTGTTGCCCGGATCGTTGGTCAGTACGTTTTCCTTGACGATATGGAACAGCGCCGCCGTCAGGCTCAGGTCGCGATCGGCCATGTCGTACTTGATGCCGACTTCGTGGGCCACGCCTTTTTCCGGATCGAATGCTCCGCCTTGGCGGTCAGCCCCGCGGTTAGGCTTGAACGAGCGCGAAGTGTTGGCAAACACCGCCAGCTCCTCGGTGAGGTCGTAGATCAGGCCGAAGCGCGGGGTGACGGAGTTGTGTGCTTGATCCCAGTCGCCGTTGGGATTGAGCTTATCCACGTAACTCTGCTCGAAACGCTCGATACGTGCGCCCACTTGTGCTTTAAGGCGTTCGGTCAGCGCGACCTGATCCTGCAGGTAGAAGGCGTAGGACTTGAGCGTCTCGCTGTCATGAGTGGTGGTGCGGGTCAGCGCCGGTAGCGGCTGGCCATGCACCGGGTTGTACAGGTCGATGGGGTAAGCGCCGCCGCCCGGCGAGCGGATGATCAGCGAGTTGTAGTTGAACTTGTCGTACTCGACGCCCACCAGCAGGGTGTGGGCGAAGCCGCCGAGATCGAAGTTGCCTTCAGCATTGGCCTGGGCGTTAACGTCGTTCCAGTTCAGCCAGCGCTCGTTGTAGTTACGTCCGACAGTAGTGGAGCCCGGCACCAGACCAGCGGCATAGCTGTTGCTGTTGTTCTCCACGGCGCCGCCGTAGAGCTCGCCATCAAGGTACTGCACGCCGCCGCGTAGGGTCCAACTGTCATTGAGCAGGTGTTCGATGCGCAGTTGCGTGGTGGCGTTCTCGTTAGTCAGCTTGCCCGCGGCCTCTTCGCCGAGGAAGCGATCACGCGGCAGTTTGCCCTGCTGGTTGGCGTAGCGGGTAACGCCGCGGTCGAGCGGGTGGCGGTTATGCAGGTAGTCGCCTTCGAGGGTGATGGCGGTGTCGTCGTTAAGCTGCCAGCGCAGCACCGGGGCGACGTTGTAGCGCTCGCTCTCGACATCGTCGCGGAAGCTGTCGCCGCCTTCGGCCACCAGATTCAGGCGGTAGGTGAAGGCGGCCTGCTCATCCAGCGCGCCGGTAGTGTCCAAGGTACCGCGACTCAGGCCCTCACTGTTGACCTGGCTGCCCAGCACGGTGCGTCGCTCGGCCTGTGGCTGCTTGCTGACGATGTTGAAGGTGCCGCCCGGATCACTGCGGCCGTAGAGCATGGCAGCCGGGCCACGCAGCACTTCGATACGTTCGATGGTGTTGGCGTCGGGCATGTTCGGGTAGCCACGGTTGACGGCGAAACCGTTACGGTAGAACTCCTGGCTGTTGAAGCCACGGATGAGAAACTCGGTCAGGCCCTGGCCGCCAAAGTTGTTGCCGCGTTCCACGCCGCCCGCATAGTCGAGAGCGTCCTCTAGGCGCGTTGCGCCGATGTCTTCGACCACCTGCGCTGGGACGACGCTGATCGATTGAGGCGTTTCATGGATGGCGGTGTCGGTGCGCGTGGCGCTGGCCGAGCGTGTTGCTCGATAGCCTTGCACGGGGCCGTCGGCGCGCTCGGCCGATGCGGTGACTTGCATCTCCTCAAGCGCCAGCGGGGTTGTCGATTCGTCGTTGGCAAAGGCATTGATATGGCAGGTAAGGGCGGGAACAGCGAGCATCGGGACGAGAAGGCGCCGCATCGATTGATCCTTGGACGGAGGGACGAGGGCGGGCATCCTAATAGCAACGAAAATGATTATCAAATAGAAGCTAATCTCAGTTGCCTGCTTCAGCTTGCTACGGGTTTGGACACGGCCGGTGGCACATCTTGCCGCAGCAGACAGGCGCTCATCTTGGCCGTTACAAGCCGGGCAGCCAGCTGGTAATTTCGACCGGTTGTTACGTCGATATGACGATAATGCGGTCGCGACCTGCTCTTTTCGCCTGATACAGCGCATCGTCCGCCGCTTTGAATGTGGCTTCATCGGTTGGATAGCTACCCCTGCAGGCGATACCGACGGATACCGTTATCGGGGCTCCGGTCGGGCTGGCTGTCTGCCTAAGGCGAGTGAGCAGCCGTTCCGCGGCAGTGCTGGCACCGGTGGCGTCGGTGTCGGGCAGCAGCATCAGGAACTCTTCACCACCCATCCGGCAAAGCACATCGGTGGGGCGTGAGCATTCCCTCATTTCCGACGCAAGGAAACGCAGTACCTCGTCACCCACATCGTGGCCGTGCTGGTCGTTGACCTGTTTGAAGTGGTCGATATCCAGCGCCAGTGTGGCGTAGTGCTGATCGAGCAGGTCGAACTGCTTGAGTGCGAGCTCCAACCCGCGGCGGTTGCGCAGGCCGGTCAGCGGGTCGGTCATGGATGCCGCTTCCAGCGCGCCCATCTTCTGCTGCAGCAGGGATACGCCGGCAAGCATCGCGACTTTCAGTCGTGAGACCTCGAAGTACCAGGAATTGACCGTCGAGATGCGGCTGCTTGCTTCCGGAGCGCCCCAGTGCTCGGCGGTGTCGGCCAGCGCGCGGATTGGGCCGGATATGAGCTTGGAAAGCCACCAGAACACGGCAAGCGATGCGATGGTGAAAGGTACGGCATTGAGCAGTGTCGAGCGCGCCAGCTGGGAGAGTTTGGCGGTGATTGCCGAAGTGGGGCGCTGGGCGACGATGCCCCAGCCAGTACTCTGGATCGGTGCGAAACCTGCCAGCATGTCAACACCGCGGGTATTGACCACTCGCTGACTGCCTTCCTCACCTAGCAGGACCTTTTTGACTACGTCGTTACTCGATACCTGCTGGCCGACGCGCTGGCCGTCTTCGTGAAAGATCAGATGGCCCTGGGTATCCACGACGTAAAGGTAGGAGCCGTCGTGGTAGTAATGCACGCCCAGAAGACCATGTAGCGCATTGCGTTCGCGCAGGAACAGCGAGGCACTGATGAAGCCCAGATAGCTGCCGTCCGGGGCGAAGATCGGGTGGGTCACGGCGATCAGGTAGGTGCCATCGGTGGCGACATAAGGGTCGCTGATCAGCGGCGTTCGTTCGACCAGCGCGCGTGTCGCTCCCACACTATTGACCTTTACGCCAACCAGCGAGGCGCTTTCCGGAGACGCGGAGACGATTTCGCCGGCAGCACTGACAATCACGGCCCGGCTGAACTGGTCGCTCTTGAGCTTGAGTCGCTCGGTTTCGCTATCGCGCGCATCGGGGTCGTCGAACCGCGTCGAAAGCACCTGCGCAGCATAGGCAAGCTCACGACGGCTGTTGAGGAAGAACTGGTCGGTGGTCTCGGCCAGCTTGCGTGCATAGGCCCGGTTTGCCTCCAAGGTCTGCTCGAACAACTGGTCTCGCTGGGAGCTGTAACCGGCGAAGAAGCTGTTGCCAAAGGTCAGCAGTCCAGCCACCAGAGCCAGCAGCAGTGAGAGTTTCTGTAGATCCAGCCGGGACATGACGCTTCCATCTCCGAATGCATGTTTGGCGTAGCGCCAATGGAGGTTGCTGTCAGGCTTCGTGTCGAGCGCAAGCCAAAGGGCGGGAATCATACAGGCACCGTGCTGCTAACGAGCGGCTGCAGGCCGAATCGACTCAAGCGACTGGTGCTGGATTGCGTTGTGCTTTGTGGATAATAATCACTCGCATTCCATGCAGCCTTGACTCTCCATGCCCGACACTACCGCGCCCGCTCCCCGGCTTCTCGCCGTGGAAGATGACCCCGTCTTTGCCCGTCATCTCGTCGACCATCTGGAATCCATCGGTTACTCGGTCAGCCACTGCCTGGATGGCGACGACGGCCTGTCGCGAGCACAGGCTGAGCATTTCGATCTGATCCTGATGGACATCATGCTGCCCGGCAGCAGCGGGCTCGAGGTGTTGCAACAATTGCGGCGCCGCCGCGGCGTGCCGGTCATCCTGATGTCCGCATTGGGCAATGAGCAGGACCGTATCACCGGCTTTAGCCATGGTGCCGACGACTATCTGCCCAAACCCTTCAGCCTGCGGGAGCTGAGCGTTCGCATCGAGGCCGTGCTGCGCCGGGTGGCATACGAGCGCTCGGACGGACAGCCCGCGCCCGACTGCGGCCAGCTGCACTTCGACGAGCAGAGGCGGGACGTAGCGGTAGGCGCGCTTTGGGCCGGCCTGACGCCCAGCGAATATCGGGTGCTCGTGATGCTGTGGCAAAACGCCGGGACGGCGCTCAGCAAGGCCTACCTTTATCAGCAGGCATTGCACCGCAATTACTCCAGCCACGACCGCAGTCTGGACATGCATGTCAGCCATGTGCGCCGCAAGCTGAAGGCGCTCGGTTGCACCGCGCTGCAGCTGGACACCGTGTGGGGCACTGGTTATATGGTCACCCGAGGCGAACAATGAGCCTGCCTTCGCGTCACTCGCTGTTCTGGCGGCTGGCGTTGTTACAGGTCGGTTTCTGTCTTTCGTTGATCTGGCTGAGCCAGTCCTGGACGCAATATGTATACGAGCGCAGCAGTTACCTTCCGGTTGGATCACGGGAGCAGCTGGTGCGCTATGCAGCGGGCGCCGAGCAAGCCTGGCATAGCGGTGGTAGCAGTGGCGTGCACCGCTGGCTGGAGGATTTTCGCCAGGCTCAAGGCAGTTGGGCTGCCGTAGTGAGCCCCGACCTGCATTCGCTGAGCGACCAGCCGCTTGGCGCCGATGACTACGCGCGATTGAAGATGGTGCGCGGGCTGGACTGGCGGATTAGCCGACGCAGTGGCGAGCCTCCTTATATAAGCGTGCCGTTTCCGACGAGCCCCGACGATGGGCAGCTGATCCTGCAGTTGCCCGAACGGTTGATGCCTAGTACATCAATGTTCCTGCTGCAGGTACTGATCAACGTCGTGATGCCCGGTGTGCTGGCGCTGCTGCTCTGCGTGCTGATCTACCGGTTGCTGATCCGGCCTTTGGTGCAGCTGCAAGCGCAAGCCAATGCCCTCCGAGCGGATCGGCTCGGGATGCGTGGTGGGGAGCTGATGAGGCGTCGCGATGAACTCGGTGAGCTGTCGCAGGCGTTCGACCATATGGCTGAACGTCTGCAGAGTGCCGTGTCCTTTCAACGCCAATTGCTGCGTGACCTTTCCCATGAACTGCGTGCGCCGCTCAGTCGACTGCGCGCAGCTGCTGAGCGTGAGCCCGTCGCCGACGCACTGAGCTGCCGAGTAACCCAGGAAGTGCAGGGCATGGAGCGACTGATTGGCGGCAGTCTCGAGTTGGTCTGGCTGGACACCGAGCGTCCATCGCTGCCGCGTGAAGAGGTCGATGTGGCGGCGCTATGGGACGTGCTGCGTGATAACGCCTGCTTCGAATCCGGCTGGGACCCAGGTCGACTGCCCTGCGATTTACCGGAGGACTGCCGGGTCTACGCGCATCTGAACGGTCTGGCGCAGGCGTTGGAGAATATCCTGCGCAATGCCATCCGGCATTCGCCGGCAGACGGCATCGTGCGCCTGGGTGGCCGATTGGAAGAGGGGCACTGGCATCTGTGGGTCGAGGACGCCGGCCCCGGAGTGGGGCCTGATCAGCTCGAGCTGATCTTTCGTCCCTTCACCCGGCTCAATGCTGCTCGCCCCGGAGGCGACGGCTATGGGCTGGGTTTGGCCATTGCTCGGCGCATGGTGCGCCTGCAAGGCGGCGAGCTATGGGCGCAAAACCTGGGCCCGGGGCTACGAGTGCACCTGACTTTGGCAACTGTATAGTTTGTAAATGCACTTTACTCTCAAATGAGAATGTATAGCATTGCTGCCGGCGTGACGGCCCGCTTCGCCGCCATGCCTAACCTGCGGTCGTTTGACAGACCGCGGAAGACGCAATCGCTTCTCAGGGGGACTGGTGTAAATGGTGCTTTTCAATCGACAACGGCTGGCTTGCGCGATTGCTGCAGCCTGGGTGAGTGCGCCGGCATTTGCGCAAGATCCTATAGAGCTGCAGCCCACCACAGTGGTCACCGCGGCCGGTCACGAGCAGAACATCGCAAAGGCTCCTGCCAGCATTTCGGTGATCACGCGCGAGCAGCTTGAGGCTCAGTCCTACACCAGCGTGATCGATGCGATGAAGAACGTCCCAGGCGTTTACGTTTCCGGCGGTGGAAACCAGCAGGACATCACCATCCGTGGCATGGGCAGCGAGTACACCCTGGTACTGGTGGATGGGCGCCCGATTTCCGCCGGGCGTCAGACGCAAACCAACGGTACATCGGGTGGCAAACAGCAGCTGGCATTGCCGCCGCTTGCCATGATCGAGCGTATCGAAGTGATTCGCGGGCCGATGTCTTCGCTTTACGGCTCCGAAGCCATGGGCGGTGTGATCAACATCATCACTCGCCAGTCTTCCGGCGAATGGGCGGGTACTGTTCGCGCTCAGAAGATGTTCTCCCAGAACGACTACAACGAAGACGAATACCACACCGAGCTTTTCGCCGGCGGCGCGCTGATTCCCGGGCTGGTGAGATTGCAGTTGAGCGGTGCCTATACCCACACCTACGAAAGCGACTATGTCGGCGGCGAAGCCTTCAATTCGGGTGAAAGCAAGCCGGAGGCCCGCGAAAGCAACGTCGGCGCGGACCTGTTCCTGACGCCGACCGACGCCGACCGGTTCACTCTGGGTTACCGAGAAGTCACGCAGAAATCCCGCCATACAGCCGGTAAGAGTTCGCCGGTGACGACAAGCCTGCCTGAGGGAGAGGCAACGACAAACCGTTTCGAAAAAGAGGTTTGGACGCTGTCGCACGAAGGCAACTATGGCGACTGGCTGGTCAACAGCTATTTGCAGCGGGACGTGTCCGAGCGTGTGCAGGACCTGTCGATGAAAGAAACGGTCAACCTGTTCAACACTCAGGGTACGTATTTCTGGGGGGCGCACACGATCACCCTCGGCGCTCAGTACAAGGACGAGGAATTCGTCAACGGTCAAAACGTGCTGTTCAACGATGGCATTGCCGGTGGGGTGCACGAAGCCGACCGCTGGCTGGCGGCGGTTTACGGGGAAGTGGAATGGGGCATCACCGATGACTTCGCACTGACTACCGGGCTGCGCTACAACGATGACGAATTCTTTGGCGGACATTTGTCCCCACGCATCTATGGCGTCTACAGCCTGAGCCCCCTCTTGACCCTGAAGGGCGGCGTTTCGACCGGCTACAAGCAGCCGACTCTCACCCAGGCTACAGAGGGCTTCGGTGGCCGTACCGGCGGCGGCGGCTCGCCGAATGTCGGTTCCAATGGCCAGGCGTTGCCGCGCGCGTTGAGTATCGGTAACCCTGATCTGGATCCCGAAACCAGCACCAGCTATGAAGTCGGATTTGTCTTCGACGACCCATCGATCGGCCTGGGAACCAGCGTGATGCTGTTCCATACGATCTACAAGGACAAGATCGCAGAGGATCGCTTCTGCACCAGCCCCAATGCTGCCAACAACAATGATGTCGCCAACTATGCGTGCAACTTCGGCGGCAACAACTTCTACTTCCTCAGCACCACTCGCAACATCGATGAAGCGGTCATTCAGGGCGTCGAGTTCACCCTCGACTACGACATTACCGATGCCCTGAGCTGGATGACCAGCTACACCTTCACCGACTCGGAGCAGAAGAGCGGGGAGTTCAAAGGTGAGCCGCTCAATAAGCAACCCCGGCACATGTTCAACAGCCATTTGGACTGGCGAATGACGGACAAGCTCAACCTCTGGTCGCAATACAACTACCGCAGCCGTACCTCCGATTACCTGAGCCGTACCAGCATGAGCGAAGGCACGCCGGGTTACGGGTTCGTCGATATTGGTGCGGTGTACGGACTGACCAGAAACGTCGATCTAACCGCCGGGTTGTACAACGTCGCGAACAAGGAAGTGACCAATGATGACTACGCGGTTGTGCTCGATGGCCGCCGCCTGGTCGTAGGGATGACTGTCGACTTTTAAAAAGGCAGACGCGAGTGGCGCGGTCAGAAAGCCCGCGAAACCGCATCGAACCCACTGCCCGACCGGCCGAGAAGCCAGTGTCGGGCGTTTTCGTATGACTTCAGCCGTTTCCCGCTCGGAGCCTGTCGTGACCCGTTCCGTACCCCAATCGAAAAGTGCATGGCGCGATATCGCCATGCGAACTGTTCTGGCCATTCTGGGTGGCTATGCCTTCACCTACGCATTCACTGCCGCCCTGGCAAGGCTGCTACCGCTGGCACCGGTTGATGCCCTGATCGTCGCGACACTGCCGTCTTATCTCGTTTACACCGTTGCAGTTCTTTGGGCCTTCGCTGCTCGCAGTTTGCGGCAAGCGTGGTACTGCGCATTGTTGGCGCTACCGCTGGCCCTGATCGGGTTCTGGCCGCAACTGATGGAGCGCATCGGATGAAGAAACAGAGCTTCACGCAGTCCATGGCCTGGCTGCACACATGGGGTGGCCTGCTGCTGGGCTGGCTGCTGTTCGCCATCTTTCTGACCGGCACTCTGGCGGTGTTCGACAAGGAAATCGATGGCTGGATGCGTCCGGAGGTCCCGGCCTATACGGGCAGCCAACAGGACGCGCTGCAGCGCGCGGTCGACTTCCTGCAGGTCCGGCACCCAAATGCGCCGAGCTGGAACATCAATCTACCGACAGAACGTTCGTCCAACCTCAGCGTGTCGACCGGCGAGCAGCGCCGCGGTGGAGGGCAACTGCTCGATCCGACTACCGGCGAGCCGATCACTGCGCGGGAAACAGCGGGAGGTGGCTTCTTCTTTCGCTTTCATTTCACGTTGAACATGCCGCGTACCATCGGAATATGGATCGTCGGCGTGGCAGCCATGGCGATGCTCGTGGCGTTGATCAGCGGCATCGTGATTCACAAGAAGATCTTCAAGGATTTCTTCACCTTCCGCCCCGGCAAAGGGCAGCGCTCCTGGCTCGACGCGCATAACGCCAGCGGTGTGCTGTTACTGCCGTTCCACTTGATGATCACCTATACCGGGCTAGTGATCTTCTTTCTGCTCTATATGCCTGCAGCGGTGGATGCGCTTTACGCTGGCGACCGCCAGGCAGCCATCGATGATCTTCGCGGTGGTGCAGTGGCGCAACGGGCCGCACGAGCCGGTGCTGTGAATCCCCCGATGGCGGATGTTCCGCTTGCGCCGCTCGGGCCGATCCTGACGCAGGCCGAGGCGGCGATGGGGCCGGTTGGTGGGCTTTCCATTCAGAACCCGGTGCGGAGTGGTGCACGTATCGAGGTGCGCCCCGTGCTTGGTAATCGCATTGAGCTGACCAAGGGCCGCAGCATGTCCTTCGATGGCGTCAGCGGCGCTGTGCTGCGAGCACCTGACGATAGTAGGCCGAGCCTGCTCACGCAGAGGGTCATGGCCGGGTTGCATTTCGCCCAGTTCGGTGGTTACCCGATGCGCTGGCTGTATTGGCTGTGCGGCATGGTCAGCTGCGGCATGATCGCCACCGGCCTGGTGCACTTCTGTATCAAGCGCCGGCGCAAGTACGCCGAGCAGAGCCCGGCTTCCCGGCGTTTCCATCGGCTTGTCGAGTCGCTCAACCTCGCTGCGGTGGTCGGCCTTTCCTTGGCTTGCATCGGTCTGTTATGGGCCAATCGCCTGTTGCCGATGCAGTTGCCGCAGCGTGGCGATTGGGAGGTGCGGGTGTTCTTCATCGTCTGGGCGGCGGGCTTGGCCCACGCCCTCTGGCGGCCATCGCTGCGCGGTTGGGTGGAGCAGCTCGTTCTGCTGGCGCTGCTCTGCCTGGGGTTGCCTGTGCTGAGTCTGGCGACCACCAGTGAAGTGCCATGGACAGACCCTGTGCGGCTCTGGCTGGAACTCACTTGCGTGGCGATGGGCGCGGCCCTGCTGTGGCTGGCGCGCAAGGTAGCTTTGCGTGCCGCTGTTGCGCAGCCGGCACCTCGGCGAGCCGCTATGAAGCTCAAGGAGATGCACTCATGATGCTGCCGTTGGTGGCTGGCCTGCTGTTCGCCTATGGCGGCATGGTCGGGTTGTGTCAGGGCATGGAGCGTAACTTCAAACTGGTCTGGCAGTGCGAACCATCACCGCTGCTGCGTCGTGCCTTGCGCATGGCTGGGTGGGGGCTACTGCTGGCGAGTTTCGCCAGTTGCGTCTGGGCCTGGGGTTGGGCGATAGGGCCGGTCGGTTGGTTCGGTGCGATCTCGCTGGCGGCGCTGGTGTTGGCGTGGCTGTTGCCCTATCAGGCGCGGATCGCCGTAGTCTTCCCTGTCGCGGGCATTCCGCTGTGGCTGTTGGTCTGGGCAGTGGTCGGCTGAGGTCAACACAGCAACAGGCCCGCAATTGCGGGCCTCTTATGTTTGGCAGTCAAGGCGACTGTCAGTCCTGGTGGTAGCTCGGTGCGAGCTTGTAGACCGAGGTATCCAGCCCCTCGAAGCGAGCCTTCAGCTGCAATGCCAGGTACAGCGAATAGTGTCGTGATTGGTGCAGGTTGCCGCCGTGGAACCAGAGGTGCTGCTGCTGGGTGGGCTTCCACATATTGCGCAGTTCACCTTCGTACGGGCCCGGGTCCTTGGTGGTGCCGGAACCCAGCCCCCAGCAGCGGCCGACCTTGTCAGCGACTTCCTGGGAGATCAAGCGAGCCGCCCAACCGTTCATTGAGCCGTAGCCGGTGGCGTAGACGATCAGGTCGGCCGGCAGGCGGCTGCCATCGTTGAGGACCACGGCATCCGCCTCAATGTGATCGACGCAAAGCCCAGGCCCGCTTTTCAGCTTGATGGTGCCGTTGGCGATCAGCTCGCAGGCGCCGACGTCGATGTAGTAGCCAGAGCCGCGGCGCACGTACTTGAGGAACAGACCGGATTCATCATCGCCAAAATCGAGCATGAAGCCCGCTGCGGTCAGGCGATCGTAGAAGTCTTTATCACGCTCTTTGACCTGTTCGAAGGCCTGGCGATGGAACTGCGGCAGTACCTTGTAGGGGATCGAGGCGAACAGCATGTCGGCCTTGTCGGTGGTCAGCCCGTTTTCGACGGCATCCTCGGAATAGAGGGGGCCGAATACCACTTCCATCAGCGTGTCGGAGCGCACGATATGCGTGCTGGAGCGCTGCACCATGGTGACGTCCGCGCCGTTTTCCACCAGGTCCGCACAGATGTCATGGGCCGAGTTGTTGGCGCCGATGACCACCGCGCGCTTGCCGCGCCAGGCATCGCCGCCAGGGTGCTGGCTGGAGTGATGCTGCTGGCCGGCGAAGGTTTCCGCACCTGGGTAGACCGGCACGTTGGGCACGCCGGACATGCCGGTGGCGAGGATCAGCTGTGCGGGCTTGAGGGTCATCGGCTTGCCGTCGCGCAGCACCTCGACCGTCCAGCGGCCTTCGGCTTCATCGAAGCTCGCTTTCACGCATTCGGTCTTCGCCCAGTAGTTCAGCTCCATGACCTTGGCGTACATCTCCAGCCAGTCACCGATCTGGTCCTTGGGCGTGAAGATCGGCCAGTGCTCGGGGAAGGGCAGGTAGGGCATGTGGTCGTACCAGACCGGGTCGTGCAGGCATAGCGACTTGTAGCGCCCGCGCCACTGATCACCGGGGCGCTCGGCCTTGTCGACGATCAGCGTCGGCACGCCAAGGCGCTTGAGCCGCGCGCCGAGGCCGAGGCCGCCCTGGCCGCCGCCGATGACCAGGCAGTAGGGCTGCTCGGTGATGCCTAGCGAGGCTTCCTCGTCGCGGCGCTTTTCCAGCCAGTTGCGCTTGTCGGCCAGGCCGTGGCCGTGTTCGGCGCCCAGCGGGCGACGACGACCGAGCGGTTCCTCGTGCCCCTTCAACTCGCGCATGGTGGTCAGCAGCGTCCAGCACAGACCATCCTTCAAGCGCACATAGCCCTTGCCGCGGGCGATGTCGGTTTCCAGGCTGATCCAGCCTTCGAGCACGCCGTCGGCGAGGCTCGCCTCGCCTTCGAGCTTCCACTTGTCCGGCTGGGTGGCTTCCAGGCGGCTTTCCAACATGTCGCGAATGTCGGCTTTGCCTTCCAGGGTGATCAGGTTCCAGCTGAATAGCACCAGGTCGCGCCAGTGGCAGTCGTCGGCGAACAATTCAAGCGTACCGTCGATGTCACGCTGGGCCAGGCGCTGGCCGAGGCGTTCGACCCAGGCGGTCAGTTGTTCGGTGGGGGAGTGGGTGGCAGTGGCCTGGCTGTCGCCGCCGAGGTCGCTGCCGTTATCGGTTTTCAGATCAAAGGGGACGTCGTTGCTGGGACGCATGGTGGTTCTCCTGGTCATTGTTGTTATTCACGGGGATACCGTGCTTGCAGCAGAGCAAGCAGTGGGCCAGGGAGCGTCGCGCCGCATGGTGGCTGGGCTTGGGTCGTATCGAGACTTATCGGTCGAGGCTGCGATGTGTCATTTCAGGTACGGCGGGGGTGACACTCTGTACCAGCCATGGCACAGCATGCGGGGCCCAGGCATTTGGCCTATGCTGGGCGCAAACCCGCCTCGAAACACCCGCGGAGAACAACAAGAATGACTTCTCGCCTCAGTCAGCATGCACACCAGGTCCTGAGCTTTGGTGAAGGCAGTTCCGCCAGCCAGGGCCCGGCTGCCGATCCCGCCATTGCGCGTTCCTGGCGCCGCTGCCTGGAACAGCATCAGCTCGATCCGACCAGCCCGCGCGCGCCCTGCGTGATCGAGCGTCCGCGACTGAACGAGCACCGCGAGCGGCTCGATCGGGTTATCGCTGTCGCCCACTGGCAGATGAACAGCCTGCACCAGCAGCTGGGCAGCAGCGGCCACGCAGTATTGCTGACCGATGCCAGCGGCGTGGTGATCGACAGCGTGGCCGATCAGGCCGAGCGTGCGGAATTCCAGCGCGCCGGGCTCTGGCTCGGTGCGGTGTGGAACGAGGCGACCGAGGGCACCAATGGTGTCGGCCTGTGCCTGCTGGAGCGCCAGGCGCTGACCATTCGGCGTGACGAGCACTTCCGTGGCCGGCACGCAGCACTGACCTGTTCGGCGAGCCCTGTGTTCGATGCCGAAGGCGGTTTGCTTGCCGTACTCAATGTGTCGTCGGCGCGCGAAGACCTGTCGCGCCAGCGGCGTTTTCACACCATGGCGCTGACCAATCTCTCGGCCAAACTCATCGAGAGCTGCTTCTTCCTGCAGCACTGCGAGGGCGACTACCTGTTGCGCTTCCATGCCCAGCCGGAATACATCGGCCTGCTCAGCGAAGGCCTGCTGGCGTTCGATGGCGACGGACGCATCACGACCATCAACGAAACCGCACTGAACCTGCTGGCGAGCAACCGCGAGGCGCTATTGGGCCAACCGCTGGAAACCCTGCTGGATGTGCGTCTGGATCAGTTGCTGCAGCGCGCCAGGCCGCAGCCCGGCACCTGCTGGCCGCTGCATACCCACAACGGTCAGCGGTTGTACTGCCAGTTGCGCGGACCGCAGATGCGCGTGGTGGCCGCGCCGCCGAAAGAAGCGGCAGCGCAGGTGGGTGGCCTGTGCCTGCTCGACCCGCCTATGCGCGCGGGTTTCAGCCGCGCGCTCAAGGTGCTCGAACGGGACGTTCCGGTGTTGCTGCAAGGCGAAACCGGCACTGGCAAGGAGGCGTTCGCCAGCGCGCTGCATCGAGGCAGCAGCCGCGCCTCCCGGCCATTCGTGGCGCTCAACTGCGCGGCGATTCCGGAGACGCTGATCGAAAGCGAACTGTTCGGCTATCGCGGCGGCAGCTTCACCGGCGCGCGTCGCGAGGGCATGGTCGGCAAGCTGGAGCAGGCCAACGGCGGCATTCTCTTTCTCGACGAGATCGGCGACATGCCGCTGGCGCTGCAGACGCGATTGCTGCGTGTGCTGGAGGAGCGCAAGGTCACCCCGTTGGGGGCTGCCGTGCCGACCGAACTGAACATCCGCCTGATCAGCGCCAGCCATCACGATCTGCGCGCACTGGTGGCCAGCGGTGCATTCCGTGAGGACCTGTATTACCGGCTCGGCGGGCTGATGATCGCGTTGCCGCCACTGCGCGAGCGCAGCGACAAGGAGGCGTTGCTCGATCATCTGTTGGCGGAAGAAGCCCAAGGCGAGGTGATCTGCCTTGAGCCGGCTGCACGGCAGGCCTTGCTGCGCTACAGCTGGCCGGGCAACGTGCGGCAGATGCGCAATCAGCTGCGCACGTTGGTAGCCCTGAGCGAGCAGGGTCGCATCGGGCTGGACGAAGTGCTTGCCGTGCTGCCGGTCGAAATGGGCGAGGTCGAGGTACCGCGCGACCCGTTGCAGTCGGCCGAGCGCGAGGCTTTGCTAAGCGTGCTGCGCGAGCGGCACTGGCAGGTCAGCCGGGTTGCCGAACAGCTCGGGATCAGCCGCAACACGCTCTACCGCAAGCTGCGCAAGCACGGCATCTCGCGCAACTGATTCGCTGAGCGTACTGAGCAACGGACGCACGGCACCTCCGCTCGCGGTTTACGGTGCAGCGAGGGCGCCGTTGCCGGCCAGCACTGATCTGCCGATCCGGGCCTGCTCCGCTTCGCGCAGCCGCTCGGCCAGCGCCTCGGAAAACCCCTGCACGGCGGACCAGCGCAGGTGAATGGCGTCGACGAACGCCGCCGGTGGGGCGACCCATTCGCGATCGGCGTTCCAATACTGCGCGCCCCCATTGCCGGCAATGGCCGCATTCAGCTTGGCGTCGAAACGGGCAAGAAAACTACCGTCGCCGTCGACCTTGGCTTTCCACTGCGGGTGTAGCGGTGTCGACACTACGAGAAGCTGGCGTTGCTCCTGCTGCAGGCGTTTCGATAGCTCTCCCAGCGCGACAAAGCAGGCGTCATCCAACGCGTCCGGTTTGTCGTAGAACAGACCACGGTCGCCCCGTGGCTCGAGCGGCCCGTCGCCGTGACGGGTGAACACCAGCGGGTCCCATTCGATCTCGTTGGCCCGTTGCGCCTTGACCGTCTTCGCGTTGCGCAACAGTGAGCGCGGCGAGAAGTAGCGCATGTAATAGCCCCAGCGCGAGGCCTGCTGATAGACGTAATGGTCAGCGTGTTCGCGGTCGAATACCGCATCCGGCACCTTCCAGCAGCCGGCGAAGTCCAGCGGGTCGACGATCATCACCACCTGGCGGACGCTCGGTTCACGGTCGAGCAGCCAGTTTGCGACATAGGTCGACTGGTTGGCGTGCAGGCCGCAGAACGCACCGTTGAGCGGGCGCAAGCCGGGTGTCTGCTCGATCAGCACGTCACCATCGACATGGCGCCAGGCGACCGAGGAACCGACGATCAGCAGGTTCGGATCGGCGATGGGGTTGTGCCGCAGAAAGTGCAGCTTTTCGTCCACGCACAGGCTGTTGGAGAAGGCCGGTGGCGGCAGGTTGTCGGTGTGATTGAGCCAGGCGAGCAGGGCGGCAAAGCCGCCGAGCATCCCGAACAGCCCGGCGAACATGCCCAGCAGGTAGCCGGCACGTATCCGCCGCTGGTCTGCTTCGGCCCGGGCGGCAACGCCGTCCGGGCATGTATCGACGGATCTGGCCATGACTCAACGCCCTCCGAGTTTGGTCTGGATCAGCTGGGCGAAGTGGCCGACGTTCTTCAGCGATTCCAGTTCGGCGGTGCGGAACTTGATGCCGAAGCGTTGCTCGGCGGCCACGATCAGCAGGACATGGGTCTGGCTGTCCCAGCCATCGATGTCGTCGGCGGTGGTTTCGGAGGTGAGGACGATATCGTCATCGTCGAACACGTCGTGGAAGACCTGGGTCAGCGCCTGGAGAATTTCCCTTTCGTTCATGCTTGCACCTGGATGTGGTGGTTGATGGAAGCGCGCGAGGCCAGCTCGTAGCGCCAGAAACTTGCATCGGCGGGGGCGTTGGCAGGGGCGGGGCGCTGCTCGAAGCCCAGCCGCGGGTAGTGCTCGGCGACCATGCCGTTGCGTTCGCTGGGGCGGTACTCGCCAACCAGGGCACGCCAGCCGGCAGCCGCGGCTGCCTCGGCCAGCACTTCCAGCACCGCCGCCTCGACCTGGCGGCCCAGCACGCGGCAGCTCATCGGCCAGCTGTCGATCAGCAGTTCATCAGCCTCGATGGCTGCATCCGCTCGCGCCAGCACCACACTGATCAGGCCGTTGTCACCGAACTTGTCCTCCAGCCGCAGCGCCAGGGCGATGGCTTGCGGATTGCTGGCCATGCGCTCGACTTCGGCTTCGGTATAGCGGCGGGTGGTGAGGTTGAACTGGTTGGTCTTGTTGATCAGCTGGGTGGTGCGCGCCAGCTCGGCGGCGCCGATGCGGCTGACGCGCAGCACCATCTGCAGCCCGCGCAGGTAGCCGTCCATGTCAGTCGCCTGGCTCTGCGCGGCCTTGCGTTCGGCATTCAGCGCATAGCTGCGGCCGCGCTCGGCGTCATCGGAGGTAAAGGACACGGCCTCGAAATAGCCCGCCGCGGCGATGCGGGCAGGGTAATTGGCGACATCGTCGGGCAGCTCCGGTACGGCGACTTCCGGCAGCTCGCGGCGCACGATGTCGCGCTCTGCGGGGTTGTCGTCGACGAACACCAGGCTGTCCAGACCGATATCGAGCATGCTCGCAATGCGCCGCAGGTTGCCCGCCTTGTCTTCCCAGTTGGCGACGAATGCCGCGATATCGCTGCGCTTGAGCGCCATTTCCGGATGCGCGAATGCCGCCTCGGCGACGTGCAGGTCGTTCTTGCTGCACACCGCGAGGATCACCCCGCGGCGCGCCAGTTGCGCGGCATAACGCTGGAAGGCGAGAAACGCCTCGCCGCTGGGGCTGCCCTGGCCGAGCTGGATTCCGTCGATGCCGTCATCACCGATCACGCCGCCCCAGAGGGTGTTGTCCAGATCGAGTACTAGGCACTTGCGTGACAGCCCGGCAGTGGCCGCCGCGATCCGCGCCAGATGTTCGCCATATAGCGGAGCCAGGGTCGGGCTGACCAACTGCTTGGCCTGATGCCAGCGCACCGGCTCGGCCAGGCCGTCGCCATAAGCGGCTGCGTGCCAGGCCAGATCGAGCAGCAGCACGCCATCCTCGCGGGCAGCGGCGCGGATGGCCGCATTCAAGCGTTCGATGACTGCCCGCGGCGATGCTGGCACCAGTGCTTCGTAAGAGCCGAACAGTGGCGGCGCGACCGGCACCAGGGTTTGCTGCACCACCTGTGCGGCGTATCGCTCACGGGCCCGGCGCCAGAGCATGCGCAGTTCATCGACGCGCTCCGCCACCGCGGCATCCACTTCTGCCTGGCCTGCCTGCAAGGGCAGTTGCAGCGGCGCGTCATGGGCGTCCAGCGCCAGCAGCACCAGTTGCGGGGCGAAGGCGTTCAGCGCCGGGTCATCGGCCAACAGTGCCTGGCGGTACATGCCGTAGGGCGCAACGTGCAGTGACAGCGCCAGCCGTCGCTGCAGCCCGGCCACGCGGATAGCCGGCAGGAGGTGATCGACAGTATGCGAGGACAGCAGCGCCACTCGCAGTGGCGTCAGTCGTGCCGCCGTGGCGTTCTGCTCGATACCGGCGGTGGCCAGCTTGTCCAGCCGTGCGGTCAGGGTGAAATCCCGTTGATGAGCGGCCAGCTTGGCGGCTTCATGCAGCCGCTGCAGCGGGTCTTCGATGCGTTTGGCTTGGCCGATGGCACCGGATAGATCCGCGTGTGTCGGCAGCCAGGAAAGTTGTTGCATGCCTGTGACTCCTTGTCGTGGTCAGAACTGGAAGTAGAGGAATTCGGTCGGCGCCATGGAAAAGGCGATCGCCAGGGCGAAGAAACCGAGCACACCAATCGCCATGCCGTGGATTGCCGTCGGGCGCCAGGCGCTGACCGGCAGCAGGCGTTCGGTCCAGTGCGGCTGGGGCTGGAAGTTGAGCGCGGTACGGAAGTGGCCCATCCACTGCTGCACGTTGGGTATGCCCCAGACGAACACCAGCAACGCGGCGATATAGACGAAGTCGGAGCGATCCATCGCCGTGCTGATCGGGCTCAGGCCGAGCATGCCGGCGAGGATCGCCATGGCCGCCGGTACGTCGCTGGCGCGGAAAAACACCATCGCCACCACCACGCAGCCAAAGGTCAGCGCGACGGCCGCGGCCTTGTGCCACCAGATGTCGCTGTCCAGCTTCCAGCCCTGACGCGCCTTCCAGGCACGCCAGCCGTGGGCGACCACCAAATAGACGCCGTGCAGCAGGCCGAAGGCGACGAAGTGCCAGCCGGCGCCGTGCCAGATGCCGGAAATGAACATGGTGAAGACGGTCGGGTAGGCGACCAGCGCAAAGAAGGTGCCGGCGGTCATCTTGCCCCGCCGTGGCTGCGGCTTGCCGGCTGCCATGCGCGCGCGGGTCACCCGCAGCACGATGGGGTTGTAGATGTAGGCGGTGAGAAAACGCGTCAGCGTCATGTGCCAGCGCGACCAGTAGTCGATGACGTTGCGCGCCTTGAATGGGCTGTTGAAGTTGGCCGGCAGGCTGATGCCGAACAGCAGCGCCAGGCCGATGGCCATGTCGCTGTAGCCGGAGAAGTCGAAATAGATCTGCAGCGTGTAGGTCAGCGCGCCGGTCCATGCGTCGTAGAACGCCGGAATGGTGCCGTCGGCGGCCAGGTTGAAGACCGGCGTGGCTTTCAGCGCGAGGGTGTCGGCGATAACCACCTTCTTGAACAGGCCGAGCAGAAACACCGTGGCACCCAGCGACAGGTTGTCGATGCGCGCGCGAAAGCTGTCGCGGTCACGAAACTGCGCGAGCATCTCACCGTGGTGGGTGATCGGCCCGGCGATCAGTTGCGGAAAGAAACTGATGAACAGGCAGTAGTTGGCGAAGTCGTGTTCTTCCACCACGCCATCGTGGGCGTCGACCAGGTAGGCGATCTGTTGGAAGGTGAAGAAGGAGATCGCCAGCGGCAGGATGATGTCTTCCACCCGCCAACCGAGATCCAGCGCTGCGTCCAGCGTGCCGAGCAGAAAGCCGGTGTACTTGTAGTAGACCAGCAGCAGCACGTTGGCCGCGACCGCCAACCCGAGCACCAGGCGTGAGGGGTGCCGGCGCAGGTAGCCACCGAGCAGATAGTTGACCAGCATGCTGCCGACCAGCAGCGGTACATAGACCGGGTTCCACCAGCCGTAGAACACCAACGAGACGACGGTCAGCCAGATCACCGCGAGCCGCTGTCGGCCCGATCCGGTCAGCACGAAGAATCCAATCAACACCACCGGAAGAAATCCGGCGATGAATTCCACTGAATTGAAAAGCATCTTCCCTATCCCTGCTCAGCGTACGTGCATCGCTGCTCAGGCCGTCTATGCGACGGAGCGGACATCCTCCCTGGTCCGTGTGCTGCAGTCGCGCTACCGGGATTTCATCCTCGCTCCGGTGTCGCGGCATCCTCGGTCCCTTGGCGGATGCATCGCTCGGGTGACAGTCTTTCGACTGGCATCCTCTGAGCTCCTATGGCTCCGACTGGAAGATGTAAAAAAAAGTTTCAGATTCGGGCGGTACCGTTGGGCGTCCAGTTGACGCAGGGCAAACAGCCCCTTGCTGGCGCGCCCTGCAGCTTGTTCCCGTCGGTCGGTAAAGTTCCCCATGGCTAATTTGAATGGCGTCGGCGCCGCTCATCGAACCAATAAAAAGGCCGACTGCGACGGATGGAATTCCGTCAGCCAGTCGGCCTGGAGACCGCCCGCAGTGTCTTAGCGGGCGGTGCTTAGCCCTACGCTACGCGCTCGCTGGGCCGGTTTCGGCCTTGCGCTAGGCGGCTCTATCTTGCTCTGCAGGTGCCTTATCGTGCGCTTGAGGCGCTGCACCTTGTCTTCCAGTTGGAAGACCTTGCGATTGTTGTAGAACATGCCCAGCACGAATCCCACCGAAGTGAAAACCAGGCCATAAATGAGTGCGGCTTCATAGAGATAGCTGGAAAACATCCTGTCATCCTCTGCGGGTAATGGCGGCATCGCACAACGCGTAATGCGGCCCAGAACGGCCTGATGCCAATCTGCCCCTATGTGACATGGCGCACATTAAAATCGTTCCCGACCTCGCGACCCCCTGCAAGGCCCGCGTGACTAGCAGCGAACTCTCCAGCAGAGCGGTCGTCCCATTTTCTAGACCGCACATTCACCGACTGGGGAAATACTAATGGCCATGCTGGACACCCGCGGCATCGGGGCCTTCACCTTGTTAAAGCGAACCGTCAAGGAATTCGGCGACGACGACATGTCGACCTATGCCTCGGCGCTGGCGTATCGCGCCTTGTTCGCAATGTTTCCGTTCATGGTGTTTTTGATTGCCCTGCTGGGATTTCTCGACCTGCAGAATTTCTTCGATTGGTTGCGCTTGCAGGCCGAGCTGGCACTGCCTCCGATGGCCATGGAGCAGATTAATCCGGTGATTGAGCAACTGCAGGAGCAACAGGCCGGGTTGTTGTCCTTCGGTATTCTGGTGGCATTGTGGACCGCCTCCATCGGTTTCCGCTCGCTGATGATCGCTATGAACAAGGCCTACGACGTTGAGGAGGGGCGACCGAGCTGGAAGCTGATCCTGCTGTCACTGGCTTACACCGTGGGCGTGGCAATACTGCTGCTGTTCACCGCCGGACTGATGATTATCGGTCCGCAGGCCATGGAGTGGCTGGCTGGGCAAGTCGGCATGCGTGATGTGGTAGTGGTGCTTTGGACCTGGCTGCGTTGGCCGGTGATCGTGCTGATGCTGATGCTGGTGGTGGCACTGCTGTACTACGTTACGCCTGACGTGGAGCAGGACTTTCGCTTCATCACTCCCGGTTCGGTGATGGCCGTGCTGGTGTGGATCATCGCGTCGATCGGCTTCGGCATTTACGTGCAAAACTTTGCGGATTACAACGCCACCTACGGCAGCATCGGCGCCATCATCGTGCTGCTGCTCTATCTGTATATCTCCGCTGCTGTATTGCTGTTCGGTGCCGAGTTGAACGCGGTCATTGAGCACGCCTCGGTCGAGGGCAAGGACGAGGGCGACAAGCAGCTCGACAGCTGAGGCGCCGTCTGGCGCTCCGCGGCGAACAACCCTTGTACGTAACGGTCATCTATTTCATTACAGAATTATTCCGCAAGGATGCGGAGCAGGCCGCCATTGGGCGGCGTGGCCGGCGGTAGACCGGGTTCTGCAACGGAACGGACCGGAGAAGTACCTTGCATATCGCGGATGTGACCATGTTTTACGCGCCCGCTAGTGGTGGCGTGCGCACGTACCTCGAGGCCAAGCATCGCAGGTTGCAGCTCTATTCGGGCGTGCGCCATAGCATTCTGGTACCGGGCGATGACTACCACCATAACGATGGCATCTATCAGGTGCCGGCGCCCATTCTGCCGTTCGGCAAGGGCTATCGCTTTCCGATCAGACGTGCGCCTTGGCGCAACCTGTTGCGGTCTTTGCGACCTGATCTTATCGAGGTGGGTGACCCTTACATGACGGCCTGGGCGGCGCTGGACGCCGGGCGTCAACTGAATATTCCGGTGATCGGTTTCTATCATTCCGATCTGCCGCTGTTGGTCAGCAACCGCATCGGCGGCTGGCTAGGGCCCAATTTCAATGGGTACGTCTCGCGGCTGTACGGCAGCTTCGACCGGGTGCTTGCCCCCAGCGAAGTAATGGCTGACAAGCTGATTCACCTAGGCGTCAAGAATGTATTCGTGCAGCAGTTGGGGGTCGATCTGGATACCTTCTGCCCCGAGCGTCGTGATCCAAACCTGCGCCGCGAACTGGGGCTGGCCGACGACACCCGGTTGATGATTTTTGCCGGCCGCGGTTCGCGGGAGAAGAACCTGCATATCTTGCTAGAAACCGCGCGCCAGCTCGGCAGGCCCTACCACTTGTTGCTGGTGGGTTCGAGTATGCCGCAACGGGTGCCGGACAATGTCACTGTGATTGACCGCTTCTGTTCCGCCAGCGAAGTGGCGCGCTACATGGCTAGCTGTGATGTGCTGTTGCACGCAGGCAATCAGGAAACCTTTGGTCTGGTGGCGCTGGAGGCCATGGCCAGTGGCATTCCAGTGGTGGCCGCGCGTGCCGGAGCGCTGCCTGAGTTGGTGCCGTTCTACAGTGGGCGCCTATGCCGGCCGCTTGACCCGAGGGCCATGGCGCATACCGTGCGTGAATTGTTCGAGGACGACCCCAGGTTGCTGGGCGTGCAGGCGCGCCAACATGTCGAAGCTCATCATGCCTGGGATGCGGTGGTGGCAGGACTGCTCGCACACTACCACGCTGTACTGGGAACGGCGGACGTACCGGTAGCCGTACATGGTTGAGGCTGCTCTGACGGTGGTGCTGCACGACGTGGCTGCGGAAACCTGGCCGGATTACCAGCCCTTCGTAGAGGCGGTGGACGCCATCGGCGGCGTGCCGATCACCTGGTTGGTGGTCCCGGATTTTCATCAGCGCAATCCGCTGGAGCAGCAACCGGATTTCTGCCATCTGCTGGATCAACGCGTGCAACGCGGTGATGAACTGGTGTTGCACGGCTGCTATCACGCCGATCTCGAGCCCGCGCCGAAGACACCGCGGGACTGGTTCATGCGCCGGGTGTACACCCATGAAGGCGAGTTCTACGGCCTGAACGAACAGGCGGCGGGTGAGCGCCTTGCGCATGGCCTGGAGTTGTTCCGGCGCCAGCAATGGCCGCTGCACGGCTTCGTCGCGCCCGCCTGGCTGATGAGCGAAGGAACGCGGCGAGCATTGGCCAGCAGCGATTTGGTCTATACCAGCGATCCGGGCCATCTTTATCTGCTGCCCGATTTCTCCGCGATCACCGCTCCTGGGCTTGTCTGGAGCGCTCGCAGCCCTTGGCGTCGTGGCGTGTCCTGGCTGGTCAGTGAACGCCAGCTACGGCAGAGTCGCAGCGCGCCATTGCTGCGCCTGGGCTTGCACCCGGTGGATATGCGCCATGAGTTTTCCCGTCGATACTGGCTCGGTGTACTCGAACGCTTGCTGCAGGAAGGTAGGCAACCGATGACCAAGATTGATTGGCTGCGCCAGTATCGGTCGAAGAGCGCCGTGGCATGAACCGCCGTTGGTGGATTATGGGCGGCGCGTTGCTCGGCGCGGCCATGGTGCCGCTGTTGCTTGGCGGCACCGGCCTGTTCGAGCGTCTGCGCAGTTTTCCCGGCAGCCTGCTGGCGATGATGCTCGGCATGATAGTCGTAGGGTGGAACCTCAATGCGCTGCGCTTGCGCTTGCTTCTGGGGCGTCGACTACTGGGCCAACGCCGCGCATTCGGCATCGTCGTCGCAACCGAGTTTGCCATTTGCGCGACGCCTGGCGGCGCGGGAGGGCCGCTGACGCTTATGGCACTGCTGATGCGCCAGGGCGTGGCGCCGGCCAAGGGCACAGCAACCTATGCCGTCGAGCAGCTGAGTGATCTGCTGTTTTTCGCCTGCGCATTAATAGGTGTGCTGTTCTATGCGTTGACCCACAAGCTGAACGCGCATATCGCCAGCCTGCTAGGTTTCAGTGTGGCGCTGCTCATCGGGGTACTGGTGCTGCTAGCACTGCTCGGGCGCTTTCATCGCCAGGTGTTTCTGCTCAACGGTTGGCTGGTCAGCCGCCTGGGTATGAAGCAGCCGCGCAAGCGCCGATGGGCTCGCAAGGTGCTGGGTTTCCGCAACGCGCTGATCGATTGCTTTCGCCTGCCGCGCCGGATCTTGCTGGCGGTATTCGGTCTCACCACGCTGCACTGGCTACTGCGTTTCAGCGTGCTGTACCTGACGCTGCAGGGGCTGGGCAGCGAACTGGCGTGGGCGTGGACGTTCCTCGTGCAGCTGTTGGCGCTGACTGCCGGCCAGCTCAGCCTGTTGCCGGGTGGAGCGGGCAGTGCAGAGTTGGCCTCGGCGGCGCTGCTGACGCCGATGGTGGGCAAGTCGACAACTGCAGCGGCGATTCTGATCTGGCGCTTCGTGACCTATTACTTCTACCTCATCGCCGGCGCGCCAGTGTTTATGCACCTGGCGGGGCGGCCGCTGCTGCGCCGATTGATGCCATCGCGTCACGTCTAAACCCTGTCTGGGCCGATGGCCGGGGGAAACTATCGTTTCGATTGGGCGGTCCACTCTACGTCACCAATGAATAAGCTAGGAGTTCGCCATGAGCAGTACTGAAGACAAGATCAAGGGCAACACTAACGAAGCCGTTGGCAAGATCAAGCAAGGCGTGGGCGAAGCGACTGACAACGAGCGCATGAAAGGCGAAGGCCAGCGTCAAGAGATCAAGGGCGAAGCCCAACAGGTCAAGGGTGATGTGAAGGACACCCTGAAAAAAGGCATCGACAAGGCCTGATCTGTCACCGCCTAACGGCAGTACGAATAAAAATGCCCGCAGCGATGCGGGCATTTTTTTGTCTGGATTCGGCTAAGTACTAGCGCTCCAGGTACTGCAGCTTGTCCTTGACGCCATCCCACTCCTCGGCATCGGCCAGGGCATCTTTCTTCTCGGTGATGTTCGGCCAGACTTCCGCCAGATCAGCGTTGAGCTCGATGAACTCCTGCTGATCCTCCGGTACCTCATCTTCGGAGAAGATCGCCTGAGCCGGGCACTCCGGCTCGCACAGTGCGCAGTCGATGCACTCGTCCGGGTGAATCACCAGAAAGTTCGGGCCTTCGTAGAAGCAGTCCACCGGGCAGACTTCCACGCAATCGGTGTATTTGCACTTGATGCAGTTGTCGGTGACGACGAAGGTCATGTCTAGCTATCTCCTCAGGCGTGTCAGGTAGGCGTTACGGTGACGCCCCTGTGAGTAGGCGGCACAGGCAAATGCCGCTTATCAAAAAAATGCGCGCGATTCTAGCAGCTTTCGCGGCGTATCAAATGCGAGTTTTCAAGCTGTATAGCAGTTCCAGCGCCTGACGCGGCGTTACATCATCGGGATTGATCCGTCCCAATTCCTCTAGCACCGGATGTGGCAGGCTGGCGAACATGTCGCTCTGCATGGGGGGTGCAGGCTGGCCGGGCGCTATTCTCGGTGCTTCGTGGGGCAGGCTGGTGGTTTCCAGGCGCGACAGATGGTCGCGCGCGCGCTGGATGACTTCACCCGGCACGCCGGCCAGCTGCGCCACCGCCAGGCCGTAGCTCTGGCTCGCCGGCCCCGGCAGTACGTGGTGCAGAAAGACGATGCGCTCGTTGTGCTCAGTAGCAGAAAGGTGGACGTTGGCCACCACTGGCTCGCTTTCTGGCAATACGGTCAGCTCGAAGTAATGGGTGGCGAACAGGGTAAACGCACGCAGCTTGGCGAGGTGCTCGGCGGCAGCCCAGGCCAGCGAAAGGCCATCGAAGGTACTGGTGCCGCGGCCCACTTCGTCCATCAGCACCAGGCTGCGATCGCTGGCGTTGTGCAGGATGTTGGCAGTTTCGCTCATTTCCACCATGAACGTGGAGCGGCCGCCGGCCAGATCGTCCGAGGAGCCAATACGGGTGAAGATGCGATCCACCAACGACAGCTCGCAAGCCGCAGCCGGGACGAAGCTGCCGATCTGTGCCAGCAGCACGATCAGCGCGGTCTGGCGCATATAGGTCGATTTACCGCCCATGTTCGGCCCGGTGATCACCAGCATGCGGGTTGCGTCGTCGAGACCCAGATCGTTGGCCACGAAAGGTGTCTCCAATACCTGCTCCACGACTGGATGGCGACCCTGCTCGATGCGCATGCACGGTTGCTCGACGAAACGCGGGCGATTCAGGTCGAGATTGAGCGCGCGCTCGGCGAGGTTGCTCAGCACGTCCAGCTCGGCCAGGGCGGCGGCACTCTCCTGCAGCGGTGCCAGGTGGCCGATGAGCATTTCCAGCAGCTCGTCGTAGAGCAGCTTCTCGCGGGCGAGGGCGCGGCTCTTGGCCGACAATGCCTTGTCCTCGAACTCCTTCAGCTCAGGGGTAATGAAGCGCTCGGCGCCCTTGAGCGTCTGCCGGCGGATGTAGTCGGCCGGCGCGGATTCTGCCTGTCTGCTCGGTAGTTCGATGAAGTAGCCGTGCACACGGTTGTAGCCGACCTTGAGGTTGGCCAGGCCGGTGCGGGCCTTCTCGCGGGTTTCCAGGTCCATCAGGTACTGGCCGGCGTTCTCCGAGAGGGACTGCAGCTCGTCCAGCTCGGGGTCGTAGCCGGTCTTCAGTACGCCGCCGTCGCGGATCACCGCCGGCGGGTTGTCGATGATGGCGCGGGCCAGCAGTTCGGCCAACTCCGGGTAGGTGCTGATGCTTGTCGCCAGTTCCAGCAGATGCGGCGCCACCAGATCCTGCATGCCGGCCTGCAGCTGCGGTAACGCGGCGAGGGCGTCGCGCAGGCGCGCCAGATCGCGCGGGCGGGCGTTGCGCAGACCGATCCGGGCGAGGATGCGTTCCAGGTCGCCGATGTCCTTGAGCTGCGGCTGCAGCTGCTCGAAACGGTAGTGTTCGAGCAGGCAGGTGATCGAGTCTTGGCGCGCTTCGAGAATCTCGCGGTTGCGCAGCGGGCGGTTCAGCCAGCGGGTCAGGAGCCGCGAGCCCATGGCGGTCTGGCAGCGATCCATGACCGATTGCAGCGTGTTGTCGCGGCCACCAGAAAGGTTGACGTCCAGCTCCAGATTGCGCCGACTGGCGCCGTCGAGGATCACCGTGTCGTCGAGCCGCTCGTGGCGCAGGCTGCGCAGGTGGGGCAGGGCGGTGCGCTGGGTTTCCTTGGCATAGGCGAGCAGGCAGCCGGCGGCGCCGATGGCCAGCGTCAGGCTCTCGCAGCCGAAGCCCTTGAGGTCCTGGGTGGAGAACTGCTGGCAGAGGCTCTTGAATGCCGAATCGCGATCGAAATCCCAGGGCGCGCGACGGCGCACTCCGCGGCGCTTTTCCAGCGGCAGGCCCTGCGGCCAGTCGTCGGGAATCAACAATTCCGCCGGGCTCAGGCGCTCCAGTTCGGCGAGCAGGGTTTCCCAGCCCTTGAGTTCCTGCACGCTGAAGCGTCCGCTGGCGATGTCCAGCACCGACAGACCGAACAGGCGCTCATCGCCGACTACTGCGGCCAGCAGGTTGTCGCGGCGCTCATCGAGTAGCGCTTCGTCGCTCACCGTACCGGGGGTGATGATGCGCACCACCTGGCGTTCCACCGGCCCCTTGCTGGTGGCCGGGTCGCCGATCTGCTCGCAGATCACCACCGATTCGCCCAGCTTGACCAGTCGTGCCAGATAGCCTTCGGCAGAATGGAAAGGAATCCCGGCCATGGGGATTGCCGTGCCCGCCGACTGTCCGCGCGCAGTCAGGGTAATGTCGAGCAGCGCGGCGGCCTTCTTGGCGTCGTCGTAGAACAGCTCGTAGAAGTCGCCCATGCGATAGAACATCAGCTGGTCTGGATGCTCGCGCTTGAGTCTCCAGTATTGCTGCATCATGGGCGTATGTGCGGAAAGGTCGGCGTTTGGCTTGGTCATCGGCTTGCGGTGCGGCTCGTTGATGGGCGAAAGAACCCCCGCGGTGCGTTCAGGTTGCCGGCGTTGGGAGCCGTCTGACGACGCGAGGATTCCCGCTAAAAGCCGGCAAGGTTAACACGGGGCTGTAGCGATCAGCAGGCCGCAGCCACCTTGTGGTGGCGGGGCGCGTGTCATCTGTCGGCCCAGCCAAGGAATGCGTTGACAAGCGAACCGGTGCTGTCGATAACTCTGGCCTGTCGACGGGCTGCCGGCACGCCATGCGCGTGACCTGCGATCTGCCTCTCGATTCCTCCGATCTCTCAAGTACCCGGGGCCATTCGGCATCTGTCGCGGTAGCTTGCCTGATCGTCGCTTTTGTCTCGCCATGGTTCTGGCCACCACACCGGCGGCCGATGAACAGCGAGCGCTAGTGTTTAACCCCCTCGCGTCAGTTCCCCTGCAGTAACTCTGGCGACCTTTCCCTTTTGGCCAAAGTGAGCAGCAGCCATGTCCCGACTATTCGGACTCGATGCCCTGCGCGGCGTAGCGGCATTGTGCGTCGCATATTCCCATTTGATCGCAAAAATGAAGCGTGACGGCCATTTCGATGGTCTGACTGGCGATCTGTTTCTTGTCAGCAAGGCGGTATTGGATGTCGGCAAGACCAGCGTGCTGGTGCTGTTCGCGCTCAGCGGCTACTTCGTCGTAGCAGCGTTATACAAAAGCCGTGGCAGGTATGAACGGCCTATCGCGGCCTTCGTCTATCAGCGCTTTTTCAGGCTGTTTCCCTTGTACTGGCTGTCGCTGTTTCTCGGGGTGCTGTTCCCCTGGGACGATCCGGGAAAGGTCTTCACCCCGACCGTCATCGCCATCAATGCGACGATGCTGCAAGGCTTCGTGTTCGTTGAAAACGTGATTGGGCTTTACTGGACACTGCAGATCGAGATCACTTTCTACGTTCTCTGCATCCTGATCTTCGCGCTGCGTCTCGGTGGTTCGGCAAAAAGGGATCTGCTGTTTCTGCTGGTGCAGTATCTGTTTACGCTGTCATTGGCCTTTATGCGCTACAAGCTGGAGATCAAACTGCCGGTGGCCTTGCCGTTGATGCTGAGCGTATGTTTTCTCGGCGCGCTGTGGAAGTCGACAGACAATGGTCGGGCACCCGATACAGGGCGTTACGCGCACTTCGCGGTTGGCCTGTTCTATCTGTTCCTGCTGCCGATTTGCGTGCTCGCCTACTCACGTGACACGGGGTTCGGCGAAACCTGGTACCGCTACTTTGTGAGTTATGCCGTCGGCGTCGCCGTTTTTCTCGCCGCCACGCGCATCACTGGCGAGAAGCTCCGCTGGATCGCACCGCTTGGTGGGATTGGCTATATCGTTTTCCTTTCTCATCCTTCGGTATTCGCGATCGCCGAGTGGCTGGGCTTCGGTGCAGGTGATCTGGTTATCCCGGGGCCGCTTTACATCGCGGCAATGCTGATAGTGCTGACGCTGTTCGGCTTCTTCGTGAAGCGCACCCTGGCCGACCCCATCCAGCGCTATGGCGACGCCGTGGTTAGCCGTCGCGGACGGCGTGTTGGTGAGCGTGCCGTCGTGCCGATCCGTCAGGATGCCTGAGCGGGCTGGGGTAAATGCCGCTCGGCAGTCACGGCTGAGGTGGGCTGAACTACTCGACTCGCTGGTGTAGGGTACGGGGCTTTCTTTCAGATTGTACGGAGCGCAGATGAATCTCACTGAACTGGCTGCGCAGCTAGGCAAAGCGTTGCAACGGCATGGCGCGCAGGTCTGCACTGCCGAATCCTGTACCGGTGGTGGTATCGCCGAGGCGATTACCCGTATCGCCGGTAGCTCGGCGTGGTTCGAGGCGGGATATATCACCTATTCCAATGCGCAGAAGACCCGTCAGCTAGGTGTGCCCGCCGAGTTGTTCGAGCAAGTTGGCGCCGTCAGCATCGAGGTTGTACAAGCAATGGCCCGCGGCGCACAGCAGAACAGTGGGGCGCGTTTCGCCGTGGCGGTCAGCGGCGTTGCGGGGCCCGGTGGAGGATCTGAGGAAAAGCCGGTCGGTACGGTATGGATCGCCTGGGCCGATGGCGTTCAGGTGCATGCCGAGCGCTATTTATTTGCCGGTGATCGCCACGCCGTGCGCGAGCAGACGATAGCGGCTGCGTTGCAAGGCCTGATCGCACTGGCGGTCGGAGAAAAACCGGTTCGGGGCTAGGCGAGTAAATTTGCCTATGTTCTAATACTGGCTACTTATACAGTTGTTGTGGCCTCCGGCCCTCTTGATCAAGTGAGGATTTGATGGACGAGAACAAGAAGCGCGCCTTGGCTGCAGCCCTGGGCCAGATCGAAAAGCAGTTCGGCAAGGGTGCAGTGATGCGCATGGGCGATCATGATCGCCAGGCCATTCCGGCCATCTCCACCGGCTCGCTGGGCCTGGATATCGCGCTTGGCATCGGCGGCTTGCCGAAGGGCCGTATCGTCGAGATCTATGGTCCCGAGTCGTCCGGTAAGACCACGCTGACCCTGTCGGTAATCGCTGAAGCGCAGAAAATGGGTGCCACCTGTGCCTTCGTCGATGCCGAGCACGCGTTGGACCCGGATTACGCCGGCAAGCTGGGCGTGAATGTCGATGATCTGCTGGTTTCACAACCGGATACCGGTGAGCAGGCGCTGGAAATCACCGATATGCTGGTGCGCTCCAATGCGGTGGATGTGATCATCGTCGACTCCGTGGCCGCGCTGGTTCCCAAGGCCGAAATCGAAGGCGAGATGGGCGATACGCACGTCGGCCTGCAGGCGCGTCTGATGTCCCAGGCGCTGCGCAAGATCACCGGTAACATCAAG
>Ga0189292_10130_pt1 | contig 39437 bp, 59 predicted proteins | sample UW1oraminimetaG_FD_130317 | JGI IMG/M metagenome (GOLD analysis project Ga0189292, IMG submission 130317) | Marine microbial communities from the Costa Rica Dome - UW179A-orange mini metaG | ecosystem: Environmental > Aquatic > Marine > Oceanic > Photic zone | place: Costa Rica: the Eastern...
GGTGAAGAGAAGAGAGATAAATCCGGGGAGACAGCTGAGATAAATCCGGGATACCGCGGGATGGGAAGGGATCTATCGGGATGGAATTGCAAGAGCCTTACAGAATCGGGCCGGTTGATTTAGCCCGATCGTGTGGTCAGAAGGAACTGCCGCTTTGCCCCGAAATGATGGCACGGATCTCGTCTTTCAGCTTGGCGGTAACTCGCCGCGCTATCCCCTCCAGTTGATCGCAGTCCGCATGTCGCGTTGCGAAGCTGAGGGTCATGGCGTACCGATATGCCAGGCTCGCCAACGACGTAACCATAACGCCCGTGACGGTGGTGCCGAAATGGCCGACCAGGTTATCGTCGTTCTCGCCTGCCTGTGGCTGCTGGCCGCCGTCCTTGTCCGCTTGGGGCTGCTTGAGGGCGCGGATGTGCTGCGCGATCAAGGCTGAAACATGCATGTCAGCGTTCGACCAGCGGCTACCACCAACGATTCCGGCCGCTTTTTCCAGCGCCGCATTCCAAGCGCTTTCCATCGGCCCGAAAACCTCGTCGTGTGTGTACTGCTTCGGCTCTGCGCTGGCCTGGGGCACGGCATTACGGAACGAATGCGCCAGCCTCAAGCCGTGCGCTCCCGCTTCCATGGCGCGTCGAACGGTCTGTGATTCAACGCGCTTTGCCGCGCTTTCCAGTTCCAGCGCCAATCCGATGTAATCGGTGTTGCCCGCCTCCCCGGCTACAGGGGCGCTTGCCAGGGCGGCGTCATGGTCGCGCATCAGGCGAGTGATGGTGTAGAGCCGTCCGCCGATGCGTTCGCAGAGCCCGGCCTTGATTGTCAGCGCCGGGAATTTATCCTTGAGCCAATCGACGGCCGAACGCTTGACCGCGACATACCCGCACGGGTCCACGGCATGCCGCTCATCGGCTACAGGGGCGCGCAGCTTGGACTGCACTTCGGCACGCACCGCTTTCGCCAGATCGAAGTCCTGTCCCGGGTTGAACGACTGGCAGATGCGCAACAGATCAGCATCGGTAACTTGATTCTGGCCCGCCACCTTGGCGGTTTCTGTCGAGATGGTCATGAGTTTTTCTCCTTCAATCCATCATTCTCTGCGGCGCTCATTGGCGAGCCCCAACCGTTGATCTCGATGACAACGTTCATGAATCGAACCTCGTTCGAAGGCACGCCGAATAGCCGGTTCACACCTGCCACCACCGCCGCCGTGAACCAGCCGCATCCCAGCAGCCGTAAAGCGCGATATCTGGTCACCTTAGGCATCGAAGGCTCCAATCTCATTGCGCGCCGCGCGGGCTGCGCGCAGACTTTCCTTCCAGCGCTCGGCCTTCTGGATGACTTTCTCGTCGTTCAGATAGCAGGCCTTGCACCAAGGATGCAGCTTGCCCCTGGCCGTGTAGAAGAATTCGCCGTCGGCAGGCCAAAAGTCCTTGCAACGAGAGCACTGGATCTCAGTGCCCAGCTCGGTCTCGATCTTGGGACGCGGCACTCTTTTCATGACCTGGCACTCCCGGGCTTCAACGCCGCCTGCAACGCCTCAAAGGCCTCAAGCATCGGTTCGAAGGTGTTGCGTGTGAAGGCCAGGTTGAGCTTGGCCTGCAGCTTGCCGAGAACGGCTGGCTCGAGCCGCTGATCGCGCACCTGACCGACGAGATGTCGAACATGCTCAGGCAAGAGGCGCATCGCCCACTTCTTCATGGTCTCGATGGTGCGCTCGGCCTGACGCCCATCTATCCATTGCAGCGCTTCAACACCCGTGATCCGTTTGACGTATGCCGCCAAGGCCTCCTCGGACGGATTGCTCACCGCGCCCAGATCGCGTAACAGCAGCCACAGGGCACGGATCTTCTTGCTGGTCGCCTCGGTGTCCATCGGGCGGCTTGGCCGAGGCTTGAGGCGCACCTTGAAGCCGAATCGCTTGAAGTGATCCAGGGCCAGCTGCAGCTCTTCGGCGCTCATCGATGAGCAGGAGTCCTTCTTGCCGCCCGTGACCGTCAGCAAAGCCGCGCGATAGGTCTCTTTGTCCAACTTCAGTTCGCGTTGGGCAACATGTACAAGACGGATCAGGCGCTGGCGCTCGGCGGCGCGAGGTATTGGGGCCGCGCTCATGGCTGGCCCTCGATATCGTCGGCCACCATTTGGGCGGATACTCGCTCAGCGTGGTCGGCGAGGTCGGTCAGTTCGCCCATATTGAACTGATCGACGCCATCCCAAGCTTCGGCCATGCTGAGCAGTCTCTCCCGAATGGCGCGCAGACTGCGGCGTTGGCGGCCAGCGAGCTGTTTGGGTGTGGAACTGGCCATGCTACCTCCCGTGTCCGAGCATCAACGGCGCCGAGCTCGCGCCCACGCCCTGGTGCAGCTGAACGCCAGCGCCTGCGCGCTGGCCTGCAACCTGGTCGGCCCAGCCGCGAGCGCCGGCGTCACGGCTTCGCGGGGTGAACTTGCCCAGGTTCGGGTGATTCAGCTGCATGTGAGCCTCGATCGCAGTCTTCTGGTCTGCCGAGGGCTCCATCCGGGGAACGAGAGAGGCGACGGCCGCGACCCAACCCTGGCAGAAGGCATCAGCACGGGCCGTCTTGTTCTTAGGGCCGCAGCGCTTCAACTTGGCCTTGATATGGTCGGCGCGCGCCCGCGCCATCAGCCGCAGCAGCACCTGCAGGGTGTACTGTGCCACCTCGACACTGGGCGAGCAGCCGACCAGCAGCCACACCGCTCCACCGGAAAGGATTCCGCCGCTCGCGAGGATGAGCTCGCAGCCGAAAGCATCGGCCACAAGGCCGGCAAGGTGGGCTTCGTGCCTGCTCGGCGTGCGTGCGGTGGCCTTAACCGAGCACTCACGAGCGCCGATCGCCTGAGCTTCCAGTTGCGATACCCCGTGCTCACGCATCAGCGCTTGCGCCTGACGCAGCGCTGCCGCGGCCTCGGCCGGTTCGCTGGACTTCGCCAGCGCCAGGCACTTCTCGATCTTGCGAAGGATGTCGTCTTTATCCATGCTGGAGATCCTCGGCCAGGTTTCGAAGCGCCGGCACGACCGGAACGGCATAGATCGGCGTGTGGCCTGTGAAAACGCAGTCCTGGCTCTCGCCATCCGGGAAAACCTGCTTGAGCATGGTGACCGCATCCAACCGCGTAAATGCGATGCTCATGCGATCCGGCAGCAGCCGGCCGATGTTGACAATGCTGGCACGCAAGATATCCACCTTCAGCTTGTCGTCCACAGCCGTCAGGTGGTCGATGCGCTCGACGTCGGCGACGATGGAGTCGATTTCAGCAAGGCAAGCCGCCTTGCTCAGCGGGCTGCCCGGTGTCTTGTAGGCATCCAGCACTGTGCGGATGCGTTGAATGGGATTCATGGCTTTCGTCATGGTGTTCTCGTTCATGAGGGGGAGGCTCTCTACGGTTGCGGAAATGGACCGCTGGCGCTACGCACCGTCGGTTTCGGGGGAGTCCATTCCAGGAAGCTGGGGTTGGGTGCGGCGACGAGACTCGGCCAGCATGACGCGGTACCGCTGGTAGACATACACGTAGCTCACACCCAGGTGGGCGGCGATCTCCGAGGCATTCCCGCGGCGAAGGTGCTGCCAGATGTAGGTGTCATGCTCCAGCCGGACATAGCCACGATCCTTGGGGAAGTACAGGCTCTGGCCGCTGTAATGACGGTGCACCAGGTCGACCAGCTCATCGCCGAGTGTGGCCGCGTCCTCGGCCGTGAGCTGAAGGCGCTCGACCAGGAAGATGCCGAACAGCTCGGCCATCTCCTGCAGGGTCTTGTGGCGGCGTCGCACGGACGGCGTATCGTCGGGGGGCATGGTCATTTCTGGCTCCTGGCGCTTACCGGAGCGCCCTACAAGGGCAAGGCGTTCAAGAAAGCGTGCATGTCGAAAAAATCCGGGGTCGATCTAAGCCCGCCCGGCCAGGCTGGGACGTCCCGCGCATTTAGCCGTGCGCGGCCCCCTTATCGCTTGGGGTGTGGAGCGGCGGGGTCATACGTCGATCGGACCGATGCGGATGCGCCTGTCGTATTCGCCGGCATCCCAGGCCGGCACATACTCCGCGCACCAGCTGCAAACACCTTTGCCGATGGTGCGGTCGACCCGCAGCCAGTAGCACACATCGGTGCCCTTGGTGTCGCAGCAGGCCTCGTTGTCGGTACATCCGCAGCCCACGCACTGCGCGATCGAGAGCAGATTTCTGGCCATCGTCATGGTCAAACCGCCGCGATGTCCAGGCAGATCGGCGTGTACTCGTCCGTGCCTTCACGCCGCTCATAGAAGCGCACGTAGGGCTTGCTGTTGGCCACGCTCACGCTGTCGCTGATCGCGGCCATGGCGCGCTGCCAGCGTTCATCTTTGATGGCGTGCCGGCGCAGGCCCAACACACGAGCCGTGTTGATTTGGCCCGCCTTGTCGACGCGGAAGGCATCGTTCACCAGCACCTTGATCTCGTCGCGCGAGTTTTCCGACCAGGACGTGATGCATTCGTCGATCAGGGCCTTGGCCGCATGCAGGCGCTCGTCGAACACAAGGCGATCCTGGATCTGCAACCGGATCATGTAGCGTCCGCTGAACGAGGTCAGCGTCTGGTTGCCCTTGACGCTACGCGACTTCACGCCGTACTGCTCGACGCTCGTCTCGACAAAGGCCTCGATATCGCGAAACGCGCGGACCTTGAAGTCCGCCAGCAACGTGCTGATGATCTTGGCCTGGTCAATGAGCGTCTCGATGGTCTGGTCGCGCAGCTTGTCGATATCGGATACCAGGGCTTCGGGGACATACGAGCCGTCCGCCTTGAGGCGAAATCCCGGCAGAATGTCGGGGCGATTGGCGGTGGTGCTGGTCATGATGCTTCCTTCATGTTGAGCGAGGCGATGGAGTCGGCGATCTCGGCCACGGCCTCGTCTACGATGACCGAGATCTGCACAATGGCGTCGTGCTTGCTGACCGAGCTGGCCGGCGCATGGTGGCGGCGCAACACAGTCTTGATATGGATGAGCGCCACGATGGCGACATCGTCAGATTTGCTCATGGGGTCTCCTGAAAGGCGGCGAACGCCTCGATCCTGGAAAAAATGGCCGCGCACAACAGTCCGATCGCGCTGGCGGCGGCCTCATCGTCACGCGCGCTCACGCCCTGCAGGTGATGGATGACGGCGTGGGACACCTCGTGGGGAACGATCTCGCGCAGGTTGCTGCCCGAGAGCGGCACAGCGACCGTCCCAATCATGCGGGCACCCGGTGCGGCGGCCTGGAAATAGCCGTGAACGACCTTGCGATCACTGCGCCTGCGGCCCCCGCGATACTCCGCGTCCACGTCGGCCACACTCGGCAGCAGTCGCACGCGCAGCCGCATGCCTGCGACCGCCACCTGAAAGACCATCAAGGCGCGAGCGCGGGCCATGTCAGTGCCTCGTTGCCGGCTTGTCGCTCAGCGCGAATCGCGTACGCTCAACCGCAGCCGCGATGTGTTTGCGCAGCGCGTCATCGTCGTTGCCGAGTTGGGCGCTCATGATGTCGCTGAGCAGCTGGCTCAACTCGGCGAAGGAGCTGCGCAACGAGCAGTGCTCGAAGAACAAGTTGACCAGGTCCTTATTGGCGCCGTGCAGCGCGTTGCGCAGCTGGTCGACCGAATCAAATGCGGCCGGGTTCGCGAGGGACGGGCCTGCCATGAATTCAACCGTCATGGCGCACCTCGTCTTGGTGGATCGCCAGGCGCACGCCCTGAAACAGCGCGGTGATGCGTCCGTCGGCCTGGCGCGTGGAGGCCTCGCACATCCCGCGCAGGTACTCGGCGGGCATCCCGCACAGGTCGAGTAGCAGGATGGGCGCGCCACCGTCGTCGGGAATCAGCTCCTCGCTGATCACGCGCAGGCCCAGCGCCCGCAGCGCCCGGCCCGCGGCGTTGGCCGCCGCTATCTGCGCGATGCGCGCCGGGGTATAGACCCGCGGCGCCGTGGTGTTGGCGATCAGTTCCATTTCGTCTCCATGACGATGTCGGCGCTCACCGCCGGGGCGCCGTTCTCGGCGGCCAGGTTCATGGCGGCGGTCAGCAGGTTGTGCACTGCCAAGGGGTAGAGGAACGAGCGCTCGGTGTGTCCACGCGGCACCGGTGGCGACAAGCGCTCGCGCAGCGCCTGCAGGCCATCGGCGGTCACGATCTTGGAGAGATCCACGCTGAAGCGCTTGAGCCGAAAGCGCAGGTAGTCCTCCAGGTACTCGCCCAGCGGCGGCAGCGTGATGATCTCGCAACGCTGGACCACTTCGCGCACCGAGGGATCGCGAGGATCGAGCTTCTCGGCGAGCTCATTTTGTCCGAGCAGGATCACGCTGAGCAGGCGCGAGAAGCCATCCTCGAGCTCGACGAAGCGTTTCAGGTGGCGCAACGTGGCCTTGGGCATGGCGTGCGCCTCTTCGATCAGCACCGCGTGACGCACGCCGGCGCGGTGGCTCTCTTTCAGGCGGTTTTCCAGCTGGCGGTACCGCGCATCACTGCTCGCGCGCAGCGGTTCATGTGGGGCGATGGTGGCCATGATCGCGTCCAGGATCGCGTTGGCCTTGAGCGTCTTGCCCTTGGTGTCGTCGGCCTCCATGCCGACAACGTAGGGGCGGATGATCTGGATGGGCATGTCCGCGCGCTGCACGCGCTCCTGCAGGTCGCGACGCAGCGTGGTTTTGCCCGAGCCCGACTCGCCTACCACCGCGACAAAGCCGCCGCGTTTGCAGGCATCCAGCAGCTGGGCACGCGTGTAGCGCAGCTGCTCGTTGGCATAGAACTCGTCGCTGCTGGCGACTTCGTCGAAGGGATTGCCCGGCAGCTTGAAGTGGCGCAGGGTCTGAGGCTGTAGAATCTGCTTGCGAATCGACATGTGTTCGTCCTCGTTCATGGGGGAATGCTGTTGTTCGGGCGCCACCGCACTGACCTGCGGTGGCGTTTCTTTTTCAAAGGCCACGGCAAGCTGTTCCTCGCTGGCGCCGTGGACCTTCAAAAACTGGATCGTGGCCTCGCGCAGCTGGTGCTGCCGCACCCGAGGCCATAGAGCGTGGTTCACAAGTTGGGCGACCGTCGCCGGGCTGAGTTCGACCGCGATCGCAAGCTGGCTTTGCGACACACCGAGCGCCGGCAAGATCCGTTTGAGTTTCAGCTGCTGTCTCATCTGCTTTCCTAGGCGGCGCGCACGATGTGCACGATGGACGGTTGGATAGGAGCCGGCGCCATGGCGGCGCGCAACGCTTGCGCTGCTGCGTCAATGGCGTCGACCGGAACGCCCTCGGGGTACAGGGCCTGCAGGCGTGTGTAGTGTTCAGGCGACCAGTCGGAAAACGCGGGCTTGAGCTGCTTGGCGGCCTGGATGTGCGAAAGCGGCGGCAGGTGCACCGTCGGTGCGATCAGGTCGTGATCCCGGCCGCGGCGCGGCAGTGTGGCGGGCACATGCTCGAGCGCCTGGTCGATGTGGGCGAAGGGGTCAATCTGCCCGCCGAAGGCGACGGTGCCGGCCTTGCGTGCCGCCTTGGCTTCGGTCTCGGTGGAGGTGCCTGTCGCCATCAGTTCCAAGGCCTTGGCGTTGGTCTGCGCGGGCGTGTCGGCGTGACGGGCATAGCTCTCGCCGATCACGGGCGCATCGGCGACCATACCGAATTGGTCATAGGTGACACGTTGCACGACCTGGTAGGCCTCGTGGCCCTCGTCGTCGCTCATCACGACCTGGACGGTGTCCTGAGCCCAGGGGTTCTCGCAGACCAGCAGCTTCTCGCCAACGCAGACGCCAGGCACCGACGACACGTCGTAGTCGGAACCGCGGTAGCTGACGCGCAAGTGCGTGGAAACCACGCGCGACTCCGGCGCGCTGAGCGCGAGTGACCGCAGGAGCTCTGCTGCTGGCGGGGTCACCAACTGATCGGGCGTGATATGCAGCCAGGCGGAGTCGCGGGTTCGCCCCGTGCGCGTGTGGATCCGGGTGCCGTTGAAGTACCGGCGCCAACGTGCCACCAGCGCATTGATCTTCTCCAGGCTGTCGACCTTGTCTGACGGCAGCAGCCGCAGGGTGGATTCGAAATCGCGCTCGGTGATGTCCTGGCCCTTTTCGACCTGGCCCTTCGCGCGCGGGTTCTTCGGCTTGTTGATCTGGACGTGGATCCGCAACGCCTTGCACAGGTTCTTGAATATCGCGCTGGTGTTGGCCGATCCCGGGTCGAGCATCACCATGAGTGGAACGCCGAACATGGCCTCACCCTCTCGGCGATGCATGGCGTCGATGAGGACGTCAACCAGGTTGGTGGCGTTCTCACCGCCCGTGACGTACGTGGAATAGTTCCAACCGCTGGTGTGGTCGGTCACCACGTAGCGCCACAGCGACTCGTTGATGACCTTGATGACGTTGGCCGGCTTGTTCTTATAGAAGTCGGTGTGGTCCATGATGCGCAGACCGCTATCGCCCTTCGATGCACGTGGCAGGTAGAACAGGACGCAACGCGATGCATCGATCTGCCATACATGGTTCGGGTGCAGGCTGCGCAGGCTCATTGCCGGCGCCGGCGCGAGCAGTTGCTCCGGGTGCAGACGATAGTTTCGCAGGGCCTTGCGGATGGTGGAGATCGACAGGGGCGAGACCTCGCCCGTCGCCGGGTTGATGCGCAGCGCTTCGATCATGTTGTTGGCGCGCAGCACCTCCACCGCGGCCTCGACGCTCTTGAGCATCTTGCCGTTCTTGCGCATGTGCTCGAGCAGCACGGCGGCGATCATCTGTGCTTCCTGCACCGGCAGTGCCGTCTTGCCGGCGTCCGACCGGCGCTTGCGGGTCGGTTTGGTGACCAGGTCGCCGAGCAGGCGATACAGCCTGGCCTGAGACATCTGTAGCCGCGCAGCAGCGCCAGCCAGGATCTCGCCCTTACGCCCGTGCGGCGCAACGCGCCAGGCACGCGCAACGTCGGCCAGCTCTTCCGCGATGACTGCGTTGGCGGGGGCTCCCATCGCTCGCTCCTTACTCGTCCTGCGCCCAGGCCGGCAGCTCGTCGCCGTCACCCTGGGGCAGGTTGAATTCGGTGAACAGGTCGCCGATCTGTTGCTGGACCGCACGCAGGCTGGCGGCCAGAAGTCGCGTGCGCTGCGCATCGCCCTTGCCGTTCTCGACATACGCTGCGCACAGTTTCTCCAGGCCTTCGCGCAGCTTGCCGCCAATGACCGCCTCCAGGCCCACCAACTCGGCCTCGACTTCGGTGTGCAGGCCGACCAGCTGCGCGTCGGGCTTCTCAGCCTTGATCCGGCGATTGGCAGCATCACGCTCTTTCTTGAGCGTGTCGATCTGGTCATTTTTCTCCGACAGCAGTTTGTCGTTGGCCTCGGCTTCGGCGCGCGCTTCACGCAGTGTCTTGCGTAGGTCGGACACCGACATCGTGGCGACGTCGTCGAGCGTAATGCCGGCGACCGTGCCGCCCTCGTTCAGTTCGGCGACCTGGTCATCGTCGAGGACCAGGAGCTCAATGAGTTTCGACTTGTTACCGGCCGCCTCGATCAAATGCGTCGACGTCGACGCATTTGAGAACTTCAGCGCCGCCTGGCTCATGCGCTGCGCGAGGCGGGGTTCGAGGCCGAGGCGGGACAAGAAATCGCGCCAATCCCCGTGCGGCACGTGTTCACGAACCACCAGCAGCGCGCGGCCAGCGGCGAGCATTTCGTCGGCGCTACGTGCCAGGTGGGTGCGAATGACGTGTTCGTAGCGCGGCAGATCGAACGGCAAGCCGTCACCGAACTGCTTGAGGATCAAGGCCGAGCGCTCGGCGGCCTGGACCAGCGCTGCCTCGACATCGGCGGCGGGTTTGGCGGTGTCAGGTGCGGCGACGGGGGAATTCTTCGGACGAGCCATCGTGACTATCCTTTTGGTTGGCATTCGTGAATGGGGTCGACGTCGACCAGCTCCATGCGCAATGCGTGGGGCTGGCCGGCGTACTTGAGCAACTCGGCGAACACGTTGCGGGCCACCGCGAATGCCACGTCGGCTTCGGCCGTCGGGATGCGGTTCACGCGGACGCGATACTCCGACCTGCCCGCGATATAGATATCGACGGTCATGTGGTGATCGACAGGCGGGGCCTGGGTCACAGCTGGGCCCCAGCGGCGATGCGCTGGTTGGTTTCGGCGATGCGGGCGGTCATCCGCGCGCACTCTTCGGCATGGGCCTGGGCGATCTGCAGCAACGCGATGCCAGGTGCGTACAGACCGTTGTCGAACTTCACCGCGAAGTCCTCGGCCATGAGCGTGGCAAGCGCGCGCGTGACGTTCGTAGGGGATTCGCCCGTCATCGCGGCCAATTCCTGGTTGGAGATGCCATTCAGGCGCCGGCCACGCAGCGCCTTCATGATGCGCAAAACACGCTGTGCGCTGTTGATGGTTTCCTTGCTCATGCCTGAATCTCCATGCGGCCTGGCAGCCAGTGGCGACCCGTGCACGGACGCTTTTCGGCTGCCATGGCAATTGCTTCCAGCGCGGCGGCCAGGGCACGCAGCTGTTCTGGCGTGCGCTCGACGATGACGAAGGGGCCGCCGTCGAGTACTGCCAGCGGTTCATTGCGGTATGTGCGCGTGAGCGTGGCCTTGATCGTGCTCATGCCGCCACCCTGCGGGGAGCGGCGCTCTTGAGGCGGCGGTTGACCCCCTTGGGCTGGCTATGGCTCGGCCAGAGGACAGATACGGGTTGGCCGACCAGGTCGGCGATCGCGCGCTCAATGCGTGCAGACCGCGTGCGGCCGGAGATGACTTCGAAGACCGTCGTGGGTGCGACCTTCAATTTGGCGGCCAGCGCAGTGGGCGTGGTGCCCTTCATGCGAATCGAGGCCTTGATCAATTCAGGATGCATGGCGTCTGCTATCCTCGCGGGGTGTGGTTTTAAGGGTCGGGAACCAGGTAGGTTCTTGAGGGTTAATTATGGTGCGGATATCCGCACCATGTCAACATGAAATTAAGTGTGGATATTCACCCCATCGCGTCCAGACTGAAAGAAGAACGAGAGCGCCTAGGCCTGACGCAGCCGGTGTTTGCGGAAGCGGCTGCCGCTAAGAAGCGCACGCTGATCGATTGGGAAAAGGGCGTCTCCTCACCAACCGCTGTGCAGCTAGCCGCCCTGGCCGCAATTGGAGTGGACGTTGCTTACGTGCTAACCGGCTCTCGTTCGTTCAAGCCGGAACCGGCCATCACTCCAGAACAACGCATACTGGTTGCCGACTACGCGGCCTGTTCGCCGAGCGATCAGGCTGCTTTGCGCCGAACCGCTGCAGCGATGGCAATAGGTATGGCTGCTGGGGCAGCAGCCCATGGGAAATCTGGTCAGGTTTTCCATGGCGAAGTTGGCCAGGCCGTCTCAGGGAATATCACCAACAAGAAGGGTGTCACGTTCAATGTGGGAGGAAAGAAAAAATGACCTCCGTTGGCCAGCTCGCTGGGCACAACATCGTTAACCGCAAAGCGAAGTTCACAGTCGAGCGCGGAGGAGTGCTCGTGTTACTTCAACCCATCTTTTTAAAAAGCGTGAGGGTTGCAATGTTGAGGTCAGCCTTTGGGGGGAACGGGTGATGGGCGAGATGCAGAATTTCCACGGACATGTCGGCCAGGTGGCGGGCGGCGACATATTCAACGCCGGCCCCAGTCCCGACTCCCTTTGGCATGAAAGTTCGCCCGTGTTGCGTCATGAGCTCCGCAGGTGCAAGGCAAAGTTGTTTGATGCTCGTCGCCGTCATTTCTTCAACTGGCCACTAGGCCTGACGCTGTGTGCGTTATGCAGTGGTGTCTGGTTTTTACTCTCAGGAAATTTTGCCCACCCGAACGCGACTTTTTGGCTTATGGGGTGGGCTGCAGTTCTCCTAGTCGCTGCATACTGGCTGGACCGCAACCGTCGTCGCACTGCGATGCAGATAGCGTTCTACAAGCAAAGGATTGAGATCATTGACCTGATTCTTCAGGATAGGATCTGACGTGAAGGCCGATAACGGTCTCAAATGGCGCAGCAATAGCAAACAGTCAATCAGAAGCGATGTAAAAAATGAGCCAGGCCCCCACTCGCATGTCACGACTCATAAGCATATTGATCGGTTGCGGTACTCTGGCGTTAAGTACTGCCTGCTCCAAACAAGAAGAGCGAAAACCTGCTCCACCCTTGCAAGCCCCCCAGTCGTTAGAGGACGCATCGAAAAGAATGGTGGGTACCTGGACCTACACGGAACCGGTCAGCGACGACTATCCATGGTGGGTAAAGTGGACGATTCGACCAGATGGCACCACCGTGCAGTGCGGAGCCCGTCCCTCCGATAACGATTGGGGAGCCTGCACGGAGGGGAAAGAATCCAGGTTCGTAACCGACAAGTATGCAGACACTGGAAAGCGCTGGTTCGGCGTCAGAGATGGAGCCATGGTTGCGATCTATATACCCGAGAGCGATACGATGGAGATTCGAATTGCACGGAATCCCTGGGTTGGAATTATGAAGCGTGGTGACAAGAATCCATTCAGCCAATAGGCATCACAGGCTTGAATATCGGATAGCAGTAAATCCATTTAATAGCGCTTCAGGCAAGCGGGCGGCACGATGCAGGTTCATTCTGCTCGCCGCCCTTTTTCTTGCTCTGGAGTGCTGCCTTGATCCGAATCGTAAATTCCACCATTCCCCTGCGGCGGCGCCTGCCGCGCCTGACCACCTGGCTCATCGTCGCCGCATTGCTGATCGTCGTGATCGGCATCGTTTCCCCCCAGCAAGTTCCCGTCGCGATCTATAAGCTGAGCCTGATCAGTCTGGCGGCCGTCGGCTCCTACTGGATCGACCGCGCCCTGTTCCCGTACGCACGTCCCGATGGCTACCTGGTGCGTGATTGGCGCTGCGGCTCCTGCGTCGGCACGCATCGCGTGGACCACCCGATCGCGGACGGCTACGAAATCCCCTTCATGGTCTCGACGATCCGCCGCACGGCGATCGCGGCCGCGGTCATTCTGGCTGTCGCGCTGGGGCTGTGATGGGCCAGCAGCTCATCCGTCTCGGCCGACACCTGGTCGTGCTGCTCGTGGCCAGCTGCACCGCGCTGCCGGCGCCAGCGGCCGACGTGCCGCGTGCAGCCCAGCAGTACCGGTCGGAGCTCATGCGCAACGCCCGTGTCGTTTGGGGCATGGACGCACCGGTCTCGACGTTCGCCGCACAGATCCATCAGGAGAGCGCCTGGCGCCCCGGCGCCGTCTCTGCCGTGGGCGCCCAAGGCATGGCCCAGTTCATGCCGGCGACCTCCAGCTGGATCGCTGGGCTTTACCCGGCGCTGGCGCAGAACGCTCCCTTCAATCCATCCTGGGCGCTGCGCGCCCTGGTGACCTACGACCGCTATCTCTACGAGCGTATCCGCGCGCGTGATGACTGCGAGCGCATGGCGATGACATTGTCGGCCTACAACGGCGGGCTGGGCTGGATCTCGCGTGACCAGAAACGAGCATCGAGTTCGGGGCTTGATCCGCTCATCTGGTGGGGATCGGTCGAGACGGTCAATGCGGGCCGATCGGCGGCCAACTGGCGCGAGAACCGGGCCTATCCCGACCGCATCATCCACCACCATCAGCCGACCTATGTTGCGGCATCCTGGGGGCCTGGCGTATGCCCGTGAATCTGAACATCGTGGGCTGGGCGATCGCGCTAGGCGCGCTCGCCGCCGGCCTGGGCTATTGGCGCGGCGAGGCCAATGGGCACGAGCGTGGCGTTCTCGAAACCCAGGCTGCGCACGATGCCAGCCAGGTCGACTCGCTCGCCAAGGGCCTCGATGCGCTACGCGCCGACGTCTCGGGCAGCACGGCGATGAACAAGGAACTGCGCACGGCAATGACCGGCCTGGAGCAGCAGAACAAGACGTCGAATACGGAGCTCAAGAATGCGATTGCGAAATCTCGCCCGGCTGGTGCTGTGCAGTGCCGTTTCGATGCTGACAGCATGCGGATCCTCGGCGCCGCGGCAGACCGAGCCGATGCCATGGCGGCCGGCGGTCTTGCTGCCAGCGGAACTGGCCGCGCGGTGTCAACCGGTCGTGCGCCCGATCGATGACTCGGACGCCGCGGCCGCGGTCGCCTTGGAGGCGATGTACGGCCTGTACGGCACCTGCGCAGGCAAGCACGTGGACACCGTGGACTACATCAACAAGCCGGGGAAGGATCGGTGAAGATCGAATTGGAAGTTTGGCAGCTCATCACGCTGCTGCTGGGATTTTTCGGGGCCTGCGCAGGCGCTGGGAGGCTGTTGCTCACGCAGATGCTGCGTCACATTGATCTGCGCTTCCGTGCCCAGGAAGATGCGCGATCGGCCAACCACGAGCAGGTTCAGCATCGACTGGACAAACTCGAGGAGTCAGCCAAGCTGGAGGCCGGCGAGTGGCAGCGTGTCGAACGCGAGTTCCTGCAGATGCAGCGTGACATGGCTCTGCAGTACGTTCGACGTGAGGACTACATCCGTGGTCAAAGCGTGGTCGAGGCGAAGCTGGATGGCTTGGCAGTGAAGATCGAGAACCTGCAGCTGCGGGGAGTATTGGATGGAAAGAAAAATGCAAATTGACCTGGCCCGCTCGCGCCGCGAATCGCTGCGCTGGCTGATTCTGTTGACCCTGAACAACGCACGCCCCATCGGCGCCTTCGAGGGCCCGATCCTGTCGGTTGCCCAATCGGAGTACCCGGATGCCACGCCGCTGGAATTGCGCCGCGAGCTCGACTACCTGTCGGACCGCGACCTGGTCAAACTGGAGAAGCGCCCGGACGGCAAGTGGTTCGCGGATCTCACGCGCTACGGCACCGACGTGGCCGAATACACGATCGACTGTGAGCCTGGCATCGCCCGGCCCGGCAAGTACTGGTGACCCATGGCTGGCAAGAGCAGCATTCATCGCCTGCCCGAGGAGATCAAGGCCTACATCGAGGCGCAGCTGGCCACCGGCTGCCACACGCTCGATAGCCTGATCGAGGATCTGCGCGAGCGATTCCCGGTCGAAGCCAACGCCGGCAGCTTGCCCAGTCGCAGCGCCATCGGCCGGTACGGTCAGAAGCTCGAGCGCCGGCTGGCCGCCATTCGTGCAAGCACGGAAGCGGCCAAGCTCATACGAGCGCACGCCGGCGACGAGATCGATGCGCGCAGCGAGGCGTTGACGGCCCTGGTCCAGACCGAGCTCTTCGAAGCCATCATCGAACTGCAAGAAGCTGACGATGAGACGGACTCGGGCAAGCGAGTGGAGCTCCTGAGCAAAGCGGCCAAGAACATCGCCACGTTGGCACGCAGCTCGGTCAACCTGAAGAAGTTCCAGGCCGAGGCCGAGGAGCGTGCGCGGCGCGCGCTGCTCGCCCAGCAGGATGCCAAGCTGCAGGAGGTCGCCAAGGCCCAGGGCATGAGCGCCGAGCAGGTCGACTTCTGGCGCCGTGACTTCCTGGGTATCAACGCACCGTGAGCATCCTCTCTCAGATCCCGAGTACCGAGCTCGGCACGCGCTTCACGCACTACGGGTGGTTCTGCGGCGTCGTTCCCGTCTATCTCGGCAACCTCGAAGGCGAGGCCCCGTTGGTGGCCGAGCGCAACGGCATCCCCGAGTGGGTGCTGAGCCTGGCCACAGCGCTGTTCAGAACGTTCGTCCAGGTCGCAGCAACCGTCGCGCCCGACCGAGATATCCAGATCCCGCTGGTGGTGACGGGCCCGATCATCCCTCTGCCTGGTGGTGATCGTTGATGGCCGCCGTCATCAAGCCCCTGGCCTCAACCCTGCGTGTCCTGGAATGGGAAGACCTGCCCGCCAGCGTGCGTTCGATCTCGGACAACTTCAATCCGCTGGCCGACGGCATTCTGATGCTGCACCAGCGCCAGGTCGCCGCTCTCAAGGCGTCGATCATCGCCATCCCGAAGGGCCGGCGCACGGGCATCACCTTTGGCACGATGCTGAACAAGACGCTGGTGGCCGCGGCGCGCAAGTCCGCCGGCGGCGACAACGTCTATTACATCGGCGACACCAAGGAAAAGGGCCTGGAGGCGATCGGCTACTGCGCCAAGTTTGCACGGGTGATCGCGCGAGCCCAGGGCGAAGGCGTCACGGGCGTCGAGGAGTTCCTCTTCGAAGACCAGGACGAGGGCGGTAAGACCAAGCACATCACCGCGTATCGCATCCGGTTCGCCAGCGGCTTTCAGGTGTGCGCCCTGTCCAGTCGGCCAGCGAACATCCGCGGCCTGCAGGGGCACGTCGTCATCGACGAGGCGGCCTTCCACCCGGATGTGCAGGGCGTGCTGGATGCGGCCACCGCACTTCTGATCTGGGGTGGTCAGATCACCATCATCAGTTCGCATAACGGCAAGAACAACCCCTTCGCCCAGTTGTGCCGGGACATCGAAGCCGGCCGCTATGGCGCAGATGCAGCTGTGGTGACGGTCACGTTCGATGACGCGGTCACCAATGGCCTGTACGAGCGGGTGTGCTTCATGAAAGGCACGTCGGCCACGGCCGAGGGCAAGAAAGAGTGGTACAGCAAGATCCGCAATGCCTATGGGGTGCGCAAGGCGGCCATGCGCGAGGAGCTCGATGCCATCCCGCGCGACGGCAGCGGCGTCAGCCTGCCTGGCGTCTGGATCGAGAACGCCATGGCCGAGGAGCGGCCGGTCGTGCGCCTGGCGCTTGACGATGACTTCGTGCGCAAGAGCGAGGCGGAACGCCGCTCATTCGTCGAGGACTGGATTCGCCGCCAGGTTGAACCTGCCCTGGCGCTGCTCGATCCGAAACTGCAAAGCGTTTTCGCCCAGGACTTCGCGCGCCACCGCGACTTCTCGGTGTTCGGTGTTGGGCAGATCGAGGCGAACCTGCGCCGGCGCGTGGTGTTCATCGTCGAGATGCACAAGGTGCCGACGCGCCAACAAGAACAGGTCATCTGGTACATCATCGAGCACATGCCGCGCCGTTGTGGCGGCGCCATGGATGCAACCGGTTCGGGCGAGACCCTGGCCGAATACACGGCCGACAAGTTCGGGCACGACCACGTCCACCAGATCAAGCTGAACCGCGCCTGGTACGGCGCCTGGATGTCCAAGCTGATCCAGGGCTTTGAAGACGGGATGATTGACCTGCCGCGTGACGCGAACGTGGCGGCCGACCTTCGCGCGATCGAGGATGTCGAGGGCATACCGATGGTGGTGAAGCTGCGGCGCAAGGATTTGAAGGACCCGGAGCTGACCCGCCACGGTGACTCGGCGGTGATGCTGGCGCTGCTGTGGTTCGCGTCGATGAACCTGGCCGCGCCCATCGACTACACGCCGGTACCGCGCCAAACGAGCCGTTGGGATGCGTTGCCCGGCGAGCACGACGATGACACGCCGTGGGCCGGCGACGGCGCGTGGCGTGAGGCACTTCAAATTTCCGGCCTTTTGGGGCGTTTTTTGGGGTGGGTGGCTACGCTGACCCCAATCGCACGTCTGAGGGCCTTTATAAACACGTGTAAACGGCTTGCCGGGGCTTCGCTCCACCGGGGAACCGTCGCAGGTTTGGGTTGAGACCCGAAAGAGAGAGATTCATGGCTCAAATCGTTGATCAATTCGGCCGCCCGATCACCAACATGCACCTGGAGGAGCCGCAGACGGCTCGGCTGGGACACCTGCAATCGGAATGGGAGAACCATCCCACGCGCGGTTTGACCCCGCCGCGGCTCGCGCAGATTCTGCAGCAGGCCGAGACGGGCGACATCACGGCGCAGCACGAGATGTTCGCCGACATGGAGGAAAAAGACGCGCACCTCTTCAGCGTCATGCAGACGCGCCGCCTGACCGTCAGCCAGCTCGACTGGTCGATCGAGCCGCCAGCGAACCCCACCAGTGCGGAACTGGACGAAGCGGCCTTCGTGACCGAGGTGCTGCAGAGCCTGGAAATGGAGGACATTCTCTTTGACATGACCGATGCAGTCGGTCACGGGTTTTCGCCGATCGAGCTCGGATGGGACACGATCGAGAAGATGCGCATGCCGGTCACGGCAACATTTCGCCCGCAAGGGTGGTTTCGTACGCCGATTGCCCCGGGCCTTGATCGCAACGAGCTGCGCCTGCGCGACAACAGCGCCGATGGAGAATCGCTCTGGCCGTTTGGCTGGATCATGCACACGCACCGCTCGCGCAGCGGCTACATCGCCCGCACGGGCCTGTTTCGGGTGCTCGCCTGGCCGTGGCTCTTCAAGAACTTTGCCGTGCGCGACCTGGCTGAGTTCCTGGAGATCTACGGGCTGCCGCTGCGTCTGGGCACGTACAACCCCAATACCTCCGACGACAAGGCACGGGCGACGCTCTTGCGCGCTGTGATCGGCATTGGCCACGATGCGGCCGCCATCGTGCCTGAGGGCATGAAGATCGAGTTCAAGGAAGCGGCCAAGGGCGAGTCCACGCCGTTTGACAGCATGATTGGCCTGATGGAACGCAGCACCAGCAAGGCGGTGCTGGGTGGCACGCTCACCAGCGGCGAAGGCGAGCACGGGACGCAGGCCCTGGGCAAGGTGCACAACGAACTGCGCCACGACCTGAAGAAATCCGACGCGCGCCAGCTCGCCACTACGTTGACGCGCCAGCTGGTGTACCCAATTCTGGCAGTCAACCGGGGCCGCACGTCGTTGCACCGGTGCCCGCGCCTGGTGCTCGACACGCAGCAGCCCGAAGACATCAAGTTGCTCGCCGATTCGCTACCCAAGCTGGTGAACATGGGCATGCGGATCAAAGCGGACTGGGCGCACAGCAAGCTCAAGATCCCGATGGCCGAAGAAAAGGATGCGATCCTGCAGCCCGTTGCGCCGTCGTTTGGCAACGGCAATGGCGATGGCGCGGGCGGGCTCGCGGGGTTGGCTGCTGGCGGTCGACGCCGGCCCGCTCCTGCGCAGCTGGCGCGGTTGAAGGCCGCGCCGGGAGATCTGACCAACACGGCGGCCGACGCGATCGACAGCCTGGTCGATGCCATGCTCGATGAGTGGCAGGCCAAGCCTGACCCGATCCAGAAGGCGATCCAGGAAGCGCTGGAGATCAGCACGTCGTTCGAGGACTTCCAGGTGGCCGTCGAGCAGCGCCTGGCAGCAATGGACGCCACGGCGCTGGCGGACCTGCTCAGCCGCGGCACGCTGGCGGCCCGCCTCTGGGGCAACCTGACAAATGGGGGTCGTACTTGAATGGCGGACGCACCTGACATGGCCGCCATCGAGCTGGAGCCGCTGCCGCCGCGTGAGGCTGTCGAGTTCTTTCGCCAGAAAGGCTACCGGATGGCGTTCTCCTGGCAGGACATGCCTGCCCAGGAACACGCCGCCGCGTTCACGGTGGCCAAGGCGATGCGGCTGGATGTGCTGAAAGACATCCGCGGCGCCACCGACCGCGCGATCGCCGAGGGCACCACGTTTCAGGACTTTCGGCGCACGCTCGGCCCGCAGTTGCAGGACAAGGGTTGGTGGGGCAAGCGCGAGATGGTCGATCCGGTCACCGGCGAGACGGTCAATGCGCAGCTCGGCAGCGATGCCAGGCTGCGCAAAATCTTTGACACCAACGTTTCCACCGCGTATTCCGAGGGGCAGTCCGAGCGGATCCAGCGCAACATCGAGCTGTTTCCCTACCTGCAGTACTTGCGCAGCTCAAGCGAGCACCCTCGCTTGTCGCACGCGGCTTTTGCTGGCCGGGTCATGCGTGCAGACGATCCCTGGTGGCAATCGCACATGCCGGTCAAGGAATGGGGCTGCAAGTGCGGTGTGCTGCAGCTGACCGCGCGCCAGGTTAGCCAGATGGGCCTTGAGGTCAGCGAGGCACCGCCCGAGCGGTATGTCGAGTACACGAACACCCGCACGGGCGAAACCATGGATGTGCCGGTGGGCGTGCATCCTGCCTTCAACTACCGGCCGGGCCTGCGCCGCGAGAGCCTGGCCCGGGCACTGATGGACAAGGCCGATGCGGCCGAGCCACGCACGGCGGCGCGCATCCTGGCCGACGGCGCCGACCAGGTCGCGCCACTGGTGCAGGCCGAGTTCAACGACTTCGTCGGCCGCTACACCGGCGGCGAGCGCCGCACGGTTGGTCAGCGTCGCGTGGTCGGTGCATTCTCCAGCGACCAGGTCGACGCGCTACAGGACGCCGGCCAGCTGCGCGGCGCGAGCGCCCGCGGCACGATTCACATTGACATGACACAGCTGCGAAGCATGCTGGGCGATGGTCAACATGCTGCCGGCCAAGCCACGGACGCCGGCGCCGCGCTTGTCGCGCAGCTGCCGACGCTGTTGCGCCAGGTCGGTGAGGCATGGCTGGACGGCGATCATGCGGTGCTGCTATGCACTTCCCCCTCCGATTCGCAACGCGTGGTGAAGGTTGTGGTGGACCTTTCCGGCCAGGCGCATGGCAAGGCCGGGGGCAATGGCGTGGTCTCGATGGAAGTGATCGACCCGGCAACGTTTGACCGCACGGGCCTATCCAAGCTGCAATAGGTGACGGCGCTGGGCGAGGTGCTGCTGCGCCGGCGGCAGCTGGTGGGCACCCGAAAACGCGGTAAACCCGTTTAATAGAGCGTTCCAAGGCATGGCGTCAGACTGGCGCCCATGCCTAAATCCACCGCCCCACTCCTGGCCGCGTTCGCCGTGCAGATCAAACGCACGGGTGACGATGACGCCGTCCCTGAGCTGCATCTGCTGCCTGATGGCGAATTCAAGCCGCAGGCGGCCGAGGATGCGCGCGAGATGCCCAAGTCGGGCACGTACCGCATGAACGCCCAGATCGCCGAGCGGGTCATCGCTCTGGCGCGGGCGAGCGTCAACGATCTGCCGATCGACTATGAGCACCAGACGCAGCAAGCGGCCAACAACGGTCAGCCCGCGCCGGCGGCCGGGTGGATGGCCGGCGCCAAGTTCGTCTTCCGCCCTGGCGAAGGCCTCTTTGCCCAGGGGGTGCAGTGGACTGCGCGCGCCAAGCAGATGCTGGACGACGACGAATACCGCTACCAGAGCGCCACATTCCTCTATCACCCCGAAACCGGTGACGTGCTGGCCATCGTTGGCGCTGCGCTCACCAACCGTCCTGCCCTGGACGGGTTGACCAGCGCTCAGCTGGCCGCGCTCAGCGCGCAGTTCGCGCGCCAATTCCTTCCCCCCACCTCCGAGGACGACATGAACCCTCTGCTCAAAGCCCTGCTCGAAGGCCTCGGCCTGCCCGAGACCGCCACCACCGAACAAGGCGTATCCGCCCTGGCCGCGCTGAAGTCCCAGGCCGCGCAGGCTGGCCAGATCGCTGGCCTGAACGCCCAGATCGCGACGCTCAAGTCGACGCCGCCCGATCCGACCAAGTTCGTGTCGGTGGAAGCCGTTGCTTCCTTGAACACCGAACTGGCGGCCCTGCGCGCGCAAGCCGTTCAGGGCGAGCTCGATCAGGTCATGGACCAGGCCAAGGCTGAAGGCAAGGTGGCCAGCGATGTCGTCGAGAAGACCTGGCGCGACATCGGCAAGGCCGACCTGGCGCAGCTCAAAGCGCTGGTAGCCGCCACGCCCGCCAACCCGGTCCTGGCTGGCAAGCGCCAGACCGATGGCAAGCAGCCGGGCCAGGGCGTAGGCGAACTGAACCAGGCCGAGCTCGCCGTGTGCGCTGCGATGGGCATGACGCCCGAGCAATTCAAGGCCGGCAAGCAAGCCCAGGGCCTGGCCAACGGCTGATCGCCGCTTCCCCCGTTTCTCACCTTCAGGACACTTCCATGACCGCGCTGACCCAGGATCGCAACACACTGCGCCGTGACGGCAACCAGATCGAACCGCCCGTGGCGGCCACCACCAAGATCTTTGGCGGCTCGATCGTGTGCATCAACACCGCCACGGGATACGCCGTGCCGGGATCGACCTCGACCACGCTCAAAGCCGCGGGCGTTGCCGAAGACCGCGCCGACAACAGCGCGGGCGCTGCGGGCGAGATCCGCGTGCGGCTGCGCAAAGGCCCGCACCGCTTCGCCAACAGCGCCTCGGCCGACCTCATCACCCTGGCCGATATCGGTGCCGACTGCTACATCGTCGACGACCAGACGGTGGCCAAGACCTCGGGCACCAACACCCGCAGTGTGGCTGGCAAGGTGTTCGATGTGGACGCCGACGGCGTCTGGGTCGACTTCGCCTGATCGGCCACCAGCCCTTCGAATCCGGAGATTTCGAACATGATCATCAATCACGCCAACCTGGCGATCCTCAACCAGGCCTACAACGCGGCCTTCCAGTCGGGCCTGACCACCGCGGCTCCCATGTGGAACCAGCTGGCCATGATGGTGCCCAGCACCACCAGCACGGAGAAGTACGCCTGGCTGGGCTCCATCACCAAGTTCCGCGAGTGGCTGGGTGAACGGGTCTATCAGAACCTGAAGCAATCGGACTACTCGATCAAGAACAAGACCTGGGAAAACACCGTGTCGGTCGGCCGCGACGAGATCGAGGATGACCAATACGGCGTGTACAAGCCCGTCATCCAGCAGCTGGGCCAGGACGCGGCGACGCACCCCGATGAGCTCGTCTTCGAACTCCTGCAGGCGGGCTTCTCCACGCGTTGCTTTGACGGCCAGTACTTCTTCGACACGGATCACCCTGTCGGACAGCCCGGTAAGGAAGTCAGCGTGAGCAACTTCCAAGGCGGTACGGGCGCAGCCTGGTTCCTGGTGGACACGACCAAAGTGATCAAGCCGATCATCTACCAGCGTCGCCGCCCCTACGCCTTCCAGGCCAAGACGAGCCTGACCGACGACAACGTCTTCAACCGCAACGAGTTCGTCTGGGGTGCCGATGGCCGCAGCAACGTCGGCTATGGCCTGTGGCAACTGGCCTATGCGTCCAAGGAAGGCCTGGACCTGCAGGCGTACTCCGATGCCCGCGCCTCGATGCAGAGCCAGAAGGCCGACAACGGCAAGCCGCTGGTGATCCGCGCCGCCGAGCTCTGGGTGCCGCCCTCGCTGGAGCAGGCCGCGCTGGAAGTCATCCAGGCCGATCGCCTGGCTAACGGCGCGAGCAACGTGATGCGCGGTACCGCCAAGGTCGTGGTCTGCCCGTACCTGGGCTGATCGGTAAATCCCGCCCGCACCACTTGACCCAACCCGATATACCGGAGATTGCCCACATGGCTACCGCCAAACCCCGAGGCCGCCAGGCCACCGCAAAACCGCCCATCACCAAGCCCGAGGGCGCCAAGGCCCTGAAGGTCGTTCCGAAAGTGGACGGCTTTCGCCGCGCCGGCCGCGCCTTCGCCGGCGAGACGGTGATTCCGCTGTCCGAGCTGACCGATGAGCAGTTCGAACAGCTCACCACCGAGCCGCAGCTGGTGACGATGCTCGTCGACCTGCCCACCGAGCCGGACGACAGCAGCCAGGCCAACGCCACCTGACACCCCATGCGACGGGCGCTGAACCCCATCTGTTGCGTCTGACGGATGGGGGGAGCCTTGCAGACGCTACCGCCCAACCTCTGCCGGGGCTGGATAGAGCGGGAACCGGTTTGGTCTAGCCCCGGCATTTCTACGGTCTTTCCCATGTCCTACGCCACAGCCACCGAACTGCTGATCCGTTTCGATTCCGATGAGATCTCCCAGCGTGCCGACCGCATGGTGCCGCGCCTGGTCACCGACGAGATGCTGCGCATCGCGGCCGCTGGAGGCGATTTGAGTGGCTTTGCACCCGAAGAGCGTGCCGCGATCGCGCGGGCCATGGAAAAGGTCGACCGCGCGCTGGCCGATGCACGCAACACGATCGATAGCTACATCGCCGGGCGGTACACCTTGCCGCTTTCGTCTGTGCCGCAGGTCCTGATCCGGATCGCCTGCGAACTGGCCCGCTACTACCTCTACGACGATCAGTTCACCGAGACCGTCAAGCAGCGCTACGACGCCAACATCAAGTTCCTGGTCGGCGTGGCCTCGGGCGACGTGAAGCTGGGCGTGGATGCGGAATCGGGTGTCGAGCCGGCCGGCGGCGCCGGCGCCGAGCTGTACACCGCAGGCCGGATCTGGGATCGCCGCTCCTCGGGAGGGTTTCTCTGATGGTTCAGGCCACGATCCGCTACGAGGGGCAGCGCGGGCTGGATGCCGCGCTGTCTCGCCTGGCCGCGCTGGGGCGCTCGCCGCGGCCGATCTTCAAAGCGATCGCCAACTACGGCGAATCCTCGACCCGCCTGCGCTTTGAGCGCCAGCGGGGCCCTGATGGCTCGGCCTGGAAGCCCAGCCGTCGGGTCCAGAAGTCCGGCGGGCAGACGCTCGTCAACAGCCGGCGCTTGCTGCGCAGCATCACCAACGTCTATGGCGACACCTATGCAGCCTGGGGCAGCAACGTCGCCTATGCACGCATCCACCAGGCGGGCGGCGAGATCAATCGCGCCCCGTATTCGACCCGCATCCGCCTGCGCACCGATGCCCGCGGCAACCTGGCGCGCCAGCCTGGCAATCGCAATCTGGCGGTGTTCGCCCGCGATCGCCACAAGCGGGCCCGCACGAGCTGGCATGAGGTTCGTGCCTACAAGATCCGCATGCCCGCCCGGCCGTTCTTGGGCGTGAACCGTGAGGATCTGTGGGCAATGGGCCGCCTGACGGTGCAGGCCATCCAAGCGGCCGAGGGAGGTGGCGGTGCTAGGTAAGCATGAACTCGCCCTCATCGCGGCCTTGAAGGCGCGCCCGGGTATCCAGAAGACCACGCGCACGGTCGACAGCCTGCCCACCGTGCCTGATGACGCCAAGCTGCTGCAGCGCTACCAGGTGGACGCTCCTGCCCTGTACGTGACCGAAGGGGTGTACCGGATCGTCGACGACATGGGCGTACTGGCATTCACCGTCGGGATCGTCGTGCGCAACGTGGGCGGCAATACCCAGGCTCGCCTTGGCGATGGCCAATCCATCAGCGCGGACCAGCTTCTGACGTTGGTGATCCGGGCGCTGCATGGCCGGCGCATTGGCGACGCCAGCTGGAACATCCGCCGCGCCGAGTACCTGGAGCCCGTCGACGTGTTCGAGGCCGCCGGGCTGACCGTGGTCGGCGTATCCGTTGAAAGCACGCCGATGGCGCTGCCGGACGACCCCGAGGAGATCGACGGCCTGGGCGACCTGCGCCACGTGCACCTGGATATGGACATCGCCCCGCACGCAAGCCGCGAGGAACATGAAAAATGGCTCGTCGAGCCGCCCGATTACACCACCGACAGGCCTGACCTGCAGGCTGACATTCCGCTGGCTGGCGCCGGCACCGACAACTGACATCCGAGGATCCAGAATGCAGACCGTCACCCTCAAACCCGCCATCGTTGATGGCGAGCCGCTCAAGGTCCGCAAGCCCCAAGGCGGCTATCTGGCCGCGCAGGGCGAGCCCATCGTGCTGACCACCTACTGGCGCCGTCGCCGCGATGACGGCGACGTGACCGAGGTCAGCGCCGCCTCGCAGGCCATCGATCCGGCGGACACCCCGCCGGCACCCGCCAAGTCCGCCTCGGCCAAGGGCGCCAAGCCCGCCACCGAGTAACGCTCCAAGGAACCGCCATGCCGGACAACATTATCTTCAACACCATCCCGACCGACATCCGTACGCCGGGGCAATACGTCGAAATCGACAACTCCAAGGCGCTGCGCGGGCTGCCGTCGCTCAACCGCCGCATCCTGGTCGTGGGCAACAAGCTGCCCACCGGCATGGCGGCCCCGCTGACCCTCTATCGTGTGAACAGCGGTGACGAGGGCGCCACGCTCTTTGGCCGCGGCAGCGTGCTGCATGAAATGCTGCGCCTGGCACGCGCGGCCAACAAGACGAGCGACATCTGGGCGCTGAGCGTCGAAGACCTCGCGGCCGGTGTCGCCGCCACCAAGACCGTCACGGTCACCGGCCCCGCAGCCGGCGCCGGCACGATCGCCCTCTACATCAACGGCCAGAAGCTGTCGATCGGGGTGGCAGCTGGCGATGCCGCCGCAGCTGTCGCCACGGCGATCGCTGCGGTCGTCAATGGCTACCAGAATGGCCCGGTCACCGCTGCGGCCGCGGCCGGCGTGGTGACGCTGACGGCACGTCATAAGGGAGCCTTCACCCAAGGCATCGGCGTGCTGGTCAACTTCTACGACGACGAGACGCTGCCGGCCGGCCTGACGCTGGAGATCGCCAACGGCGTTGCCGGTACCGGCAATCCGGATGCGGCGGACGTGGTGGCGGCAATCTCCGACGAATGGTTCTACACCATCATTTCGCCCTGGAGCGATTCGGCGAACATGGCGATCATCGAGGCCGAGCTCGCCAGCCGGTTCGGGGGGATGGACATGCGCACGGGGCACCTCTTTACGGGCATGGCCGGCACGCACGCCCAGCTCAGCACCTATGGCTCTGCCCGCAACAGCGAGAACAGCTCGTTCATCGGTGTGAAGAACCCGCCCCAGGCGCCGTACCTGTGGGCGGCGGTACACGGCGCGGTGGTCGAGTTCAACGGCGCCATCGACCCGGCGCGCCCCTTCCAGACGCTCGACCTCCCGGGTCTGCTGCCGCCGAGCCCGAAAGATCGCTTCCGTCGCGAAGAGCGCAACCTGCTGCTGCACGATGGCTGCAGCACCTTCACCGTCTCGCAGGACGGCATCGTGCAGATCGAGCGCGTGGTGACCACGTACCAAACCAACGCCTGGGGGATCGAGGATGTCTCGTACTTGGACGTGGAGACCGTGTGGACGGCGGACTACATGCGCTATGCCTTCCGCACGGCCGTGGCCACGAACTTCCCGCGGCACAAGCTCGCCGACGACGGTACCGACTTCGACCCCGCCCAGCCGATCGCGACGCCGTCGATGATCGCGGGTGTCCTGATCGCCACCGCCAAGTCCCTGGAGAAGGCGGGCCTCCTGGAGAACTTCGAGGACTTCAAGAAGAACCTCATCGTCCAGCGCAGCATGGTCGATCGCAACCGTGTCAACGCCGTCATCCCGCCTGACCTGGTGAACCAGTTCCGGGTGTTCGCGGGCAGCATCCAGTTCATCCTGTAAGGAATCACGACTATGTCTCAGGTTACCGGCCGAGTATTCATCAGCGTGGGCGGCCGCCGCCTGCGCAGCAAGCCCGGCGCCACGCTCGATATCGGTGGCGTGTCGCGCGCGCCCGTCATGAGCGATAGCGGCGTCGACGGCTACACCGAGTCCACCGCTGCACCGGCGGTGAACTGCACCATCAGCCACATGGCCGGCGTGAGCCTGGCCGACCTGGCGGCTATCCGTGACGAAACCATGCGGTTCCAGACCGACACCGGCATCGGCTACACGATCCGCGGCGCCTTCCTGGCGGCGCCGCCCGTGCTCGGCGGCGGTGGCGAGGTCACGCTCGCCTTCAACGGCGTCGAGTGCATCGAAGGCTAGAGCCGCTTTGTAAATCCATTTCAAGGAACATCATGAAAACTCCCCTGACCGTTATCAAGACGCTGCCTTCGCCCTGGGTGGTAGGCGGCAAGCCCGTCACCGAGATCGAAGTCCGAGAGGCGTCGTTGGGTGACTCGCTCGAGGCCGAGAAAGAAGCCAACCCGGCGCTGCAGCCGACGGCCTTTCAGGTCGCGCTGGCCTGCCAGGTGCTGGTGCGTGCGGGCGACGATACCGGCCCCTTCGTGCCGGGGCAGTTCAAGACCCTCAAGGGCAAGCAGTGGGCCGTCTTCCGTGAGGCCATGCAGGAGGCTGAAAAGCTGGGGGAAGACTGACGCGCGCCCGCGAGGGCGCGCTCCTGCAGATCATGCTCTTGGCATCCCGGCTGGGTTGGAGCCGGGCCGAGATCCTGGCGCTTCCCTTGGCGGAAGCGCAGTTTTATGTAGATCAGCTCACTAAGAAGAGGTCTGGGTAATGAGCGAATTCGTCGTTGGGGTTCGTGTCGACGGCACCGCGGCCGGCCTGAACAAGGCCGCGCTGGAAGCTAAGAAGGCCCTGGACAACATGGCCATCGCAGGGGCCAAAGACCTCACCGCGATCGGCCGTGCCACCAAGCAGACCGAAACCTCGCTCGTGAACATGGCGACGCGCACCCAGCGCGAGTTCGCCCGCATGGCCCAGGCGCGCGAAACCCTGGGCATTCGCTCCGAGCATCGAATCCAGCAGGAGATCCTGCGCACACAGGCCGCTTACCAGCGCCTGGCCAACAGCGGCACCATGAGCTGGCGCGAGCAGCAGCGCGCCGCCGAACAGATGCGCCAGACGGTCGGACGGCTGAATGCCGAGATGGGCGTGTTCAGCGGGCGGCAGCGCCTGATCGCCGGCGCTCAGAAGGCTGGCCTGTTGGCTGCTGGGGTTATGGCGGGTGCCGCCGTGGTGGCGCCGAAGGTCAATCGGGCGTTCTCCTATGACGAGCAGCTCGCCCATATGGCGAACACCGCATACGGTGATCCGTCGCTGAACGCAGCCGAGGATCGAGCACGACGTATCGCTGGACGGACTGAAATGGACCGGGCTATCCGCGATGCGATCCGATATGGTGGCGGAACCCGGGAAAGCGCATCGGCAACGCTGAACTCGTTGCTATCGTCCGGCCGCTTCAATTCTGCGGACTCAATGACCATCTTTCGCGAGGCCCAGCGTGCCGCTACGGCGAACCAGGCGTCGGGAGATGAATTTGCCCAGATTGCGTTCGCTGCCAACGCGAGCATGGGGATCAAGCCGCAGGAAATGGCACGCGTCTTCGGGGCTGCTACGTTCGCCGGTCAAAGCGGTGCATTCGAGATCCGGGATCTGGCGGCCTCTCTTCCCAGCCAGTTTGCATCAGCTCGAAACGTTGGCTTGTCCGGCGTCACCGGAGTGGCCAAGCTTGCTGCTTTGAACCAAGCAACAAGGCTGACTGCTGGGACTTCTGCGGAGGCTGCAACAAATACCGAAAATCTCCTCACAAAGATGGGAGCGCAGGACACCCGGAACAACTTTGCAAAGCTGGGGATTCGATACGACAAGAGACTCGCAGAAGGCCGCATGGCTGGTCTCGACGCGCTTGACGTAACGGCAAACATCATTGAGGAGCAGCTTGCAAAGGACAAAAACTACCAAAATGCGCTCACGAAATACCGGAAGGCTCCCGAGGGAACTGAGCGGCAAGAAGCCCTCGCGTCAGTGATGAATATCGCCCAGGGCAGCGTCATATCCAAGCTGTTTCCAGACAAGGAGGCGATGAAGGCTCTAGTTGGATTCCTTGCAGACCGCGGCAATGTCAACAAGATTGCCAAGGATTCATTGCTATATGGCGCCGATGCTGTCAACCGGAACATGTGGACTGTCGAAGAATCCCCCAGTTACGCGCTCAACCAGGCAAAGCAAGCAGAAGAGTTCGCAAACTACGATGCAATGATCAAGCTTGCGCCGGTTACCAAGGCAGTCGCAGACAGTTTTGCTGACCTGGCCAAGAGCTCGCCGCAATTGGCGGCCGCGATTAGCGGCTCTATCACGATTCTTCAGGGCCTGGCGGTTGGAGCTGGGGTTGTCGGGTTAGGCGGGGCTGCGCTTGGCGTCGGAAAGGCCGCAAGCTCTATCGGCGCAGCACGGGCAGCGCGGGCCGCAGCAACGGCAGCCGCAGCTGCGGCCCCAGCTGGTGCCACGAGCGCGCTCGGCGGCGCCGGAGCAGGTGCGGCGGGAGGCATCAGTGCCGCCGGCGCACTGTCGGCCGGCTTTCTGGTTGCAGCCCCCATCGCTGGCGCTTTGGTGCAAGACAATATGTTCCGCACCGAGGAGGGACTGCGCAATCGCATCGCTCAGCGCGAAGAGAGGATCAAGATGTTCGACGAATTGATTGCAACGAAGCAGGAGGTTGGTGACACGCCGCTGTCTATCAGCAAGGTGCAGGCCGAGCGCGATGACGTGGTTGCTTCGCGCGACGAGATGATCCGTCGACTGCAGGAACTGCTGGCCAACGCCAAGGTCGGCGGCGAGGTCAATGTCAACATCACCGCAGCCCCGGGCATTCAGGCAAATGCAGACCTGCAGCCCAATGACGGCACCCGAATGACGGGCAATGTCGGGCGCACCAATGTGAACACGGACTGATATGGGCTGGCGTGAAGAACAGCGCAGGGTGGCGCATCCCGACGGGATGGCGGTCGGCGCAAGCTTTCGGGGCGTGCCCTTTCGCACGACCGAGTCGGATACCGGTGTCGGCCGGCGCAACGAGGTGCACGAATACCCCATGCGGGATCTGCCCTATGCCGATGACCTGGGGCGCCGCGCGCGCGAGTTCCAGGTCAATGGCTATGTGGTGGGCGAGAACTACCTGCAGGAGCGAGACGCGCTTATCGAGGCGCTTGAAGCGTATGGGTCTGGCGAGCTGATTCATCCCAAGTACGGCATGCTCAACGTGGTCGTACTGGGGCGGGTCAGCATCCGCGAGTCTCATACTGAGGGCGGCATCGCCCGGTTCGCGATCACGTTCGCCGAGGCCGGCGAGAACACGTTCCCGCAGGCGGCATCGAGCACTCAGGATGGCGTGCACGACGCGGCAGACGAATTGGGCACGGCTTCCGTGGATCGCTTTTCCTCTCTAATCGACGTCTCCGGCGCCGCCGCCCTCGTTTCTGACCTGGTCGGACGCGTTACCTCCAGTCTGGACGCTCTGCAGCGGATGGTTGGACTGAACGGCCTGGTCGACCTTGCTGGAGACGTCGTACGCGGTGTTTCGTCAATTTCGGACCGTCTCTCCACGCTGATCCGTACGCCAGAGACGCTTGCCCTACAGCTCCAGTCGCTGTACCAGCAACTGGACGTGGCCATCAAGCGTCCGAAGTCAGCCATAGCTGACCTGCGCGCGGAGTACGGCGCCAACGACCCGGCGCCATGGACAAGTCCCGTCGGGTCGGCATCTCCGCCCCTGGGCGCCACCGCGGCCCGCCGGGTGGAGAACGCGGCCGCGATGGAGGAATTCACCCGCAGCCAGGTGATTGCGACCCAGGCCCGCATTCTGACCGACGCCATTGCCGCCAAGGAAGTGACGACGGGTCAAGACGCCCGCGACCAGGCCGACGTGGTGCTGGAGGAGATCGATCACGAGCTCGAGGCCTATGACCCGCCGGCGCAGATGGCGGCCGCGCTCATTGCGCTTCGAGTTGCCATCGTTCGGGACGTGGCCGAGCAAGCCGACCGCCTGCAGCAGCGAGCGACCTATACCACCCAGGCCATGCTGCCGGCGCTGGTTATCGCCCAGCGTGTGTACCAGGATGGATCGCGGGCCGATGAGCTCGTCGCTCGCAACCAGGTGCGCAACCCGCTCTTCGTGCCGGCCGGCGACTTGGAGGTGCTGCGCTAATGGCTCAGCTTGACGAAAACCTGATCACGCTGGTGGTGGGCGGCCAGGCCTATGGTGGCTGGAAGAGCCTGGAGGTCGAGCGCGGCATCGAACAGCTCGCGGGTGAGTTTCAGCTGACGCTGACTCACCGCTGGCCAGGCGAGGAGGCCCCGATCGGCCTGCGCGAGGGCCTACCGTGCGAGGTGAAGTTCGGCCAGGACGTGCTCATCACGGGTTACATCGACACGATCGATATCGACCTGACCGACAAGTCCTGCAGGCTCAACGTCAGCGGGCGCGACAAGACGGGCGACCTGGTGGACAGCTCTGCCATCCATGGCAGCGGTCAGTGGAAGCGCGCGCGTCTGGAGCAAATCGTACGAGACATCTGCAAGCCGTTCGGCATCGAGGTGCTGGTGCAAACGGACACGGGTGACGCGATCGACAGCTTCTCCCTGGATGACGGCGAAAAGGCGTTCGATGCGATCGACCGTGCGGCTCGGGCCAAGGCGATCCTGGTGACCAGCTCGCCGACCGGCCAATTGGTGCTGACCCGCGCCAGCGAGACGCTGATCGAAACCAAACTGGTCGAGGGCCTGAACATCCGGAGAATCAGCGCGCGACACACCTGGGCGCGGCGCCATTCCGAGATCCGCATGAAGGCGCAGGTCGCGGGCAATGACAACCAGTTTGGCGCGACGGCCGCCCACATCCAGGCCAAGGCAACGGATCCGGAGATTGATCGATACCGGCCGCTGATCATCCATTCCGAGCAAGGCCTGAGCAACGCCGAGGCCAAGGAACGCGCCCAGTGGGAGGTTTCCACCCGGATGGGGCGTGGTAAGCGTGCGCAGATCATCGTCGTTGGGTGGCGCACAGGGCAAGATGGCCAGGTCGGCGATCTGTGGCTCCCCAACACCCTGGTCAGGGTTACCAGCCCCCGCATGTTCCTGGATCTGGATTTGCTGATTACCTCCTGCCGGTACACGCTGGACGAGACCAATGCCCGTCGCACGGCGCTCACCGTGTGCCGGCCGGAGGCGTTTGATCTGGAGGGCGCATCGCCGCGCCGCCGGCGCAAGCGCCGCAAGCAACACCCGGATGACTCCCCCTGGGATCTGTCCGGCACGGGGAGACGCGAAGAATGAGCATCTCCTCGGCCCTGAATCGGATCCGGCTGGCCATTGCCCGCGCCCTCGTTGGCCAGGTCAACGACGGTGGCGGCCTGCAGACCGTCCAAATCGGCATCCAGGCCGATGTCGGCCGCGACCAGGCAGAACGGTTTCAACAGTACGGCATGACGTCGGTGCCGCACGCGGGCGCTGAATGCGTCACCCTGTCCGTGGGCGGGAATACCGATCACCAGGTGGTAATCAACGTCGATGATCGCCGTTACCGGATGCGCGGCTTGGAGACCGGCGAAGTCGCCATGTACGACGACCAGGGCATTTCGATACATCTGACCCGCGCCGGCATCGTAATACGCGGCGCCGGAAAGCCGATTCGCATGACGGATGCCAGCGAGATCGAGCTGGACTCTTTCGTGCGCGTGACGCGCGGCCTGCGCGTCGACGGTGACGTGGACCTGCGAGGTGGTAAGGCTACCCACAACGGCACGGACATCGGCCATCAGCACAAGCATGACGGCGTGCAAGAAGGCGACGACATCTCCGGCACGCCCGTCGCCTAGCCGGTAAACCTGTTTAATGGCACTGCCGGCCATGTTCCGCGAGACTGCGGAGCATGGACTTCTCTCTCACCCTTGACCCCGAAACCGGCCTGCTCGACATGAGCCTGGCCGGTGCGGATTTCGCCGGCGACGATACGCTGGTGACGGCGGTGCTGCTCAGCTTGTGCACGGACCGCCTGGCGCAGCCGCACGAGGTGGCGGCTGGTGAAGACCGCCGTGGCTGGTGGGCCGACGCCTACGCCTCGTCCCCCCAGGACAAGTTCGGTTGCCGCTGGTGGCTGCTCGCCCGAGAAAAGCAGTTGCAGTCCACGGTCCAGCGCGCCCGCGATTACGCCCTCGAAGCTCTGAAGTGGATGCAGGAGGACGGCCTGGTCACCTCGGTGGGGGTGAGCGCCTTCGTTCCGCGGATGGGCTGGCTCGTCCTGCTTATCACGCTCTCCCTGAACGGCGTAGACCGCCGTTATCGATTCGAATGGAACGCCGCGACCCAGGCCTGGCGCCTGGCTGGCGAGTCGTTCGTGCCCTCTGAGGTTTGACATGCCGGTTCCCCGTCCAACCCTTCCCAAGCTGATCGAGCAGCTGGCCTCCGAGATGGAGAGCCGCCTGCCTGGCATTCTTCCTCGAGCCCGTCGCAGCTTGGCTGGCGTCCTGGTGCGTGTGTTCTCGGGCGGCTTGGATGCGCTCTACAAGTTCCTCGAGCGGGTATTCAAGCAGGCCTGGCCCGACCAATGCGACGAAGAAGAACTGTCCGCTCACGGCGCGCGATGGGGCGTCCAGCAAAAGACCGCGGCGCCGGCGACTGGGTCGCTGTTGATTGGCGGGGAAAACGGGGCGGCGCTGATGGCGGGCTCCGTGTTCCAACGTGCGGACGGGGCGCAGTTCACGGTCGACGTGGGAGTGATCATCGTGGGCGGCAGCGCGACGGCCGCCATTACCGCAGTGGGAACTGGCCAGGCGGGCAACACTGCGGCCGGCATTCAATTCAATCTGGCCAGCCCCGTGCTGGGCATCAACAGCACTGCCGTCGCGTCGACCGAGATCTCCGGCGGCGCCGATGTCGAGCGACCGGAATTGTTCCGGGCCCGGATCCTGGAGCGGATCCGCCGGCCACCCCACGGTGGCGATAACGATGACTACGTGGCCTGGGCCAAGGAAGTCGCTGGGGTGAGCCGCGCCTGGTGCACGCCCAACGGAATGGGCGCCGGCACGGTCGTCGTACGCTTCGTCCGGGATGACGATGATGATCCGATCCCAGACGCGGGGGAGATCGAAGCCGTTCGGATGCATATCGAGGCGCAACGGCCGGCGACAGCTGAGCTGTTCGTGCTGCCGGTGGTGGCCAAGCCTGTCGCATACGTGATCTCGGACCTGCAACCAGACTCGGCCGAGATCCGCGCCGCGATCATCGCTGAGCTCAAGGACATGCACGTGCGTGATGCAATCCCCGGTGGCACGCTGCTGATCACTCACATGAGGGAGGCAATCTCGATCGCCGCTGGCGAGAACGACCACGTGCTGGTGTCTCCGGCCGGCAACGTGACCTGCCTGCCCGGCGAGCTGGCCACGTTCGGGGGAGTCACGTGGGCGTGAGAAGCATAGAAGCCTGGCGCGAGGCGCTCCTGGCGCTGTTGCCGCCTGGCGGCATGCTCAACCGCCAGCCTGGCGGTGTGCTGGTTCGCCTCATGGAAGCCTGCGGCGCCTCGATGCGCGCGGTCGAGCGGTTGGCGGTATCGCTGGTGGCCCAGTTCGATCCGTTGCTGGCCGACGAGTTGCTAGAGGACTGGGAACGGCTCTACGACCTCCCCGATGAATGCCTGGATGCCCCTGTGGGCAAGGAACAGCGGCGCCAGCGCGTGAACATGCGCCGACTCATGCTCGGCGACGCCAGGCCCGAATACTTCCGGCAGATGGTCATCGGCCTGGGCTATCCCGACGCGCGGATCGACGAATTCCGCCCGTTCCGGGCCACCAGCAAGTGCACGGCGGCAATCAACCAGGGCGGCTGGCGCTTTGCCTTCCGAGTGAACGTGGTCGCCTCTGCCAACGTTGTCCAGGCCACCGCCAACAGCAAATGTACGGCGCCGCTGCGTGCCTGGGGCGATCCCGGGTTGCTGTGTCTCCTATCACGCTACAAGCCCGCGCACACAGTCGTGCTGGTCGGGTATGTCGATTCCCTTTGATTTTCACTTTCCAGGTGCGCCATGCGACGAATAGCCACTCCCACCCGACATCTGAACAAGTTTGGCCCCGGCCGCGACGGCTTTACCAATGGCGATCCGATCGCTGGCATACCGTCGACGGACCTGCAGGCTGAGTGGTTCGACGCCCTGCAGGAAGAGGTGGCCGCGGTCGCCGAGACCGGTGGCGTGGCGCTCGACCCCAACAACAACGCTCAGCTCCTGCAGGGAATCCAACGCCTCATCGCTGCGGCGCTGACCAACCGTCCGCTGATCCGCTCGATCCTGGATCTGCCTACGGCCGATGTGGGCCCGATCATCGTGAGGGAATGCAGCGAGGTGTGGACGTGGGTCAGCACGGCATTTTTCACAGGCTACCGCTCCCTGTTGTGCGGACGCCCCTTGGATGGTCACACCGCGGCACCGCTGGCCAGCGAGGTCGACGCGGTGGGTGGCCTACTGCCGAAGGTCGGAGCCTACGCAGGCCTGTGGGGCTACGCGCAGGAGGAAAGCCTGGTTCGCACGGAAGCTGTGTGGCAGGCCAATCGCGGCGCGCATTGGTTCTCGGACTACTCGGCCACGCAGTTCCGGGTGCCCGACCTGCGCGACATGTTCCGCCGCTTTACGGGGACTGACCTCGACACTGCAAATGCAAGAGCTATGGGCAGCCGTCAGAACGATGCGTTGCGCCTGCACGGCCACAGGGTGCGCGGCACGAACACAGCAACCCCGTTCTCGTCGCTCTACGCTGTGGGAGGTGCTGCCAACACGCTTGCTGGCGGCCAGGCTGGCGGGGACAACTTCTACGAGAAAGGTCCCGCAGGTGGTTCGTTCCCATACATCGAACAGACTGGGGGGGCCGAAACCCGGGGGCCGAACGTCGCCTATTACCCTCGGATCCACGCGTAGCCTAGACATGAATTCGTGGGTGATAGGCGGTGTTCGATGACCTGGTTTCCGGCCCCATGTTTGCCGACACCAGGCCGGACTTCGGGAACCCGGCTTTGTTCGACGTGCCTGCGGGCATGAACCACCCTGGTCCCGAAGTCTGCTGGGCAGCCGAGGATTCAAGCAAAAAGGTGAGCGGTCCCACCTGGTCAGCTTGTCTCGACGCCATAGCTCTTGCATTTGCAGTGAGGCGGACGTCAAGCATGGATGCGAGGGTGATAAGCAGTGTTCGTCGGGCGCACCCTCGCTACGTTGCCCGACGTGGGCGTTCCGGCAGTGCCTGGCGTGCTGCTGATCTTCATGCCCGGGGTCGGGCTGGCCACTTGCTCCAGCCCCCATACGGCGGCGGCCGCGGCCGAAAAGTCGGCGATCGACGTCAGGCCGGTGGGGCCACCGTTCACGGCGATCGCGCTTCCCGACTGCCGGGATGCCAACGCCCGTGCATTTGCAGTGAGATGGACGTCAAGCATGGATGCGTGGGTGGTAGGCGACGTTGCTCGGGCGGGTTTCGACGCTGGTCCGAGCGACCCGCGATGCATCGAAATTAACCCCAGCGGTGGCGCCGTGGTTCGTTGTGCCGGCGTCGGGTGTGTTTCCCGTGTTGCCCACGTTCCCAAACGCCCCAGTGGTCGTTATGAACAGAATACGGCCGCTGACGGCGCTGCCTGTGATGTTTTGCAAGGCATCGCGCTGCATCGTACCCAGCGCCCGCGCATTTGCAGTGAGGCGGACGTCAAGCATGGATCCGAGGGTAGTAAGCAACGTTCAGGGACCGGGTCTCTTTCGACACCCGGGGCGCGCCTCGGGCGCCGTCAGAGATCGGATCGCGTACCCGGTTTGTCGATACCGCCCCGACCGGGGACTCGTAGGCATCGGTGGTCCCATCCGGCTCCACGCGGCCACGCACCGCAGGGAAGTAGTGCAGGGCGTGCCAGTGGCCTTGGAATGCGTCGCCCTGCCTGCTGCCGGCCTCGCGCGCATTTGCAGTGTTATTTCCAACCCAAGGAGAGCCGAATGGCTACCAAGACTGTCTATCAAACCGACCCCGTCAGCGGGATCTATCTCTTCGCGACACAGGCTAATGAGCTGGCCCTGGTCCCCGGGGTTTTCAATATTCCCTTCGGCTCTTACGAAGAGGCCCCGCCAGCAGTAGCGGCGGGCGAGGTCGCTCGATGGAATCAGGCCACGTCAGTTTGGGACGTGGAGGAGGATCACCGTGGCGAGGTGTTCTACCTGGTCAAGGACGGGTCCACGTACGAGATAGGAAGCAGCGTCGAAATCGATGGCAACCCGGCTAGCTACCCGGGTTGGGGAAATGTGCCCGCCTGGCTGACTCTGGACGCGCCTGATCCCGTGACTGGCGAAGCTAGCCCCACGGGCGAATAAAGACGCGGCGACGTGCTCGGCGCTGGAACGCCGTGCACGCCCCGCACCAGCAGAATGAGGCTGCCAATGTGGCCAAGGCCGCGTCACCTGTGCACAGGCGCGCCAAGGCTACCATTTTGAAACGAATTTACAAAATGGCATCTCCTATCATTCCGTGGCTCGGTGGCAAGCGCCGCTTGGCCGACCGTCTGCTTCCGTACTTCCCGCCTCACCAGTGCTATGTCGAACCGTTCGCTGGCGGGGCGGCCATGTTCTTCCTGCGGCCCATGGCGGCCGACGTTGAAGTGCTCAACGACGTCAATGGCGAGCTGATAAACCTGTACCGGGTCGTGAAGCACCACCTGGAGGAGTTCGTCCGCCAGTTCAAGTGGGCGCTGTCGAGTCGCCAGGTGTTCAAGTGGCTTCAGATAACGCCCGAGGAGACATTGACCGACATCCAGCGGGCGGCCAGGTTCTTCTACTTACAGCATTCGGCTTTCGGCGGCCGCGTCGATGGCCAGTCGTACGGCACTGCCACCACCGCGCCGCCTGGGCTCAATCTGTTGCGCATTGAGGAAAACCTGTCGTCCGCCCACTTGCGTTTGGCCAGCGCCTATGTCGAGAACTTGCCGTGGATAGAGTGCATCCGCCGCTATGACCGGCCGCACACCTTTTTCTTCATGGACCCTCCCTATTGGGAGACCGAGGGCTACGGGGTGGAATTCGGCTGGGAGCAGTACGAGCTCCTCGCGGCAGTGTTGGGAAAGCTCAAGGGGAAGGCGATGGTGACCTTGAACGATCACCCCGCCATCCGCGATCTATTCTCCAGCTTTCCGATTGAGTCCACCGACATCACGTACACCGTGGGTGGTGGCGCTGGCGCCCACCGGCGTGAGCTGGTGATATTCAGCTGGGACGTGCACGCTGAGCCAGCAGGGCTGGTGTGAGGCCTGCCGCCAAGCGTGCCCGCTGTCGGCGACCAAGATCGCTGCGGGCTAGCTCCTTGGCCAGGTCTCGCCCCGACGGGTGGTAGTAGCGCAGCAGCATCCGAGTATCTCGGTGCCCAGTCACTTTGGCCAGCTTGTGCATGTCATATACCTCGGCAAGGCGGGTTGTGGCCTCGTGGCGTAGATCGTGCAGCCGGAGATCGGCGAAGTACTCTGGCCTTGGCGTACGCCCGTACCGCGCACAAAGGGCCTCATAGTCCCTTCGTGCACGCTTTCGGGCCCGGGCAAATGCCCGGGTGGCTGACGAGGGCGAGATTGAGAAAATCCGCCCTCTGGAAGGCCTCCCGACGAGGTAGTGTTTCAACCAGGCTAGAGCCCAGGGAGTCAATGGGACAGCGCGGCGCTGACCATTCTTGGTGTCGTCGAGGTAGATCACACCGTGGGCAAGGTCAATTCGCTCTCGCTTTGCGGTGACGACCAGCTCGGAGCGGCGCATGCCGGACTCTGCGGCCAGGACCATGATGGTTGGCAGCTCGGCCGAGGTGGTAGACCGGATGAGCCATTCGATCTCGCTCCTGGGGCACTCGGTCTCCGGGACGCCTCTAAGACGGATGTTGTCGTAAAGGCGACGTTCCCGGGCATCGTTGACGGCTGGACGGTCTACAAACTGGAGAGGGTTGACCAGGGTCCGGTGCTTCCACGTCTTCCTGGCCACTGTATACAGATGGGACACAAGGGCGAGGCGGCGCACGACCGTCGCTGGTGCCAGGTCTTTCAGCCAAGCGTTGGCAATGTCGCTGATGTCGGTGTCCGTTATTGATGCCAGCCGGCGATTGGCCAGCCTGGTCTCGAGCCAACGTGCGGCGATCGAAGCGTCGGTCGCTGTTCCTTTCTTTCGAGGGGATATCTCAGCCAGGTATCGTGCCAGAGAGTCGGAGAGAGTGGGGGTGAGGTTTTGGGGTCTGTGTTTCCAGCGGCTCATAATCGAAAGCCGTCAGATTCCCCAATTTGTAATTATTTTTCCGCTGGCGTAACTCAGCGAGCGGGCATTTATCTCACATCAGACGCCCCAAATTTCGCGCGCCGCTTCA
>Ga0189292_10131_pt1 | contig 39154 bp, 36 predicted proteins | sample UW1oraminimetaG_FD_130317 | JGI IMG/M metagenome (GOLD analysis project Ga0189292, IMG submission 130317) | Marine microbial communities from the Costa Rica Dome - UW179A-orange mini metaG | ecosystem: Environmental > Aquatic > Marine > Oceanic > Photic zone | place: Costa Rica: the Eastern...
AAGCTCGGCAACTATGCCAGCGAACGCGGCATCTCGATGTACGCCGCCGCCGATGAGATCGGCCTCGGCGCCCACCTGGACAGCCGTTACACCGACCGCCTGGCGCGCTTCAAGCGCTGGATGGATGGCGTGCGCGAACAGTGCGTGGTCAACGAGCCGATCGCCGCCATCCGCAGCATGGTGATGGACATCGACTACGAGAACTGGCTGCGCCAGAACGCCTCCAGCGACAAGGTGGCAGACGCGCGCATGGGCAATGTCTGGTTCCTCGTAGACGCGCTGAAAAGCACGCTGGACAAGGACGAAGACGGCGACATGACCATCGAGGACGCCATCGGCAAGCTGGTACTTCGCGACATGCTCGAGCGTCAGCAGGAAGAGGAAGAAGGTGCCGATGGCGTGCAGATGATGACCATGCACGCGTCCAAGGGACTGGAATTCCCCTCGGTGTACATCATCGGCTTCGAGGAAGAGATTCTGCCCCACCGCTCCAGCATCGAAGCGGACACCATCGAAGAAGAGCGGCGCCTGGCCTATGTGGGCATTACCCGCGCCAAGCGCAACCTGGCACTGACCTTCGCCGCCAAGCGCAAGCAATATGGCGAGGTGATCGACTGCACACCGAGCCGCTTCCTCGACGAACTGCCGCCGGAGGATCTGGTCTGGGAAGGTCAGGAAGATGCACCAGTGGAGGTCAAGGCCGCGCGCGGCAACGACGCGCTGGCGGCGATGCGGGCGATGCTCAAGCGCTGAGAACAGCCGCGGCAGGCGAAGCTACGGGGTGGACGCCCGAAGAGCTTCGCCCCGAGGGCGGGCCTCCCACGAAAGCGGCCTGTGCACACTGCCTGCTGGAGGCGCACCCCGGGGCCCGCCCCCACGCACAGACACTCTGTGCACATCGTTTCCCGTGGGAGGCGTGCCCTCGCGGCGATGCGAGTCGGGCCTCCCACGCAAAGAACCGTGCACATCACTCACTTGCTGGAGTGCGCCCCGAGGCCGCCACAACAGGCAATCTGCTCCCCGTGGGAGGCGCGCCCTCGCGACGAATCAGGCCGAATAACGGCAAAAGTCCATAAGCCTGACATCGCCCTGCGCCTGAAGCGGGACCTTCGGCATGGATCGGTTTGTATCCCGTAACCCAACCGCGGCATGCTTTGCCGATCACGGTTTCTGAGAGGGATGCGATGTATCACGGCGAACGTTTCAATGCCTGGACGCACCTGGTCGGTGCTGCGCTGGCGTGTCTCGGCGCGATCTGGCTGCTGGTGCTGGCGGCGCTCGACGGCACGCCGGTGAAGATCGTCAGCGTGGCGATCTACGGCCTGAGCCTTATCCTGCTCTACAGCATCTCGACGCTGTACCACAGCCTGCGCGGGCGGGCGAAGGTGGTCATGCGCAAGCTCGATCACCTGTCGATCTACCTCTTGATCGCCGGCAGCTACACGCCGTTCTGCCTGGTCACCCTGGCCGGCGCCTGGGGCTGGACGCTGTTCGGCATCGTCTGGGGCCTCGCGGTGATCGGCATGCTGCAGGAGATCAAGCCGCGCTCCGAGGCGCGGGTACTGTCACTGGTGATCTATGCGGTGATGGGCTGGATCGTGCTGGTGGCGGTCAAGCCGCTGTTCGCCGCCCTCGGTGGCGCCGGTTTCAGCTGGTTGCTGGCCGGCGGCATCTGCTACACGGTGGGCATCGTCTTCTTCGTCTTCGACGACCGTTTTCGGCACTGGCATGGCATCTGGCACATCTTCGTGATGGTCGGCAGCCTGCTGCATTTCATCGCCATCCTGTTCTACGTGCTTTGATCGGCCTCCAGCGCCGCCGCGCTGCCGAGCACCGCTTCCAGCTCGCTCGCCGCCGCACGCAGACGCGGCACGAACGCCAGCAGCTGCGCCATCGAACAGCGGATCACCGGCGCGTGGCTGAACAGGCAGGCCAGCAGCTCGCCGTCGGATGCTCGTACCGGCACAGCACAAGCGACCATGCCGTCGATGAACTCCTCGCAATCGGTGCCCAGCTGCTCTTCCCGCACCCGCGCCAGGTCGTCGCGCAGCGCGCTGAAGTCGGTCAGGGTGTTGCGTGCCATGCGCTGCAGCGGCAGGCGCGGCAGCACCCGCTCCAGTTGGTCCGGCGGCAGCGAGGCCAGATAGAGCTTGCCGCTGGCGGTGCACCAGAGCGGCGTGTGGCTGCCGATGGGCAGGTTGATCTGCAGCGGCCAGTTGGTCTGCACCCGGTCGAAATAGAGCATGTCCAGCCCGTCCGGGATCGCCAGCCCGCAGGTCTCGCCGATGGCTTCGGAGAGCTGGCGCAGGATCGCCTGGCGCAACGCCTTGTGCCGGCTGCTGCGCAGGATGTTCAGCGCGGCGACGTGCAGGCGCTCGCCCGGCAGCAGCCCGCCGCGCAGACCGAACTGCAGGAAGCCTTCCTTTTCCAGCGTCTGCACCAGCCGGTGCGCGCTGGCCTTGGGGATGTCCAGCCGTTCGGCCAGGGCCGTCGGGCTGAGCGGCTCCTTCGCCGCCGCCACCGCCTCGATGATTTCCAGCACGCGGGTGATGGAGGAGCCTTTCTCGCGGGGAGTGCTGCGCATCGTCTGCCTTGTCGTTCGATGAAGATGGACGCCCCGCAGGGCGCCCGGAAGTGTAGCGACCGGCACCGTCAGTGCAACGGTGCCGCCCGGGTCACTTCATGGTCGGCATGGCGAACTCGGCGCCGGCACGGATACCGGTAGGCCAGCGCCGGGTCACGGTCTTCATCCGGGTGAAGAAGCGCACCCCATCCGGGCCGTGCATGTTCAGCGGACCGAATACCGAGCGCTTCCAGCCGCCGAAGCAGTGGAAGGCCATGGGCACGGGGATTGGCACGTTGACGCCGACCATGCCGACCCTGACGTTCTCCTCGAACTGCCGCGCGGTGTCGCCGTCGCGGGTGAAGATCGAGGTGCCATTGCCGTATTCATGGTCGTTGATCAGTTGCAGCGCCTCATCGAAGCCCTTCACCCGTACCACCGCCAGCACCGGGCCGAAGATTTCCTCGCGGTAGATGCGCATGCTCGGCGTGACCCGGTCGAACAGCGTCGGGCCGACATAGAAGCCGTTCTCATGGCCCTCGACCTGGATGCCGCGGCCGTCGCAGATCAGCGTTGCACCCTCCTCCACACCCAGATCGATGTAGCCGCTGACCTTCTGCTGGTGCTCGCGGGTCACCAGTGGCCCCATGTGCGGCTCGGGCTCGACGCCCAGACCCGGGCCGGTACGCATCTGGCTGATTTCACCTTTGAGCATCTCGACCAGCTTGTCAGCCACCTCGTCACCGACGCACACCGCCACGGAGATCGCCATGCAGCGCTCGCCGGCCGAGCCGTAGGCCGCGCCCATCAGCGAGCTGACCACCTGCTGCGGATCGGCGTCGGGCATCACCACCATGTGGTTTTTCGCGCCGCCCAGGGCCTGGCAGCGCTTGCCGTGTGCCGAGGCGGTGGCATAGATGTATTCGGCGATCGGCGTCGAGCCGACGAAGCTGACCGACTGCACGCGCTCGTCGGTGAGCAGCACGTCCACGGCTTCCTTGTCGCCGTTGACGATGTTCAGCACGCCGGCCGGCAGCCCGGCTTCGGCCAGCAACTCGCCGAGCAACATGGTCGCGCTCGGGTCCTTTTCCGAGGGCTTGAGCACGAAGGTGTTACCGCAGGCGATGGCCACCGGCAGCATCCACAGCGGCACCATCGCCGGGAAGTTGAACGGGGTGATGCCGACGCAAACGCCGAGCGGCTGCATCAGCGAGTTCGAATCGATGTCGCGGCCGACGTTGGAAGAAAACTCGCCCTTGAGCAGATGCGGGATGCCGCAGGCGAACTCGACCACTTCCAGCCCGCGGGTGACTTCGCCCTGGGCGTCGGAAAAGACCTTGCCGTGCTCGCTGGTGATCAGCCGGGCGACGTCGTCGCGGCGACGTTCGAGCAGTTCCTTGAAGCGGAACATGACCCGCGCGCGCACCAACGGCGGGGTCTTCGACCAGCCTTCGAAGGCGGCCTGGGCGGCGGCGATGGCCTCGCGGGTTTCATCGGCCGAGGACAGCGAAACGTACAGCCGCGGCTCGCCAGTGGCCGGGTTGTAGACGGTGGCGTGGCGCTCGGAGCGGCCGGCGACGGCCTCGTTGTTGATCAGATTGCCGAGGGTCTGCATGGCTTCACTCCTGGTTCCAGACGGTTTCGTAGAGGTCGATGATTTCCGCTTCCGTGGGCACGCGCGGGTTGTTGCCCGGCGAGCCGGAGGCCAGCGCCTGACGCGCCATGGTCGCGCGCAGCTCGAAGAAGCGTTCGCGGGTGATGCCGAACTGTTCCGGGCTCGGCACTTTCAGCTCCTGATTGATTGCGCGCAGTTCGGCGAGCAGCTTGTCGTTCGCCACCTTGACGCTGTCGGTCTGCGCGGCGACGCCCATCGCCCGCGCGCAATCGGCGTAGCGCTCCGGCGCGGCGGGAATAGAGAAGGCGGTGATCGCCGGCAGCAGCATGGCGTTGGACAACCCATGCGGCACATGGAAGAAGGCGCCGATCGGCCGGCTCATGCCATGCACCAGCGCCACCGAGGCGTTGGAGAAGGCGATCCCGGCCAGTGTCGCGCCGAGCATCATCGCCTCGCGCGCGGCGCGGTTGCCCGGCTCGTGGAAGGCCGCTCGCAGGTTCGGTGCCAGCAGGCGCATGGCTTCAAGCGCCTGGGCATCGCTGTAGAGGCTGGCCTTGCGGCTGACATAGGCCTCGATCGCGTGGGTCAGTGCGTCGATGCCGGTGTCGGCGGTCACCCGCGGCGGCAGCGAGAGGGTCAGCTCGTAGTCGATCAGCGCGGCGATGGGCATGAAACCAAGGCCCGCGCAGAGCATTTTCTCGTCGCTGGTCTCGTCGGTGATGATGGTGAAGCGCGTCGCCTCCGAGCCGGTGCCGGCGGTGGTGGGGATGGCGATCAGCGGCAGGCCGGCTTCGCTGACATCGCGCGGGAAGCGGTAGTCGCGCATCTCACCGCCGAACTTGCCGAGGATGCCGATGGCCTTGGCCGAATCGATCGGGCTACCGCCGCCGAGGGCGACGATGGAATCGAAATCGCCTTCGCGGACCATTTCCACACCCGCTCGAATCGAAGCAGCGGTCGGTTCGGGCAGGGTATCGGGGAAGCACTGACTGGCGATGCCGGCCTCTTCCAGCTGGCCGGCGATGCGTGCGACATAGCCGAGCTCGACCATCATGCGGTCGGTGACGATCAGCGGGCGATTGCAGCCCAGCTCCTTCAACACGCGGGCGAGTTGCCCGCTGGCGCCAGCGCCGACTTCCATCAGGCGCGGCAGAACGATGCGATGACTCATGGGCACTCTCCGAAATTGGACTGCCTCGCGAGCTGGCAGCTTCTTATTTTGAGACTGAATGTCTCACTATGCACTGGAGAGTAGGTAGAGCAGGCAGCCGTCGTCAACCCGAAACGAGACCTTTCGTCTCAGAGTCAGGGATGTGCTTATTGGAAAACAGGATCAGCGTGCGTTCAGACGATCGCGAAGCTGAGTCGATTGCTGGCGAAGGCGTTCACAAGCGGACTGCACATCGGCCCACGCCTGGGCATCCAGCTCGTCCATATCAGCCTCGACATTGAGCAGCACGGCATCGACGCAGGCGCTCAGCAACAACACCGCCGCCTCGACATCACAGCGCAGCGACGGCTCGACCATCGGCAAGGCGCGCTCGGCCATGCCCAGCGCCTCGACGCAGGCGTGTGCAGTCGCCAGCGGCACCGCGCATGCCTGCCGCGACAATTCGGGCGCTCGACCCTCGTCTTCCTTCAGATATTCGGAGAAGACCGCCACGTCGTCGTCGGCGAAGGCACCGGGACGACCCAGCAGCGAGCGGGCTTCGGCCAGCAGCGCCTCACAGGAAGAACCGCCATGCGCGGCGCTGACCCGCAGCGCCTTAACGATCAGCGCTACGGCGAGGTCCGCGCTGACCGCGGTTACCGCACCGCAGCCGGGCAACGCACGCTCGGCCACGGCGTGGCGAAACTGCGCGAGGCTCAGCTGCCAGAGCCCCTGCCCCGCGCCCGGCCTGTCGGCTTCGCCCATCAGGCCGACTTGGCTCCATCCCAGTGCAGCAGCACATCGAGCATGCGGTTGGAGAAGCCCCACTCGTTGTCGTACCAGGCCATCACCTTGACCAGCTCGCCCTGCACGCGGGTCTGGCTGAGGTCAGCGACGCATGACGCCGGATAGCCGTTGAAGTCGCAGGAAACCAGTGCTTCCTCGTTGCACTCCATGACACCGGCCGGCATCTTTTGCGCACCTTCGCGCAGGATCTGATTGATCGCCTCGACGCTTTCCGGCGCGTTCTCGGCGATGAAGGTCAGGTCGACCAGCGAGACGTTCGGCGTCGGCACCCGCACCGAGAGGCCGTCCAGACGCCCGGCCAGCTCCGGCAGCACCAGGCCGATGGCCTTGGCCGCACCGGTGGTGGACGGAATCATCGACAACGCCGCGGCACGCGCGCGGTAGAGATCGCTGTGCGCCTTGTCCAGCAGGTTCTGGTCGTTGGTGTAGGAATGCACAGTGTTGAGCAGGCCCTGACGAATGCCGACTGCCTCGTGCAGTACCTTGGCCAGCGGCGCCAGGCAATTGGTGGTGCAGGAGGCATTGGAGACGACGCGCTGATCGCCGAGCAGCTGGTGGTTCACGCCGTAGACCACGGTCAGGTCGCCACCATCCAGCGGGTGCGAGGCGAATACCCGACCTGCGCCCGCCTGTAGATGCTGCTCGATCAGCGCACGCTTCTTGAACTTGCCGGTGCATTCCAGCACCACATCCACGCCCAACTCCTTCCACGGCAGCTGGGTTGCATCGCGCTCGGCCAGCAGGCGGATCGCTTGGCCGCGCACCACCATTGACTCACCGTCCAGTTCCACCGGTTCGGGAAAGCGACCGAAGGTCGAATCGAAGCGCGTCAGATGCACCAGCGTTTTGTGGTCGCTGAGATCGTTGATGGCAACGACCTGTACCCGATCCTGCAATCCACGCTCGAACAGCGCTCGTACGACGGCGCGACCAATACGTCCATACCCATTGATGGCAATACGCAGCATGGCAAATCTCCTCGGAGGGGGTTGAAAGTCAGTAGTTAGCTTAGGCGGAGTATCCACCCTTGCGTTCATCGCCGAACGACCAGGATCAATTAAGTGGCGAACCCATGTGCCGTTGGCCAGTCGTAAACCTGACGAGGCGGCGGTGCAGGGCCGGCCGCGACCTGAGGCAAATCAGGGGGTGCGTAGCAATGAGCGAGACAACCCGAACACCGTGGTGGATGGGCGCGACCGTTTATCAGATCTACCCGCGATCCTTCGCCGACAGCAACGGCGACGGCATTGGCGACCTCAATGGCGTGCTACGCCACCTCGATCATCTGCAGCAGCTGGGCGTCGATGCCCTCTGGCTATCGCCGATTTTTTGCTCACCGATGGCCGACGCCGGCTACGACATCAGCGACTATTGCGATATTGATCCGCTGTTCGGTTCGCTGGACGATATCGACCGGCTGATCACCGAAGCCCATGCGCGCGATATCCGTGTGCTGCTGGACTTCGTGCCCAATCACACCTCGGATGAGCATCCCTGGTTCGTCGAGTCGCGCAGTTCGCGGGACAACCCCAAGCGCGACTGGTACATCTGGCGTGACCAGCCGAACAACTGGCGCGCCGCGCTGGGTGCCGGCAGCGCCTGGACCTGGGACGAGCACACCCAGCAGTACTACCTGCACCTGTTCCTGGCCAAGCAGCCGGACCTCAACTGGCGCAACCCCGAGGTGGTCGAGGCCATGCACGACGTGCTGCGCTTCTGGCTCGACCGCGGCGTGGACGGCTTTCGTATCGACGTCATTCATTGCACTGGCAAGGACCCGAGCTTCGCCGACGACCCGCGCTGCGGGGCCGGCCAACCGCTGTCCGACTTCAACGATCAGCCTTACAGCCACGAAGTCCTGCGCGGCCTACGCAAGCTCGTCGACAGCTATCCTGGCGACCGCATGCTGGTGGGCGAGGTGAACATCCGCTCCACCGAGCGCGTGCTGCAGTACTACGGCGCTGGCGACGAGCTGCATCTGGCCTTCAACTTCAACCCGCTCGATGCGCCCTGGGATCCGGTCATGTTTCGCACCTGCATCCGCGAGGTCGAGCACTGGCTGCAACCCGTCGGTGCCTGGCCGACCTGGGTGCTGTCCAACCACGACAACGTGCGCCAGCGCAGCCGTTATCAGGGTTCCGAGCGGGCTGCCCGCGCCGCCGCGGTGCTGCTGCTGACGTTGCGCGGCACGCCGTTCATCTACCAGGGCGAAGAACTGGGCCTGGAAGATGCGCATATCCGCGATGAGGCGCGCATCGATCCGGGCGGCCGCGATGGCTGCCGCGCCCCGATCCCCTGGCAGGCCGAACCGCCACATGGCTGGAAAGGTGCAGAACCCTGGCTGCCCTTCCCGCCTGACGCCAACGAGCTGGCAGCAGAGCGGCAGACTGGTGAAGCGAACTCCATGTTCGCGCTCTACCAGCGCCTGCTTGCCGCGCGCAAGGCCAGCCCGGCGCTGCATCACGGCGACTTCGAAGAATTGCCATCGCACCCCGAGGTGCTCGCCTACCATCGGCATTTCGGCAACGACCACCGTCTGGTCTGCATCAACTTCTCCGACCAGCCCCACGCTCACCCGCACGCCGGCGACTGGCAAGTCGAGATCGCCAGTGACGGCATCGGTGAAGGCGCCCCCTACAACGGCACCCTTAACCCAGGGCAGGCCGTCGTGCTGCGCCCAATGGAGAACTGAGCATGCGCCCACTTTGGTACCGCAACGCGGCGATCTATCAGATCGACCCCACTCTATTTCGTGACAGTAACGGCGACGGCTGCGGCGACCTGCGCGGCATCACCGAGCGCCTCGACTACATCCGCGGCCTCGGCTGCACGGCCGTATGGCTGATGCCGTTCTATCAATCGCCATTCGACGACGCGGGCTACGACATCACGGACCATCTACAGGTGGACGAACGCTTCGGTGATCTGGCCGACATCGTCGCGCTTTTGGAGAAGGCCGAAGAGCTGGGCCTGCACGTCATCATCGAGCTGGTAGTGCAGCACACCTCCATCCAGCACAAGTGGTTTCAAGAGGCGCGCCGCGACCGAGACTCGCCCTACCGCAACTACTACATCTGGGCCGACGAGCCCGACGACTTCATGGAGCCGATTTTCCCGACGGTCGAAGACAGCATCTGGACCTGGGACGAGGAAGCCGGCCAGTACTACCGCCATCTGTTCTATAAACACGAGCCTGATCTGGACCTGACCAACCCGCGGGTCATCCACGAGATCGAGCGGATCATGTCGTTCTGGCTGCGCCTGGGCGTTTCCGGTTTCCGCATCGACGCCGCGGTGCACATGGTGCGTCAGGCAGGCGGCGGCGAACTGGAAAAGGGCTACTGGCTGCTCGAGCACATGCGCGATTTCGTGACCATGCGCCGGCCTGAGACCGTGCTGCTCGGCGAGATCGACACCGACCCGGAAAAGTACGTCGAATACTTCGGCGACGAGGCCGATCGCGTCACTCTGCTGCTGGATTTCTGGACCAACAATCACCTGTTCCTGGCCCTGGCACGGCAGCAGGCCGAGCCGCTGGTGCGCGCCCTGAACAGCCAACCGCTGCCACCGAGCCATTCGCAGTACGCGCTGTGGATTCGCAATCACGACGAGCTGAGCCTTGATCGGCTGGAGGAGGATGAGCGCAACGAGGTGATGGAGACCTTCGCCCCCGATGAGAACATGCGCGCATACAACCGCGGCATTCGTCGCCGTCTCGCGCCGATGCTCGACGGCGATGAACGACGCATCGCCGCTACCCACGCCCTGCTCTTTTCACTGCCCGGCACACCAATCATCCGCTACGGCGAAGAAATCGGCATGGGCGATGACCTCGACCGCCCCGAGCGGTTGGCCGTACGCACGCCCATGCAGTGGTCCAACGAACCCAACGCCGGATTCTCCTGTACCAAAGGTGAGCTGGCCGCACCGGTTATCGACGAAGGCCCATTCTCCTTCGAAAAGATCAACGTGTTCGCCCAGACCCTGCGTAGCGACTCGCTGATGGCGCGCACCGGCAATATGATCCGCACCCGCATCGGCCTGCGCGAGATTGGCATCGGCAAGCGCACGACTGTCGATGTGAACGACCCGGCGGTGTTCGCCATCCGCCACGACAACGGCTCCACGGTGTTGATGCTGGTCAACCTGGCAGACCAGGAAACCACGGTGGAGATCACTGACGACGACCTGCAGGACATGGTCGATGTACTTGCCGACTGCAATTACGACCAGCCGGAAGGCACGCCGCTGAAAATCCGCCTGGGCCCGTATGGCTACCGCTGGCTGCGGCGCAAACAGCAATTGTTCGGATGAGGGCAGCACGATGATTCTCGATGCAACGCAGTGGCACGCCTGGCATGGCGCCGGCTTTCCCGACGATAGCTGGTACCGCGAAGATGATCAGCTCTGCGCCATAGTCGGCGCACCCAGAGTCGATCTGGTGTCTCGCGAACAGTACGGCGATTTCATCCTGCGCTTCGAATACGCCCTGCCGGTGGGCGGTAACTCCGGCGTGTTCTACCGGGTCGACGAAAGCGCCGGGCTCGCTTGGCATAGCGGACCGGAGATGCAGCTGCTCGATGATGCCGTGCACCCCGATGGCAAACAGCCAACCACGCGCAACGGCGCACTGTACGGCCTGCTGGCGCCGGAGCAGGAAACGCAGATCGAGGCGGGCAGTTTCATGGAGGCGCTACTGATCGTGCGTGAAGGTACCGTCGAGCACTGGCTGAATAACCGCAAGGTGCTCGGTTATCGCCTGGACGACCCGGCCCTGCACACGCTGATCGAATCCAGCAAATTCGCCGACAAGCCGCTGTTCGCCAAGGCGCCAACCGGGCATATCGTCCTGCAGCACCACGGCGAGGCGGTGCGCTTTCGCCGCCTGTCGATCGAAGCGCTGGGCTGAACGTCGGCCTTGGATCGGCACGCCGAATTGAGCGAGAATGCGCGGCTTTTCCAGGCTGCGAAACGCAGTGACGGCAGAAGCGCCCCGGCGCCAAGCGTCAGGCAAGCCGCGGCCGCCCACGCTTGAGGTAGCGTTCGTGGAACAGCTGAAAGATAAGATTCGCAGTCAGGGCATCGTGCTTTCCGACCGGGTACTCAAGGTCGACGCGTTCCTCAACCACCAGATAGATCCCGTGCTGATGCAGGCCATCGGGCAGGAATTCGCCCGCCTGTTCCGCGATGCCGGCGTCACCAAGATCGTCACCATCGAAGCCTCCGGCATTGCGCCGGCCGTCATGGCCGGCCTGGAGCTGGGCGTGCCGGTGATCTTCGCCCGCAAGCACCAGTCGTTGACCCTGCAGGACAACCTGCTCACCGCCACGGTCTACTCCTTCACCAAGCAGGTGGAGAGCACCATCGCCGTGTCCACCCAGCATCTGTCGTCGAACGACCGTGTACTGATCATCGATGACTTCCTCGCCAACGGCAAAGCGGCCAAGGGGCTGATCTCGATCATCAACCAGGCCGGGGCGAGCATCGCCGGCCTCGGTATCGTCATCGAGAAAGCCTTCCAGGCCGGGCGCCAGGAGCTGGAGGAAGCTGGCTACCGCGTCGAGTCGCTGGCCCGGGTCGCTTCGCTGGCAAATGGCGAAGTGCAATTCATAGACTGAGTGGACGTTAGCGGCTGAGCGGCGCCGTTTCTCCACGCCACAACGTCACCAGCGCGCCCTGCGTGCCTGCTAGCGGATCGCTGATGGGCACGCCGACGTTGGCGATCCGCTCGCACGCCCGGTCGTGACTGGCAGGATCCGGACGCTGCATGTCGTATTGCTGCTCGACCGGATAGCCGGCCACGACCTGAAAGTCCTCGCTTGCCTCAAGCGCGCAATGCCCGGTTCCGGCCGGCAATACAACGGCATCGCCGGCGCGCAACTCGACTTCCTGACCATGCTCACCACCCAGCATCACCCGCGCAGAGCCGCTGGCCACGCCGAGCACCTCGTGAGAGGTGGAGTGGTAGTGATGGTAGTCGTAAACCGTCCCGCGCCAGGCCGACGGCCACAGATGGCTGTCGAAAAGCCGTTCGAAGGCTTCGGCCGGATTCGGGCCGGCCAACGGCAACTGGCGATAGATCAGCACCGGATGCGGACTGTTGGGCGTGCGTCCGTCACTGACTAGGCGCAGCTGTTCGGGTTGTGGCGCGGAACTGGGCATGGGGGCTCCTCTGGCATCGATGACATCCGGCGACAAGCCGTAGCTGATTCGACTCGATGCCCGCAGGCTTTGCTCCCATTGAAACGACAAAGCCGCCCGGAGGCGGCTTTGCTGGTGCGGCTCGACGCTGGATCAGAGGCCGGACATGTGCTCGATCGCAGCCTTCAGCTCATCATCGGAGCAATCGCCACAGGTGCCCTTCGGCGGCATGGCGTTGATGCCGTTGATGGCATGCGTGAGCAGACCATCGAGGCCACCCGCTGCATCTGCACGGGCGGACCAGGTGGCAGTGTCACCGGTCTTCGGCGCATTCAGCAGGCCCGAACCGTGGCAGGCAGTGCAGAACTTGCCGTACACGTCGGAACCGCTGCGAGCGGCACCACCAGCAGCAGCGGCAGCGCCGGCACCAGCAGCGGCACACTCTTCACCTTGAATACATACGCTACCCACCGGCTTGAGGCGCTCGGCGATTGCATCGTCGGTCGCAGCCTGAGCGCTCATTGCCCACAGGGCCACTACGGCAGTCTGTGCTACCAGGATCTTCTTAATCAGGTTCACCTTACACCCTCATTGTGGCTAGACACGCCCGCGGCCACGGTAACGCGAGCGGCGGTCAGTATAACGGCAAGCCTTGCTGGCCGAAACAATACGAAAGGCCCTGCCAACTCCAGCGACGCTTTGTCGCACCGCGACGCTCGGAGAATCGAGGCCGGTCGCGGCTAAAAGTTCGCTGGCGTAGTAGCACTGATCAGTCTGGCCGGGGTGTCGAAGGGGTTGCGAAAACGATGCGGCTTACTGCTTTCGAAGTAGTAGCTGTCTCCGCTTTCCAGCACGTAGACCTGACCGTTTACGGTGAGCTCAAGACGACCCTCGACGAGCATTCCGGCTTCCTCCCCCTGATGCGAGAGCATGTCGGTACCAGTATCGGAACCGGGCGGATAGGTCTCAGCCAGAAAGGCGATGGCGCGCCCCGGGTGGGCTTTTCCCACCAGCTTCATGCTGACCGCACCGTCGGATATATCGATCAGCTCGCTACCCTTGTAAACCACCTGGGTATCGCCATCCTGTTCGAAATCGGGGGAAAAGAACTCCACCAGAGACATGGGGATGCCACTGAGCACCTTCTTCAGCGAACTGATCGAGGGGCTGACGCTGTTCTTTTCGATCATGGAAATGGTGCTGTTGGTTACGCCGGCACGCTTGGCGAGTTCACGCTGGGACAGCCCCTTGAGCTTGCGGATGGTTTGCAGTCGAACGCCAACGTCCAATACGGGAGCCCCCTTTCAAGAGCAGTGCGAAAGGGGGCTATCATGGCAATGGCGTTCAGAATTTACAACACTACCTCCGGACGGCTCGTCGCTCGGGGCGTGTGGCTCGGCGAAGCCTCAGAGTACCGGGCCTGCAAGATCCGGCATTGCAGCAATCACAGTGATCTCGACCCGTACATCCGGCGAATACATCAGCGCCTGAACCGTGGTCCGCGCCGGCGCAGTTCCCGGGGTCAGCCAGGCATCCCAAATCTCGTTCATGCCGGCGTAGTCGGTGGAGATGTCCTTCAGATGAATGGTCGCCGAGAGCAGCCGAGCCTTACTACTGCCGGCTTCTTCCAGTAGGCGTTCGATGCTCGACAAGGTTTCGCGGGTCTGAGCGCGGATGTCACCAGCCAGGTCATCGGCCAGTTGCCCGGACAGATACACTGCGCCGTTGTGGATCACCGCTTCGCTGTAGCGGGTTTCAGTGTGCAGACGCCGGATGGGCATGTTTACGGATCTCCTTGTGCTTGCCGTAACGGAAGATATCCAGCCCCTCGGTACTGATCTGCGGACGCTTGGAAGCCAGCAGGTCAGCGAGCACACGGCCGGAGCCGCACGCCATGGTCCAACCCAGCGTGCCGTGGCCGGTATTGAGGAACAGGTTGCGATAGGGAGTCGCACCGATGATCGGCGTGCCATCTGGCGTGGCCGGTCGCAGGCCGGTCCAGAATACTGCTTCGGCCGGATCACCGCCTTGCGGATAGAGATCGCCCACCACCATTTCCAGGGTTTCCCGCCGACGGGGGTTGAGCGACAGGTCGTGCCCGGCAATCTCCGCCATGCCACCGACCCGGATGCGCTGGTCGAAACGGGTGATGGCAACCTTGTAGGTTTCATCGAGCACGGTCGATTGCGGCGCCATCGCCGGATCGCTGATCGGCACGGTCAGCGAATAGCCCTTGAGCGGGTACACCGGCGCACGAATGCCGAGCGGCTTGAGCATCTGCGGGCTGTAGCTGCCGAGCGCCAGCACGTAGCGATCGGCCGTCTCCAGCTTGCCGTCGATCCAAACCCCGGCGACTCGATCGCCGGCGTAGTCGATGCGTTGAATATTCTGTTCGAAGCGGAACTCGACTCCGAGCGCCACGGCCATTTCTGCGAGCCGCGAAGTAAACATCTGGCAGTCGCCGGTCTGGTCATTGGGCAGGCGTAGCGCCCCGCTGAGCTTGTGCGAAACCTGCGCCAAAGCTGGCTCCACCCGACCGATGCCTGCGCGATCGAGCAATTCGTAGGGCACTCCGGACCGCTCCAGCACGGCGATGTCCTTGGCAGCCGCATCGAGCTGCGCCTGAGTGCGGAACAACTGCGTCGTCCCCAGCTCACGGCCTTCATAGGCGATGCCGGTTTCGGCGCGTAGCTCGTCGAGGCAGTCGCGACTGTACTCGGACAGGCGCACCATGCGCTCCTTGTTCACCGCGTAGCGGGCCGCGGTGCAGTTGCGCAGCATCTGCGCCATCCACAGATACTGGTCGACGTCACCGGTAAGCTTGATCGCCAGTGGCGCGTGACGCTGCAGTAGCCACTTCATCGCCTTGAGCGGCACGCCAGGCGCCGCCCATGGCGAGGCATAGCCAGGCGAGACTTGGCCGGCGTTGGCGAAGCTGGTCTCCATCGCCACTGCTGGCTGCCGATCGACTACCACCACTTCGAAACCGGCTCGCGCCAGATAGTAGGCGCTGGCGGTACCCACCACCCCGCTACCCAATACCAGTACACGCATTGCAGCCTCCCGCCCGCTCGTACGGACTTTTCCGAATCACTATTGAAACGGAGTATAAAAAGGCTCCGGCAGTGTTATTCACCATATAAAAAGCTATCTTTGGCCTTTATTCACGCCAGAGCAGCTTTATTTGGAGGGTATATCCCTTGAGAACTCGCCATCAGACGCGCCGCGAACTGGACAAGATCGACCGCCACATTTTGCGCATCCTGCAGGCCGAGGGCCGCCTGCCCTTCACCGAGCTGGGCGAGCGCGTTGGCCTGTCGACCACGCCCTGTACCGAGCGGGTGCGCCGCCTGGAGCGAGAGGGCATCATCATGGGCTACTCGGCGCGGCTGAACCCGCAGCATCTGAAGGCTGGCCTACTGGTGTTCGTCGAGATCAGCCTGGCCTACAAGTCAGGAGACATCTTCGAGGAGTTTCGCCGCGCCGTGCTCAAGCTGCCGCATGTGCTTGAGTGCCATCTGGTCTCCGGTGACTTCGATTACCTGGTCAAGGCGCGGATCTCGGAGATGGCTTCCTACCGCAAATTGCTCGGTGACATTCTGTTGAAACTGCCCCATGTACGCGAATCGAAAAGCTATATCGTGATGGAAGAGATCAAGGAATCGCTCGACCTGCCCGTCCCGGACTAGAGCCTGCCGAGACCAGATAGCCGGCCTTGTCACGGTGACGGCAGGGCACCGCCGGTCACGCTTGGCTTTGCCCAGCGACCTCGCTCCGGTCTACCCTAGAAGTATGCAGACCTTTCATGACTCCTCGATGAATCACCGCACATTGGCGCCGAATGACGCCGTACATGCACCCTCCTACTACGCTGCGAGCGTCAATCGCGAGATGGCTTTCGAGCCATTGCAGGGCGAACAGCGCGCCGACGTTTGCGTTATCGGCGGCGGCTTCTCCGGCCTCAACACCGCCATCGAACTGGCCGAACGCGGCCTCAGCGTCGTGCTGCTGGAAGCCCACCGAATCGGCTGGGGCGCCAGCGGACGCAACGGCGGCCAGCTGATTCGTGGCGTCGGTCATGATGTCGAGCAATTCATCAATATCCTCGGCGAGGAAGGCGTCGATGAGCTCAAGCGTATGGGCTTCGAAGCCGTCGACATCGTCCGCCAACGTATCGAGCGCTACGCCATCGACTGCGATCTGACGTGGGGCTATTGCGACCTGGCGACCAAGCCGCGACACCTGAAAGGCTTCGACGAGGAATATTCCGACCTGCTACGCCTTGGTTATCCGCACCCCTTGCAGCGCGTGTCGCGCCCCAATCTGGCGACGGTGGTTGGCTCCCAGCGCTACCTTGGCGGCCTGCTGGACATGGGTTCAGGGCACCTGCATCCGCTGAACCTGGCACTCGGTGAGGCTGCCGCAGCCCGATCGCTGGGCGTTCGTCTATTCGAGCAATCGCCCGTCGAACGCATCGAGTACGGCCCGCAGGTAAAGGTGCATACAGGCCAGGGCGTGGTCCAGGCCGACCAGCTGGTATTGGCCTGCAACGCATACCTCAACGGTCTACAGCCGAAGCTGGCGGGCAAGGTACTGCCCGCCGGCAGCTACATCATCGCCACCGAGCGACTGCCCGAACCGCTGTGCCGTGAGCTATTGCCGCAGAACATGGCCGTATGCGATCAACGCGTAGCGCTCGATTATTTCCGTCTCAGCGCTGACGGCCGCCTGCTTTTCGGTGGTGCCTGTCATTACTCCGGACGCGACCCGAAAGATATCGCCGCCTATATGCAACCGAAGATGCTCGAGGTGTTTCCGCAGCTGGTCGGCATCAGCATCGACTACCAGTGGGGCGGCATGATCGGCATCGGTGCCAACCGCCTGCCGCAAATCGGACGACTGCCGGAGCACCCCAACGTCTTCTACGCCCAAGCCTATTCCGGGCATGGTCTGAATGCCACGCACCTGGCGGGCCGCCTAATTGCTGAAGCCATCGCTGGCCAGCAAAGCAACGGCTTCGACCTGTTCGCCAAGGTGCCACATCCAACCTTTCCAGGAGGACGGGCGTTGCGCTCACCACTGCTGGCAATGGGCATGCTCTGGTATCGGCTGAAGGACCGTTTCTGAATTTTCGGACGAAGCGCAGCGTCCAAGCATGAATGAAAGGATGCATACCCGGAGAAACCTTGCGCACCTACCTGACGCTCCTCCTGCTACTAATGCTGGCCGGCTGTGCCAGTCATCCCACGCCAACCGAGTCCTATTCCGTGGCGCCGGACGCGTCACCCCTCGGTCGGCGTATCCAGCAACTCTCCGCCGAGCACGCATACGGCTACTCGGGCTTTCGCCTGCTGCCCGAGAGCACCGAAGCCTTCGCCGCGCGCACCGAGATGATCCGCGCGGCACAGGTCAGCCTTGATATCCAGTACTACATCGTCCATGACGGGCTGACCACTCGCGCGCTGATCGACGAACTGCTGCAGGCAGCCGACCGCGGCGTTCGCGTCCGTCTCCTGTTGGACGACACCACCAGCGATGGTCACGATTACCGCATCGGCATCCTTGCAGCGCACCCCAATATCCAGATCCGTGTATTCAATCCACTTCATCTCGGCCGCAGCAACGCCATCACCCGGTCCATGGGGCGGCTGCTGCACCTATCCCTGCAACACCGTCGCATGCATAACAAGCTGATGCTGGTAGACGGCAGCCTAGCCATCGTCGGCGGACGCAACCTGGGCGACGAATACTTCGAGGCCGACCAGGGGATGAACTTCACTGACATCGATCTGCTCGGCGCAGGTCCGGTTGCCGAGCGGCTGGCGCAGAGCTTCGATGAGTACTGGAACAATCAACTGAGCGTGCCTATTCGGCGCTTTCTCTGGTGGCAGCCGAAGCCCCGCCAGCTGGTAAAGGCCCGGCAGCAGCTGCGCGACTATCTGCGGCAGGCCCGGCAGGACAACAGCGAGCAGTACCAGCGACTGATGCAGTACAAGCAGGAACCGCAATTGCAACAATGGTTGGACCAGCTCATCTGGGCCCCTGGTGAGGCAATGTGGGACGCTCCAGAGAAGCTGCTGGCAGAAGGCGTACCGGCTACTTCACTGCTGCTGACCACGCAGCTCGCCCCAACCATGCAGGCAGTGAGCAGCGAGCTGACGCTGGTTTCCGCCTACTTCGTGCCGACTGCCGATGGCGTGGCGTATCTCGCCGATCGTGCCGGTGCGGGCGTGACGGTGCGCATTCTTACCAACTCCCTGGAGGCAACCGACGTGCCCGCGGTACACGGCGGCTATGCGCCCTACCGCGAGGAAATGCTCGAGCTTGGCGTGCGTCTATTCGAACTGCGTCGGCAGCCGCAGCAGGAGCCTTCCTATAGCTTCCTTGGGGAGTCGGAGTCCAGCCTGCACAGCAAGGCCGCGGTGTTCGATCAGCAGAAGGTGTTCATCGGTTCCCTCAATCTCGACCCGCGCTCAGTGCTATGGAACACCGAGGTCGGCATTCTGGTGGAAAGCGACGAGCTGGCCCGCGAGGTTCACCGCCTCACGCTGGAAGGCATGTCGCCGGCACTGAGCTACGAGGTGCGTCTGGAAGAACGCGATGGGCGCAAGCAGCTGATATGGATCGCCGAGGACGGCGGTCGCCTGCGCGTGATCGAGAAAGAGCCAGGCGGGCTCTGGCGGCGCTTCAATGCCTGGTTCGCCGACGTGATCGGGCTGGAGAAGATGCTCTAGCGTTCGCAACCGACTGCAGCATGATCGCGCCTGGTTGCTATCAAACCGCCACAAATCATTCTTTGGGGTGATACCACTTAGCCAGCGGTCCGTTAGGCTCAGATCGCGGCTGCCACGCACGCATCGCTTCTATAAAAATAAAAAAGGAGCACGACAATGGATCGTTTAACTCGCTTCTGCCTATTACTGATATTTGGAATGCTGCCCGCTTTTACCGAAGCGGCCCAAGCCGAGCCCTCGTCTGATCTGCAGAGCATGCAGATCCACGCCAACCGCGCGACCAGCAGCCTGCTGCTCTACCGTGGCGAAGGCTTTCAAAAGGCGCATCTGCTGCGTCTGGAGGAAGACATTCGCGCGCTGAACGCGGCCATGCTCAACGTCGCCAACCCGACCAGCGCACTGCGCGAAAGCCATCATGTGCTGCAAGCACGCCTACGCGAAGGCGCAAGCTTTGGCTACGCGGAAGACGACATGCCCTGGGGCTGGCCATTGGAAATGAGCAAGGCGTTACGGGATTTCCTCACTGCCGCACGAGCGCAGCAGGGGGCGGACACTCAGGCCGAACTGCCGGCTAAGGTCGAATATCTGGCGGTGCAGTACCTCAGCCGTGCCTACATCGGCTCGTTCGAGATCGCTCGTGAACAGCCCGACACTTACCTCGGTCAAGACGAGCGGCACCTGGTGCCGGCGATCAATGCACAACTCGCTGCATTGGACGGCAAGCGCGACCCTGCGCTGGCCAAGCTCAAGACGCGCTGGGACTTTCTCAAGGTGGCGCTGGAAGACATGAACAGCGGCAGCAACAATTTCACCACCGCCTCAGGCCGACCCTTCGCGCCGATAATGGTCGATCGCCATACCCGCAGCCTGAGCGACCAGTGGATGGCGGCCAAACCCTGAACCCTCAGCCGTGGGCGGCCGACTCGCGCAGACGCACCGGACCGACACGCGCCTCGATAGCGAGGCGCAGGGGCTCGCGCAAGCCGAGCATGAAGCCTAACTCGGCTGCAACGAACAGCGGGCCGATGATCAGCCCCGAGAGGTCATCGACGAATGCCGGCTTGCGCCCCTCGAAATAGTGCCCGACGAACTGGATGATCCAGCCGAGTACGAACAGCCCTACCCCCACGCTTAGCCACAGCATCGTCGTTGCATTGGCAAGCCCTGCGCCCAACCACACGCAGAGCAGCAATACGGCGCTCATCAGCAGGCCATAGCGCAGATCCAGCCGCAGATAGAAAATCGCCGCCGCGAGCGACACCAACGCCGCAGGGCTGAGCCACAGGCCCGCCCACTCGACGCCTGGGCGCGACAGCAGCACGGCCACCGCCAGCACGATCAGCGGGATACCGACGAAATGGGTGAGCAGGTTGCGCGGATCGCGATGATAGGCCGCGTACTGAGCCAGGTGATCGGTAAGGGTTTTCATTGACGGCGCCTCGACAAGTACATCCTCCAAGCTTAGCCGCCGGGATGGTTGGCGCCGCCGCCAACGGCAGGGCAATCACGCCAACATTGATGAGTACCAGGCTATTGCTCGGGACGGTAGCCCAGGCGTAGCCCGCCCCAATGGCGACCACCTACCAGGATCGGCACGGAAAGATCGTGCATCAGCTCGCCAGTGTCACGGCTGTAGGTTTGCAGCAGCACACGGCGCTGGTGGCTGCCGCAGCGACCACCAGTGCGATCATTGAACAGGCGCTTGCTGCGACTCTTGACCCGATCTATTTCCGGGTTGCCCACTGGCGGCTGGCTGAACGCGCGGTTATGCGTCGGCACGTAGCCTTCGGGTGTGGTGGCGATGGCATACACCAGCGCCGAATGCTTCTGCAGCAACGGCTCCTGAATCGCCGGCAGCACCTCGTCGGCATAGCGGTCGAAGCGGGTCTGGTACTTCACCGGATCGGTGTTAGGTTGCGCCCGATAGTTACGGTCGAAGAGGTCGTCAAGACTGACCCGCCCAGCCTGGATATCCGCTTCGAACCGAGCGCCGATGGCCGCAGCCCCCTGACGGGCCAGATCGAATATTGACTGGTGATAATCGTCAAGCTGGACCTCGGCCAACTGCTCGCTCGCACTCTCGGCTTGCGCGACCAGCCGCTCGGCGGCCAGCTCGAGCTGGCGCGTTTGCTTCTCGCTATCCAAAGCATCTGCTCGCAGCTGATCGAGGGCGACGAACTGCGCAGTCAAGCGTTGATGGTTGTCGGCGGTGCCGGTGGTGATCTGCTCCACCTGACTTTCGACGCTGCCGGCCAGTTCGGCAATGCCGCTGAGCTGCTCACCGGTGGCGGCGATCTGCTCTGCAGCGGCGTCCAGCTCATTGCCCTGGCGCTGGATATAGCTAACTACCGCTTCGCTCTGCTGACGAATGTCGGCCACCATGCGCCCGACCTCCTCGGTGGCGCTGGACGTACGCGCCGCCAGGCTGCGCACTTCGTCGGCGACCACGGCAAAGCCGCGGCCGGCCTCCCCGGCACGGGCGGCTTCGATGGCGGCGTTTAGGGCCAGCAGGTTGGTCTGGCTGGCAATGGACTGAATCACGTCGGTGATGCGGCGGATTTCTTCCGTCCGCGCCGAGAGCCCGTCGATCAGCTCGCGGCTGGCATGGGTTTGCTCACTGAGCTGCTGCATCCGCTCGATAGCTCGCTGCAGCTCGCTTTGTCCTGCATCGCTACGCTGGCACACCGCCTGCGCCGCATCCAGCGTATGCCGGGCCCGATCGGCGCTGTCCTGCTCGGTGGCGGCGATGGCCTGAGCGCCGTTGGCAATCTCGCTCACTGCCTGCAACTGCGATTTCAGGCGGCTGGCCAGCTGCTCGGCACTATAGGCGACCTGAGCAGCAGACAGGGCGTTATGGCAGGTATTGCGCGAGAGATTCTTGGTCAGTTCAGCGAAGGCCTGGGGCTCACTGTCAGTGACTGAAACGCCACGATCAGCGGCAAGCCAGGCGGTAAACCAGGGCCACATCGCGGCGACCATCAGCAGCGTGCCGGTCACAAGCAGCGGCGGGGTCAACCAGTGATGGACGAGCAACAAACCGATGATCAGCGCGGCCTGAAACACGACGACCTTGGGATGGCGATTGGCGGGGCTCATGGACGGCCTCTTGTTCTTGTCGGATCGATCCGACGTTGTACGCATACCCTCCAATAAAGAACAGTAGTGCCTTAGTAGCAACGTGCCGTCATCGGAGGCTCACCCCTGATTTAACGGCCGCGCCCACGCAAACTGAAGGCATCCAGGTATGCCTCCGGTCGCCCTCGGATGCTCTACCCAACGAGCGGCCCATCCGGCGCGCTCAGAGGTAGCGAGAGCTGCACCCGCCGGCGCAACCATGGGCTCGGGCGATAGCGCGCTTCGCCGCCATAGCAACCCTGCATGGCCTGAAGAATGGCGAGAATTCGCCCCGCACCATAGTGCTCGGCGAAGCCCATTGGCCCTTTCGGGTAGCCCAGCGCCAGGGTGACCGCGCGGTCCAGCGTCTGCGGATCGGCAATGCCCTTCTGCGCGATCTCGCAACCGAGATTGACGATGCTCGCCACCACCCGCTGACTGACGAAACCGGGCGAGTCGTTGATCACCTCCACCGGCACGCCATCGTGACTCAGCGCCTGTCGCGCCTGCGCTTCGAGAGCAGGGTCGAGCGCCGGTTGGCGCATCATCACCCGGCGCCGATCGAAGTCGGCAAACAGGTCGAAGGCGATACTGCGGGTGGCGGGCAGATCAAGCCTGGCGATCATCGTGCTGGCATCCTCCCCCAGTGGGGTGATCAGGCAGATGGCGCGCTCCGACGGCGCCTCGCCGGTTTCCAGCTGCGTACCGGCCTCGCGTAACAAGGCCGCCAGCCGGCCACGCAGTTCGGCATCCTGACTGTCCAGCCAAAACGGGCGCTCGACGACTACCGGCGACCATTGCGGCTCCGGCGTGCGGATCTGCTGGCCGTTCTCGTAGCGGTAGTAACCCTGCCCGGTCTTGCGTCCGAGCAACCCCGCTGCGACCCGCTGCGCCGCCTGGTAAGACGGTGTGTAGCGCGGGTCCTGATAGAACTGCTGGTACACCGACTCCATCACCGCATGGGAAATATCCAGCCCGGTGAGATCGAACAACTCGAACGGCCCCATGCGAAAGCCCGGTCCGTCGCGCAGAATGCGGTCGATCTGCTCGGCATTGGCGATACCCTCGGCAAGGATGCGCTGCGCCTCGGTGCTGTAGGCGCGACCGGCGTGATTGACCAGAAAGCCGGGGGTATCCGGCGTGATTGCCGGAAAGTGCCCAGCCTCTTCGGCCAACTTGACCAGCCGCTCGATGACCTGCGGATCGCTGCGCTCACCGCGCACCACTTCCACCAGCCTCATCAACGGTACCGGGTTGAAGAAGTGAAAACCGGCCACCCGCTCCGGGTGCTGGCAGGCCGCCGCGATGCGCGTGACCGAAAGCGACGAGGTGTTGGTCGCCAGCACCGCATCTCCGGCGAGCAGCGGCTCCAGCTCGATGAAGAGCGCCTGCTTGGCCTCGAGATTTTCGACGATCGCCTCGATCACCAGATCGCAGCCGGACAGATCGGCCAGCGCGGGCGCCGCCTGCATGCGGGCCAGCGTGGCGTCGAGCTCGGCGATGCTCAGCCGCCCCTTGGCCACGCCGCGTTCTAGCAGCTCACAGTTGAAGCGCAGCGCCTCGCTGATCGACTCGCTGCGTGCATCGTGCAACCAGACCTGCTTGCCGGCGCTGGCGAACAACTGTGCGATCCCGCGGCCCATGGCGCCTGCGCCGACAATGCCGATACGCTCAAACATGCAAACCTCCTCACGAGCAATGCGATATTTCGCAGTGCGGAACAAGATTCCATCAAATTGACCCTGAGCGTAAAGACTGCCAATCTCCAGCGCAAGTCAGCCGCCGAACCCGCCCTTCATGTCCGATCAACCCTATCCCGCCGCCACACTGCAACAGGTCGAAAGCTCGTTGACCGGGTTCTTCCAGGACCTGGGTTGCCAGCTCAAGGAGTACGGCCCGGAGCGCGTGGTGGTCGAACTGCTGTTGTTGCCGCGTCACCTGAACAACGCCAGCAACCTGCACGGCGGCGTCACAGCGACCCTGTTGGACGTGGCGATGGGCCTCTGCGGAACCTGGGTCGAACAGCCGGAACAGCGCCGCGTGGCGACCACGTTGTCGATGAACGTCAACTTCAGCTCACCGGCACCAGTCGGCAGCCGCATCCGTGCGGTGGCCGTCTGCCGCTCCGCCGGGCACAAGGTGTTCATGGCCAGCTGCGATCTGCTGGGCGAAAACGACCAGTTGCTGGCCTTCGGCGAAGGCGTATACAAGCGCGGCAAACTGCGCAGCGAGCTGCCCTGAGCGATGCTTGCTCTGCTCCCGTTGGCGCTCGTCTGCGAGCTGTTCGCGCTGGTTACGCGCCTGCAGCTGCCGAGCGTGATCAGTGGTGCGCTATTGGTGCTGTTCTTCGTATGGCACTGGCGCTCGCTGATGCCCTACCCGCGCCGGCTCGGGCTGGTTACGCTGGGGCTGTTCGGTTACTGGGTGTTGTTCAGAGAGCCCGACTGGCAGCAGGCTCAACGGATGCTCGGCGCCGCGGCCTACTACGGCGCGTTCATCGGCGCCCTCGGGCTTGCTCATTGCGCGGTCAGGCGGATGCCGCAACTTGGTGAGCTGCATCGATTGCTGTTGCGGCAACCCCGTACCAGCCTCTATCCAAGCTACCTGTTCAGCACCTTTGCGATCAGCTCGGTGCTGAGCTTCGGCATGCTCAATCTGGTCTGCGGCTCACTGGAACGCTATCTGGAGCGACAGCCGTATAGCCCGACCCAGCGCCGCGAGGGCGCCAGGGGCGTGATGGTTACGGCCCTGCGCGGCTTCGCTCTTGTGCCCTTGCTGGCACCGACCAGCGTGGCGGTGGCGATCCTCACTAGAGAGCTGCCTGGGCTGAGCTGGAGCGCCCTGCTGCCGTTCGGCCTGCTCTGCGGGGCCATCCTGCTGTTGGTGGGCTGGCCGATGGAAAACCACCGTCTGCAACAGTTGCGGGAAACCAATGCCCCGGTAAGTGACTCGAGCGCTACCGGGCCGGCAAAGGGGCTGCGCAACCTGCTGTACGGCAGTTTGCTCGGCATCCTGCTGATCGCACTGCTGGCCAGCCTGACCCCGCTGTCGGCAACTCAGGCTGCGATGCTGCTGGTGCCGCTCGCGGTGATCGGACTACTGCTACACCAGGGCGATGCACCGGCAACTGTTTATAGCGAGGTGCGCGACACCCTGGCGGGCATGCGCAACGAAACCTTTATCTTCGCCTGCTCGGCGCTGCTTGGTGGACTTACAGCTGTGCTGATCCCGGTAGAACGACTGGCCAGCCACTTCAGCAGCACGCCGTTGACACTCTTCGGTCTCGGCAGTGCCGGCATGCTGACGATCATCGCCCTGGCCCTGCTCGGTGTCGCGCCGATCATCTCCCTGAGCCTGTGCGCCGCACTGCTCGCGCAGCTGGCCGGACACGGCGTAGCGATCATGCAGCCGGCAGTGGCGCTGCTGATCGGATTTTCGCTAGCCATGCTGCTATCGCCCTACGGCCCCTCGGCGCTGATGCTGGCGCGCCACGCGCAGTTGTCGCCGTGGCGCATCGCCTTCGGCTGGAACGGCCGTTTCGTGCTGCTGGTGCTCGGCCCGCTGCTGCTGGTGCCGCTGCTGGTGTAGCGATCACATCCAGCCGTACTCGGCCATCGACAATGGCTCGCCATCACCAACGATGAAGTGATCGAGCACCCGCACATCGATCAGTGCCAGCGCCTCTTTCAGCCGCTGGGTCAGCTGACGATCCGCCTGACTCGGCTCGGCCACGCCGGACGGGTGATTGTGCGTAAGAATGACCGCCGCCGCATTCTGCGCGAGGGCACGCTTGACCACCTGCCGCGGATAGACGCTGGCGCCGTCGATGGTGCCGTGGAACAGCACCTCGAAGGCCAGCACGCGATGCTTGGAATCGAGAAACAGGCAGCCGAACAACTCATGCGGCTCGTGGCGCAGGCGCGCCTTGAGATAGTCACGTACCGCTTGCGGCGATTCGAGAGCCGAATCGCGGCGCAGCCGTTCGGCCAGATGCCGGCGCGCCATCTCCAGCACCGCCTGCAACTGCGCGAACTTGGCGGGCCCCAGCCCCAGATGTGCACCGAACTGATCGAGCTCTGCCTCCAGCAACGCCCGCAGGCTGCCAAACTCGGCGAGCAGATGGCGGGCCAGATCCACTGCGCTTTTTCCGGCGACCCCGGTGCGCAGGAATATCGCCAGCAATTCGGCGTCGGAAAGCGCGGCTGCGCCCTGTTCGAGTAGCTTTTCCCGCGGCCGCTCCGCCGCGGGCCAGTCACGTATGCTCATGTCGCCTCCCTGTCGAGCAAGCCCACTTTTCCACTGTGGGCGCTGTGCTATCTTAGCCCGTCATTTTTCCGGGGTATCGGGCGAGTTCTGACCTGGTTCTCACTCTGGACAGTCCCTACAAGATAACAAGGCAGGCCTATGCAGCGGCTGTATCGTAAACGCATCGTCCTGGGCGTCGGCGGCGGCATTGCTGCCTACAAGAGTGCCGAGCTGGTCCGCCGCTTGCGTGACCACGGCGCCGAAGTCCGGGTGGTGATGACCCAGGGCGGACGGGAATTCATCACGCCACTCACTTTGCAGGCGCTCTCCGGTCACCCGGTCCATCTGGACCTGCTCGACCCTGCCGCCGAAGCGGCGATGGGGCACATCGAACTGGCCCGCTGGGCCGACCTGGTATTGATCGCCCCGGCCACCGCCGACCTCATGGCTCGTCTGGCCCAGGGCGTCGCCAATGATCTGCTGACCACCGTGGTGCTGGCGACCAATGCGCCGGTCGCCCTGGCACCGGCCATGAACCAGGCCATGTGGGCCGACCCGGCCACCCAGGCCAATCGCGAGTTGCTGCTGGAACGCGGCATTCGTCTGTTCGGTCCCGGTTCCGGCAGCCAGGCCTGCGGCGACGTCGGCATGGGCCGCATGCTCGAGGCCGATGAACTCGCTCAGGCCGCCGCGAACTGCTTCGCGACCGGGCTGCTGACAGGCAAGCACCTGCTTATTACCGCAGGTCCAACCCAGGAAAACATCGACCCGGTTCGCTACATCACCAACCACAGCTCCGGCAAGATGGGCTTCGCCTTGGCCGAGGCGGCCGCCGAGGCCGGTGCGCGAGTGACGCTGGTGACCGGCCCGGTGTTCCTGCCGACGCCCGATCGCGTGCAGCGCATCGACGTGGTCAGTGCCCGCGACATGCTCGCTGCCTGCGAAGCCGCGATGCCCTGCGACATCTTCGTCGCTGCAGCAGCAGTAGCCGACTACCGCCCGGAAGTGGTGGCGCCGCACAAACTGAAGAAAGACCCCAGCACCGGTGACGGCCTGCTGCTGCAAATGGTCCGCAACCCGGACATCCTCGCTACTCTGGCCAGCCGCCCGGACCGCCCGTTCTGTGTCGGGTTCGCCGCGGAAACCGAGAATCTGCTGGAGTACGCCACGCGCAAGCTGCGCGACAAGAACCTCGACCTGATCGTCGCCAATGACGTGGCCAACCCCAGCATTGGCTTCAACAGCGAAGACAACGCGGTCAGCGTCATCGACCGCCAGCAACACGAAACCCGCTTCGGCCAGGCCAGCAAGGGGCATATCGCCCGTGCGCTGGTGGCCTTCATCGCCGACCGCTACAAAGAGTCCTGACATGCACGCACTTCAAGCCAAGATTCTCGACCCTCGCCTCGGCCAGGATTTCCCGCTGCCCGAGTACGCAACACCGGGCTCTGCCGGCCTGGATCTGCGCGCCATGCTGCAGAGCGACACGGTGCTCGAGCCGGGCCAGACGCTGCTGATTCCCACCGGCATTGCCATCCACATCGGCGACCCGGGACTTGCGGCCCTGATCCTGCCGCGTTCGGGCTTGGGCCATAAGCACGGCATCGTGCTCGGCAATCTAGTCGGGCTGATCGACTCGGACTACCAGGGCGAACTGATGGTGTCCTGCTGGAACCGCGGCCAGAGTGCTTTCACCATCGCCGTTGGCGAGCGCATCGCGCAGCTGATGCTGGTGCCGGTGGTACAGGCGCGCTTCGAGCTGGTCGACAGCTTCGACAGCAGCGATCGCGGCGCTGGCGGCTTCGGACACTCCGGCAGCCACTGAGCGATACGCCCCCGCTTACTTCTTTCAGGATGATTCGAGGAGCTTCATGGCACTCTTCAAGCGCACCGCCAAGGATTCAGGCGTACTGAACCCGGCCGGCACCCGCAGCAAGCGCGGTGGTTTCGATATCAAGCCACTGCTCGGCGGCTTGTTAAGCAGCCTGATCGGCCTCGGCGCCGCAGCCACCCTGCTCTGGCTGGGCCTGCAGAGTGCTCAGGAACAACAGCAGACTCAACTCGCCAATGCCTGGGGCCAAAGCCAGGCTAGCGCCCTGCAGCAGGCCCTAAAGCAGCTGCAGAGCGATACCCAGGCCGTGGTGGACCAGCAGCAACTAGCCGACGCACTTCGGGGCGACGTCGAGCGCAAAAGCGAAGCCGAGCAACGATTGCTGGAGTTGCCTGGCGTGATCGACGCGCACCTGAATCTACGCGGCAGGGCTGTGCCAGACACCAACCGCCCAGGTCCGTTGAACTTCGCCGCGCTCGATCTGCTGCAGCGGGTCGAAGCAGGCCAGTCGCCCGCGCCAGAGGCCTATAAGGTCGACAACCGCTGGCTGCTCTATAGTGCGGTGCCGCTACGCGCAGAGGGCCAGCAAGCCATACGCGGCACCCTTCTGCTGGTCAGCGATCTTGAACGCCTACTCACTGCGCTTCCGACGCTGCCCGCTGACGCCGGACAGTTACGTTTAACCCAGCAGTTCTCGGGCGCACCCGAGCAACAGCTGCTGCAACGCGGCGTGGCAGGCGATTCGGCTACTGCGATGGCTCTCGCTAGCGGCAACCCCAACTGGAAGCTGGCATACACGCCCGGCAACGATACCTCGCAGGCGAAACTCACGCTCCTGCACCTGATAGCCGCGGCATTAGCTGCCCTTGCCGGCATGCTGATCGGCCTGCAGCTGGTGCTCGGCGCACAGCAACGCAAGCTGCGCGAAGACGTATTGCAGATCAGCCGTCTGCTGCAGGAACTCTCCACCGGCAAGACCATCCAATTACCGGCCTTGAGCCTGCCGGTCCTCGACGCACTGGCCAGGAACATGGTCCGACTGCCCGTCCGCTCTGCCGGACCGGCTCCGACTCAGGCACCCGCCGCGGCTCCAGCCGTTCGGCCCGCCAAACCTACCGAGTACGTCGATCCGCGCTTGCCGGAGACCGATATTCTCGACATCGATATTCTCGACGAGGACCAGGACATTTTCGGCCTCGACACCAAGGAGCGAGAAACCGCAATGAGCAGCGCCAAAGCCCCGAATTTGCCCGCCAGTATCTTTCGTGCCTACGACATCCGCGGCGTAGTCGGCGACAGCCTGACCAACGAGACAGCCTACTGGGTCGGCCGAGCCGTCGGCTCCCAGAGCCTCGCCCAAGGCGAGCCCAACGTTTCGGTCGGCCGCGATGGACGCCTGTCGGGTCCGGAACTGGTACAGCACCTCATACAAGGTCTGCTCGACAGCGGCTGCGATGTCAGCGATATCGGCATGGTTCCGACCCCAGTGCTGTATTACGCCGCCAACATCCTTGCCGGAAAGTCCGGCGTAATGCTTACCGGCAGCCACAACCCGCCGGACTACAACGGCTTCAAGATCGTTATCGCCGGCGACACCTTAGCCAACGAGCAGATTCAGACGCTACGCAAGCGCATCGAGACCAACGACCTGTCGAGCGGCGTCGGCAAGGTCGAGCAGGTCGATGTACTTGAACGCTACTTCCAGCAGATTCGCAGTGACATCGCCATGGCCAAACCCATGAAGGTGGTCGTCGACTGCGGTAACGGCGTCGCCGGCGTCATCGCCCCGCGCATGATCGAAGCACTGGGCTGCACCGTGATTCCGCTGTACTGCGACGTCGACGGCAACTTCCCCAATCACCATCCGGATCCGGGCAAACCGGAAAATTTGGTCGACCTGATCGCCAAGGTAAAATCCGAGAAGGCCGATTTGGGTCTGGCATTCGACGGCGACGGCGACCGCGTCGGCGTGGTGACCAACGCCGGCACCATGATCTATCCGGATCGTCTGCTGATGCTCTTTGCCAAGGATGTGGTTTCGCGCAATCCCGGTGCAGACATCATTTTCGACGTCAAATGCACGCGTCGCCTCACCCCGCTGATCAGCGGCTACGGCGGGCGCCCGGTGATGTGGAAGACCGGTCACTCGCTGATCAAGAAAAAGATGAAGGAGTCCGGCGCATTGCTGGCCGGCGAGATGAGCGGCCATATCTTCTTCAAGGAGCGCTGGTTCGGCTTCGACGACGGGATCTATAGCGCCACACGCCTGCTGGAAATTCTCAGCCAGGACAAGCGCGATGCCGAGCAGGTGTTCGCAGCGTTCCCCTGCGATATCTCGACACCGGAAATCAACATCACGGTGACAGAAGAAAGCAAATTCACCATCATGGACGCCCTGCAACGCGACGCTCAGTGGGGCGAAGCCAACCTGATCACCCTCGACGGTGTACGGGTCGACTATCCCAAGGGTTGGGGTCTGATTCGCGCGTCGAACACCACGCCGGTCCTGGTGCTGCGCTTCGAAGCCGATAGCGAGGAAGAACTCAGCCGCATCCAGGACGTCTTCCGCGTACAGCTGCTCAACGTTGCACCCGACCTCAAACTGCCGTTCTGATTTGCGGAGCCCTGCATGACCCTCAGCCGTGAAGCTGCCACCCAATTCGCCAAGGTACTGTCCGAAGCGCTGCCTTACATCCGCCGGTTCGTCGGCAAGACGCTGGTCATCAAGTACGGCGGCAACGCGATGGAGAGCGAGGAGCTGAAGACCGGCTTCGCGCGTGACATCGTGCTGATGAAGGCAGTCGGTATCAATCCGGTGGTGGTGCACGGCGGCGGCCCGCAGATCGGCGACCTGCTCAAGCGCCTGAACATCGAAAGCCACTTCATCGACGGCATGCGCGTCACCGACAGCCAGACCATGGACGTCGTGGAAATGGTACTTGGCGGGCAGGTCAACAAGAGCATCGTCAGCCTGATCAACCAGCATGGCGGCAGCGCCATTGGCCTGACCGGCAAGGACGCCCGCCTGATCCGCGCCAAAAAACTCAATGCGACCCGCCAGACTCCGGAGATGACCAAGCCGGAAATCATCGACATCGGCCATGTCGGCGAAGTTACCGGAGTTAACGCCGAGCTGCTGGAGATGCTGGTGAAGGGTAACTTCATCCCGGTCATCGCACCGATTGGCGTGGGCGAGAACGGCGAGTCCTACAACATCAATGCCGACCTGGTCGCCGGTAAAGTCGCAGAAGCGCTGAAAGCCGAGAAGCTGATGCTGCTGACCAACATTGCCGGCCTGATGGACAAGCAGGGCAGCGTGCTGACTGGCCTGTCCACGGCCCAGGTCGACGCACTGATCGCCGATGGCACCATCTACGGTGGCATGCTGCCGAAAATCCGCTGCGCGCTCGAAGCGGTGCAAGGCGGCGTCAACAGCGCTCACATCATCGACGGTCGCGTCCCTAACGCGGTGCTGCTGGAAATCTTCACCGACGTAGGAGTGGGAACGCTGATAACCAACAGCCAGTGTTGAAGCAACTGCAAAAGAAAAGGGGAGCCGAAGCTCCCCTTTTTAATGCCGTCGATTTGTGCCGCCAGACCAATCAAAGATCGATACGGAACGACTCGAGCATCGCCGGGATACCTGGGAACATACCGATACCCAACATTACGGCGCATAGAACGATGAATACGATCGTCGGGATCACCCAGCGATGCAGGTGGCTCAAGGACTGACCGCGCTCCTTGTCACCGATTAGCCCCAGGTTGTCGAGCAGAACAGTCAGCGACCAACCGAACACCGGGTTAACCAGCGCTGACGAGAAAATTACGATAGCGGCGGACTGCGACGTCTTCCCTTCGCGAGTCATCTGCATCCCAGCCTCCAGTAGCGGCAGGAACACCCCCACCATCAGCGCCACGCTCAGCACCGGCGGCCATATCGCCAGGTCCATCGGATAACCCCATAGCGCAGCTACAACGCAGAGCAGACCGGTGAGCAATGCACCGGCGGGAATCGGCCGCTTGGCGATGGCGGCCGGCACCATGAAGGTACCCCAGGATGACGCCAGGTTGCCGCCGCCCAGCGAAGTGCCGACGATCTGCCGCGCCGCCGCTACGCACATGGTGTCATCGATGTTCATCAGCACTTTCTTCGCCTTCGGCGGGTAGTTGAGCTGCTGGAACACGCGATGACCGAGGAAGTCCGGCGACCACATAGCCACCGCCAACACGGCGAAGGGCGCGACGGCGATGAAATGATGCAACTCGGGCAGACCAATCTGCCAGCCGGTGTCATCACCCCACCAGTACATCGGATTCAGGTTGGGCACGCCAGGCTCGGTGGTGAACTCGAACGGCGCGCCCATGAGAAAGGCGATCAGGGCTGCTAATGCCGAGCCAAGCGGGATTGCCAGCCAGCGCATACGGATATGTTCGAGATAGGCGTACATCACGATGGTCGCGAACACCACGACGAAGGCGATGTAACCCATATCGAAGCTGTCGGCCCAGCCGAACAGCTTCTTGATCTGCGAGGTTATGCCGATGAAGCCGAGGTAGAGCAGCAGGCCGCCGCAAACCCCGTCGCTGGTAAGCCGCGCCAGCAAGCTACCCCCCTTGAATACACCCAGAGTGAAGCCGAGCACGCCGACCATGATACCCAGCGCCATCGGGTGGCCGCCCGACGCGACGATCAATGGAATCAGCGGAATCAGTGGGCCATGGGTACCGGCCAGATTGGCAGTCGGGTTGAGAAAGCCGGAGAACAGCACCACGAACAGCACCGCGGCAATCAGCATTTCGTAGCGGGCGTTCTCGATGACGAACTCATTGGACAGCCCCATCGGACCGGCAAAGGCCGCGACGACCGCGGCCACCATGACGATCTTGCCAATGGTTGCAGCCATCGCCGGCACCCAGTCTTCATACTCGAAGCGGTAGTCTCGAAACGGCAGGTTTATGCCCCAGCGCTTCGGCGCCATGATCTCGAGTTCGTGCTCAAGATAATCGGAGCGAGTCGCGAAATTTCCCTTCGGCTTATGGAGCTCCTGATAACTGCGTAGGTCCCTATCATTCATGATATTCAGCCATACCGAAAATTTCGCGACACGGTACAGACTGCCCCCCCTGAACTCATCCCTACCTTGAAACTATTGAGTTAGAGCGGTCGTTATGATAGTAAGCAAGCTACCCATCAAGCAGCAGTGAGACGTGCCGCCAACCCGAGACGTTTAGAGGCGGATTTGTTGGGAAGGGAAATCAGGGGATATCGAACGGGAGCTCCGCTGGGCAGCGAAGATTACTGCGTTTGCCCGAGCAACTCGGCGACGCGCTGCCGATCATTGGCAAAACTGACCTCGGCATCGACGCGCGCCTTTTCGAATCGAGTGAGGTCGCGTAGCAGGCTTTGCTCTTCCTTCTCAAGATTCTTGATCTGCGCCAGGAGGTTATCCGGCACCTTGCGACCAGCACGCTCATGATTGGCCGCTTGCTTCTGCAGACTACTGCGCTGATTCCGAATCGACTGCAGGTTTCCCCGAGCCAATCCGATGACGCTGCCCAGCTCGGCCAGCTTGCGCGTCTCGGCACGCTCCACATCCTCGACACTGGCATACAGACGAAGCAACTGGGCATCCGACGCGTCACGCGCCTTCTGCGCCTGCAGCCGGGCGAACTCCTCGGCGCTCGGCGCCGGTGGCACCACACGAATGACCCGCCCTTGCTCATTGAGGACCTGATAGCCGCGCGAGATGTGCTGCGGCGGCACACCATGTCGATCAAGCGCCACCACCCCACGCTCGTCCACATAGCGATACAGTTCGGCAGCCGAAGCCAGTGCCGGGTATACGACTCCCAGCAAAAGCATCATTCGAACGGCTACCGATTTACGCATGGTGGAACACCTATCCTGGGTCAGATTCCATACTGCGCGCGATAGGCCTCAACCGCGGGCAGATACTGTTTCAACTGAACATCGTCGGCGAGATATTCCAGCACTTGCTCGAGCGACACAATACTGATTACTGGCATTCGATAATCACGTTCAACTTCTTGAATCGCCGACAGCTCTCCCTGCCCTCTTTCCTGGCGATTCAACGCAATCAGGACACCGGCCGCCTCGGCGTTCTGGGCCCGGATGATGTGCATTACCTCTCGGATTGCAGTGCCTGCAGTGATCACGTCATCAACGATCAGCACGCGACCGGCCAGCGGTGCGCCGACCAGAGTTCCGCCCTCGCCGTGATCCTTGGCCTCTTTGCGGTTGAAACACCAGGGCAAGTCGCGCTGATGCTGCTCAGCCAGGGCAATAGCCGTGGCGGCCCCCAAGGGAATGCCCTTGTAGGCCGGACCGAAGATGACGTCGAAGTCCAGACCGCTCTGCATCACCGCCGAAGCGTAGAAGCGCCCTAGCTGAGCCAGCGCACTGCCACTGTTGAACAGGCCGGCGTTGAAGAAATAAGGGCTGGTGCGGCCCGACTTGAGAGTGAACTCACCGAAACGCAAAACGCCGCGCTCGATGGCGAAGCGAATGAACTCGCGCTGGTACGCCTGCATGAGGAAATTTCCCGGAAAACCACTGTTTTAGCTAATTGCGAAGAGCTTGGGTTATCATACACGCACGTGTTTTTAGGGGCCATTTATGCGGATCATCAGTGTCAACGTGAATGGCATTCAAGCGGCGGCACAGCGAGGATTGCTCAGCTGGCTGCAAGCGCAGAATGCCGATGTCATCTGCCTGCAGGATACCCGCGCCTCTGCCTTGGAACTCGACGATCCGGCCTATCAGCTGGACGGTTATTTTCTCTATGCCTGCGATGCCGAGATTCCGGAGCAGGGAGGCGTGGCGCTCTATTCCAGGCTGCAGCCCAAAGCCGTCATCATGGGGCTGGGCTTCGAGACGGCAGATCGCTATGGACGCTATCTGCAGGCCGATTTTGACAAGGTCAGCATCGCCAGCCTCCTCGCGCCGTCTGGCCAAGGCGGTGACGCTGGCCTGAATCACAAGCTCAAGTTCATGGACGACTTCGCTCACTATATGGACAAGCAGCGTCGCAAGCGCCGCGAGTACATCTATTGCGGCTCGCTGTACGTCGCCCATCAGAAGCTTGACGTGAAAAATTGGCGCGACTGTCAGCAGGACCCTGGGTTCCTGGCACCGGAGCGCGCCTGGCTGGACGAGATCTTTGGCAACATGGGCTATATCGACGCACTGCGCGAGGTCAACCGCGAAGGCGATCTGTTCAGCTGGTGGCCGGATACCGAGCAAGCTGAGATGCTCAACCTCGGCTGGCGCTTCGATTATCAGATACTCACGTCCGGCCTGCGCCGCTTCGTGCGCAACGCCCGCCTACCACGGCAGCCGCGCTTCTCCCAGCACGCACCGCTGATCGTCGACTACGACTGGACGCTGAGCCTCTGAGGGCTCAGCGCTCGCCTTACTTGACGATTCGCCAGCAGAACGGATAGCGGTAGGGCTTGCCCTCATTGGCGCGAATGCCGGCGATCACCACCAGCACCAGCGCCACCACGCTTGCCAGAACCATCAACGGAAAACCGATGAGGATCCAGGCGAGCACGCCGCAAATCATTAGCACGATGCTGAAGGTGAGCTGAAAATTCAGTGCTTCCTTGCCCTGCTGATCGACGAAGGGATCCACGTCCTTCTTCAACTGCCAGACGATCAGCGGGCCGATCACATTGCCGATCATCGGCGCCAGAAACCAGAAGAACGCCGAGTAATGGCAGAACATCGCCCACTGACGCGCCTCGCGACTGGGCAGAGGAACGAGATCCTGATCGGCCATCACATGCGCCTCCTCTTTCAGTCTGCCAGCGCCGCGCGCTGCAATTCGAACAGCTCCCGTACGCCGTCATGGGCCAAGGCCAACATGGCATTGAGCTCGTCGGGGTGGAAGGGTGCACCTTCAGCGGTGCCCTGGATCTCGATGAAGCCACCCGCGTCAGTCATCACCACGTTCAAATCGGTTTCTGCCGCGGAGTCTTCCAGGTAATCCAGATCCAACACCGGCTCGCCCTGATAGATGCCCACCGAAACCGCAGCGATCATCTGCTTGATCGGATCGCCAGACTTCAAACCGCCCCGCTTCTTCAGCACCTTGAGCGCATCAATGACCGCCACCATGGCACCAGTGATAGACGCTGTGCGCGTGCCACCGTCGGCCTGGATCACATCGCAGTCGATGAACAATGTGTTCTCGCCGAGCTTGCTCATATCGAGCGCTGCACGCAGCGAACGACCGATCAGACGCTGGATTTCCAGGGTGCGGCCACCCTGCTTGCCGCGCGTAGCTTCGCGCTGGTTCCGGTCGCCGGTGGCGCGCGGCAACATGCCATATTCGGCAGTCAACCAACCCTGCCCCTGCCCTTTCAGGAAGCGCGGAACGCCGTTCTCGATGCTGACGGTGCAGATCACCTTGGTATCGCCGAACTCCACCAGCACAGAACCTTCAGCGTGCTTGGTGTAGTTACGGGTGATACGGATCGAGCGCAGCTGGTCGGCGGCACGGCCACTGGGTCGCTTCATGAATACACGTCCTGCTAGAAAAGAAAGTAACCAGCATTATAGGGCCCATTGGTTACGAATAGGGTCGCGGCCGTCAGGGCATCACTGCAGCGGCACCCAGTTTTCCTTTACAATCCTTCGCCTTTCGCAGCCCGCATTCGAGAGGTAACCCCGATGGTCCACAGCATGACGGCCTTTGCCCGCAGCGAGCAGGCCGGCACCCATGGCACCCTCAGCTGGGAAATCCGCTCGGTCAATCATCGTTATCTTGAGCCTCACCTACGCTTGCCTGAGGCGTTCCGCGATCTCGAGGGGCTGGTCCGCGACGCTCTGCGCAAGGGAATTTCCCGCGGCAAGGTGGAGTGCACCCTGCGTTTCACCGAGGAAAACAACCGCACGGCCCTACAGGTCGATCGCGAACGCGCGAGCCAACTGATCGCGGCAGCCGAAAGTGTTGCAGCACTGATCAGGCAGCCAGCCCCTATCGATCCCCTGCACGTGCTCGGCTGGCCAGGTGTGCTGGTGGGTGATGCGGCCGATCCACAAGCGCTCAACCACATTGCCCTGCAGCTCTTCCACAGCGCGCTCGATCAGCTCAAGGAAGGCCGCCGGCGCGAAGGCGAGGAGCTGGCCAAGCTGCTAAACGAGCGCCTGGACAGCATTCTCGAAGAAGTTGCCACATTGCGTGAACAGGTGCCGCATATGCTGGCAGCTCAGCGTCAGAAGGTTCTCGACCGCTTTGCCGAAATGCGCGCCGAGCTCGACCCGCAGCGCCTCGAACAGGAAATGGTGTTGCTGGCACAGAAGAGTGATGTCGCCGAAGAGCTCGACCGCCTGAGTACCCATGTGACCGAGGTGCGGCGCGTACTCAAAACCGGTGGAGCAGCCGGACGCCGCCTCGACTTCCTCATGCAGGAACTCAACCGTGAAGCCAACACCCTCGGCTCGAAAGCATTCGACACGCGCAGCACTCAGGCAGCGGTGAACCTGAAGGTGTTGATCGAGCAGATGCGCGAGCAGGTGCAGAACCTCGAATAACCGCTGGCCGCCACAAGCGACTGGTCTATTTTTATTCCACAGCATTCATAGTGACTTCCAGGAACCCGTCATGTCCGCCACCACCGGTACGCTCTATATCGTTTCCGCGCCTTCCGGGGCCGGCAAGACCAGCCTGGTCAAGGCGCTGGTCGATGCACAACCGCAGGTGCGGGTGTCGGTATCCCACACGACCCGCGCCATGCGGCCAGGTGAGGTGGACGGGGTGAACTATCACTTCGTCAGTCGAGAGGACTTTCTCGCGCGACTGGAGCGTGACGAGTTTCTCGAGCATGCCGAGGTGTTCGGCAATCTGTACGGCACGTCGCAGCGCTGGCTCGAAGATACCCTGGCCGAAGGCTTCGACCTGATTCTGGAAATCGATTGGCAGGGTGCACAACAGGTGCGTCGGCTGATGCCGCAGGCCAAGTCGATCTTCATCCTGCCGCCAACCCAGGAAGCACTGCGCCAACGCCTCAACAACCGCGGCCAGGACAGTGACGAGATCATCGACAAGCGCATGCGCGAAGCGGTCAGCGAAATGAGCCACTACGTCGAATACGACTACCTGGTGATAAACGACGACTTCGCCCACGCACTGATCGACCTGCAATCGATCTTCCGCGCCAACCAGCTGATACAGCTGACGCAGCAGCAGCGGCATGCCCGCCTGCTCAGTGAACTGCTGGCGTAAACCGACCAACGTGCAGCGCCGCAGAAACAGCGCTTCCATTAAGGCTGGTGATTTTTTAGACTACTCCGTCCGCTCGCCCATTCGGGCACGCTCTACCGCTACTGATGAGGAACACCATGGCCCGCGTTACCGTTGAAGATTGCCTAGACAACGTCGATAACCGCTTCGAGCTGGTCATGCTCGCTACCAAGCGCTCGCGGCAGCTGGCTACCGGCGGCAAGGAGCCCAAGGTGGCGTGGGAAAATGACAAGCCAACCGTCGTGGCCCTGCGTGAAATCGCTTCCGGCCTGGTCGACTACGATGTCATTGCACAGGACGAAATCGTTGACGACGAACCGCTCTTCACCCAGTACGAGGAAGAGCCGAACGAGGCCATCTGATTAAATGCCAGGTCGAAGTCGAACCGATAACATCGAAGCCCGCTGGCGAGGAGCACTATCTTGCCAGCGATAGACGCGCTCGCGGATCGCCTATCGACCTACCTCGGCCCAGACCAGGTCAACCTGGTCCGCCGTGCCTATTTCTACGCCGAGCAGGCCCACGACGGGCAGCGACGGCGCAGCGGTGAAGCCTACGTCACCCACCCCCTCGCGGTAGCCAATATCCTTGCCGACATGCACATGGACCATCAGAGCCTGATGGCCGCGATGCTGCATGACGTCATCGAAGACACCGGCATTCCCAAGGACGCACTGGTCGCG
>Ga0189292_10132_pt1 | contig 39056 bp, 52 predicted proteins | sample UW1oraminimetaG_FD_130317 | JGI IMG/M metagenome (GOLD analysis project Ga0189292, IMG submission 130317) | Marine microbial communities from the Costa Rica Dome - UW179A-orange mini metaG | ecosystem: Environmental > Aquatic > Marine > Oceanic > Photic zone | place: Costa Rica: the Eastern...
CGGAGTGTTGATCCAAGGCTGCCTTCACAAGCGCTTGACGATTCCTGCTGGACGCCCCCCCCCCCCCAAAAACCCAAAACCCGGGCCAAGCGCCACCCGGGGATGGTTTTGGGCTGTACCCAAAAAATTATTGGTTTCGCCACCGCAACACCACCCGCCCGGCCGCCGCGGTGCCCTGGTGTGGGCGGGGGGGGGGGGGGGGGGGCGTCCAGCAGGAATCGTCAAGCGCTTGTGAAGGCAGCCTTGGATCAACACTCCGCCGCTAAGCTTTCCTCTAGTACTCGCGAAGCTGGGGAGATGACAATGAGGCTTAGCATTCTAAAGTAATTTTAATTTGAAAACAAATATTTTTTGATGAAGTGCATTTAGCGCAGAAATTTAAAAAGCTTTTATCCACTTTGCCCAGGCCTTCCTGAGCATTCCTCGCATATACGAACATTTTTGCCGAAGATTGTTCTATCATACTATACAGATTTGCCATTTTAATTAGGCAAATCTGTGAACATATCTCTCTTCTTTTAGCCAAAAATTTTGCTTATAGATTGGCAGCGATTAAGCTTATGGTGTCGCCGCTTTGTTGGAGTTGAAACTCATCGCCTAGTCCTTTTACGGAGTTGGAAAGGAAACTCCCTTCAATCTTGCCTCCGACAACTGTAAAGAGATCTATTTGCTCTCCTTTGCCAAGTGTTAAACCTGAGGCAATATTTAATGTTAGTTCAGGACCGCCACTGTCGCCATTATCTTGAAGAATCAAATTTCCATCATTGATTATTATTGAATCGAATTCGTTCGCTTCTTTGCCTAAGACATCAAATTCGAATCCTGACCGGTATGTGGATGTAAGACTAGAGTCTTCTCCGGTCATGGTGATTTTTCCAATCTTATCGTCAGCGGCTCTGCCGCCAGGAGCGATAATTGCATCGTTCAAAATCTTGATTCCAGTATCAGTGCCTGGAGAACCTTGTTCAATGAATTCGTGGGTTCCTGTGATGTAACCTAGTACGTCGTCGCTGATGTTTGGATTTAAATCTCCTTGAGCATTACGGATCGTGGCAACTCCTTGTTTTTGAATCCATTGGCCGTCTTTGCCTCCATTGAAGACGCCCCCGTTTGTTAGGACATCTACTTCTGTATCTACTTCTCCACCTATGCTATTAGTCAATTTGGCATTTAGGTTGAATCTTCCATTGCCGAGGATTGAAATATTAGCTTGTTGAGAATTCTTCTTGTCTTTAGGATCTGTTGCTCTAGATAAATCAAAGGTTCCATTGTTGTGATTGAACTCCATTTTTTGGAAATCAAAATAATTTGGTGACCCCTTGTATTTGCCAATTGTCACGTACTCGTAGAAGTCGAGAGCTATGATCCCTGTGTTAATAAAAGTTCCCCATTCAAAGTTATAATTATTTTGAGTGGTCTGAGCGAGATCACCAGCAGTGTAGTCCCCCCTTATGTTTCCCGTGTTGTAAAACGTACCGCCAGATTGTTGGAATAAAGAATCGTCATCTTCTTTGCTGGCAATATTTAAGATTGTTCCTGCGTTGTGGAATGTTGAGGTGTTGTCTGGGTGTAGATAGTCTTGAACGCCATTGAAAATAAGTACACCGCTGTTATTAATTGTCCCACTATTTCTATTTGTAAAATCAAAGACATTCAGTCCGTATTGGCCATTATTGCCGACGCTAACGTCGTCTGGTTCGTATGGAGCTATAATGAGAGCGAAACCTGAATCCAGATTGTCGTATGTTGAATTAACGCCACTGGAACTCCCTGGAATAATTAGATCGGCATCGTTATACCAACCTTGGATTCCTCCGTATGCAATAAACGTTCCATTGCCACTTAAATTATTATCCCAATAGGAGTTATTAGCAGGGCGCCCGTTCAGTGGATTAGGGATCTGCCCTGCTTGGATGAATGATGACCTGTCGTTGGGATTTATTTGGACATTTTGATATTTCTTATTCATGCTTGATTAAGCAATAAACACTAATTTAATAGTGTGTGCTTGTGAACTGAAGAGGTCCTTTTGCCTCTTTTCTCTTAAGGTTTGGATGTAAAGATTGTTGCTTGCAACCAGCTTTGCATAAGAAAATTTCTTCCAGGCCTTGCGTTGAATGATGTTAAACGTGCTGCCTCCTGGTGCATACACTTCCACAACTGATTAGCTGCTATCATTATTGCTTACAATGCAAATCAGATTCCAACAACAATAACAACCTACAAATCATAGTAGACGATAACAACTCCCCCACCCCGAAATAGATTTAAGAGCGGGTGCAGACACCACCCCTTCAGCACGCGCAAGGACCTCTTCCAGGCTCCTCGACACTGAATCTGGTGGTTCTTGGTAGGCAACCGCTGCAGAAGGGCCTACTCCCCCGGAGCCTTGGCGTGACTGGATTCAGGGTGAGCTGAAAAGACCGCGCTAATTGGACAGTTATTATTGATATTATCTAAAATGAAAAATCCTGAAAAACAAATGAAAACCTTGGTTCTGTTAAGTGCCTTGTTGGTCTAGTTTGGACCTGTTAAAGCACAATCGAATGAAGCTTTATATTACTATTGGAGTGGTGTTGCTTACACCGCTGGAAATATTTTATGCGGTTTGGCGAAGGAGGGCCAAATTGACAAAGAATATGCAAGAAATTTTTTATCTGAAATCAATAAATCATATTCAAGAGATCCACAAATGGAGCGGAATATGAGTGCAATTGAGCTGGGTATTAAAAGTGCCAAAGATGAATGCCCTGAAGTTTACTTCTAACAAATTTGCTGCCCTGGAGCCATGGCGACACCGGCTTCCCCTTCAACACGCGCAAGGACCTCTTCGATCAGGATCAAGGACTTCCTGGCTGACTTCTAGGGCTCCAGAACAAAAAAAGAGGCCGTATTACTCCGACCTCCTATCCATCTCGAACTGAGTCAAGAGTGTCAGCTGATCGCTGTAACGCAAGAGTCAGAAGGCATCAGAGTTCATCATCATCCTGTTCCGTATCGGAATCAGGAACTTGCTCAAGGAGCTTTTCGAGATGTTCAGCCAGAGGGTATGGCTGTGGTTGCGGATCCCCTGCTTTCGAACGAGACGCGATTGCTGGTCAGTTCGTAACCAATAGTGCCGTCAAGGTTCTGCTTGCTCAAATCTTTCAAAATTCCCTACTGTCCTGGCGCCTTGACTTGTGCCGGCGATGAACCACCACACCAGTTCACACGCTCATGATGGTTCTCTAATTTGTAACTTCCATCCCAGTCATCGTGCCCATAAATGCAGAACAATTGACTTGTCGAAACAAGGCCAGCGGGGATCTGACAAACGGCTATCACAACCAAAGAAATTGCTATGAGAACAGCATACTTTTCACTCACGATAAAACCAAATATGGGAAACCAAATTCATTCTATCCTTATCTGTGTCAACTGCAAAGCGTGTCGTTTTCGCTGTTACCTTGAATGCAATGATGTTCGCATCTAACAACCCTGGAAAGGATGTCAGTCCCCAGCTCAGCCTCGTTCCAGGATCACCGAGCCTCAGACATAAGCCGCCCTTCTGAATACCATTGGAGCAATGGTCTCCGTTTTGGTTGTCTCCAATGCCAGAGAACTGGATTCCTGGGCTTCAAGCTGCTAAACCTTCCGCTGCCGACCTCAAGAAGCGGCCAACTGTCGAAGGTGTCTCTGAAGAGGGTAAATATGAGAAGATCATTTCTCTGGAAGAGCTAGAGCTAGCCAAGGAATCAGGCTTCGAAGTTCCCAACGATGGTCGAGCCCCAGGCTTTTAAGGCTCCAGATCAGCTCCTAAAGCAGGTTCGGTCACGGTCCACCCAAGGCCCTTCAGTTGGAACCACAGACTCGCCGCGTCTTCATATCTCATCTCCTTTCTGGTCTTGAGCAGAGCAGGTCCATCGGGCATCGGTCTGCCGTGGTCCACGAACACCCTTTGATCCTTGACCCACTTGCTCTTTGGGTCCCGGTGAAAACGTGCAAGTCAGTAACCCTTCGGGTCTGAAAGCCATCCATCCATGGCGCCCTCATAACTAGAACATCTGTACTAGCTAAAAGGCGGTGCTGTGGTCAACCGTCCCCAAAAACTGTCCCCAAAGCCGTCCCCAAAAGCGTCCCCAAAACGGCGGAACCGCGATACAAGCAAAATTTAGGCTGCGACTGGTGTTTTAGCGAGGCTGACGGTGTATTACGACATTCGTGATGTACTACGACGCCTGATCCATAGGGCCCACTCGCACTAGGGCACTTGACTTTCCCCAAATGGTCCCCAAAAGGGGACCGTTTTTTTAATTGCGATCGTCCAGTAGTGGACATTGACTCCCAGGCATCCTTCTGCAGGAAGCTGATCCTGAAAGAGAGAGACTCCTCTTTCGCCGATGTGATCTACGTGCTGGCCATGGGTGAGTACAGCACTCGCTGAACTGTTGGAGCTGGAATCCTTAAGTGGGCAGCTGATCCTCTTGTAAGACACGATGTGGGATTTTTATGGTCTCGTTAGCTAGCCGTTGCCAAGGAAATCAAATACCTGCTGGACTCCACTCACCGTTCTTTTGTAGAACTTCGTGAAACCACACCTGGTACATGAAACTGCGTTGTAGCGCTTGTTGCCGACGTCAAACATGCTGCTCCAAAATCCACCGGAGACACGAATTTGACCAGTTTCGTAAGAAGTGCATCCACATTCAGTGCACACATACCGAGTAGGTTCACTGTCATAAGAAGCCATACGCTTGATGGATTTAGTTTCTTATCCATAACATTAGTCTGTCTGTAGGCTTTCTCTACTGCGCCACTTGCTCAGCAGCGCCAGCTTCTTATGCGTCGCTATATTTCTGTCTCCCTGTAGGATTGATAATTAGGCAAACGTGATCAAGAAAGAGATCAACTAGTTGATAGCGCAACTTCGGCAGCATCGAGTCCTTTCGTCCTACCAAGATAATCTAAAATGTGTTGGTGAAAATCAATCGAAGAAGGCCCTTGTCTTGTTAGGCAATGTTTTGCTTGTAACAAGCTCTACCATGGCTGAGGGTCAATACGATCAAAACTCTTACTGGTTTGGATTGACTGCTAGAGCTGGTAACACTCTTTGCCAGCAAGCCAAAGGGGGATTGATCTCCAAAGCAGATGCAGCGTCTTATGTTGATGGCATCCGAAAATCAGCAGAGACAGATCCAGACCTAATCGAATTCAAACAAGATTTCTACAATGCCCTTGGGCTTTTAAAGAAGAATCCCGACTGCAGAGGTGTTATCAAATAAGCCCTTCGCTTTTTATCGTTCCACCAGGCCAGTGAGATTGAAGCAGGTCGTCCAAGCAGAAGAGTCCGCCTACCAAGTGATTCCCGGCGACCCTGGACAGGGGCAAATCTAAACTGAATGTGAAAATATAAACACATTTCAGTGTACGGTTATTGCGATAAATCAATGTAACTTTTAACAGCGGTTCAGTTCATGTGCTTCTTAGCTTCTATTCACTTGCAGAAATTGCCATGGCAACGAAATTGAGGCTTTCAACGTCAGAGGAGTTTGAAATTGCAATTAGGTGGGAAACACTCCGATCCGAGTATTTTCGTGCAATCGGAAATATTCAAAAATCCAATGAATCTCTTCTGATAATCAAAGAGCTTAGGTTGCGTCTTAGGTCTGAAGGTATTGATACTCATCCTGATGAAGTCACTGAAGCGCATGAACCGAATGGGGCAAATGGTTCTTTCACTGCAAAGCCTTCAGAGGCAGTCTTCGCCTGAATGTTTCTGGCACCGACTCCTCCTGCGGAATGGCGGGAGGACTTTGCTAGGCCTCAACTTTATTTTTTAATTCCTGATAGCTCCCTGAACAGATATCACACAAGCCGCAGGAAAACGCTCCAAAAGCTGCGGCGAAGATTTATGCCGATGTTCCCGTGGCCCTTGCAGTGCCCCCAGAGGCCTCAGAGACTTGTTTCTAATACTTGGACCATTTAGATGATGTTTTCAGATTGCAGGGCTACTTTGCTAGAACGGCAAGCGATTGTAAGTGCTAATTGTTAGCAAGGAATGGATAGGGTGGATCGCGCATTCCTCAATCGTCGTCGAATGCTTCCTAATAACAATCGATCGTTATTACACAGTTCAGTTGAATAATTGTTCAGGATTTGCTAACAGCTCAAAAGCCATTTTTCACGCTCGAGATGCATCAGTCCAGAAAGCGATAAACGAACCTCAGGGTTGCAAGCAACATTTACCAATACCTGAAAGATTTTAGCAAAACTTGTTAGCACAATCGGGAGCAAAAGCCACCGCAATCAAATAAATACCGGTATCTCGAAATAGTGCATCACGTAATTTCAGATAGTCCTTTTGAATTTAGACGAAGAACCATCAAAAGCCTCAAGTCCGCAGATGGACCTTTGGCCATGATCCAAAGCAATGATCTCCATGAATGAAGAACCAGTCAAACCCTGTCAGTTTTGGTTTTTTTTCATAGGCAATAAGCCCTGATGAACATAACCACCATCAACAACTAGATCGACTCCAGTAATATAAGATGCTTCGTCGCTACATAAAAACGTGGCTGCATTCGCTATATCTTCCGGCACTCCCATTCGCTTGAGAGGGACTAAACTCCCCATTTTTTTGAAAAAATCAGGGTCCTGCTTCAACCTTTGATCGAAGATTGGCGTTTCGATAAATCCAGGTGAAATAGCATTGACTCGAATACATTTATCGGCAAGATCAATAGCAAAATTAGCCGTCATCTTTGTAACTGCAGCTTTCGCAGCGGAGTATATTACATGATCTGTAAATGTCACGTGACCTGCGATGGATGATATCAACAGAATTGACGAATTCCCACTTTTCAAGTCTTTTTCAGCAATCCTAATTAAATCAAAGATAGACCTCACATTTACACTAATTGTGAGGTCGAACTCCTCAAGAGTTGCTTTTTGTAGCGGCAGCCTATAACCAATTCCAGCACTACAGACCAATGTGTCTATGAAGCCAAAATTGTTTTTGGCGTCTTCAATCATATCTTTCAGTTTTTCATGATTTGTTACATCTCCCTGCATAGTCTGCAGGTTTTCTCCTAATTCATTTTTTAACTCTCTGAGTCTTCTCTCGTCCCTGCCAATCACGGCAACTTGGGCTCCCTCGGCGACAAAGCGCTTAGCAATACCTCGACCAATTCCACTGCTTCCTCCTGTGATTAATGCAACTTTTCCAGACAAACGATTTGACATAACGAATACGTCACTCTTCTTGTATTAGCAGATCCATCTTCCTTATCAACTTCCATCTTTTGGATTCAACATCGCTGAATGAAACAGAACCCACATCATCGGAAAAAGTGGTTCATCAGGTCTTACAGTCACTCGTCCAGGATTTTGATCAAGGAGCCTCCAGAGGCCAGCTGCTTGCGGTAGTGGCCTAAGGACTTCTTCGCAGACTTCTGGGGCTCCAGGTCAGCTCCCCAAGCGGGTTCAGCCAGTGTTCAGTCTAGGCATTCAGCTGAAATCGTGGAGAGGCTGCATCCGCGTATCGCACTTCCTTCTGGTCTTAAGCAGCGCAATTCCATCAGGCATGGGTCTGGCGTGGTCAACGAAAACCCTTTGATCCTTAAACCAAGTCTTTGACGGATCTCTGTGGGACCTTGCAAACCAATACTTCCGGATCACAAAGCCACCATCCAAGGCCATCCAGATGACGAGAACTGCTGCACTAGCCATGCAGAGGTGCCGTGGTCAAGAAGGCAGAACAGCAAAAGATACAGAATGCAAGCTGTGACTAATGGTTTGGTGATGCCCTAGGTGGCTTACGACATTCGTGATGCAGCAACACGCCTGAATCCGTCATTGATCCGCAGGCCACATTCATTAAGAAGGAGCTTCGGCTCTTTTTTATTTTGACCGTCCTGCGAAGCATCAAGGGCTGGTCCCTTCAGCCATGCCGTAACAAAGCCATGGCACTGTCGTGCAATTGCTTGGCATGAAGACGGCGACGAGCACACACTTGCTGCTGCGCCAAAGCGCTGCGCTGATCAAGGCGATCAGGATGCTCTTCGACCTGGGCATGGGCCGCTTGCTGCCTCAGCACATCGTGTGCATGGCGATCTGCCCAGGCCAGAAATTCAGCGGCTGCTCGCTGCCGCCGCTCCAGCACGTTGCCTGAATACGACACCACAGTTCCGGGGGCAATGGTCTCAATAGCCATCGAGAGCTCCTGATCGTCCTGCACATATTCTGTAGCAACGGCTACCATTTTTACAGTGGCTTCACATAAGTTTCGCGTTCGTTTCGGCAAAAGCCCACGACAGGGTTCGCGATCCATTGAAATGGGTCGGCTTGGATCTCAATCCTGTTCATGGCGCCCAGTTTCACTGAAATTGCTTACCGAACCATGCAGCAGGGCCGCAGCCTGGCTGGTCTGGTTCACAAGGAACTGAGCACCAAGGTGATGGAAGTGGTGGCGCCGGATGTAGTGCCGAAAACGCAACCTGTTCCCAGCGAAATGATCGATGCGCTGCGTCAGTCGCTGGATGAGTTGCACGCGCGTGACTGGCAGGATTCTGAGACGGGGATTTACCCCCAGTCTCTGCTGTTCGATATCCCGTGGCTGGAATGGGCTGAACGCTATCCGAAGGTCTGGCTAGACCTGCCTTCCAACTGGGCAAGAAGGCGTGCCAGAGACGTCAAGGACATCCCTGATCTGCCCAATCGCGATCTTTATCCCGACTACTACCTCCAAAATTTCCACCATCAGACTGATGGCTACCTCAGCGATCATTCCGCTGAGCTATACGACCTGCAGGTCGACATCCTGTTCAACGGCGCTGCTGATGCCATGCGTCGTCGGATTCTTCCTTATCTATGCAAGGGACTCAACCGATTTGCTGATCGCCCCGAGGGCAGCCTGCGCATTCTCGATGTTGCCACCGGAACGGGCAGAACATTGCATCAAATTCGTGCTGCGCTTCCGCAGGCCACTCTGGTGGGAGTGGATCTTTCTGAGGCCTACCTGCGCCAGGCCAATCGATGGTTGAACCAATCCAACAAGCCTCTGGTGCAGCTGGTTCAGGGCAACGCGGAACGGATGCCCTTCGATGACGCTGGCTTCCAAGGGATCACTTGCGTATTCCTCTTTCACGAACTGCCTGCAGATGCACGACAGGCCGTTTTACAGGACTGCTACCGACTGCTCGAACCAGGCGGGGTTTTGGTTTTGGCGGATTCTGTTCAATTGAAGGATTCGCCTCAGTTCGACGTTGCCATGGACAATTTCAGGCGAGTTTTTCACGAGCCCTACTACCGCAATTTCATCAGTGATGACATTGACCAGCGCCTTGAAGATGCAGGCTTCAGTGATGTTCAGGCCGAATCTCATTTCATGACCAGGGTGTGGACGGCCACCAAGAATTGATCACTCAACACAGTGATTCCCTGACATAGACGCTTGCAGGGGCATGGCAACCCCATATGGTGCAATCACTCAGGGACTCCGTCCATGTCGAATCCTTTTCGGATCCGCTGGTTGCGGGGATGGACCTTTCAGATCGTTTTCATGGAAGGCAAGGTTCAGGTTGAGGCTCACGGTTTCGGAATCTGCCTGAGAACGGCCTTGAATTCCGGCGAAAGCCCTATCGCAGCTGCGGATCGTTTAGTGCTTGCAGAGGATCGACGTCGGCGAGCTCTCTACCAAGCTTGGGTGAAAGGCCAGCCCCTTCCTACACCGCAGGAAGGCCAACCACATCCTGAGGAACGTCTTCAGGATGCCCCGGATTCTCTAGTGGTGGTCGATAGCTCAGCGGTAGCAGCCTGAGGTTCAGCGAGTCAGCCACCACCCCAGGGCAAGGGCCGGACCACCCCAGCGCAGGGCTCTCCAGAACCGCTGACCTCGTTCAGGCGTGATCAGCCAGTTGAGAGCTTCAGGATCAGTCTCGATCAATCGACGCAGTAGTCGACGCTGCTGGATCCGTCGGATCGAGCGTCGATCCTTGGCCTCCCAGGACCTGGGCTGATAACGGAGAAGGGAGCGCAGTCCATGCAAACCTCCCCGACCGCGTAGCTGCCTGTTCACCACCATCAGCAATCACACAGGCCAGGATAGAGAGACACTGCTGATCCAACGCCAACGTGTCCGCGAAGAAATGGCCAGAACAAGCGATTGAGCAGGCCCTGACGCTGCATCAGAGTCTCAGCATCAGTGATCGTGAATGGCACAGACTCAAAGGCGATGCGGATCGACGTGGAGCCGAATTACTGGCTGCGGCGCTGGCACAACTGCTCCAGAATGGGCGCAATGATGATGTGGAAGCACTAACTCAGCAGGCTCTGGGTTGGATCAGGGGAGAGCTGAAAGACCCTGGCTGCCCTCGGCACTGATCTCTCTTTGGCAGGATCCAGGCCGACGGCAGGCCAGCTGAACCCTATTGCCGCGACGGCTCCAGCGAATGTCATCAAAACACTGGTGCATCAAAAACAGACCGCGCCCTTGATTGGCATCAACTCGGTCCGGCAGACAGCCCTGTCGTGCATCTCTCGATAAACCATCGCCCTCATCCTGGATCTGCCAGATCAACCAGTTCGGCGTGAGAATCCGACGGATTCGCAGACATTTGCGAGGGTCTCCGGCATTGCCGTGACGCACGGCATTGACCAGTGCTTCCTGCAGACCCAATTGCAGCCGACACGAGGTCTCGTTGCAGTCAACTGGCTCCAACAACAGCTCCATCAATGGACTGAGCTGAAACGTTGACGGAAGGATGAAGTCCGCCCACCGGAACGAAGGTAGAAATCGGCTGAACATCAGCGCTGTTTCATCCTTTTCGACCTTACCGGCCTGCTGACGTTCTGCCAGAGAAAGCCAACGCTGTCATGACCTACTCGCCAACCCAGGATGCTGGAGAAGTGCATCCATCAGACGCACGCCCCGGAGTTGGTTAACCAATGGCATATGTCCTTCAGGCGCTTCCATGCACCACTGAAAACTGCCTGGGTAACGGGTCCAGACACCATCCTTCTTCCAGCCGATCCTCGGCCAAAGCCTTTCGTAACGCCCGCCGAGTGTGCTCAGTAGTCGAGATTGAACCGTGAATCCGAAGCGTCCCTGGGAGTAGGCGATCCAGAGTCTGTCGATGGTGGTCAAATCCAGAGCCTCCATCGCGGGGACTTCGCTGAAATACACGTATCCCCGTTGCACAGCCTGGTCACCGGCCAGTTGACGCAGTGCGGAACTGGTGAGGCGATCAGCCTGCTCAAACTGCTCATGAAGTAAAGCCTGTTGCAAAGCCGTGTAGTCGATCCCACAGGACGACGGCATCTGGAACCAACCATTGGAGACTCCAGGAATGGCCTCCAGAGCCTTGGGCTGGTGACGTTGAAGGATCTGCAAAATCCAGCCCGCCCCCCACTCATCACCCTCTGGGGAATAGGCCTTGAGGGCAACAACAGCTTTGCCTGAAAGCTGCTCTGAAACTTTTTCCAGAGCAGAAGCCGTTGAACGCTTCTGCCGAGATGATCCCGAAACCAGTCGTTCCAGCAACTGATCAATGCCGAGTTCTGTTGAGGGTGGTCGTCCGGAAAGCATGGCAAGGTGCCGGCCACTGACTGGCTCAGCATTGGCCCACTATGTCAGGCATGGGCAACAGCATCGTGACCGGTCTCAATTGCTTCCGCACGGCGAAGGGGACCATCGTGGATGTGAGAACACCCTCAGAATTTGCTCAAGGTCACTGGCCAGGGGCTGTGAATATCCCCCTATTCAGCGATGAACAGCGTCATCAGGTGGGGCTGGCCTACAAGCAACAGGGTCGGCTGAACGCGATCCAACTCGGTTTAAGGCTCTGCGGCCCATCCCTGGAGGACTTATCGGTTGCACTCACAACGGCAGCCGGAGGACCCGCAAATGCGCTGAGGATCTATTGCTGGCGTGGAGGCATGCGCTCCAACAGCATGGGTTGGCTGGCTGGACTAAGCGATCACCCCGTCACGGTGCTGAATGGGGGGTACAAGAGCTATCGACGATGGGTGCTGGATCGCTTCGAGCAGATATGGCCGCTGCGGGTGCTGGGCGGAAGGACAGGAACGGGCAAGACCGATCTGCTTCTGGAATTAAACAGACAGGGCGTTGGTGTGATCGATCTCGAGGGTCTCGCCAGCCACCGTGGTAGCAGTTTCGGCAATCTGGGCATGCCGCCACAACCGACCAGCGAACACTACGAGAACAAACTGGCGGAATGCCTGGAGAACCTGCGTCATAACGGAGTTCAGCAAATCTGGCTGGAAGCCGAAAGCATCCAGGTGGGGCGCTGCAGGATTCCCAAAGGGCTGTTTGATCAGATGCAAACCTCTCCGGTACTGGAAATCCAGCGCAGTGACCAGGAACGGGTTGAGCGACTTGTGGAGGTTTACTCGTGTCATGAGGCGGCCGAACTGCGGAAAGCTACGGAACGGATCCAGAAGCGCCTTGGACCTCAGCGCACCCGTCAGGCCCTTGAAGCGATTGATTCCCAAAACTGGGATGTGGCCTGTGAAGCCATGCTCGATTACTACGACAGCTGTTATGACCGTGAACTCGAGCGTTCACCGGCTAGATCCTTGGTGAATCTCCAAGGACTCGACAGCAAGCAAGCAGCAAGACTGCTTCTGGATCAAGGGCACGTCATCCCTGGAATCTCCAATTAAGATCCACACCTCCAAGTTGATGAACCATGGCAGAAGGTGACAAGGCGGCGATTCAGTTCTTCCGCGGCACTGACGAGCCGGTGATTCCCGATATCCGCATGACGCGAAGCCGCGACGGTCGCACCGGGCAGGCCATATTCATTTTCGAGGAACCGCAGGCACTCGCACCGGAAACGATGGAAGCGATCGCCGGCATGTGGATGGTGGATGAAGAAGGCGAAATGGTGACCCGTGAAGTGAACGGCCGTTTCGTGAATGGCAAGGCTTTTGCTCTGGAAGCGACCTACACCTGGAAAAGCGAAGCGGATTTCGAACGCTTCATGCGCTTTGCGCAACGTTATGCGGATGCCAACGGAATGGGTTATTCGCAGAACTCCGGCGACAATGACGCCAGCGAGGAAGGAACAGACGGGTGAAATTTCAGCACTGGCTCGGACTTGCGGCATTGCTGACATCCGGGCTGTTGCTTTGGAGCCTCCGCGAAGTTCTGATTCATCTCTTCGCCGCCGTGGTGCTTGCCATGGCGGTTTGCACGCTCGTAGGCGCACTGCGCAGGCGATGGACGATTCAGAGGCCGTTGGCCCTGATCATCTGTCTTCTCGGTCTGGTCTTGATCGTTGCCATTGCAGTGGCTGTGATCATTCCACCGTTCTTCAGCCAGTTTCAACAGCTGCTTCAGCAGCTTCCTGCTGCGGCCCGCGAGCTCCAACAGATTGTGATGGGTTGGGTCAACCAAGCCTCATCGCTTGTCTACGGAGCAGGTGATGGAGCTGGAAGTGGAACTCGGCTCGTTCCGGGTGACCTGACATCACTCCCCAACAGCACGGCTCTGGCATCTGGCGTGAGTGGTGGAATTAAGGGTTTGCTGGGTCTTGCCAGCAATCTCGGCAGCGGACTTGTTCAGCTGGTGTTTGTGTTTGCGGTGGCTCTGATGGTGGCGATTCAGCCGGAGTCCTATCGCAATGTGGCTATTCAGTTGGTGCCTTCCTTCTACAGGAGACGCGCCAAAAGCATTCTTTTGCAGTGTGGGGAGGCCCTGAGCAGCTGGATGATCGGAGTTCTGATCAGTTCGGTGTGCGTGGGGCTACTGGCGGGAATCGGGCTATCCCTGCTTGGCGTGAAGTTGGTGATGGCCAATGCTCTGCTGGCTGGCCTGCTCAACGTCATTCCCAATGTGGGGCCCACCCTCAGCACCGTGTTCCCCATGGCGGTGGCTCTACTTGACGCACCTTGGAAGGCGCTGGCTGTCCTGGGTCTCTACGTGGTGATCCAACACGTTGAGAGCTATGTGATCACCCCGTCAGTAATGCAGCACCAAGTGAACCTGCTTCCTGGCCTCACATTGACTGCACAGTTCATCTTCACCGTGCTGTTTGGACCGCTGGGGCTGTTGATGGCCCTCCCTCTTGCGGTGGTAATGCAGGTGCTGTTCCGGGAGATCGTGATCCACGACTTGTTGGATCCATGGAAGAAGCGTCGCGCGGCCGCATGAATCCAAGCAACCTGCTGGCAGCTCTCGCCCTTGTGGTGCTGGCTCTGCTGACCTGGCAGCTGCGCTGGGTGCTGTTGGTGTTGTTCGGTGCCGTGGTTTTGGCTGTCGCCCTCGATGTCCCCATTCGCCATTTGATCAAGCGCTACCGATTGCCTCGACCGCTGGCTCTGTTGGCGGTGCTGCTGATCGGGATCATTGGAGGGCTGTTGGTCATGCAGCTTCTACTGCCTCAGTTGATCTACCAATTCGAACAACTCACGACTCTGTTGCCAGCGCTTTTCGGCCAGGTTCAAGCGTTGCTGTCCAATCAGCCCCTGCTTGGTGAGCTGGCGCGAAGCCTGCCCGACCAATTCAGCTGGGAGCGCATTCAACCTTTCGGATTTCAGTTGCTCGGCGTGGCCGGTGGAGCGGCCAACGGTCTGGTTCAGGTGCTGCTGATGAGCCTGCTGGCGGTGCTGCTTGCCCTGGACCCCTCAGCACATCGACGCATGCTGATTGTTGCAACACCGCGACCAGCACGCCCATCCATGGAGGACCTACTGGACCAGTGCCGCACCGCTCTGGGTGGCTGGCTGGCTGGCATGACCCTCTCTGCCTTAGCGATGTTTCTTTGCACCTGGGCAGGTCTAGCAATTCTGCGAATTCCACTGGCCCTGCTTTCTGCTTTGGTCTGTGGACTTCTGACCTTCGTACCGACGATCGGGCCCACAGCGGCAACGCTTCTGCCTCTCAGCCTGGCGTTGATGATCTCACCGGGAACAATGCTTCAGGTGTTGGTGCTGCGACTGGCACTGCAGAACCTGGAAGCGTTCGTACTCACACCGCTGTTGCTCAGGCGCACCGTGAATCTCCTGCCCACGGTTGCCCTGACTTCCCAGCTGAGCCTGGGTGCTCTGCTGGGACTACCTGGGGTGTTACTGGCGCTTCCTCTGGTGGTGGTGCTTCAGGTGGGGATGGAGCAGGTTGTGGTTAAGAAGATCATGGACCGCTGGACTTAAGCGTCTGAATCGTTTCAAGCCGGTTGCGAGAGCTCAAGGATTTTGTAGTACCCCTCAGGCAATGGCAGATTCTGACGATCAGCACTTGATTGAACCGAAGTCCTGAAACTCCTGAGGGCTTGATCCCAGGTCAGTGCCTGATCATGACGAGCCATTGTCAAACGTTCGACACCTATTCCAAAACCCCAATCTGTGTTAAGGCCAATCTCAGCAATTTCAATTTCCTGGCCGTCGGGCAAAACATATTCAATCGAATACGTCTCCAATGAAGGCGAACGGGGATGACCCTTGGGTTCAAAATATCCTGATCCTTTTCCAGCAATCCGAGCCTCATTCAAGTCAACGAAGCGAATCTGCGATTGTTGAATTCCGTACCTTTTAAGCCAAGGCAAATGAGCCAGTACGTTGTCTGTGCCTGTTATTTTTAATCGATCGTGAGCGAGACCGATTCGGCTAAGCAAAAGATTCAGGACGAGGTCAATACTTGGGCTGGATCGGCTTCCTCCTGGGGAGCCTAGGCTCAATATGTGAAAGAGCGGAAGAGTCCCTGACCTGGACTTTTCACTAACATCTTCCACGCGTGAAGCCGGTTGTATACAAAACTCATTGACGCCAATCATCGAAAGATTGTCGTCAAATTCCAAGCCTCCATTGAATTCATAGCCGGTCACCAAGGGCCCGGATTGAACCAACTTGTAACCATATCCTTGGAAGAATTTGATTAAATCGTTAGCCGTTTCAGAAACCTGAGCATTAACAAATTCATTTTTAACTTTGTTGCTTCGCTCTTCTGCGTTTGAGCGCTTCAACAATCTAAAATTGCCCAGTACAACAACGGCAAATGTTGTCAAGCCAATAAACGTTCTGCGAAGCATGGCCATTCTTCAATTCTCCACATGTAACACATTTAGAACGCTCTACAAACGTCGGGGATGATCTTCAAACGCAACAATGATCAGAAGCAACAGAGAAAAATCTAAATAGCGCTTGCCCATGTCTAAGCAGACGCTATTCAGAGCTGGTGTTCAAAATGCAGCCGAGCAATCAACCTCCGTACTGCCAGCCGGTGGTGCTCAGCTCAAGAGCCGCTCCATCACGGTGCAACACAGCTGATTTAACTTCACCAATGAACACGGTGTGATCGCCGTGGGCCAACTCGCCAACCAGCTCGCACTCAACACCACCTAGTGCATCCTTCAGGATCGGCAGCCCGAGGGAGCCGAGATCAAAGGGCGCGGCCTCAAACCGGCCACCCACCGCCGACTGGGGCTTGAAAAATGTCGCAGCCAGATCCTTCTGATCGGCTGCCAACACGTTCAGCGAAAAACGACGAGTGCGCTTGATCATGCCGTTGCTGGTGCTATCGGCACGCACCCCCATCACGACCAGAGGCGGCTCGAATGAACCCTGGGTGACCCAGCTGGCAGTGAAACCATTCACCTCATCACCTTCCGCGACACCGCAGATGAACAACCCATGAGGGATTTTCCGCAACAGTGTCTTCTTGGCGTTCAGATCAAGCGACATGGCGGTTCGTGCTCACGATGTGGGAAGAATAGGCAAAACCGTGACAGCACAACGTGTCAGCGCTGCAGACAACAGAGGGAGACTGCTAGTTTTCAACGGCTTATGAGCAGGATCCCTGGACCGGCCCTCCTCCCTGAGTGTGTTCGCAACGGTGGCCGGAAGCGGAGTAGTGGGCCTGTTGATCTACGCCGGCTTCTTTTACGCCGACCTGCGTCGAACCAGTTCAACGTTGGAGCCTCAGGAGCGTCGCCCCTCCTATCCAACCCAAGCGAAGGCCGAACAGGAAGCCGAACGCTGGATCGAGGAGGGGGGCACCTTCACCGTCAAGACCACAAAGCGTGTTCGCAGGACCATTCCCCTCACCCGCCAGGAACGGCGCAAACTCGAGCTATTAGCTGATGAAAAGCGCAGAGCCCTGATTGAGGCGGACTATGAAGCCTGTCTCAATCAAGCGGCGACGGATCTCGCCAAAGAGCTCTGCTCCTTTCAGCAGTTACCGCCCAACGACAATTCGACCGCATCGGGGGTAGGTGATTCCAGTGGTCTTCCCTCCACCAAAGTCGTTGAAGATGTTCGTGTTCAGACCAGTCAACGCCCGCGCCGAACATGCACTCCCGTGAGTTCTTATCGACGTCTCAACTGCATTGAATTCGACGTGGACAGGAATGAAGAAGTCAGCAGAGAACAGCAGAACTCCCTGGAGATCAGGGGGTATCGACAATTTCGTTACTGAGGCGCCGATGGCGCGGACCGTAATGAATCCAAAGCGAAGGTTGCAGCACCAGCACAACAACCGCCAGCAAATGATGGCGCACCGCAAAGATCAAAGCCGTCAGGGTGACCTGATCCGCTAACAATCGCAGTTCAGTTCTGAGATCGCTCAGAGCAAGCAGCAGCAACAGCAGCGGTATCCAGCGCTGGGAACGGACTCGTGCTGTCGCTGAACGTTCAGGCACTGGCAGCTGCAGCGGACCGAGATGGCCAGATGCTCAAAAGAGAGGGCGCCAGGGCAATGCTGGACCAGCTACCAACAATCACACCAAGCGCGAGAGCAATGGCAAACCAGTAGAGCGTTGAACCGCCGAACAGGATGAGGGCAACCAGGGGCAGAAGTGTGGTGCCGCTCGTGTAGATGGTTCTAGTCAGGGTGGCTGAAACCGCACGGTCAACCTGCACGGAGAGAGGAAGGTCACCATCGATACGTTGGCGCTCGCGAATTCTGTCGAAAACGACAACCGTGTCGTTCACGGAGTATCCGGCAATAGTCAGCAGAGCAACGGCAAACAGGCTGTCAACTTCTAGACCTGTGGTGAGTCCGAGCCAGGCGAAGACGCCACACACGATCACGATGTCGTGAACCAGTGCCACGAGGGCCAGAAAGGCGTAGCGAGGATCGTAGCGAACGGTGATGTACAGGGCGATCCCCGTGAAAGCGACCAGCAAGGAAATCAGACTGCTGCGCAGCAGCTGTCCACCAAGGCTCGGACCGATCGTGTCAACGGACTGTCCACCAGGCTCAAAAGGCCCAGCAACCGGCTCAAGTGCTTCAATCACAGCTTGCCCCTGGCCTGCGGTGAGAGCTGGCATGCGCAGCACGACAGACTGACCTGCATCGAGGAGCTGAACGCGAGCGTTCTCCAACTTGGGCAATGCTTTTCCGTCCTGAACTGGCAGCTTGATCTGCTGAAGCTCAGCTTCGACAGCAACGGTATTGAGCTGATCACAGGCATCAGCGCAGCTGCGCTCCAGCTGAATCTGAGTCCCTCCTGTGAAGTCAAGACCAGGCCTTAAAGGCGATCCGATCTGAGGGTCCGTCCAGCTGCGCACAATCCCGAGCAGGCTCAAAAGCAGACAAACAGCAGACACCAACCAAACCTGCCGTCGACGGCTGGTGAGGGGGAAGCGCAGAGGTCGCACATCAGTTTCGGGTGAGGTGAAAGCCATGACTCAGGACGCTGTCGTGGGAAGTTGCTTTGCAGGCAGGAAATTCGTTGGACGCCGCAAGCCCTGGTAGCTCATCAGGAAGCGCAGCAATGTACGCGTACAGGTCAGAGCCGTAAACAAACTGAGCAGAACGCCGATACCGAGAGTTGCCGCGAAGCCCTTGACCAGACCGGTGCCAAGGGAAAAGAGTGCGGCACAACTGATCAGCGTGGTCAGGTGACCATCAACAATCGATGAAAACGCCTCAGAAAAACCCGTTTCAATCGAGCGGATCAGGGTGTTGCCGCGCCGCAGTTCGTCCTTGATGCGCTCAAAGATCAGCACGTTGGCGTCGACCGCCATGCCGATGCTCAGGATGAATCCAGCGATACCCGGCAGCGTCAGTGTGACGGGAATCAGGGCATACACCGCAAGGTTGAACAAGGCGTAGAGGCTGAGGGCCATCACAGCGACAGCGCCAGCCAACCGGTAGATCAGCAACATGAAAATGCCGACCAGCACAAGTCCTGAAAGAGCGGCGATCAGGCTGCGACGAACGTTCTCCGCACCAAGAGACGGCCCGATCGTGCGCACTTCAAGGATTTCAACGGGCAAGGGCAGCGAACCACCCCGCAGCTGAACCTCGAGGTCCCTGGCATCTTCGGCCGTGAAGTTTCCGGAGATCGAGGCGGTGCCTCCTGAAATTCCAGCGGCTTTGTACTGGGGACCAACACTGGCTTCACTGATGAGTTCTCCATCGAGAACGATGCCGAGCAGTCGTCCAGTGCCGGCGATCGACTGGGTGAGCTCAGCGAATTTCTCACCACCCTCGGCGTTGAAATTCAGTGTCACCTCCCAGCCAGAGCCGTTCTGTTGCTGCTGACGACCAGCACTGATGAGTTGTTTGCCCGTGAAGGCCGTGGGGTCAAATCGATCAAGAATTTCCTGATTGGTACGCGCCAACAGCTGCTCTAGTTGCTCCGTCTCCGTCTTGGCCGTTCCGTCAAGACCTAATTCTTTTTGACGTCTCGCAAGCTCCTCCTGCTCGACGGGATCAATCTCGGACTGATCTTCGCCTAAGCGCGTGGCCAGCACACTGAGCAGCTGGGCTTTCAGCTGCCGCAAGCTCTGGACTTCCTCCTGCGTCCCTTCCTGCTGCGCCCTGAACTCAAGCAGAGCCGTACTGCCGAGAACATCAGCCGCCCGGGTCGGATCGGTGACGCCGGGAAGCTGGAGCACAAGCTGGTCATCACCGACGGTCTGCAGGGTGGATTCAGCGACACCGAGACCGTTAACACGGCGATCGAGCACCGCCTTAACCGCTTCCATTTGCTCTGCGCCAATGGTGGTGATCTCTCCGGCCGGTTGGACCTCGAGAGTGAGCTGACTGCCCCCACGCAAATCAAGTCCTAACTGCAGAGGGAAACTGGACAGAACTGCTGCTGCCGCGATGGCAAGCGCAAGGATGAGGGCGAACCAGCCCTGTTGGCGGGCCATCAATCAGAGCCCCTGACGAACAATGGTCTGCGCCGCTTCGACAATTTGATGCGGCTGAATGATGGTCAGATTCTCAAGGTTGCCGTTGTAGGGAGTGGGGATGTCCTGGCTGGACAGCCTGATCGGCCGGGCATCGAGATCATCGAAGCAATGCTCGGTGATCAGAGCGATGAGCTCTGCACCGATGCCACCGGTCTTCATGCACTCCTCCACCACGATCACCTTGTGGGTCTTGCGGATCGAGCGAGCAACGGTCTCCATATCAAATGGCTTGAGACTGATCAAATCGATCAGTTCGGCGTTGATGCCATCCTCCTCGAGCTGGTCCACAGCCTTGAGACAGTGATGACGCATCCTTGAGTAGGTCAGGATTGTGATGTCACTGCCCTCCTTGACCAGATCCGCCTGATCGAGGGCACAGGTGTACTCGCCATCCGGCAGTTCTTCCGTGAGGTTGTAGAGCAGCACGTGCTCGAAAAAGAGAACCGGATTGTTGTCGCGGATGGCAGCCTTCATGAGGCCCTTCGCGTTGGTCGGCGTGCTGCAGGCCACGATCTTGATGCCGGGCACGGCATGGAAATAAGCCTCGAGCCTCTGACTGTGTTCGGCTCCCAGCTGTCGGCCGACTCCGCCTGGCCCCCGCACCACCGTTGGGATGGTGAAATTGCCACCGCTGGTGTAGCGCAGCATCCCCATGTTGTTAGAGATCTGATTGAAGGCCAGCAGCAGAAATCCCATGTTCATGCCTTCCACGATCGGCCTCAGGCCAGTCATCGCGGCACCTACTGCCATGCCGGTGAAACTGTTCTCGGCAATCGGAGTGTCGAGGACCCTCAGTTCACCGTATTTCTCGTAGAGATCCTTGGTGACTTTGTAGGAGCCGCCGTAATGGCCAACGTCCTCTCCCATCACACAGACATGGGGATCACGGGCCATTTCCTCATCGATGGCTTCGCGAAGTGCGTTGAAGAGAAGCGTCCCTGCCACGGCGTTGCTGCAATCCCGGCCATGCCGGCGTCAGCGGCCAAGCTATCTCAGTCCAGGTGTGTTCAGCCCCCGGCAGCAAAGGTAGCCAAGAGCAGCACTGAAAGAAGCAGTCCTGGAGACAGCAGCAGCACCAACTGACCGAGATCGTGGGGGGTCATGGCTGCAGAAGCTCTGCGCCGAGGCTAGGCAGCGTCCAGCTTGTCTTTCATGAAAAGACTGCGAAGAAACACCAAGAACAAACCAATCCCGATGAAGGCAAAGCTGAATGTGGCCAGAAAACACATGCCAATGAACAGAGTCTTCATGGCAGACGCGATGTTCTGGGCTGTAGTGCTGCTGAAATTCGAAGAGTGAGTCGACAGATAAATCACGACTTTTTTGCTCAGGCCGAAACTCAACCAGGCCAGAACAAGACTGGTAACGGATCCGGAAAAGAAACTGAGTGGTCCTTTACGGGGCTTCGCTGAGGCTTTGTTGCTGTCACTCATGCAGCCAGCTTGACGCCGTGGGGGAGCAGTGAGCAACTCCAGGACTGCAAACCTTCTGCCAGAAACAGCTCGGTCGTTCGCTGACGGGCTTGTTCAGCCGCATCGAAGTTGGGGAACAGAGCAAAGCAACTCGGTCCTGAACCACTCATGGCCACCCGCAACTGCCCCGGCAATGATTCCAGGAGCGCCAGCGCCTTCCGCACCGAGCTGTTCTGAGGAGCCACCACGGCCTGAAGGTCGTTGCGCAAGGGCGGAGCAGATTCCGCTCGAAGAGGATGCAACCACGCAGAGGTGCGAAGTGCCTGACGACGCTGCTCAAAAGCAGACTCACCGTCGAGATAGTGATTGAAACGCTGCCGCTTGGATTCGCCATAGGCCCACGGCGTCGACACGCTGATGGATGGATCCTTCACCAGCAAGACGCCCAGCGGCGCAGTCACATCAGGCAGAACTTCAAGCCGCTCGCCGCGTCCGAAACAGAGCTGGGTGCCGCCGGCCACACAGAAGGGCATGTCGGATCCGAGATCAGCAGCAAACGTCTCGAGCTGAGAGGCGCCCAAACCAAGGCCCCACAGCGTGTTCAGGCCAACCAGTGCTGCTGCCCCATCGCTGGAGCCTCCTGCAAGACCGGCGCCGATCGGAATCCGCTTGCGGAGATGCATCCGTGCACCCAACTCCCCGAATCCGGATCGCTCACGCAGCAGCCTGGCCGCCCGCATGATCAGGTTGTCGTCTCCGCAACTGAGTTCTGGCTGATCACAGCTGAGAGAAAGAGTCCCGTCTGCGGTGTTCTCGCAATCGAGCTGATCGGCGAGATCAATGCTTTGCATCACCATGGCGAGTTCATGGAACCCGTCGTTGCGCAGGCCAAGCACCTCGAGATGCAGATTGATCTTGGCCGGAGCGCTGACGCAAACCGGAGCCGTCATGAACAGAACGCAGCGCAGTTGGCCGGACTCCGACCGGAATCAGGAGGCTAAACCACAGCCATAGCCCAGTTTTTACAGGGGATCGAAGGCCCAATATCTAGAGATTGCTCAGCCACGACACGCACAAACATCGATCCGTCTAAGGCAGCTCACTCGGATGTTTCCGCCTGACTCAATCCCCTGGCCAGGGCCACCCAGTTTTCCGGTGCCACCTCCTGAGGCCTCTGCTGCAGATCAATCCCAGCCTGCTGTGCCAGCTCCTGGAGCTGATCAGGAGGTTTGACACCGGCAAGCGTGTTTCGCAACATCTTGCGTCGAGCAAGAAAGGCCTGTTTAAGCAATCGTTCCACCCCACGGCAGATCTCGGGATCTGGGCGCTGATCCGCCGGCAAGGGGTCCAGCCTGATCACCTCGGACTGCACCTTCGGAGGAGGCTGAAAGCAACGCGGCGGCACAGAACAAACACTTTGACAACGGGCCAGAAGCTGCAAACGCACACTCAAAGCACTGAAACTGCTGTGTCCGGGACGGGCTCGAATGCGCTCTGCCACCTCTTTCTGGACGAGCAGGATGAGCCTTTCGTAGGGCGGATCAACAGGTCGATCCAGACGACCAATCAGCCGATCAAGCAAGGGCCCCGTGATGTTGTACGGAATATTGGCCACCACCTTGGAGGCCGGAGAACCGTCCGGAAGGGTCAGAGGAACCTCAAGAACATCGCCCTCACAGAGTGAAAACCGCGACTGAGCTCCGTATCGCTCGGTCAGACCTGACACCAGATCTCTATCCAGCTCGATCGCATGCACCAACGCGGCAGGGCTCTTCAGCAGTCGGTCGGTCAGGGCACCACGCCCTGGTCCCACCTCGAGAACACGGTCTCCTTGCTCGAGTGCTGCTGACTCGAGAATCCGATCCAGAACCCGTTCATCCCGCAGCCAGTGCTGACCAAACCGTTTGCGGGCCGTATGTCCTGCGAAGCTCATGTCATGCGGGCCATCGGTTCACTGTGCACCAGCGCATAGGGCGCGGAACGCGATGATTGTGGTGTTTAGGTCTGGCGGGTTGATGAACAGATCTGCGCTGCTGATCTGCATCGCCGGCCCCTCCGCAGCAGGCAAGACTTACTTCAGTGAGGAGCTGAAAACGTCGCTCGCTCATAGCGGGATTGCTGCTGTGGTGATCGGCTCCGATGATTACTACCGCGAGCACTGGACTCCGGATTCGATCTACGGATTCGACACGATCGATGCAATCGATCGCGAAGCGCTGATCACAGACGTGCAGTCCATGAAAGATCGTCGACTTCAGCATCGACGCCGTTACGACATGAGCACCAGGGACGTCAGCTGGGAATCTTTCAACGAAATCTGGGATGTTGTGCTGCTGGAGGGGGCATTCGGCCCCCAACTATTGATGGATCAGCTCCATCCTGATCTTTTGATTTATCTGAGCGCATCCCTGCCGATCAGAGTGATTCGCCGACTGCGCCGTGACGTGTCCGAACGTCAGCGAACCCCCCTGTCGGTCTTGCGTCAGTCAGTGATGCAGATGCTGCCGGGAGAGCGGAGGTTCATCCATCCACTGAGACGTTCGGCTGATCTGGTGATTCGCGATCTTCCAACGGGTCTTCCACTAGCTGTGAAACGAATTGAAGGTCTGATCAAGACATCCGTAGCTCCGGGACCCTGATCCAGCGCACAGGCCTGGAGCTGGGTGGCAACGGCACAAGCGCAAGCACCAGCTCGAGATGCCCCTGATCACACCAGGGGTGACATGACTGCCAGCAGGCAAGCGTTCGGGCCAAGCGTCTGCGTTTTACAGGATCGAAAGCTTTCACACCCCAGCCATCAAGACCACATCGACGCCTGGCCTTGACCTCCACCAGCAGCAGACGGAGACCTGAGCGACCCGATTTGATCATCATCAGATCAAGCTCCCCGTAACGACAGCTCCAGCGCTCAGCCAGGCAACGCCACCCCCGGCCTTTCAACAGATTCAGGGCACGCCGCTCGGCCCAGCGACCGGGATCGCTCTTGGCATCAATGGTCCACAAGATCAGCTCCCTGCATTCACGGAGCATTCCCCTGAGCTAGGAATCAGGCCCCCTAGGCTTCGGTGACGCTCTTCATCCGCTGATGCAACGACATCTGCTGGCCTCCCTGCTTGCTCTCCTTCTTTTAGTGGGCTTGCCTCCTCAGCCGGTGCAGGCTGCAATGGATTACGCCAAACAGGTGTTGATCGGCGCTGATTTCTCCAACCGGGAGATGCAGGGGGTGACCTTCAACCTCACCAACCTGCGTGAAGCTGATCTGTCTGGCAGCGACCTGCAGGGCGCCAGCCTCTATGGAGCCAAGCTTCAAGACGCCAACCTCACAGGAGCCAACCTGCGCGACGCAACGCTGGATTCAGCGGTGCTGGATGGCACCAACCTCACGGATGCCGTTCTCGAAGATGCTTTTGCCTTCAATACCCGGTTCATCAACGTGACGATCACCGGTGCCGATTTCACCAACGTGCCTTTTCGCGGGGACGCACTGAAAACACTCTGTGCCGCCGCCGACGGCACCAATCCAGTAACGGGCCGCGAGACACGCGACACCCTTGGCTGCTCATGAGCTTCGATCCTCGCAGCCTGGAACGGCTCAGACAACTGGGACGCCAGCTCCCTGAGGCCATCCCTGCACCGGCAACCGACACGAAACGCGCCGCCAAAGACAGCCGGCCTCGCCACAAGGTGGAGACCGAGCAAGACCCCAAAGCTCTGTTTCATGAACTGATGCAGGTGAGCCAGGACGGCACCGTTCCTGAACATCTGATGGCGCGATTGCGGGATGCGGAAGAGCGGGTCGACAGCGAGCGACGCCAGAAGCTCAATGCCCCATCACCATCAACGCTGGATTCTCCTACCACCCAGACAGCCTTCTCGAACCGTTCGATGGGCAAAGGCAAGAACACACGACCTCAGCGCCGTGATGTGGCACCCGGCAGTGAGGAGGACAGTCTCTACGTGGCTTTCGGACAGATGTTTCTTGAGGAACAAGACGACGAGACGGATTGAAGCCGCTAAGCCATGAACAATTCCCGTTGCCGCATCATTGCGGTCGGAAAAGTACGCAAGCGGTGGGTTCAGGAAGGTGTGGACCTTTATCTCAAACGCCTTCCTGGCCTGGGCATTACCGAACTGCGTGACAGCAACCCTAAAAAGGAGGCCGAGGCGATCCGTCAGGCCCTGCGTACCGATGAATATCCGGTGCTGCTGATGGAACAGGGCCTCACCCTGACCTCGGTGGACTTTGCTGATCGTTTACGGGACTTGGGTTCTGAGCGTCTGGCCTTCGTGATCGGAGGCGCTGACGGCTTCACCGATGCATTCAAAAGCACAGCTCGCTGGCAGCTGAGTCTTTCACCTCTGACCTTTCCCCATGAGCTGGCTCGATTGCTCTTGCTCGAGCAGCTCTACAGAGCGCAGGCGATCCTGCAAGGGAGTCCCTATCACCGGGCCTGATGTCCAGTGCAAAGGCGAGCGTTCAGGAGGAACGGCAATTACCCCCCCGCTGCGACTAGCGCCTCGGCCCAGGCATCACAGCACACCCACCACTGGAGATATCCGAGCTGATGCACATGGGGCAACAGCTCAAGCATCATCGCCGCAGCTGCTGTCGTAGCCGGATCAGGCTGCGTCCGGGCCAGGCGATAGTTCGCACAAAAAGCGCCGAAGGTCCCTTTGCGCACCCCCCGCTGACGTTCCAGATGCTCCTGCAGCACAGCGTCGCTGCGATGGCTACTCATGGCTGTCTGTGCAGCTGATGCGCCGAAATCCTGAGCACCCGGCAACAGATCCTCACCGGTGAATCCGCACACCTCACCTGAGGCCAAGGCCTCTTGATTGTCATCATCAAAGCCCTGAACCTCCTCATCGCCACGCTTGGCCATCTCCTCTAGGCAGATCTCAGCGATGTCTTGGTCGCGCCAGTCGAACAGGTCACCAACGCCGTTGGAACGCACAATGTCGACCATCTGACGCCGCAGCATGCGATTGCAGGCTTCAGCCTGTAATCGGTCTTGATCCGTTATCAAGGATCTGCGAAGGGCCCATTCCGCGTTCAGAAAAAACGCCGAAGTGGTCCCTTTTCGATGGCCGTTAGCACTGTGTTGCGACGTCCCCATGATCTGTTCAGGGGTCACACAGCGATCGTTTGTCATGGCTGTGATCAAGAGCGATCACATTCATCTTCATCAGCTTTGGCTGTTCGACACGGATCGGCGAGAGATCTGCAACAACTGCGCCATCAGCACGCATGCCATAAGTATTACCCCCAGCCAGAGCACGCTCTGCAAGCCCGTCAATGCCATCGAGCTCGTTCCCATCGAGAAGATCACAAAACCAAGGCCATTGAGCGTCGTCAATGTTGCCCAGCAACGCCTCTGCAACTCGGCCGGCACCAAGTCAGGCAGTCGATCGAGCGTGAGCGATGAGGTCATGATCGACCACCAACCGATCAAAAAAGCAGATAACAACAGCAGTTGCGGCGTGCGCGCCAGCGCATAGATCCAGGCCCCCAACCCACCAAGCATGGCCACCGCCGGAAGCAACAGTGCCGTTGGCCAAGTCCTAGGCAAAACCAGCAACAACAATGACGCCATCAAGCCGCCAAGTCCCATGGTGGAGAAGGAGGCACTACTCATCGATGCATCCAGGCCGATGCGGTTCGAGGCCACGATCGGCTCATACAGCGCCATGGGCACCTGGGCCGCTCCCGTGAGAGCAAACGCGCAGGTGAGAGCAATCAACGGAAACCAACAAATTGATTTCACACCGCTGTCAGCAATTGCCACCTGCTGTTCTTCTCCACTCTGTTCATTAGCGCGCAAACGGCGATGCCCCCGGTCGATCAGCCATAGGGTTGGGAGGGACAGCACAGTGGCGAAGCAAGCCAGCACTAACCAAGCGCCTGCCGCCGAACTCGGAGCCAGCCAGGCCACCGCACTAGCTCCCAGCAGAGCCACCAGTGCACCACCTCCCAACACCGTGGCGACAGCCTGGCGTTGATGACGAGCGGGAACTCCCGCGATAGCCAGGCCTGGCAGACCGCTCATCAGATGTCCAGCACCCCAGCCGGCCAACACCCTCAGACCACCTTCACCGAGTTGGCCACTCTGCACAGCCCCCAACCAGAGGCAAAGCACTCCGACCGCCAATGCCAGCCGCAAGCTACGCAGCAACTGGGCCTTACCCTTCAGTTGCGCCTGATGCACACAGCCCAACAGGTAACCCACCATGTTGAGTGCAGCGAGTTCACCAAGATCGGCCTGGGATATCCATTCCTGCACGACCATTTCTCGACCGATCACACCGAAGTCGGATCGGATCAATCCCAGGCCGATGCCCAGTCCGCATGCTCCTGCCAGCACCCTGAGCCGATGAGGTTCTTGTGGCTGAAATGGCACTGGTGAGCCTTCAGAGGACGGAGACATCACCACTGATCAGGCCGGCCAAGCGCTGAGCGCGACAGCTTCGAACTTGGCGATGCTCATGGTCCAGGCCCGCCCGCACATGGCTTGAAGACTCACCTGAAAAGCCTCGGTGTCGCCGCTGTTGAGCCAGTCGGCTTTGAGCCTGGGGAGGTCCTCCGGTAGACACTCCATTGGCAACTCCACCAGCAGCAGACTCTCGACGCCGCAAGCCCGACGCAAGGGGCCGTTATCACTGCGCTGCCACAGCCTCAGCAGCAACTCCAGAGCCAGGGAATGGGCCACCTGCGTGGGTGGCTCCTCCATGGCGGTTTGTGCACTCAAGGAACGCCCGGCAAGCGGCAGAGCCCTCTTCCCCTCCTGCTCGATCAAAGCGAGGGCAACGAGATAGGGAGCAGCAGCCATCACGACAACCTCAGTGAACACATCCTCTCCGGTCAAGGCCGCAGTGGCGCCGAATCCGGATCATGGCTGAACTGAATGTGCGCAGACAACCTGTCATTCATGACAGCATCAGCTCAGGAGCCAAGGACAGTCCTCTGCTTCGGCGACTCCAACACCTGGGGATTCAACCCCGACGGTGGTGGGCGACTGCCCCACGACACGCGCTGGCCGAATCAGTTGGAGCAGCAGCTGAACCGGCGCGCGTCCGGCCCTGCCTGGCGCACGATTGAGGACGGTCTCAATTCCCGCACCTGGCTGCTCGACGATCCCATCGGTGCCGCCCGGTATGGCGCGCAGTACAGCTGCAGCGGGCGCTCAGGCCTGATGACCTCTCTGCACAGCCACAAACCGATCGACGTGGTGATCCTGGCGCTGGGCTGCAACGACTGCAAGAACTACCTCAACCTGTCCGCCGAGCAGATCGCCGACGGCGCCCGCATCCTGATTCACGACATCCGCAGCGCACTCAACTGTGGCCCACGTGAGCGGCCCGACCAGCCCCCCTGCATTGTTCTGATGACCCCGCCATTGGTGATGATCACTTCGCAGTCGCTGAACTGGGGATTCGCGGGAGCTGACACGAAATCCCAGGCATTAGGCAACCGCTATCTCCAACTCGCCGCTGAACTGGAGGTGCTCGCTTTTGATGTTCAGCCTGTGGCCACTGCCTCATCCCTGGATGGCATCCATTTCGACAGCCAGGCCCAGTCGGCGATCGCTACAGGCCTGGCCGATCTCATCGCCCAAACCTGAACACCAAACACAACCAGCAGCCGCAACAGAACACCTGTACTATTTTGTGCGTATTGGTCTGTTGAGCCCCTTGCAATGGAGATCGATCGCTCCTTTCTCCAACCACCACAACCCCTACGCCCCCAGAGAACGCCAAGGCAGCTGCCAATGGCGGAAGCGCGAGTGGCAGCAGGCTTTCCCTCTCCGGCAGAGGACTACGTGGACGTGGGGATCGACCTCAACGACCAACTGATCCGTCATCCCACCAGCACCTTCTTCCTGCGTGTCAGCGGCGACTCCATGACCGGCGCCGGCATTCATGACGGCGACCTTCTGGTCGTGGACCGCAGCCTGAACCCCTGCCCCGGACGAGTGGTGGTGGCCGTTCTCGACGGCGACTTCACCCTCAAGCGCCTGATGCGCCATCAGGGCCGGCTGCGCCTGGAAGCGGCCAATCCCAGCTATCCACCTCTCGATCTGCAGTCGTGCGACGACGTGCAGATCTGGGGGGTCGCCATCCATGTGATTCACCCCCTCTGAACGCCATGGCTCAGGTCACTGCCCTCATCGACGCCAACAACTTCTATGCCTCCTGCGAGCAAAGCCTCGATCCAGCCCTGATTGGCCGCCCCGTGGTGGTGCTTTCCAACAACGACGGCTGCATCGTGGCCCGCAGCGCGGAGGCCCGTGCGCTTGGCATTGCCATGGGCACGCCGTATTTCAAGGCCAAGCAGACGCTGGAACGGTGCGGAGTGGCGGTGCGCAGTTCCAACTACGCCCTCTACGCCGACATGAGCCAGCGGCTGATGAGCCTGCTGGAAAGTCAGGTGGAGGAACTGGAGGTGTATTCCATCGATGAAGCGTTCGCTCGCATCAGTCGTCCGCCGACGGCGGATCTGCTGCCCTGGGGGCGACAGCTGCGTGCCCTAGTGCGTCGCAATCTGGGGCTGCCGATCGCCATCGGCCTGGGGAGCAGCAAAGGCCAGGCGAAGCTGGCGAACCGTCTGGCCAAGGTGGAGGCAACCCATGCAGGCCTATTCGACCTTGGACACTGCAGCCATCGGGACCGCTGGCTAGAAACGATCGACATCGAAGATGTCTGGGGGATCGGCCGCAAACTGGCCTACTGGTGCCGATTGCGTGGTGTGCGCAACGCCCGGGAACTGCGGGATATGGCCAGCGGACCACTGCGGGCCAAGGCGGGTGTGGTCGGCCTACGACTACAGAGGGAACTCCAGGGACATGCCTGTCTTCCCCTCGACCTGGCCCCATCTCCGAAGCAGGAAACCTGTGTCAGCAGAAGTTTCAGTCGACCGATCACCTCCCTGGTGGAGCTGAGAGAAGCCGTGGCGACCTACGTGGTACGCGCCGCGGAAAAGCTGCGCAAACAGCATCAACGCGCTGCATCCCTGAGTGTTTACACCCGCACCAGCCCATTCGTACCGGCCTTCTACAGCCGCAGCGCCAGCACTCATCTGGACCTCCCCAGCAACGACACCCAGACGCTGCTAAGGGCAGCTTTGCCACTGGTGGAACGGATCTTCCAGCCACACCGTCAGCTCGCCAAGGCCGGCGTACTGATGGAGCATCTGCAGGACACAGAGCAACTGCAGCACCACTTACTGGTGCCGTGCAGTGCAGCGAACCTGCAACGGCGGGACACCCTGATGAACACCATCGATGGCCTCAACCGCCGCTATGGACGAGGCACCGTGCAGTGGGCAGCCTGCGGCCTGCATTCCGGCTGGTCCATGCGACGGGAACGCTTGGGCCGGGCAGCCACTACACGACTGAGTGATGTGCCGGTGGTCAAGACCTGAACAGCAGATACGGGCTTTTATGAAAAAATCTGGCTTCTATCGACGAAAAGGTTGTGTTGCGGCGAATCCCGATCATTGCTGCGGGACTTGTCCTGCTGGGACCCCAATCGACTTTCGCCGAGCAGGTCACCCTCAAGCTGAGCAACGGCGACACCCTGCACGGAGAACTCATCCCATCCGAAAGCACAGACACCACAACGGTGCTGCAGCACCCGGTGCTGGGAAGGCTGAGCATCCCGAAAACGGCACTGATGCCCGAACCCAAGCCGAAGCCATGGAAGCTGAGTCTCTCCAGCGGAATCACGGGATCCAACACCGACAACGATCTCTCCGCCGGGGGAACAGCGCAGCTCGACACCAGCTACAGCGCAGGCGCCAACAAGGTGTCGTTGAAAGTGAATGCCCAGTATGAGGTCTCCCGTGACGAGGGAGAGAGCGGCAATACAACAGACACGAATGAGGGCGATGCTGAGCTCCGCTACATCCGCAGCCTGAACAGCCGCCTGCACGCCTATGCAGGTGCGCGTTTCAATTACGACACGCTGAACTTCACCGGTACCGATGTTTTTGAAAGCTCAATTGGTCTTGGCTATGACCTGATCAAGACTCCAAAAACACGACTCACCGTGTCCCTCGGTCCCTCGATCGAGACGATCTGGGGAGGGGATGGCTGCAAAGCAGATCCGGTCTGCGGCGAGTCATTCGCAGCATCAACGGCCAGAGCAGAACTGGAGTGGAAACCCAGCTCAGCCGCCAGCCTCACGCTGACCAACACCTATACCGGGGCTTATGTCAACGGGATCTCAACCAACAACATCTTTTCCATCGCGCTGAAGGTCTTCCCCATGAACAATCAGCGCCTGTTCACATCCCTGAACGGTCAGACGATCTACAACGAACTGCGCAGTCCGAAAGTGAACAACAGCATCTCGATGCAGGTGGGCGTGAAGCTGGATTGAGGATGAGCGAACATCATTGAGGCGACTCCGGCCAGATGGTGATGCATTGCGGGTCTCTCGAGAGTGCAGCGGATTTTGCCCGCTCTGTTTCTTCTGGGTCGAGGTAGTGCGCTGTAAGTAGCAACATCAGACGCTTCAGAGCCTTCCTTCCCTGATCGGGAGTGAGCCACCCCAATCCGTAGTAAGTGCAAGTGGCATCAAGCCATCCCTTGGCTTCGCCCTGCAGTCTGAGCTCCAGATCATCCATGGCCGGAATGGCCATCACCGGAGAACTGAAAAGACAGGAAGCAGCAGCGAAAGCAATGAAAAAACGATGCACTGAACAACAACAGCTCGCAACATCCTGACGCCTCAGCCCAACATGCTCTCAAATGGGTACACACAAGACTCCGTATTGCACTAAATAACAGTGGCGGAACAAGCCAAAAAACTGAGCTTCAGAGAAACTGATCTGTAACCAATTGATCAACCCATCTGTTCAAGTTCGCGACCGCGGGTTTCTCGCAGCGCGATCAAAACATAGATGAATGAGATCAAACTAAACACAGCAAAACAGGCGAATGGAAACGATGGTCCTGCGTGCTTGAGCCAGAGAGGAAAGCTCAAAGAAATCAGAATCGTGGCCAACCACTTGGCGGTGACTGAAACACCGAGGGCTGTCTCACGAATGCGGTTGCTGAACAACTCACCAAGCAGAATCCAAAGCACGGGCCCCCAAGAACAACCGAAAGCCAACACAAACAGATTTACTGCAATCATCACCACAACAGCTGAAGAACCGCCGAGCGGATCAGGAACCTGTGGCATCCCAAGACCTCTCAGCCCGATAGACAGTGCCATCAGGCTCAACGTCATCCCTGCGGAACCGATCAAAAGAAGTAATTTGCGGCCAAGTCGATCCACAAGCATGACCGTGATCAACGTGGCAAGCAAATTGACGGCTGCTGTCACCACACTCCATCCGAGACTGACTTCTGGAGAAAAGCCAATGGATTGCCAGATCAGAGTTGAGTAATAAAAAACGGCATTGATGCCATTGAACTGCTGAAAACAGGCCAGCACGATTCCACTCCACACAACCGGCAAAGCCAACACCTGCCAGAAGCCCAAGGCTCCTGCTCGCTGAGAATCTTTCACCGCAAATGAATCCTGAACCTGCTGCACCAGATGGTCAGGATTAGAGGCTCCGAAAACACTGAACACCCTGCGAGCCTGCTCCAGGCGACCTTCACGCACCAACACTCGGGGACTCTCAGAGACCCGCGGCAGCAGAAGCAGATAAAGCAGTGCGGGGAGCGAGCCAGAGAGCAGCATCCAGCGCCAAAGTTCCATCGATCCGAGACGCTGGACAGGATCAGCACCAGGCACAGCAAGAGCGAGCAACGCCTCGAACACCAGGGCGAGCAAAATTCCCAATCCAATGGCGCAATACATGACGCTGCCGATCCGGCCACGCATGCTTGCTGGTGCAATTTCAGTGAGATAGGCCGGAACCACAACGCTGGCAAGGCCAATGCCGATTCCAGCCAGCAGTCGCCACAGGAACAATGAGGGCATCGCGCTGCTGAACGCTGAGCCCACAAAAGAGCTGATGAAGGCCAACGCTGCCAACTGCATTCCTGGCACCCTGCCGATAAAAGCTGCCAACCGGGTACTGAACAGACCTGTGATCACAGCGCCGATCGGAGCAGCAGCAACCACGAGGCCAAGCTGTGCCGGAGTCAAACCCAGGCTGACGCGAAGCGGATCTGCTGCTCCGTTGACAATGACCTCGGAATAGCCAAGAAGGAAGCCTCCCAGTGCAGCGACCATCACAGGCCAAAGAATCGACAATGCAGCCACGGCCATGGGTCAGTCCCACTGGAGTTATCAAACTGATCGCAGAACGGACTTAAGACAACGATGTCGGACGGATTGAATCAACAATCAACGCACAAAATCTCTGCCTAAGCACCAGAAGCTAGACGAAGCGAAAACTTTGCATCTCAGTGATTTGCCGAATGGTGCAATGCAAAATTGCGCCGATATTCAAAGTGCATCAGCGGTTGGACTGGACGAACATCGAACCGAAAAAGCTGCTGAAGACCCGACGGGCTTTTAACCCATCACTCGATGCTCCTGTAGATCGCAACTCAATGGGGCAAGCCATGGCCCAGGATTCCTCCGGGCAGAAGCTTCGAACACTTTTTTCTTCTCAAATGATGGGTTGTTTGATGCAAAAACAAGCGAGTAAGGCCCTCTTGCCAACGGAAAGGACTTCCTCACTCGTGCAGAAGAGACAACAACAAAGCGCTTATGCCGTGAGCTGGAGGGATTGCTCGGCCAAAGCACGGAAAATCTCCTGTTTTTTGCACTCAAGGAAATCCTGCTCATTGGGATCGCCTCCAGGCCAGTTCCGCAGCGCGTCACAGGTTGTCTTGTATTCCAACCGGAGAGCGTTCAAGTCGTACGAAAAGGTGGCGACAGGCTCGTTCATGGGAAACACGAGAAGGTGGAGAAATTATTACAAGTCTTCATGCTCTCTTGACGTAGCAGCAGCAACAGTATCCACATTTCGCGAGAGACGTTAGTCAACAGCTGATCTGTTCGTGAGCTGCAGCTGTGCGGATATCTCGATCACGGACAACAACCGGATTGAGCGATGGTTTCTGGGTACTTCAATTGCTTGTTCTGATGACTTACGAAATCCGCAATTGGGCCGTGATCGCTGCGGCCATGGAAAAGCAAGGCGCCACTGACAGCCAGATGTATCGACGCGCCAAGGCGATGGCCAACGGCAACATTGACCCGATGCCGACAAGCTACCCGGCCGCCCCATACAGCATTTCGTTGGCCTGAAGGTTCACAGAAATGTCAATCATCGGGAGGCTGAACGATCAGACCTCCCTTTTTTGTTGCGCCTACACAACAGAATAGAGCTGGCCATGAGCACCTCACAATTCACTGAGATGCCAGTTGTGATCAAGTCCTCTGAGTTGAACAACTCAGTTCGCTTCATTGCGAAAGTCAACCGCCCACTGATTTGCGGGAAACCAGCAGAGACCAAATTCAATTTTGCTGCTGAATCGAGCTGCACGGAGGGGCCGACCTGGGTTACACCTGAAACAACCGCTTTTGGTGCTATGCCGTCAATCGACAAGAACGCAACGCAACAGAAGAAAGCCGAAGCGTCAAAACCACTGACTCTCCTGGCCCGTCCTGTGTATCCAGGCACACGCGGAACGCCCCACACCAACACCTGAAGAACGATCACTCAGCGAAAAAGCGTGGGCTCTGAAGGGCTGTTCTCTCCAGCCTTTCAGATTCCAACAGCGTGCACTAGATCCATGATTAAACGAGGACGTGTGGCGGCATGAACGAGATCAACACCACGGACTCCTGGATCCATATCGAACAATTCAGCCAAACTCACTCCTGGAGGCAAACCTGGATTTTTCTTGGCGGTGCGGTGGTGATGTTTGCTTTTGCGCTGCTCTACGAGATCGACAAAGACCTGAGTTGCAAGACTGATCAAGTTTCAATTCATCAATTGACTCACACAAACGCTGAACCTTCACAACGCATGCATATAGCAATCCATTCGGCATTCCTACTGGGATAGTCCTGATCTACAGGATTACATCTCTATGGCAATCGCAGACAGACATTGAACAGTCAAGAAAATAAAAATTAGCGATCAAAACCAGAAGCGGACGCCTGCAAAAAAGGAACTTCAACACAGTGGAATCAACATCTCTGAAACGAGTCTGAACCAATCAACCTCAGCCAAGCCAAGCTTGAGCCAGCCTTCGGCAACGGAGGATGTATCCAGAGACAGATTGTTTGTTTCCCCTGATTCGAACATGCAATGAAAATGACACGGCAGGGACTTTTGGCACAACCAACAGCAGTTACAGGCACTTAAGGTTTTCTCAATAATTGTTTTTGTCTCTTTTGCAGGGCACAAACTCACCACTGGGTCCTAGGCAGACGACTGCTGACCCTGTCAATCTCTACACCGAACGCCTGAATGGACGAATGGCCATGCTGGGGTTGGCCATAGGAATCACCGTGGAAGCACTGACCGGCAAAGGAATCCTCGATCAGGTGTTTGGTCTGTTCAGTTGACCCAATTGGGTTGAATTCCCGATGCTCAACGGCGGTGCATGAGCTACGACTGAAGGATGGGTACGTTGAGCATGACCGAACTCTTCAGCAAACCATCTGCACATCGTTATTCAGATGTCTTGATTCATCTTTCCGAATGGCTCGAGATGATCTGCATGCAGGCGCTTTTGACCTTGGCTTTGTGGCCGTTGAAATTGATGTACAAGCGTCCAAGGCCAGAAGAGTCATGGCCGGCCTGGCAAGCCAACCAGAAACTATGCCGGGTTGACAAGCGCTATTGCTGAGCGGAAATCAAAAGAGATCCCATCAACGGCACTTAAGTCATCACGGTTGAAGCTGATTCAATCGCTGACCAGAAGACACCACTCTTCTTTTCGCTGGAGGCCTGGCGTTAGCGCAAGGGGTAAGACTGAACTCACATCCAGGGCTGATCGGGTCAGCCTGGATCGGAACCGAACAGATCAGCAGCCAAGTGCAGGCAGCGGTCGACAGAACCCTATTGATCGAGCGAGATGGGAACACTGTCGACAGCACTGCGCTCCAGAGGTGGGCTTCACCAATGTCACCCGACTTGAGCAGCAAGTCATCACCTGAAAGAGGGATTCATCCATTCAAGGTGCAGGGCTTGAGTTGTCGTGAATTTCACAGCGTGCGGTCACAGCAGGTGCCCCCAACCCAGAAATATCACTGGTGAAAGCTCCGGTTGAACGGTCCAAGACGTTTGACAGATAAGACCTCGTATGGGGCAGCGTCTTCCCAAAACGAACTATTTCTTTTGTGAACGTAGCTGGATATTCCGTTCTGCTACGGAATGCAGGCTTGAAAATCCATGCTTTGCCACCCTCCTCATCGAGGGTGATTTCCCAGATGGTACGAGCAACTCCAGTCACATCACAGCGCAGAAAGACCTGATCAGCCCTGACGAAGTTGATGCATCCCTCCATTGCTGAAAGCGAAGCTGCAGCAAACAACCCGCCAACAGCAGAACCAACGACACACCGACCGAGACAGTCCATTCAGGGAAACAAGTTGGGGCAAGACTCTTTGATCAAGACACAAAACACATCCCCCCAGCGAGCGCTCGTGCACCCTGACGATCAGGAAAAATCCTGAACATCCTGAATAACCAAACCCTCAGCATGCAGCTGAATCGCCACTGCACTGGTGTTAAGAAACTGGAGGCGAGCCCCCATTTGGGGGATGAGCTTCGACAAAACCTGTCGTAGAAAGGAGGCACTGAAGAGGACTGCAAATGTCGACCTCAACCCCAACCTGCGCTTGTGAGCCCTGCGATTGCAGCATTACTGCTGATGCGGCTATCGAAAAAGACGGAAAGCTGTTCTGCTCTCAGCCTTGCGCTGATGGACATGCAGGTGGGGATCAATGCTGCACCAGCTGCGAGTGCTGTTAATTCCTTAACACACGCTTTGAACAAGCAAGTCCCCGCTCGATCGAGTGGGGTTTTTTGGATGCCAATAAAGACTGTGATCAACCCGCCCAAGAGCACTAATGGGCAAAAATCCTGTGTAGTTTCACATGGCGGCTAGAGACCATGGCCCGCTGAATTATCAATCCCAGGCGGCTTGGATGAGAACCGCTGCAATGTCTTGACTCTCAGCAAAGAACAAAGACAAAAATTTCACTAGCTGGCTAGCGCAACATTCCAGAGGACAAATAAAAACCAATAAAACCCTCAGTGATCTTTCTTTGTGTGCGCCAACTTCAGACTCGGCACGGGGGTCGAGCTGATGCTGCAATAATTGAAGAGACTTAAGACATTTCTGACAAGATTTAACAGATAAAACTGCAAATAAATCTGGTCATTCTCTTCTCAACTGCTCTCAATTGTGCCAGGTATTGAAGGTTGATTCATGAGCTTTTAGGGGTGATTGAAGCAATAAAAAGCCCCTGCGGTTGCAGGGGCTTTGAGTGTTTAGGCTGTCAACACTGCTTTATCCTGGTAAGTAGAACTGCTACTGACCTTTGCACTTTGAGACTTACACTAAAGAACATCCATTCCCACATAACTCCAAGAACACCTGTACTGCCCCCCGCAATCTCCGCCAGCCGCGCCTTCTAGCTCACCATCAGACGGGGTTTGGCGATGTGCTTTTAACTCTTCTGTGGTTATCGAGAAGCCTGCAGCTTTGGCAATGGCTACAACATCAGCTCCTTCTGCTTTGAGTTGTTCCTGCAGTGAAGTGTCTACTTGAACCTTGGCGATGAATGCCTTCAGTTGTTCTTCTGACATTGGTATCGGTAGTCTTTAGTGGTTATAGCAACGGTCTGCTGCAGTGCCTGTGACTAATATTTACTGCGCCCAATCGTGCCAGGTATTGAAGGCTGATTTATGGTCTTCTTGGGGTGATTGAAGAAATAAAACCCCCTGTCAATGCAGAGGCTTTGAGGGTGTAAGTTTTGAAGACGAGGGGAATACCAATGCTATACTCTCATCCCACACCACTGAGTTTACTCATCTCCTGCCAGTTAGCAAATAACCCTCCAGTTTTCTCAGCCATTTAGTTAGTTTTCTTCCAGCACTGACCTCCAGACACGCCTTCTAGTTCCTCTTCACTGAGTTCAGTAATCTTATCAGCAGTGAATTCGTGGCCATGTTCTTTAGCAATGCCTACAACATCTTCAGGTGACTTAGCTGCTTTTAGTTTCTCCTGAAGATTGGAATCACCTTTGACTTTGGAGAAAATGCCTTGAGTTGTTCTAGGGACATGGGTATCAGGTCTGTCAAGCAGTCATAGCAACGGTCTGCTGCAGAGGCTTTGGCTAATACTTACAGCGCTCAATCGTGCCAGGTATTGAAGGCTGATTGATGGTCTTTTTGGGCTGATTGAAGAAATAAAAAACCCCTGCCGTTGCAGGGGCTTTGGGGGCGTAAGCTTCAATCATTAGAAAGTTCCACAACAATTGTGGCCACAAGTAACGATAGAACACACTGGAATAATAGAGCCGCCAGCCGCACCTTCTAACTCTCCATCTAAAACCTCTGCTTGAGCGCTCTTCAAG
>Ga0189292_10134_pt1 | contig 38410 bp, 41 predicted proteins | sample UW1oraminimetaG_FD_130317 | JGI IMG/M metagenome (GOLD analysis project Ga0189292, IMG submission 130317) | Marine microbial communities from the Costa Rica Dome - UW179A-orange mini metaG | ecosystem: Environmental > Aquatic > Marine > Oceanic > Photic zone | place: Costa Rica: the Eastern...
CCGACCGACTGGGCTTATCAGGCTCTCAGCAACCTGATTGAGCGCTACGGCTGCGTTGCCGGCTATCCCAACGGCACCTACCGCGGCAACCGTGCAATGACCCGCTTCGAAGCGGCTGCACTGTTGAACGCCTGTCTCGACCGCGTCACCGAGGTGACCGACGAGCTCAAGCGCCTGATGAAGGAGTTCGAAAAGGAACTCGCCATCGTTAAGGGTCGTGTTGACGGTCTGGAAGCTCGCGTTGGCGAACTGGAAGCAACCCAGTTCTCCACCACGACCAAATTGACAGGCCAGACCACCTTCGTGATCGGCGCCAACAGCTACGGCGGAAGTGCTGAAGTCGGTGGTGAAAAGGTTGCGGATCTCGCGGCGGCTGCATCCGGCGCAACCACCTTTAACTACGACACCCGTCTCTTCCTTGACACCAGTTTCACTGGTAAGGACCTTCTGCGCACCATGCTGCGTGCGGGCAACTTCGCTAACTCTGCTTTCGGCGGTAACAGCGATTATTCGGGTCTGACCACGATGGAGACCGCCTACGAAGAAGGCAGTCCCGACCAGATCAATGTCAACAGAATCTGGTATCAATTCCCCATCGGATCCAACTTCACCGCCACAGTGGGTGGCCGTGTCCGTCAGGACGACATGCTGGCTGTATGGCCAAGTGCTTATCCATCTGACACTGTCCTCGACTTCTTCACCTACGCCGGTGCTCCTCAGACCTACAACCTGCAACTCGGTGCAGGTGCTGGTCTCTGGTGGTCTGACAACGACTTCAGCATCAGCGTTAACTACGTGAGTGGCAACGGTAAAAACGGCAACCCCTCTGTAATCGACTCAAACAACGCTTTTGATCGAGATACGGAAGATTGCGGCGGTATTGGAACCGATTGCGCCTCAAGCAGCGGAACCATTCAGATCGCCTATGCCCCCGACAACTGGGGTATTGCTGCTGCATACAACTATGCATCGGGCGACAACGGAGCTGGTATTTATTCCGGTAACGGAACACCCCTTGCCAACTTCATGAGTGGCTTGGGTACGACCAACTCCGTGGGTGTAAGTGCCTGGTGGACTCCTGAAAATGCAGGTTGGTTCCCCAGTATCAGCACAGGCTGGGGTTACAACTCAGTTGACGCTAAAAACGCCAATTTCCGTGATGAAGATGGTGCCACCGGCTCCATTGGCGGAGCAACATCCCAGTCCTGGTATGTGGGCCTTCAGTGGGCTGATGTCTTCCTGAAAGGCAATGCAGCTGGTATGGCTGTTGGCCAGCCGACCTTCGTGACCAGCTGGGAAAATGACTCCGATTACAACAACGGAAGCGATTTTGTCGCTGATGGCAACTACGCCTGGGAATGGTGGTACATGTTCCAAGTGACTGACAACATCTCTGTCACTCCCGCCATCTTCTACTTGAGCCGTCCTCTGGGCGCCAACACCACTGGTTTGGCTGACAGTAGTGATGAGACCTTCAATAACTTTGGTGGTCTCGTCAAGACAACCTTCCGCTTCTGATTCAGAACCGGTTTCGGTGTATTTAGCCTCCCTTCCTGAAGGGGGGCTTTTTTTATTCGTTTGAATGATTGGGGAGTCGACCCGTGCGGAATCGCAGTGCCTGATCTGCGCTTGTGATGATTGGATGGATTTGACGCAGCATCAGTCACTCGACCCGCATGCCGATCGCTCCCGACATCACAGCGTTGGTGGGTCGTACGCCCTTGGTGCGGCTCAATCGTCTTCCTCAGGCCTTCGACTGCAAAGCCGAGATTGTTGCGAAGCTTGAGAGTTTCAATCCCACGGCCTCAGTGAAAGACCGCATCGCGGGGGCCATGGTCGAAGCGGCGGAACAAAGCGGCACCATCGTGCCGGGCAGCACTGTGCTGGTGGAGCCCACCAGCGGTAATACCGGCATTGCTCTGGCGATGGTCGCGGCAGCGCGAGGTTATCGATTGATTCTCACGATGCCTGACACCATGAGCACGGAGCGGAGATCGATGCTGCGTGCCTACGGCGCGGAATTGCAGCTCACCCCAGGCAATGAAGGAATGCAGGGCGCCATCGCTCTCGCCAGGGAGCTGGTGCAAGAGATTCCAGGGGCCTATCTGCTTCAGCAATTCGATAACCCTGCCAATCCCTCCGTGCATGCGAAGTCCACCGCAGAGGAAATCTGGCAGGACACAGAAGGCCGACTGGATGCTCTGGTGGCCGGTGTGGGGACGGGAGGAACCATCACCGGTTGTGCCCGAGTGCTACGCAGCCGGCAGCAGGATCTTCAAGTGATTGCAGTGGAGCCTGCTGCCAGCCCAGTGCTATCGGGCGGGGCAGCAGGTCCGCACCGCATTCAAGGCATCGGGGCTGGCTTTGTCCCTCCGGTTCTGGAGAAGGAATGGATCGATGAGGTCATCGCAGTGACCGATGAGCAGGCCATGGAACTGGGCCGGCGTCTTGCCCGGGAAGAAGGACTGCTCTGCGGAGTGAGCAGCGGAGCAGCTGTTGCAGCAGCGTTGAAGGTGGGACAGCGTCCAGCGATGGCCGGACGACGAATCGTGGTGATTCTTGCCAGCTTCGGCGAGCGTTATCTCTCCACGCCGATGTTCAGTGCTGCATCTGTTCTGCCGGCGCGCCGGGATGGTCAGCTTTGAGCCCTGCGTTCTCCAATCGCTCGGATCACCCCCAGGATCCCTATGAGGTTCTTGAGGTGACATCCAACGCCACCCAGGCCGAACTCAAAGCGGCCTATCGCCGCCTGGTGAAGCAGCACCACCCCGACGCAGGAGGCGATGAAGAGCGAATCCTGGCGCTCAACGCCGCCTGGGAACAGCTCGGTGATCCGGAGGCCAGGCGTTGCTTTGATCGTGAGCAGGGATCCCCGCAGTCCGTCCGCGAGGAAGCACGAGCCCGTGGGGCCCGCAATGCCAGAGCCAGTCAGGCGGCACGGCATGCATCAGGCCAGGGAGCTAGCGAAGACCAGGCATTGTCCACGTGGCTGCAGAAGGTTTACGCCCCGATTGATCGTCTGCTCGGGCAGGTGATTAATCCTTTCGCTGCGGAATTGAAAGCTCTTTCAGCCGATCCCTATGACGATGATCTGATGGAGGCGTTTTGCACTTATCTGGAGCAGAGCCGAAACCGTTTGGACAAGGTCAAGAACCTGTTTCAGTCCTTGCCCACTCCGCCGTCGGCCCGTGGCTTTGGTTTGAGCGTTTATCACTGCCTCTCTCAGGTGGAGGATGCCGTTGCGGAGCTGGAGCGTTACACGATGGGTTATGTCGATAGCTATCTCCATGACGGTCGGGAGATGCTGCGGGAGGCACGTCAACGGCGCCAGCGTCTTCAGCAAGAAAGGCGCAGGTTGGAGATCGGTTGATGAGTGCCGGGCCGTTCCGTGTTTTCCTGATCCTGGTCTGGCTGCTGTCCACCGTTGCTGATCGTTTGTGGTGGGGCCATCACGCTGGCTTGCCCTCCTGGGATCAGGCGGATTACCTCAATAGCGCGCTTGACCATGGCCGTGCTCTCGGTGTTTTGGCCGGAGGCGGTTGGCAAGGGTGGAATGCTCTCCTCGACCTCTCGCCCAAGATTCCCCCGTTGGCATCGTTGGTGAACGGCACGGTGATGGCCGCGGCTGGCGATGCTCCCGCCCAGGCGGCATGGACGTTGAGCCTCTGGAATGCTTTGCTGCTGTTCTCAAGTGCCGGTTGGGCACTTCAGCTCCTGCGCCCAAGAGAATCAGCCAGGGGATTCGCTTTGCTGGCTGCCGCGGCTGTGGCCTTGGCACCGATGCTGCTGGAACTCAGGACCGACTACGTGCTTGAGCTGCCTTTGACCGCCATGGTCACATTAGCGCTCTGGCGTCTGGGTGCCTGGTGGAGTCCTCGTGGCGGCGGCCAATGGTGGCAGGCATGGCTCGCTGCCCTTGCGGTGGCGTTGTCACTGCTGGTGAAACAGAGCGCTCTGCTGGTGCTGCTTCCCGCTCTGGCTTGGTCACTGGTTGCCGCTCAACGCATCGGGCGAGGCCGTCGACGGCAGGCGCTGGCAGGACTGATTCTGGTTCTGATCTCAGTGTTCCCCTGGCTTCGGCACAACTGGATTACGACCCTCGGTGGCACCAATCGAGCTGTGATTGAGTCTGCGGCTCGTGAAGGTGATCCCGGGGTCTTCAGCTTGTCGGGCTGGCTCTGGTATTTGCGTCAGGTGCCTCTTCAGATCGGCTCGGCACTGCTGTGGATCGGTTTGGCAGGCCTTGTGTTGCTGGTCGTGATGCACTTCAGGCCTCGAATGGCAACGATGAGCCATCAACAGGATCGAGGCGATGCCTGGAGCTGGTTGGTGGGAACGCTCTTTCTTGGCTGGTTGGTCACCAATCTCAGCCCCAACAAGGACGCCCGTTACCTCGCCCCTTTGTTGCCGCCGTTGCTGATTGTGCTGAGCCGCGGCTGGTGGCAGTGGGGGGTGTGGATCCAGCAACGCTGGCCTTCTCGATCAGCCTGGCTGCCTGGATTGGCTCTCACTGCGGGAGCACTGGTCGCGATCGCACCGGCATGGACTGCCCAGTCCGCACGTCTGCGCCCCCGCAACCGTCATCCTCTTCAATCGATCGTTGAGAGAGCTGGTGGAGCGGATCCCGTCGCGGAGCCCAACACGTTGATCGTTGTTCCCAGCACTCCTGATCTCAATCAGCACAATGTGAGTTACTACGGTCGCCGCAACGGGGGACGGTTGGTGGGTCGCCAGCTCGGCGGCAGCATCGATCACATTCAGCCTGTGCTCGCCCATGCCAACTGGGTCCTGCTTGCCGAAGGTGACCAGGGCTCGGTGCGCAGGCCTGCGAGTTCTCTGGATCAGGCTGTGCGTGAGAGCGGGGTCTTTGAGGAGGTGGAGGTGTTTCCGCGTCCAAAGGGAGGCAGTTACTCGCTCTGGAAGCGACGCATTGATTCAGAGTCTCCTGTTGGATTCGAACAGCGTTTTCCCCAGCTCGCTGCAGGACTGTCCCAAGGACCTGCAGGGCTCGATCCCGTCTTCAGCAGTGTGGCGATCGAACACATGCTTGACGGTCATTTCAGTTATCGAGCACCGCTGCGGCGGGCGGCTATTGAACGCCTGAATCAGGATCCATCCGATGATTCTGCTCGCTGGACTCTGGCCCTGCTGGCGGTCTTGACCAATAGGCCCGCTGAGGCCGCTCACCATTTCGAGCGGTTGGAGAACTCGCATCCTGACAGTCCCTGGCCCAGCGCATATCGCAGTGTGGTGCTGCTTGCGGGCTGGAATCCCTGGTCTGCTTCTTCGGTGGCCTCAGCGGCACTTGGGCGACATGGGCGGCACCCAATTCTGGTAAGTCTTGAATCGCTCTCTGCTGTTCTTGGTGGCGCCATCTGGCGACTTCCTGAAGCTGTTCAATCCTTGCCCGCAGCAGTCTCCACAGTTGAGGAGTCGCTGAATTCTCAGGAAAAAGGCTCGAGCTGATCGATGCGCAACCAAACATCCGGGACCGGCCGGCGCCAGCGCACCTGGCCGTAGTCGCCTTTCACCACTAACAGTTCTCCCGGACCCTCGAAGATGTAGGCCGGTGGATAAGGATCGCTGGCTCCAGCCTCCACACTGCCGGCATAGGCCGCCCGATTCACCCTTACCAGCGCACCTTTCTTCAGGGGTGCGGGGGGTTTGGCAGCTGCTGCAGGGCTCGACTCTGTCTCTGCCATCACGGGTCGTTATTCGTTGGCCAGGCTAGAACCCTTCAAGACCACTTCCATCGTTGGTTTGGACAACGGCCTCTCTCTCTATCTGGTCGCATTCGGTGGTTTGCTGCTGGTTGCTGTGCTGCTGGATGACTTGGCGGCAAGGGTGAGGGTTCCTGGAATCCTCATGGTGCTGCTGCTCGGTCTGCTGATTGAAAATCACGTGGATGTGGCAGGCAGCCACGAAATCACACTGCTGAGCATTGATCAGGCCAAGCAGATCACTCAGGCGGCTCTGGTGCTTGTGCTGTTTTTCGGAGGTCTCACCACGAACTGGCAGCAAGTGCGTGGCGTGATTCCTTCAGCGGCTCGTCTGGCCACCATCGGCGTCTTGATCACGGCCGCTCTGATCACGCTGGTGGTCCTCGGCTTCGGTCTGTCGCAAGGCACGGAGTCGATCTCCGTCCTGCTCCCTCGCAGCCTTTTCGTTGGCGCCATGGTCGCGAGCACCGACGCCTCGGCTGTTCTGGCTTTGCTGCGTCCTCTCCAAGGCCGTCTGCCGAAGCCGCTAACGGATCTGATCGAGTGCGAGTCGGGGTTCAACGATCCCATTGCTGTCGTTCTCGCCGGACTGGCTCTAGCACTGGCCGGTGGTGAGGGTGTCGGAGCTGGAGTGCTCGTAACCGATTTGGTCCGTCAGTTCCTGCTTGGGATTCTGATTGGCTTCCTCGGCGGCAGCCTCACGGTGCAGTTGCTGGGAACACGCATGGGGCTGAACCAGACCCAAATGTTGCCGGTGGTCAGCCTCGCCTTGCTGATGGTGCTGAGTGGTGGTACTTCACTGCTAGGCGGCAGCTCTTTGCTTGCGGCTTATGTGGCAGGTCTGGTTCTTGGAAACAGTGCCGACCTAGACCAGAATTGCTTGGAGGAAGCGCATTCCAGCTACGCAAAAATGGCCGAGCTCCTGCTGTTTCTCTGCATGGGGCTCGTGGTGAATCCTCAGGATGTCGTTAAATCCGCCGCTCTCGCGTTCGTGCTGTTTCTGGTGATGCAGCTGGTGCGTCTGCTGATGGTGCAGATACTCCTCTGGCGTACGCCATTCAGTTCTGGCGAAAGGATCTTTGTGTGTTGGGCGGGCCTGCGCGGTGCCGTGCCCATTGCCATGGCTATCCAGGCCTGGTCGACGCCAGGTGTGAGCTGGGGTTTGGCCATGCCTCCGCTCGCTCTGGCTGTGGTTCTGTATGGCCTCTTCATCCAGGGCTTTGCCCTGGTGCCCATGGCGCGCAAGATGAATCTCACCTTGCCTCTCGAGGACACCGATCCCTCCATCGCTTCCTAACCTCGACGACTTGACGTCGCCATTGCCATGCGCCTTCTGCTGATCGGATGCACGGGCTTGGTCGGCCGTGGTCTGATTCCCGTTCTGCAGGCCGCCGGTCATCAACTCACCATCGTTAGCCGCCGAGCTTCGCCGGCTGGCTTCTCAGCTGAAGTTGCAAGAGACCTTCAGTGGATTGAGGTGGATCCAGCTGTGGAGTCCAGCTGGGCTGCGTCCACGCCTCTGCATGATGCGCTGACTGTTAGTGACGGCGTTGTGAATCTCGCCGGTGAACCGATCGCAGAGCAGCGCTGGACTGTCCAGCACCTAGAGACATTGGAATCCAGTCGTCTGGGCACAACGCGTCATCTGGTGAGTGCCCTGGCCACCCTGGCTAAGCCTCCATCTGTGCTGGTGAATGCCTCTGCTGTTGGCTATTTCGGCAGCAGTCTTGATGGCCGCTTCGAGGAGAGCAGCCCGACCGGTCAGGATTTTCTTGCACGTCTTTGTCAGAAGTGGGAGCAGGCTGCTGCTGAAAAGCCAGCAGCAACTCGGCTCGTGGTGCTGCGAATCGGCATCGTTTTGTCAGCAGATGGTGGGGCTCTTGCCAAAATGCTGCCCGTTTTCCGCGCAGGCTTTGGTGGCCCGATCGGTTCTGGTCAGCAGTGGATGAGCTGGATTGAACGTGGCGATTTATGCCGGATCATTCAGAGTGCTCTGGAACAAGACTCCTGGTCTGGAGTAATCAATGCCGTGGCTCCCGACCCTGTGACCATGGCAGTCTTTGCTGGAAGTCTTGGCCGTTGTCTCGGCAGACCAAGTCTTCTGCCGGTGCCAGGACCCATGCTGCAGCTGCTGCTGGGTGATGGTTCAAAGGTGGTTCTGGAGGGTCAGTTCGTGAGTTCGAGTCGGCTCGGCCAACTGGGATTCAACTTCCGCTGTCCGACCCTGCCCGTTGCACTCGACGTTGCCACCAGCTCCAGCAACCGCTGAGCACAGCAGCGCCCATGAGCAGGCCGATGGCGGGCGTGAACAAAGGTTCCCACAGGCGCATGAACACTCGCATCGGCGCTTCTAAACCTTGACTGCTGCCGATAATCGCGACTGCGAACCAACCAGCACCGGCGATCACCAGGAAGACATTCAGAACAAGGACGCGGTCCAGCCAGCGCTTCCAGATGGGTTCGTTGTTCGGTTTGCTCATTCGGACGCCCGCAGTAGTTGCGAGATCGATGCCGCCATCCTGGCCCCGCCGCCGGCCTCACCGAGGCGGTTCAGCGCGACGTCCTGGCACAGGCGCTGCAGCTGCTGATCAAGGTGGCTGCGCTCCAGAAGTTCGAGGGCTAATGCCGCAGTGCGTTGGAGGGTCGTTGCCGTGCCCGCCTCGCCATCCACACAAAACACCGTCGGGCCCAGCAAACGGCGCTGAGCCTCCGCGAATCCTGCTGTGAACTGAGGCCCTTCACCCACCAGCTGCAGGACCGGTCTGGCCAGCCCCACGGCTTGTTCGGCTGCTGTTCCTGCCATGCACAGCAGAAGATCGGAACTGTGCAGGACAGCTCCAAACCCTCCCCTGCGGATCTGCACCCGATGAGCATCTTCACGCACGAGAGTTGTCGCCCCGCTATCGGCAGTTTTGAGGCTCCAGCCGATCGGTGCAACCAGCTCTGAAAGTGCAGCGTCGGCCAGGGAGGACACCAGTGCCAGCTCGAGCTGCAGCTCACCATTGCTCAGCAATGCTGCCGGCAGATGTTCAACCACTCCCAGCAAAAGGACCAGATTCTCCTCTAGCTCAGGCCGGCGGCTTCCCGGCAGTAGTCCCAGTCGCCGGCTTGCGTTTGGCAGGCGTCGATCGTCTCTCAGGATCGGATCCATGAACGGGTTGCCCAGAAACCTGACTGGCTTTCGCAGCTGTGCGCTTAGATCGTCCGCACTGAGCTGGTCCCGGCTAAATACCGCCTGAAAGCGAGGGCTGCGCAAGCACTCAGCGCATGGCCATGGCAAGCGCAACTTTCCCTCATAGTGACTTGAGTACGCCACCAGATAGGTGGCCACAGGCCTTCTGCAGAGCCAGGCGGCCATCACCGGAATCACATCTCCAATCACCACAACCTGGTCGTAACGGTGGGCGATGCGCAGCAACCTCAGCAGGCGGCGCAGTAGATAGACCACCTGTCCCTGCAACAGCTCGGTCAGACGTCCGCGCAAGCTGGTGTAACCAAGGCCACCCGTGCTGAATTCCTGAGTGCCTCCGATCAGTGCAATGCCAGCGTCCCGATAAGGCTGTCCCTTGCCAACCAAGGGAAGAGCGTCCACTGCATGGCCTTCGTACTGGAGTGCCTGTCCCAGCAGAGCACCGGAAAGATCTTCTCCATGGCCGTTGCTGAGCAGCAGCAGTCGGCCCACTTCAGAGCTCCAGCCAGGCCTTCACCTTGAGCAGCGCCGACCAGTCCGGTCGGCGTTTAAGACCATCTTCGATGGATTCTTTCAGCTCAGCCCCCACTTCCGGTGCAAGAGCCACCACCTTCTGAACCACTTCAATCTGATCTCTCACGCCTTTGGCTTTTGTTTCCAGCATCGCCAGACACAAATTGATCCGGGCCTGAGGATCCTGATTGTTGAGCTTCACCGCCATCCGCGCAGACCGAAGGGCCTCTTCGGACTGATCGCTCAGCAACTGAAGCCACGCCAGACAAGTCCAGCCTGCCGACTGGCGAGGGGCAGCTGAGGTGATGGTTTCAAAATCAGCGAGTAACTCCTGAGCCGGAGCTCCTTGCTGGTAACGGTTCATCGCCTGCTGGAAGAGACTTTCCTGGCTGGACTCCATGGAGTGCTGATCGGTCGGGCAATGCCTTCAGATTCCCACAGCAGCCAGATGCTCACTGATCGGTCAAACGGCGAAGGAACTTCCGCAGCCGCAGGTTTGGGTGGCGTTGGGGTTGGTGAAATTGAAACCGCCGCCAATCAACGCTGTGCTGAAGTCCAATTGCATGCCGTAGATGTAAAGCAGGCTTTTGGGATCACAGATCACTTCAAAGCAGGCGCCATCAGGTGCTTCGTATTGATAGCGCTCATCATCTTTATCAATGTCTGATGAAGGCACGAAATCCATCGTGTAACTCATGCCGCTGCAGCCTCCCGAGCGCACGCCCACTCTCAGAACCTGTTGGCTTCCTTGGTCGGTGCACAGTCTGGCCAGCTGCTGCATGGCAGGCCCTGTAATCAGGATGCCCTTGCCGTCTCTGGCGGTGTGAGACTCACTGGAGGTTGCGGTCTCAGCTGTGATTTCGCTGCTGGACATTGGAGGCAGTGGCACGAGGACCTATCTTCACTTTATGAACCTTTCAGTTGTTCTGCCTAAAGCAGTTCAGCCTGATCAATTCATAGAGTCCTCGCAGTTGCACTCATAACGGTGCGGGTCGCGATTGTGGGTTCTGGGCTGGCTGGCCTCTCCGCTGCTGTGGATCTGGTGGATGCAGGCCATGAGGTGAATCTCTATGAGGCTCGTCCTTTCATGGGCGGGAAGGTGGGCAGCTGGGTGGATCCGGATGGCAACCACATCGAAATGGGGTTGCATGTCTTCTTTTTCAATTACGCCAACCTGTTCGCACTGATGCGCAAGGTGGGCGCTTTCGACAATCTCTTGCCCAAGGATCACACTCATTTGTTTGTGAACCAAGGTGGAGACTTGCGGGAACTGGATTTCCGATTCCCTGTCGGTGCGCCTTTCAACGGTCTCAAAGCGTTCTTCACCACCCCTCAGCTGGGTTGGATCGACAAACTGCGCAACGCTCTCGCCCTTGGTACAAGTCCGATTGTCAGAGGCCTGGTGGATTACGAAGGCGCGATGCGCACGATCCGAGCTCTGGATTCAGTCAGCTTCAAGGACTGGTTCGTGGGGCATGGCGGCAGTCCAGAGAGCATCCGCAGGATGTGGAACCCGATCGCCTACGCGCTTGGTTTCATCGACTGTGAAACGATTTCCGCCCGCTGCATGTTGACCATTTTCATGATGTTTGCGGCCAAAACCGAAGCCTCCAAACTCAACCTGCTCAAGGGTTCACCCCATCGTTGGTTGACCGGTCCCATTCTTGATTACATCCAACAGCGTGGAGGCAAGCTGCATCTACGCCATCCGGTGAAGCAAGTCGAGTTCAGTCAGGGAGATCAACCCGAAGTCACGGGCTTGAAGTTGAGCACCCCTGATGGCGAACGAAATGTTATTGCTGATGCCTATTTGGCCGCTTGTGACGTGCCTGGCATCCAGCGTTTGCTTCCAGAGGAATGGCGTCGTTTTCCGCAATTTGAGGCCATTCATCATCTCGAAGCGGTGCCCGTGGCCACTGTTCAGTTGCGCTACGACGGTTGGGTGACTGAATTGGGTGATAGTAATGGTGAGAGTCGTGGCGACCTCAGTCACCCGGCAGGTCTGAACAATTTGCTCTACACCGCAGATGCCGACTTCAGCTGTTTTGCGGATCTTGCCTTGGCCAGCCCCGAGGATTACCGCAAGCAAGGTGAGGGGTCGTTGCTGCAGTGCGTCCTGACGCCTGGCGATCCTTGGATGCGTAAGTCTGTTAAAGACATTGTTGAACACACTGATCGTCAGGTTCGAGAGCTATTTCCATCCGCCGCAAATCTCACACTCACTTGGAGCAACGTGGTGAAGCTGGCACAGTCCCTCTACAGGGAAGCGCCAGGGATGGAGCCTTACCGTCCTGACCAGAGCACACCGGTCAGCAATTTTTATTTAGCCGGGAGCTACACGCGCCAGGATTACATCGACTCGATGGAAGGAGCCACCATGAGCGGACATCTGGCCGCTGCCGCCATCCTGGGGCAACCGGCTCGACTTGCCGTTAACTCCGCAGTGGCCTGAACCGATGGGACGTTGGCTTGAACATTCCGTAACCACTGAAGTTAAGGCTCCCGTTGATCGGGTTTGGCATGTCTGGAGCGATCTTGAGGCTATGCCCAAGTGGATGCGCTGGATTGAATCCGTTAAAACCCTCGACGATCCTGACCTCACTGACTGGACATTGGCCGCTCAGGGTTTCCGTTTTCATTGGAAAGCCCGAATCACCCAGAGAGTTGAAGCTCAGCAACTCCATTGGGAATCGGTGGGAGGTCTCCCCACCAAAGGAGGGGTGCGCTTCTACGCCGAACAGCCTCAGGTCACGGCGGTGAAACTCAGCGTTACCTACGAACTCCCAGGTGTCCTTGCTCCCTTGATGGAACCCAGCATCCTCGGTGGAATCGTGACGAAGGAACTTCAGGCGAACCTTGACCGATTCCGAGACCTGGTGGAAAGCGGATACGCAGCCCAGAGCTGAGGTGACTAGTCCTCGCAGTCCAGCCTCAGTTTCTTTTGCCGCTTGGCTTCTGACGTTCGCTTTGGTAGGCCTCAGCGGATGTGGAGAGGCAGAGAACGCCCAGTCATCATCCGATGCGATTTCGCCTGATGCGCCCGTTGCTGAGTTGTCTCCGCCCCAACCTTCCACAGCTGCGACTGGACTGATCCCCCTGCCTACTCGTGAACAGGTCTTGTCATCGGTGCCGGAGGGGCGAGAAGACCCTTTCTCACCCATCGTTGGCGAGTCGTCGCAGGCTATTGCTCCGGACACGGCAACCGGTCCGGATTTCAAGGTGAAGGGTGTGGTGGCAGTCGGTGCTGAACTGCGAGCGCTTGTCAGCGTCTCTGAACTGTCAGGGACGGTCTGCGTCGGTCCCCGTGGTCGTTGCCCCGGTGATGCAGTGGCCCTTCTGCCGAAGGGCTGGACCGTGAACAGCATCGATTTGGATCGAGGTTGTTTGAGTCTTTCAATCTCCAAAGAGTCTCAGCGACTCTGCATTGCCTGAACGCAGGCCTGTACCAGTCCTTCCAGGTCGTGAGGGGTGGCCTCCTGATCCACTTTGCCGAGCAGTTCCCTGCAGCGTTGGCTGGTCTGTGGACCGATCGAGACGACAGCAGGCTTACTGAACAGCTGCTCAGTGCCTGAACTTCCGAGCGCGTTCTCCAGTAGCTGCACGGTGTGGGTCACGGTTTTACCGCTGCTGAAGCTGATGACGTCGACGTCTCCATTTTCCAGAGCTTTAAGGGTGTCTGGCGGAATGGATGTTGGGCAGCGGGATTCATAGGCTGCCACTTCCACCACCCGTGAGCCCGCCTCTCCGAAGGCTTCTGCCAGCAGTGTGCGTCCGCCGCTCTGCACCCTCGGCAGCAGGATTCTTAACCCCCAGCCAGAGACAGGAAAATGGTCGATCAGGCTGTCGGCCACGAATGTGGGTGGCACGAAATCAGCCGGTGCCCCGAGTTCTTCCAGCCGCCGAGCGGTTTTCCGCCCCACGGCCGCGATTTTGAGGCTTTCAGGGCGTTGCATCAGTCCCTTGCCTCTGAGCTGCAGTCGAGCCTCTACCGCGTCAACACCGTTGGCACTGGAAACAATCAACCAGTGAAAGTTCTCCAGCTCGGCGAGGGCATCATCAAGGGGAGCCCAGCTGTCAGGCGGGCCGATTTCCAGAGCCGGCAGGTCGAGAACCCTTGCACCAAGAGACTCCAGCAGCCTGCGGCCTTCGCTCTGCTGTTCGCGGGCACGTGTGATCACCACCGTGTGTCCCTGCAACGGCAGGCGTTGATCGCTGCTCATGCGCTGGCCTCATCGTCCAGCTTCACCAGTCCATGCACCTGGGCCTGCAGGGCGGTGGCTTCTCCCAGTCGCTCCTGCTTGCGGAGTAGCGCGATGGCCTGGCGGAAGCCTGCACGTGCTCCATCGATATCTCCGCCCATCAGCCTTGCCACTGCAAGGTTCTGATGGCTTTCGGGGTGGGACGGATTCACGCTCAGGGATCGTTCGTATGCGTTGATCGCCGCCAGTAGGTCGCCTCGACGGCGTTCCATCAGGCCCAGGTTGTACCAGGCGAGCGCCACCTCGGGTGCCCGTTGGCAGGCGGTTGTGGTGAGCTGAATGGCTTCCTCGAGTTCATTGCGCTGCATCAGCAAGGCCGCCAGGTTGAGGCGTGCACCAAGGCTCAAACGAGTCTCCAGCGGTTGTTCAAGTGCTTGTCGGTAACACTTCACGGCAGCATCGCTGTCCTCGGTAGCCAGCGCGATTCCGAGATTGAGCAGCAGTTCATAGCGTTCAGCACTGCTGTCATCGCCTGCGGGCAACTGCTCAAGCCCGTGGCGAAGAAGGCTCAGCCCCCTGTCTCGGTTGCCGTCTCTAACCTCCAGAGCACCGAGCTTGGCGCAGGCATAGGGATCATTGGGTTGATCGTTCAGCCAGCTTTCCATCGATTGCCGCAGCCTTGCCGCTTTGTCGGATCCAGCCAGCAGATCCGGTCGATAACCCTCGTGTAGCAGGGCTGGTTCGGTGCAGTTGGCAATCCGCCAGCCGGGTTCTTTCTTGAGCAGCGCATCAACGCTCTCATCGATCATCGAGTGATAAGGCTTGCTCCATCGGATGCGTGGGTGTCGGCGAAATAGGCGGCTCACATTGGAGTAGGGAGCCATTGCTGCGCCCAGTTCGTGGCGCAGCAGATTGATCACCAGCACATCCGGTTGGGCCATCAAGGCTTTGAGCTGCGGGATTGCATCTGAGCGGAGCTGTTCGTCGGCATCGAGCACCAGGACCCAGTCACCCTTCACGAGCTCAAGGGCTGCATTGCGTGCCGGCGCAAAGTCTCCGGGCCAGTCCATCCTTTCCACCCGAGCGCCGCAGGCTTCTGCGATGGCGATGGTGCGATCCACTGAGCCGGTATCGAGGAGAACCATCTCATCCGCGAAGCCCTTCACAGAGCCGAGGCAGTCCTCGATCCGCGCTTCCTCATCGCGCACGATCATCGAGAGGCTGAGCATGTTGGTGAGGAGCACTGCCGCAGAGGCTAAGGCGGTTCCAACGGTGCGGTTTCGACAGGCTTCGTTTGTTTAGTCGGTGAAGTCTTGGCGTTCGTGCGCCTCCTCCTTCAACCCCAACATCTGATTCAACAGTTGCTGCTGCGCTTCAGGCATCTGCCCCGGGCTATACCCCGCAGCAATGCTGTCCGGGATGAGCCTGCGCAGAGTGTCCCAGCGGTAGGGACATCCATAGACCGCCAAACCCGAGAGGCGCTCAACTCGTAGCAACTGCTGGATGGCTTCAGCCCAAGATTCTTGGCGCTGCTGGCCGGCGCGGAATGGATTGCCGCGTAAAAACAACTGCAGAAAAACGGGACCCTCTCCCAGTCGCTCCAGATCAAGTGGCGCTGTGGGGTCCTGGTGATTGCTCCAGGGCTCAAGGCCCCTGTCATGGCAGATCAGAGCCTTGTACCCATGCCGTTCGGGTGTCGTAATTGCTGCGGCATTGGCGTGCAGAAATGGGCAGGGCAGAACGCCATCCACCCGGATCAAGCTCACCCCGTTCTGCTCAAGTTGGGTTGGAAGTTGAGGGCCTTGCAGCTCCAGCGAGTTGTTGATGAGCTCCATGCACAACGCACGGTCCGTTGCTGTTTCCAGGTCGACTTCGTTGGCGTTGGCAGCAGAGGAGGGCTTCTTAATGCCTTGCAGGGCTTCTGTTCGTCTCTTCAGCGACTCGTGAAGGCGGGGTTCAGGGATCCTGCCGTCGGCCAGTGCTGCGCAGATTGCATCAATCGCTGCATCGGCATCCGCGGGCATCAGGATCAGATCTGCTCCAGCGGCGAAGGCCAGAACCGCAGCTTCTCCAGGACCTGCTCTGCTGCTGATGGCCTCCATCACCAGTGCGTCGGTCACAACGAGGCCAGTAAAACCAAGCTCTGTTCGCAGCAGATCTGTCAGCACCGCTCGCGACAAGGTCGCTGGCTGCGCGTCGTCCAGTGCCGGAACCAGCAAATGTGCTGTCATCACACTGGCGACCCCCGAGTCAATCAGTCGCCGGAACGGCACCAGTTCCACCTGGTCGAGCCGGCTGCGTTCGTGGTTGATCAGAGGCAGTTCCAGGTGGGAATCCTGGTCTGTATCGCCGTGACCGGGAAAATGCTTGGCGCAGCCCAGCACGCCAGCGGCGTTGAGGCCTCGTTGAAACGCTGCCACCAGATCCGAAACAGACTCAGGCTGATCGCCCCATGCCCGCACGTTGATCACCGGGTTGTCCGGATTGCTGTTCACATCGCAGACCGGAGCCAACACCCAGTTGAGGCCGCATCGTTGTGCCTGATCCCCGGTTGTGCGGCCGTAACGCTCTGCCAGTTTCAGAGCCTGTTCCGGGTTTGTTTGATGGAGCCTGCCCAGTGCCATCGGTGGCGCCAACCAGGTGGCACCTGAGAATCTCTGTCCAATTCCTTCCTCCACGTCGGCGCAGAGAAGCAGGTCTTCGCTGTCGCTCCAGCTGCGGAGCATGCGGCATCGTTGCTGCAGTTCCATGGCTGTGCCGCCCAGCAGGATCACCCCGCCAACACCTGATTTGAGCAGCCTCTGCAGCTCACCATTGGAATGTTCCCAGCACGGGTACTGACGTTGCCGGTCTTCGGCATGGCCGCTGGCACGAATCACTAGAAGCTGGGCAACGGCCCTGCGACGCTCAGCTTCAGTCATTGAAGTTGGGAGACTCGGGCTCGTTGCTGCCGGAAGAGGGGCTGCCCTTCACCTCTCGCTCCCGCTCAAGTTCTCCGAGCAGGTGTAGAACGTTGGTTCCCTTCTCCAGCCCGAGGTCGAGGTGGAAAACCACTTCAGGGGCTCGTCTCATCTGCAGACGTCGACCCAATTCTCCCCTCAGGTAGCCACTTGCTGCCTGCAGACCGTCCATGACCTCGTTGCGACCATCGTTGTCTGCCAGGACGCTGACAAAAATCTTGCAGTGTTGAAGGTCGCCGCTGACCTCAACATTCGTGATGCTTACCAAGCCCTGATGCACGCGCTCATCACGAATGCCACTGATCAGCAGTTCACTGATCTCTCGCCGGATGAGGGCTGCCACGCGTTCAACCCGACGTCCCGGGGCCATGTCAGCTCTGCGGTGCTGAAGACACCATGGCACGCAGGACAAAGCTCAGACTGAGGAAGCCACTGATCAAAGCCCCGATCAGGGCAATAGCGGTCACCGGGTTGCTGCGACGACGGGCGAGTGGTTCTGCCACTGAATTAATCACGCCCAGGCTGAAAGCGATTAGGTAGCGCGGATAGCGCGTCACATTGATGAAAAATTCTTTCATGGCCAGTTATCGCAGGGTTTCTTGTTGATTCGGGTGCTTCCGCAATGGCTGAGACTTGCTGCAGAGGAGAGCGTGCTCAACGACAAGCATGTTCTCAATAAGAGGGGCTTACTGACACATTTCAGTCTATCTGGAGTAAATACAGAAGAAGAACGAACTTCTGACTTAGGGGCTTTTCACCTAGTTGAAAGGGGCTCCGGAACACCTCAGAGGTAAATGAATCATTTGATACAGCAGCTAGTGATCTTTGTTGGTCCAATTAACCAGAGGTTAACCACCTCTTAATCACACCAAGACTGGGGGAGTCGGTAGCGAGTCTCCTTTTTTTGACCTTTCATGCTTTGAGCAGTTCTGTTTGATGAGGCCTTTTGGTATTGGCTTGAACAGCTTCAGCCTCAGTAGGCGACGTGATTGCTAAGGAGGGATTGAATGTTGTTGAGCTTGGGAATGAAAGGTTTACTTCTTTTCAAGGCGTTGCTTCTGCTCGGGTTCTGCGGTGGCGCCTACGCCGGATCAGTCACGGTTGAGGGTGTGGATCGAGAGATCACCATTAATCAGGCGCAGAGCAAAGTGCCCGAAGGCAAAAAGGTGACCGAAACCTCGTGCACCACCATTGAGGTCCGTTTGGATCCGAGATATCGCTGCACTGTGATTTGGGAGTGAAGCGACATCCGCTTCAGTCTTTCCATTGCTGCTCTGAGCTGGGTGATGAGCGACATCAGGCGCTGAATCAGCAATCAGGCAGTTTTCATCGCTGTGGACAGTTAGCTCAAGTTGTTGCTGGCACGATGAGAGGCAGTTTTTGCTTGAACCTTGGAGATCCTCGATCTTTTCCCGAGATCTATTTTCAAGGGCCACCTGCCTGAGCCGCTGTTGAATCAGCTGCTCAGCATCAGCGCCGATGTGCTGGCTCATCCTGGCGCCAGTCTTGACGCTTCAGCAAAGCTGGCTGGTCAGCTCAGCCAGCAAAGAGAGCTCAGTGGGGGCCATCCCGCGATCCAGCAGTTGTGTTCCACCCATGTGCTCCCTGCCTGTGACCGCTGGATCGCTCATGTGATGGGGCGTCAGCCTCCACAGGGCCGCGGGCCTTGGGTTCCTGGTCGTTATCAGCTGCAGATGGTTGATCTGTGGCTCAACTGTCAGCGAGCTGGGGACTACAACCCCACCCATACCCATGGGGGCAGTTTCTCTGGGGTGATCTTTCTGAAAGCGCCACCACAGATCAACGGCCAATGCTTTGACGGTCAGCTCTGCTTCCACGGTCCTGAGGATTGGCACCTGCAGTCGTTTCGTACGGGCATGGCTCACTACGTGTTGCCCGTGCCAGGGGAGTTCTATGTCTTCCCCGCCTGGCAACCCCACTCCGTTGCTCCCTTTCGGGGCGACGGAGAACGTTGGTCAATTGCCTTCAATGTGCTTGCTGTCCCGCTACAGGCTTCTAAGCCTGTCCAATCCGCTGGAGTCGTCACGAAGCAACGCATCGGGGCCGAATCGCCTCGAAGGTCTGAACCAACGTCAAAGAATGTCTCTCTTTCAAGTGGTCGAATAATGCCGAGGGGCTTCTGAGCAAGGCCCGGACCAGTTGCGTGGGCCGCTCCCTTGCTGATGGCGAGGTGCTGATCCCAATGGCTACCGTTCCAGCGCCTGAACCGGCTCGGACATGCTGGAGCTTCATCAGTTTCGTCACTCGGCTTTTTGTCTCAAGGTGCGGATGGCATTGCAAGCCAAGGGATTGAGTTTTCGCGAGGTTGAGGTCACGCCTGGCATTGGCCAGATTTCCCTGTTTCGGCTTTCCGGTCAGCGTCAGGTCCCTGTCCTTGTGGATGGGGATGAGGTTGTGTCTGATTCCAGTGCGATCTGCCGATATTTGGAGGAACTCAGGCATGAGCCGGCGTTGATTCCTGCTGATCCCCGCGAGCGTGCTCAGGTGCAATTGATTGAAGATTGGGCTGACACCACACTTGCTGCTGCAGTCAGGGCTGCGCTTCTTCAGGCGGCTGCTGATGATGCTCAGCTTCGGGACGTGCTGCTCCCGGATGATGTCCCCTCGCCGGTGCGCCAGGTGATGTCAGGTCTGCCAGGTGGTTGGCTCAGCAGTCTTGGAGAATTGCTCGGTCAAGAGCAGAGAGCTTCGATGCTCAGCAGTTTGTGCGCCGTTGCCGATGGCCTGGATCTCAACAGCTGTTTGGTTGGAGATGTCATCAGCCTTGCGGATCTTGCTGTTGCTGCCCAGTTGTCGCTGCTGCGTTTCCCTGCTTCTGCAGGAGATTCACTTGCCGGGCGAGGGGTCCCAGGCATCAGTGATCATCCCCATCTCCAGGATCTGTTTCGATGGAGAGATCACTTGGAGACCCGACTGATCAAACTTCATCCAGCCTCAGCGGTCTAAGCGTCAGCCTGAAACGGCTGCTGCGCCCCTCCAGTGTCTGATCGGTCTTTAGACCAGGTCCTGCATGACTCACCTGACGCTGGTCGGCGCAGATGTCCTGTCCACAGCGCTCATAGTGGGTGAGGGTCTCAATCCTGCTCAATCGTGGAGCACCCGGTCCGTGCAGGATTTGCAGAACAAGTTCATCGCTGAAGAAATCAGAGGCCGCCTTCGGACTCGTCTCTCGACGCCCGATCACTGTTGTTTCGAGTAGCACATCGTCTCGAAACCTCGCCAGCTGACGATTCACCTGATTGGGATCCTGTTCGACCGAAAGCAATTGCTCCCCAAGCAGAGCTTTCCCGACGGAGGCCGCGTTGTAAGGGCGGTCACCGATGAGTTCGCTGCGACGGTTTCGCAGGAAACGGACCTCATGCACAAGGGGCTGATCGTTGGGAATGGGTTGGCCTGAATCATCCAGTGCCTCGCTGGTCACCTGCCATGTCCCTGAAAACCAGTCGGGATAAATCAGGTCCTGTTTGGCGCGTGGACGGGGCAGAGGTGCCGGCAGTGACCATTGCGGCCAGCTTTCGAAACGCTGCTCAAGAAAGTCGATCCCGCGATCGCTAGCCGCAGTGGCGGACTGGACTGACAGAAACTGCAGCAGCATGGTGATCAGCAGTGTCAACAAAGGTTTTGCCATGTCCGACCCTCTGATTCGATCCCTTGATCACTATGTGGTGCTGGTGCCAGGCGAACCTGAACAGCTGCTGACAGCGGCCGACACGATGACATGGCTGGCCGGTCGGCTGCAGGATCTTGACCCCTGGCCCGCGGATCTCAGCAGTTGCGAAAGCCCGGAGCAAGCGGCACTTCGCTTGATGGATACAGCCTGTGAACTAGAGATTTCGCCTGGGATTGCTCTGCAGTGGTACGCGGTGCGTCTCGATCCACCCAATGCTTGAGTCTTGCTTAGTCAGGTCGTTCTTTGGGTGGATCTTGGATCAGCTCAGGCAGCAGCTGAATGATCCCGTTGGCAACGACGTCTGGTGTTTCTGATTCGATCACCACTGTCAGATCCGCCTCGTCGTAGAGGGGGCGTCGCTGCTTGAGGATCGCGTCAAGTGTTTTGGCAGGATCTTCCGTCATCAGTAGCGGACGCTGGTTGGAGTCGTCGTGCAAGCGTTGCAGCAGTTGACCGCGTTCGACATCGAGCCAAATCACAATGCCCTGGTGCATCATTCCCCAGTTTTCGGAACGCGTGACAACGCCGCCCCCGGTGGCCACGACAAGAGAATGACGTTCACTGATGGACCTCAGCACCTGCGTTTCAAGGGTGCGGAATTCCTCTTCACCGTCACGTTCAAAGATTTCGGAGATGGTGCAGCCGGCTACTTGCTCGATCACCGCATCCGCGTCCACGAATCCATATCCCAGCCTTTCCGCCAGAGGTCTGCCGGTGCTGGTTTTGCCGCTGCCCATCATTCCCACCAGGTAAAGACTGCGACCTCCCAGACGCTGCCGCAGAGTTGGAGTGGTCTCCGCCATGACTCGGAATTGCCCGTAGCTCATTAGGATGCCTGTTGACCGGACCGTCACATGACTGAAATGAAGTCAATTGCACGTCATGGTCGTGGACGTGGCTGCGTCATCACCCGACGTGCCTGCTTCAGTGCAAGCCACCGCTATTGGTTGCCTGAATTGTCCGCTGATGACAATGCCGCGCGCTTCGGGCCCTGTGCGCTGGCTCCTGGTCACGGTCACAACTACGAGTTGATCGTTTCGATGGCCGGTGGCCTTGATGCTCATGGAATGGTGCTCAACCTCTCCGAGGTGAAGCACGCCATTCGCAGTGAGGTGACTGGTCAGCTCGACTTTCGCTTTCTCAACGACGCCTGGCCCGAATTCGATGTGTCGAAGCCGGAGGGTTGCCTTCCCACCACTGAGGCCATCGTCAGGCAGATTTGGGCTCGTCTCAGTCCCCATCTGCCCATCACGGCATTACGCCTCTACGAACAACCAGGCCTCTGGGCCGACTATCTCGGACATCCCATGGACGCCTTCCTCACGATTCGCACCCATTTCGCTGCTGCCCATCGTCTGGCAAGACCTGAGCTCAGCCAGGAAGAGAACGAGCGTATTTATGGCAAGTGCGCACGTCCCCATGGTCATGGCCACAACTACCTGGTGGATGTCACGGTGCGAGGCCCTATTGATCCCCGCTCAGGCATGGTCTGCGACCTGTCCGCGCTACAACGCCTCGTCGATGACCTCGTGGTTGATCCGTTTGATCACACATTCCTCAATAAGGATGTGCCCTTCTTCGCCGAATGTGTACCCACTGCAGAGAACATCGCGCTCCATATCGCTGACCGCTTGTCGTCTCCGATCAAGGCGATCGGTGCCCATCTCCATAAAGTGCGCCTGCAGGAAAGCCCTAACAACGCGGCTGAGGTCTACGCCGAAGTCCCTCAGTTGGAGATGACGCCTTCAACGCTAGAGGCGGCCGTTCCTGTCTGAATCCCTTGCATTGACTGAGCAACCCACGCTTCGTCTGGTGCTTGCCGTCAGTCTTGATGGTCGTCTTGCTCCACCGACCGGTGGAGCAGCTCAGTTGGGTGGTTCGGGTGATCGTCGTGTTCTTGAACAGGCGCTCGCCTGGAGTGATGCGGCGCTGATCGGAGCGGGCACACTCAGGGCTCATCAAGCCAGTTGTCTGATCCGTGATCAGGATCTGTTGAACGAACGACGACTTCAGGGGCGCTCGCCTCAGCCGGCAGCGCTGGTCGTCAGTCGTCAGGCTGGATTTCCTCTGGAGTGGCCCTTTTTTCACCAACCGTTTGAACGCCATCTGTTGTCTGTGAGCGATGGGTCCGCCCCTGGCTTCCAGTCATGTTGTCGGCTGTCGTCCCGATGGAGCGAAACGCTGCAGAATCTGTGCTCCAAGGGCTGGTTCAGGCTGGTCCTGCTTGGTGGAGCTGTCCTAACTCACTCGTTGCTGGCCCAGGATGCGGTCGACGAGCTTCAGTTGACTCTCTCTCCCAGGATCCTGGGCGGATCCTTTACATGGTTGCTGCAGACGGAAACACCGCTGCCAGCGTCGCTCATGTCATCGCAGGCTTGGAGTCTGGTGGATGCCCGTTCGCTAGGAGCCAACGAACTGCTGGTGCATTACTGCCGTAATCGCTCTAGCAGTTGCTGAACGGGAATCTGCTTCAGGCTGGATTGGGACAGGCCAGTCAGGGATGCAAGGCAACGACGAATCACCACTTGCGCATCGTCGCCGACCTTGCCTCTCAGCAGTTCCGTGAGCACTCCCAGCTCTCTGCCACTGCGGCTGGTTTCTCTGATCAGACACTCACTCACAGGTCGGGCCAGTGTTCGGCAAGGCTGCTCAACGGCCGAGTTCAACCAGCTTTTTGGAGCGATCTCGTCTGCAACGCCATCCAGAGCCTGTTCAGCCAGCTGACGGCATTCGCTCACCAGCTGGCGTTCGATGCGTGGTTGTAACAGCTGAATCAATGGTTTGAACAGCCCCGCATTGGCGGTTTGATGTACGGAGCTCACCTCCAGAGAAAGAGGAGAGATCAACAGAGCTGTGATCCATATTTGGCTGTGCCGAGATGATCTGGGCATGACCCCGGCCCAAAGGCATCTTCATTTTCTCCCCTTCTAGTTTCACTCGTTAGTGTCGTTGCTGAGTCGTTTCAATTGGCCCTGGATGGCATCGCTCACGGCTCGTTGGCACCGCAGCATCCATGAGATCCCTCAGCCGCAATGGGAGGAGTTGCTCGTAAAGCATGCGAGCCCCTTCTATCGCTGGTCTTGGCTGGAGGCGTTGGAAACTTCAGGCAGTGTGGCTCCCGATCAGGGCTGGCAGCCGCTGCATCTGTCGCTTTGGAGGGGCGAGGACAGCCTGATTGCAATAGCTCCTCTTTATCTCAAGGGTCACAGCTACGGCGAATTCATCTTTGACCAATCTTTCGCACGTCTGGCAGGTGATCTTGGACTGCGCTATTACCCCAAACTGATCGGGATGAGTCCCGTCAGCCCTATTCAGGGCTATCGCTTTCATATTCATCCAGATGAAGATGCGCAGGACATCACGGTCATGTTGCTTCGGCTGATTGATGAGTTTGCTGCTCGCAATAACATTCTCAGCTGCAACTTTCTATACGTGGATCCTGTATGGCAGCCGTTGGCGGAGGCTGCGGGCTGTGCGGGTTGGCTGAATCATCAGAGCCTTTGGTCTGCGGAAGGCCAAAAAGATTTCTCCGACTATCTCGCCGGCTTCAATGCCAATCAGAGGCGCAATATCAAGCGGGAACGCAAAGCGGTCAGCCAGGCAGGATTGGCCGTGACACCACTGACCGGCTCAGAGCTCACTCCGGAGCTGCTGGAGCGGATGCATTGCTTCTATGAGCAGCACTGCGCCCGATGGGGGCCCTGGGGAAGCAAATATCTTCAGGGCTCATTCTTTGATCGACTGGTTGCCCCCGAACTGGCACAGCATGTGGTGCTATTTAGTGCCCATCGCGGGGATCCCTTTGACCCCGTGGCGATGTCCCTTTGCATTCAGGATGAGTCCCATCTCTGGGGGCGCTACTGGGGCAGTGATGAAGCTATCGATTGTCTTCATTTTGAGGTCTGTTACTACGCGCCGATCGAGTGGGCCTTGCATCAGGGCCTTCATAGCTTTGATCCAGGAGCTGGTGGCAGTCACAAGCGCCGACGTGGCTTTGTTGCCCAAGCTCGGACCAGTCTGCATCGCTGGTATGACCCAACTATGGACGCCCTGATCCGTTCCTGGCTGCCAAGAGCGAATGGACTGATGGAGGAGGAGATTGAGGCCATCAACGCCGAGCTTCCCTTCCGCACCAAGCCGCCTGAATTGATGGCCTGAGACGATCATTTGTAGGGTGTGACGATGGCAGAAGGCACTTCCTCGATTGACGACCAGCTTTCACAGCGATTCATCGAGCTTGACCCCTCTGGTTACTTCCTGATCAAGCTGGACGCTGATGCCCATGAACTCGTTGCTGAGCACTACAGCAATGATGTGGATGAACGAGGTCGTGCCACTGATCCGGAAACCGGCGAAGTTCTGGCCTGCCGTGGTGGTGGCCCGCGTCTGCCAAGCACAAGCTTTCGTGGCAGAACCGCCAAGGAACTTGGCATGGCTCTGACCGAATCAGATCCCCCACTCCCGCTTAGCCGTCTTGACCATGCCCTGTACTTAGGCCGGGAATTGCAAAAAGCAGAAGCCTGCCTGAAAGCCGGACTGCCCTACAGGCAGGACTAAGACAGGTCAGGCTGTCAGCAGTTCGCGGGACGTGCTGGGTTCTTCTGGTGGCAGCGATTCCAGCTGTTCGCGGATTTCGCGTTGAACGATCGCGCGATACTCAAGGAAGTGTTCGTTGTGGGCAAGCACCACCAGGAACTGCTCCAGCATGGCTGGGTTGCGTCGAGCCATGCTGAGCATGTAACGCCAGAAACGACTGCGGGTATCGCGTTTGATGCCCTGCCTCCAGACCACAATGGAGAGAGCCCTGATATCAGTCCAGGTAGGCAGTTTTGACGTGCCCTTCCAGCGTGGCGCTCCCATTTTCAGGTAGTAGGAATAGACGCGGTCCATGTAAGCGTTCGGTTCGTAGAGCGCGCAGAAGGCATCTACGTATTCGTTGGCGATGTCCCGAATCGGACGCGTGGGTTTGAAATTGAGCAGGTTGGTTTGGTTCACGCCTTTGGCCGCTGACTTGTCCTGAATCAGACGCCCCTCTTTCTCAAGGCGATGCCAGAGCGCTGTGTTCGGGAGCGCTTGCAACATGCCCATCATGGCTGCCGGAATTCCGGTTCTAGTTACGAACTCAACAATGCGTCGGCCGGCGCCGTCTTTTTCACCGTCGAAACCGATGATGAAGCCTGCCATCACACGGATACCGTTCGCGGTGATCCTGTCAACGGCTGCATCGAGTGGGTTGCGTGTGTTCTGAAGTTTTCGGGAGGTTTCCAGACTCGCTTCATCTGGAGTTTCGATGCCGAGAAACACACTCTCGAAGCGCGCTTCGTGCATCATGCGCATCATTTCTTCGTCATCGGCGAGGTCCACTGAGGCTTCAGTTGCAAAGCTGAAGGGATAGCCACGCTCTTCCTGCCAGCTTCTGATCTGCGGCAGCAATTGCTTGGCGTTGCGCTTGTTGCCGATGAAGTTGTCATCCACAAGAAAGATCGATCGCCTCCAGCCGAGGTCATAGAGACTCTGAAGCTCAGCAATTAGCTGCTCAGGGTTCTTAGTACGCGGCTTGCGTCCATAGAGAACAATGATGTCGCAGAATTCGCAATTAAACGGACACCCCCTTGAAAACTGCACGCTCATCGAGTCATAGGCTTCGAGCTGCAACAAGTCGAACCGGGGAATCGGTGTTGCTGTCACATCAGGTTTGTCACCCTCAGCGCTGAAACGTCCACCACTGTCACCTCGCTCGATCGCTTCGATGAACATCGGAAGCGTTATTTCACCCTCATCAAGCACCTTGAAGTCGGCCTCTGCGATCTCCGGGGCATCCGGAGTAGAACTCGCATAAGGGCCTCCTACGGCGACTGGCAATCCTCGGCGTTTGGCTTCGGCGATCTGAATCTGCATATCGTCTTTCTGGACGATCATTCCCGAGATAACCACAAGCTCGGCCCAGTTCCATTCGTCTTCAGTGATCTCTCGCACGTTGCGGTCGACGAGCTTCATATCCCATTTCTGGGGCAGCAATGCCGCCACGGTCACCAATCCCAGGGGAGGGAGCAGCACCTTGCGATTCACCAGCTCCAGAATCTTCTCGTAACTCCAGAAGGTCTTAGGGAAGAGGGGATAAATGAATAAGGTGCGCATGAGCCGGAGCGTGAAGGTGGTCTGTCTGTTACCTGCGGTAGACCCTGCGGACAGAACCTTCCGTTTCCATTTGATTTCGTTGTGCAGGATCTTAAGGGGGATCTGCTGAATCGAGACCTGATTTCTGATCTAATAGGTGCTGCAATCTGTGACAGGCATGGGCATCCTCATTTATGTGGGTCTGGTCGGGGCAGGACTCACCACCGCTGTGACGATCAGTTTCGTTCTGCGTCGAATCAAACTGATCTGACTTCGGTCAGCACAGAGTCGCCTCGGCGCCAGATCTCAAGCAGCGCAAAAAAGACTCCGAGACTGCCGCTGATGGCGAAGGTCGCCTTAAGTCCCATCATGACGGTGAGTTGTGCGGCAATCAGCCCACTGAGTCCACCGCCTCCCAGAAAGGCAATCTGACCGAGGCCAGCCATACGCCCGCGCAGGATCTGTGTGGAACCCACCTGGGTAATCAGGTTGCTGCTGCTCAGCAGTCCCGCAGTTCCTGCTCCGATCATCAGCGTCATTGCGAGCAAGAAGGGCACGTCACCTCCATAGGCCATGCCCAGTTGAGCCACGGCGGTGATCAGTGCAAAACCGGCCAAAGTCCGAGAGGGTCTTCGGCAAAAACGATGACTGTTGCGTTGCAGCAGCAGTCCACCTGCAATGCTTCCTAGGGCCAGAACGCTGGTGAATACAGCAAGATCCATCGGTGCATTCCCTAGCTCGCTAGCGGCGATCAAGGGCCCAAGTCCAGGGTGGAAGAATCCCACCACGCACATCAATCCGGTGAACATCAGCACGTGTCTCAGCGTGCTCCCGCATTCCCTCCAGGCCACGCGCAGTGAGGCTTTGTCTCCAGGAGCACTGCGCTCCTCTAATTCCGTTTTCGGATGCAGCAGCCAGATCACACTGGCGATCGGTATCAGGTAGGTCGCTGCATCAAGCGTGAGGGCTGTGGCCGGACCCGCCAGAGTGATGAGCACGCCCCCCAGAAGGGGGCCTACCAACTTTCCGACGTTGAAGACCACCGAGAAGCTTGTCAGGAAGGGTGCCAGCTCAGAGTTGTCGTCTAACAGCAGAGCGCAGTATTTATTGCGAGCTGTGAGTTCATAGGCACCGGCAATGCCCACCAGCAAGGTGCTGGCCAGCAACATCAACACTTGCGCATGCCCTTCGAACATTGGGATGGAAAGGGCTCCCAGCAGACCTGCGCCGAGCAGTGCCCACTGTGCCTGGATCAAGACCCGCTCACAGCCAACCCGATCGGTGCGCACGCCGGCGGGGCCGCTCACCAGCATCGTGGGTAAGGAGAGTGCTGCGAAATTCAGTGCCAGCACCATGGGTGCCTTGGTTTCATCCATCAGGATCCAGCCCTTGGCAGTGAGCCCTGCGAACGAACCGGCAGTGCTCAAGCCTGATGCGATCAGGAAGATGACGCGTTGGCGTGCATGCGGTGAAGGATGGCTCAAGTGCTGCTACGAGCTGAGGCCACCATTTCGCTTGCCCCCACGATCTCTCCGCTCAGGTCGTAAATGTCGGCACTGTTGATTCGCACCGGAACCATGGTGCCTGGTCCTGCTTGCATCCCGTCTGCGCGTGGCTGCACCTGCACTTCGCCATCCACTTCAGGTGCGAAGCGGGCACATCGGCCAATCATGTCTCCTGTGATCGGATTGTGCTGCTCGATCAGCACATCCACGGTGCGTCCCACCCAGCGGGTGTTGGCTTCGGCCGAGATCGGTTGTTGCAGGGTCATCAGCCGATCTTTTCTGGCGGTGGCAATCTCGGCTGGCACGCGATTGGGGAGCTTGGCTGCGGCTGTTCCTTCTTCTGCTGAGAAGGTGAACACGCCAACGTGATCGAACCGCTGGCTTTCAAGAAAACCAGCCAGGTGCTCGAATTGCTCTTCCGTTTCACCGGGAAAGCCCACGATCAGCGTGGTGCGCATCACGGCATCCGGCAGTTGTTCCCGCAATTGATTCATCAGACGGTCGTTGACATCCGCCTGCCACGGACGGTTCATGGCTCTCAGCACCTTGGGGTGGCTGTGCTGGAGAGGCAGGTCGAGATAGGGGAGAACATTGGGGACATCCTTGTATGCGGCGATCACTTCAGGGGTCAGGCCTGTGGGGTAGGCGTAATGAACCCTGATCCAGGGAATCTCCACCTCACCGAGGGCCCTAAGAAGGTCCGCAAGGCGAGGCCGTCCGTAGATATCCAACCCGTAATTAGTGGTGATCTGGCTGATCAGAATCAGTTCCTGAACGCCTTGTTCTGCCAGTTGATGGGCTTCTGAAACGATCGATTCGATCGTTCTTGAGCGCTGATTGCCACGCAGATGCGGAATGATGCAAAACGCGCAGCGATAGTCGCAACCTTCGGCCACTTTGAGATAAGCAACCGCTTCTCCGGTGGTGCGATACCTGGGAAGTGTTTCATCGCCAACGAATGTCGGGTTCTTGCTGACCCGATTGACGCGTTCCCCAGCCTCGACTCGCTCCAGCACCTCCACAATGTGCTGATAATCGCCAGTGCCGACGATAGCTTTGGCTTCCGGTAAAGAGTCGAGCAGCTCTTCCTGAAAATGCTGTGCCAGGCAGCCGGCGATGATTAGTTCCTTGCCTTGTTCAGCGAGTCCCACCAGCGTGCGGACGGACTCCTCCCGAGCTTCCTGGATGAAGCTGCAGGTATTGACCACAACAACGTTGGCATCACTTTCGTCACTGCTGACGCCATACCCTGCTCGCGTCAGCAGGCCGAGCATGTGTTCGGTGTCGACCCGGTTCTTTTCGCATCCCAGATGGGTGAAAGCCACAGTCGGTCGTGTGCTGACCATGTCGCGGCCGGGAGCTTGGTCCGGTGACAAGGGAACTGCGCATCAACTTTCACCATAAATCTCGCGCTGATTCCTGCCAAAATTCAAAAAACAGTTCAGTGCGCATGGGCACCACCCGACTCACCAGCCGACGTCGTCAGGACCAGGGCTTCAAATGGGCACGCATCAGCATGGCGGTGCTGGCAACCGTCGGGGTGATCGATACCGGTTCGATCACGCTGAAGCGTTGGGGGATGCTCGGTGACCTCATTTGCCCGATGGGCGGTGGTGGTTGCGACAAGGTCCTGAACAGTCCCTGGGGAACCCTTGCCCAGACGGATGCCGTCGTCATCCCTTTGTCCTTTGCCGGTCTGCTGGCTTACCTCGCCGTTCTGGTGATGGCCCTTGTGCCTTTACTCCCAGGATTGATGGAGAACCGCAGTGATCTGTCCCGGCGCACCTGGTGGGGACTGTTCGCTGTTTCTCTTGGGATGGCTGTCTTCAGCTTGGTGCTGCTGGGCTTGATGGTCTTCAAGATTCAGGCCTTCTGTTTCTTCTGCGTGCTCTCAGCGACCTTGTCGATTTTGCTGCTGATCCTTTGCGTGATCGGCGGTGGATGGGACGACCCCTCTCAGCTGTTCTTCCGCGGCATTCTCCTAGCTCTGGCTGTGTTGCTCGGCAGTTTGATTTGGGCCTCGGTTTTGGACCCTGACCGGCCGGAGGCTGCTGTGACTGGCCCTGGTGCGCCTCCTCTTGTGACCACCGAAAGCACTCCTGCCAAGGTGGCGCTGGCTGAACATCTCACCGCCACAGGAGCTGTTATGTACAGCGCTTACTGGTGTCCTCACTGCCATGAGCAGAAGGAGGACTTCGGTCTGGAAGCTGCCAAAAAGCTCACCGTCGTTGAATGTGCCCCGGATGGTCAGAACAGTCAACGCGCCCTCTGCCAGAGCAAGAAGATCGAGGGTTTCCCCACCTGGGAGATCAACGGCAAACTTGATTCAGGTGTCAAAGATCTGAAAACGCTGGCAGGCCTATCAGGCTTTAAGGGAGACACCAACTTCTGAGCTTCCTGGCCCACCGTTGAGACGGCAAGTCAGTTATTCAGTGACGCTGCGGGTTTTGATCCCTTCTCCTCTGAGCTGTCGACTGTGACGGCGCCACTGGGGTAGGGAACAGGGTGCATCGCTGCGGAAATGCCCTCCCCGACTTTCAGTTCTGAATAGACAGGCCTCCAGGAGCAAAGCAGTGGTGCGCTGGCGATGGATCAGATCAAGCAGCAGGTTGAGTTCCTGGCGGCTTGGCTCCTCCAGCTCGATCTGTTGCTGATGGGATTGGCGGTTGACCATACACAGCAGCACTTCATGTTCCAGCGGGCTCATGGCCCTCCTGGTCAACCTCAGCAGTGTCTGCATCCCCGCTCTAGAGCGATTAACTCCGGCCACATCCCAGCACTGATCACTTAGCTGTTCGATGCTGCGTGTGAGCTCCCCGATGCTGATACTGCTGCGGGCATTGGTTTGGCTGGTGCTGGTTGCGTCCCTCTGATCCCTCCATTGTTCTTTGTCGTCTTTTGAAACTGCAGGTAGGTCGATCGCTCCCAGTTGGCGTGCGAAGACTAGGCATTCCATCAGTGAGTTACTGGCCAGACGATTGGCACCGTGCAGCCCGGTGCAGGCCACCTCACCTACGGCGTAGAGGCCTGGCAGCGATGTGGCGGCATTGAGGTCGGTTGCTACGCCTCCCATCCAGTAATGGGCTGCAGGCGCGACGGGGATTGGTTGCTCAAGAGGATTGAGATTGTGGTTGCGGCACTGCTCAAGAATTGTTGGAAAGCGGCGCTCAGCTTGGTCGCGGGGGATCCCTGAAAGGTCCAGGCCGACGTGGTCGATGTCCTGGAGGCGCATGCTTTTCAACAGTGCACGGCTGACCTGGTCTCTGGGGGCAAGATCAGCCCCTGGCAGGTCAGTGACCGGACTGTTGCCTGCTGCGTCCACGAGTCGTCCTCCTTCTCCACGCACTGCCTCGGAGATCAGAAAGCAGGGAGCTCCAGGAAGCTTCAGAGCAGTCGGATGAAACTGAACGAACTCGAGATCTTCAACCGCGGCCCCGGCAGCCCAGGCCAGGGCGATTCCCTCTCCTGCGGCTTGAGCGGGATTGGTGGTGTTGGTATAGAGGTGACCTCCGCCTCCGGTGGCCAGAACCACTGCTCTGGATCGAATCCATTGCAGCCTGAACCCGTCCAAAACCTGCACGCCGCAGCAGCGCCCGTTCTCCACCCAGAGCTGGCTAACGCGAACACCTCTGCGATGCAGCAATCCAGGCCTCTGCTCCGCGTGCTGCCGAAGCACATCCACCAGCGCATGGCCGGTTCGGTCCTGGACATGCAGCACTCGATGATGACTGTGCGCAGCTTCGAGGGTGGTGGCCAGGCTCCCGTCGTTGTTTCGATCAAAATCCATCCCCAGCTCGAGCAGCCTGTCGACACACTGCGGAGCCTGTTCAACGAGAAGGCGGACGGAATCGCCGTCGCAAAGACCCGCTCCGGCGTGGATTGTGTCTGTCGCGTGGCTGCCGCTGTTGTCATCGCGACGGGTGACGGACGCGATTCCGCCCTGGGCCCATCGGCTTGATGAGCGCCGGCTGGTGTTGCGATTGACCAGCAGCACTCGCAATCCGACCGGCAGTTCAAGACAGGTCATCAGGCCTGCGGCCCCGGCGCCAACCACCACCACATCCCAGGGACCTGAGGGGATGGTTTCGCTGCCAGGGCTAGAGGGTTTCATTTCAGCACCAAAAAACCGCCGGGTTGTCCGGCGGTTTTAGCGCAATCCAAGCAATCCAATCAGTGGCGATCGGCGTTTTCAGAGAGCTGCCTCAGCGGTACTGGCCATCATTGATCCGATCGAAACCCTCGTTGAGAGCAATCGATGGTTCTGTGACGGTGAAATTGTCGCGATATTTCTCGAACAGCTCTTTCTGCCGATCTGTGAGATCAAGGGAAAGAACATCGTTAACGCTCTCGTAGGGCCCACCCAGCACGATCTTGCCGGCGAGGGTCGGATACATGCCAGGGAACTGCTGGAAACGACGCACGGAGGAATTGTTCAGATCCACCTTTTCGCCACGCTCTGCGATCTTGTCGTCAGCCACGTTGCGGATGTCAGCAGCCTGAACGCTCGCGGGTAGCAGCAGGCCCATCAGCAGGCCTGCCATCACAAGAATGCCTGTCAGCCAGGACAGCAGACGCTTCATGGAACTCTCCGTTTAGAAGATCGGAACGGGATGATTACCGGCGTGGCCGGCTTGCAAACCATACAAGTGCCATTGCCTTGATCCGATGCAAGGGGTCGCAGTTTTTTGCAGTTCGTTTCAGACCAAGCCGCTGAGTTCTGGTGCAAGCAGAGACAGCGACAGAAACAATCCGTCAATCACGAGAGTTGTGAACAGCACTGCAGCCGCTACAGACCAGGACTTGTCAGTCGCGGCTGACAGGCTGCTGCGATGTCTGCAGTGCTGAACGAGCTGGAGGATGATTGCTCCTGCTGTAACCACCGTCAGCAGAGAACTTGGCCTCAACACGAATGCAGCAGCGTCCTGAAGCAGCAAAGTCGCTTCTGACGCGGAAGCTCCAATCACCGCAGGCCAAAGGGCCATGACACCTGTGAGTGCCATGGCCAGATCGGTGAAAGCTGTGCCCAGAAGCGAGGCCAGATAAAAGGCGCAGCCAAGTCGCCATCGCGTTTGCAGACCGGTGATCGCCAGAGGCAATGCAAAAGCTTCAATAGGAAGGTGCAGCAGTGGATGACTCGCTAACCACCCCCAGAACAGGCTGCCAGCCAGCCAGCTTCCACTGAAGCCAACCAAAAGTGCACCTAGCTCCTTCCATTTGTTGGGTGCAATCGCATTGGTAATCACGCCCGCTGAAAGGAGGACTAGGCCGAACAGGCAGGAGCTGAAGGGTTGTTGTCGTACCCAAGGAGCCTGCACAAAGACAGGCAACACCACCAGCATGGATGCCCAAAAAGGCAGTCCGGCTATCCCAAGAGCAATCGGCTGGACCGGCTCAGCAAGGGCTTGGTTGCGTATCAGCCCACTGAACAACGATCCACCCCCGCTGTATGTGAAGAAAGGACTGTGACCTTAGAAGATTTGCGCCTGATTGAGCGTTTTTGTGAGGTGTCTGATGTCATCCGGTGTTGGGGCTGGCGATAGCGTCCTCAAACTTGTGTTCAGGACGCAGAGGTGTCAGAACCCGGACTACTCGAGGCCATTTGGAGAAATGTTGTTCTGGGTGTCGTTCAGGGCCTGACTGAGTTTTTGCCAATCAGCAGTACGGCACATCTGAAGGTGGTGCCTGCCCTGGCCGGTTGGCAGGATCCCGGCGTGTCGGCCACTGCCGTCATCCAGCTGGGCAGCATCGTGGCGGTCATCGGTTACTTCCGAGAGGATCTCGCTGGGGTTTGGAAGGGAATTAGTGATGCCCTACGCAGAGGGCAGTGGCGGGAGCCCGAAGCTCGCCTGGGGATTGCGATGGCCATTGGCACCGTGCCGATCCTGGTGGTGGGGCTTGGCATCAAAGTGTTCTGGCCCGGTTATGAGACGTCTCCACTGCGCAGCGAACCGGTTATCGCCGTTGTGTCGATTGTGATGGCTTTGCTGCTGGCTCTGGCAGAGAAGCTTGGCCCGCGCCTCAAGCGACTCGACCAGGTGCAAGGGCGTGATGGCCTGGTGGTGGGACTCGCTCAGGTGCTTGCCCTGATCCCTGGGGTTTCCCGATCGGGAAGCACCCTCACCGCCTCGCTGTTTGACAGCTGGAAGCGTCCGGATGCGGCCCGATTTTCGTTTCTGCTGGGAATTCCAGCCATCACCCTGGCTGGTTTAGTGCAGTTAAAGGATGCTTTCAGTGAGCCCAGCGCTGGCGGTGCGCTCCCCCTTTTAATCGGTATTTTTTCTGCAGCTGTGGTCTCCTGGTTGGCCATCGACTGGCTGTTGAAGTATCTGCAACGTCACAGCACCTGGATTTTCGTGATCTACAGACTCCTTTTCGGAGTGTTGCTGCTGGTGTGGTGGTCGGCCGCCGTCCCAAACTGATAACAGTTGCCTCCTTGATGTGTGGAATGAGCCTTCCGCAGGGGTTGCTGTCACGGCTCTGGATCCTGCAAGCCCCTCACGACAACCTGAACCTGCGGTCGTTGCCTCAGTTGAGTCAGGGTCGATTGGAGAGGAACTGGGATTTGAGCCAGGGGATCAGCTACTGAGCATCAATGGTGTGCGCCCCCGCGATCTCATTGATTACCGCTATCTCATTGTTGAGGAGGAGCTGACGCTCGAGGTTCGTGACAGCGCAGGTGCGCTGCATAGCGTCGAGTTGGAGAAGGATGCGGACGATGGTTTGGGGCTGGCTTTCACCGAAGCTCTCTTCGACGGCCTTCGTCAATGCACCAATCGTTGCTCCTTCTGCTTCATCGATCAGCAGCCGCCGGGCCATCGGGACAGTCTTTATCTCAAGGATGACGATTATCGACTCAGCTTTCTTTACGGCTCCTATCTCACTCTCACCAACCTGGCTGATGCCGATTGGGAGCGGATTGAGCAGCAACGGCTGACACCGCTTTTCGTGTCTGTGCATGCAACAGATCCCGATCTGCGATCCACACTTCTGGAGAATCCAAGAGCAGGAAAGCTGCTGAAGCAGCTGGAGTGGTTTGCGCAGCGCAAGTTGCAGATTCACGCTCAGGTGGTGGTGTGCCCCGGTCTTAATGATGGTGAGGCACTCCTTAAGACCCTTCGCGATCTCGCGCGTTTTACTGGTGTTGAGTGGCCTGCCGTGCTTTCAGCGGCAGTGGTACCTGTTGGGCTGACTCGTTTCCGCCCCCCTGGTGATGGGTTACGGGCTGTCACCCCTGAAGATGCCAGGCGGGTGATTGACGCAGTGGAACCGCTCCAGTCTGAGTTCCAAGGGCGATTCGGCAGTCGATTTGTTTGGTTGTCGGATGAGTGGTATCTGATTGCAGGCCGTCAACTTCCTCCGCGCGTCAGCTATGAGGATCTTCCGCAGCAGGAAAATGGTGTAGGAACGATCCGGGCGTTTCTCGAGTCGTTGGATAAGGCCACGGAATCACTGCCAGAGCGTGTGGCTGAGCCACGACGCACCAGTTGGGTGGTAGGTCGTCTTGTGGACAAAGCTCTGGAGACAGTCACAGAGCGTCTCAACAGAATTGATGGCGTCACCCTGCAGATGCATGGTCTTCCCAGTCCCTACTGGGGACAGGATCAGGTGGTCACTGGTCTTCTGACTGGTCAGGATCTGTTGGATGGCCTTAAGGATCAGGACCTGGGGGATCAGTTGCTGCTGCCATCGGTGATGTTGCGGCAGGGGCAGCCTGTCTTCCTTGATGACATGACTCTGGATCAGGTTCAGGCGCAACTTCCTGTCCCGATTCGGATCGTGCATGGAGCAGCTGACATCGTGGCTGCAGTGCTCGGAGATCCAGAAAAAACCACCTAAGCTCCGCCAAGCTCAGGTTTTGATGTGCGTCGGACAGCTGCAAGCCTTCTTCTGATTGCAGGCATCGTGCCCTCCCACATCGCAGGGGTTGCCTCCGCCCAAGAGTCTTCTGAAGTCACCACAGACAATGGCGCTGCGCTGATCGATCAGAGCACCCTGCCGACGGCCATTGAACAGAAGGGATCCCGGCCCCAGGCAGACCCTTCGGTGCTCCCTCCGGCGGCGACAACACTGCCTGAGACACTCGATTCGTTGAATTCGCCGCCAAGTCTCGCGCTTCCGGATCAGCCTGATCAGGTTCGGATTCGAGAGCTCAGGCCGCTTACCCTCGCTGAAGTTGAACAGCTCGCTGAAGTCAACAGTCCAAGCCTAAAGGCTGTTGCTCTCGAGGTACAGCAAGCCAAGTCGAGCTTGAGAGCGGCGATCTCCAGCTGGTATCCAACTCTTAATCTCACAGCTAACGGTCTTCCTCAATACCTCTCCAGTCAAGAGCAGTTTTTTGATAACACCGTTTCCGATGTTGAGAGCCCCACAACTGGTTTGGAGGAGGAGCAAGGGGATATCACTTTTTCGGAAGTTTCTACAGCCAATTTCCAGGCAACGCTGAATTGGAACTTGATTGATCCGGCACGTGTTCCCGAAATTTCAGCAGCGCGTGACAGCTTTGAGAGAGCGCGTGACGCCTATCTGATTGCTTTGAGAGATCTTCGCTTATCTGTGGCCACGGCCTATTACAGACTTCAGCAATATGACTCGCAAGTCGATGTTAGTAAGCAGTCTGTGGCTGCTTCTTTGTTGAGTTTGCGTTATGCAAGATCACGTTTTCAGGCAGGTGTTGCAACGAAGCTGGAAGTGCTCGAAGCTGAAACTCAACTTGCCCGAGATCAAGACGGCTTAATCTCAGCTCTTAATTCGCAAGTCCGAGCGCGTCGCAATTTGGCCAGGATTATCGATCTGCCACAAGACGTCACTCCAACGGCCGCTTCGCCATCAAAAGTTGTAGGCGTTTGGGAGCCGTCTTTGCAAGAGAGCATCATTGCGGCTTATGCCTTCCGTGAAGAGCTCGATCAATTCATTCTGGATATCTCGATTAACAACAGCAGTGCTAATGCTGCTCTGGCAGCAGTGCAACCCGTCCTAAGTATCTTCAACAATTTCTCGACACAGCGGCTTGATGGAAAGCAATCTGAAGGTTCTTTAAGCACTAGTTATTATGGATGGAATATGGATAATACCGTTGGCCTTTCGGCAAGCTGGAATATTTTTGATGGTGGTAAAGCCCGAGCTGATTATCGGCGCAAAAAGCAGGCTGCTGAAGCGAGCGCTTATCAATTCGCGAATGAACGTGGTGAGATTCGCTTACAAGTAGAGCAGAGCTTTTACGATTTAAGGGCGAATCAGCAGACCATTCGCACAACCTCTCGAGAGGTCCTATCGCAACGAGAAGCCTTGCGACTTGCACGTCTTCGTTTTGCTGCAGGTGTGACCACTCAGCGTGAAGTGGTTGATAACCAAAGAGACCTCACAAGAGCACAGACTCGCCATGTCCAAGCTTTGTCTGATTACAACATCACGATTGCCGAGTTGAGGCGCTATACCGGACTCGACCAGGTCGGCGCTTGTCCTCCTCAAGACTTACCTTCTGACAAAGCACAAACACCCGAGTCTGAACAGATCCAAATCAAGCCCTCACCCAACATCCCAGCCTGTCAAGCTTCCCTGCTCGGTTCTTGATGATGACGCGCGTTGACCTCAAGACTCCTTAACCCTCAGCAGTTGCTCGCAGTCCATCAGCTGCTCGACAGGGTCGCAGATCGGCAAAGACAAGATTTTGGACATATCGCTTCGGATGTCAAGGCTGATGGATCCTTGATCACCGCTTGTGATCGCTGGAGCGATGAGGCCCTTGTTGATGGGCTGTCCGAGCTGGCTCCCGGTGAATTCACCCTTAGCGAGGAGGGAGAGAAGGCTTGTCCTTCTTCTTCAGCCTTCTGGGTTGTGGATCCTCTCGACGGCACCACCAATTACGCAGCTGGAATCCCTTATTGGGCGATTTCTGTGGCTCGTTTTGTAGACGGGCGTCCTAGCGAGGCTTTTTTGGAGATTCCATCTCTGCGTCAGCGGATTGTGGCGATCCGTGGTCGAGGTGCCTGGCGCAATGGTAAACCTCTTACGCCCGAGACCCGCCTGCAGGCTGGTAGTGCCTGCGTGTCGCTGTGCAGTCGTGCGATCCGGGTGCTGCAGCGCCGCCATGAGGACCCTTTCCCAGGCAAAATCCGCTTGCTTGGTGTTGCCAGCCTCAACCTGGTCAGCGTGGCGATGGGACAGACAGTGGCAGCCTTGGAGGCCACACCCAAGATCTGGGATCTCGCAGCAGCCTGGCTGGTTTTGAGCGAATTGGATTGTCCCTTGCAATGGCTTGATCAAGATCCTGCGGCGCTGACGCCTGGACAAGATCTTGCTGATGTCAGTTTTCCTGTACTCGCAGCGAGCTCTCAGGCTGAACTTGAGCGCCTCAGACCCTGGGGAGAGTCGCTGCTGCTTCCTTGATCGGCTGATCAGTTGCGAAAGGGGTTGATAGTGAGTTATGTTTTTGGACTGCGCGAGAGGCGGAAGCCTGGAGTGCAGCTTCTAAGCATGAAGAGCGCGAGCTTGTAATGTTTGGGGGTGCCTACAAGG
>Ga0189292_10135_pt1 | contig 38280 bp, 31 predicted proteins | sample UW1oraminimetaG_FD_130317 | JGI IMG/M metagenome (GOLD analysis project Ga0189292, IMG submission 130317) | Marine microbial communities from the Costa Rica Dome - UW179A-orange mini metaG | ecosystem: Environmental > Aquatic > Marine > Oceanic > Photic zone | place: Costa Rica: the Eastern...
ACGATTTACTATGCGACAGTGGAAAGCTGCACTCAAATGGTACAGCTCCATAGTTGACGCAGCCTGGGCCGGAGGCATATGAAATTAAATTCGTGGGGATCCCTCAGACTCTGACCCCAATTTGGGGCTGAAAAAGTACTCTGCCCCCAATTTTTAGCTGGCGAGGCGTTGAAGAATATCTTGGAGCATGGCTTTGCTGCAGCCAAAGTTAATTCTGAAATGATCGGCCTTGTGAAAGTCGATACCTGGCGATGGTCCTACGCCTTTTTCTTCCGCCCACTGCTGTACGTTTTCTACACCCAGTCCACTGGCGTCTATCCACGCAAGAAACGTCGCGTCAGCTTTGAGCATTTTGAGGCCGTCAATGCTGTTAATGGTGTTAAAGACCATCTCTCTGTTTTCACGCAAGTAGGTAAGCTGTTGCTGGTGCCAATCATCGCATTGAGTGAATGCCGCTTCTGTCGCCGCTAAACCTAATACTGTCACCCAAGGTACTATACCCGCAGCAGCATTGGTAAATGCCTGGCGTAATTGGCGATTAGGGATAATCGCAAAAGACGTACCCAAACCTGCAATGTTAAATGTTTTACTGGCGGCCATTAACGTTACGCTGTTTTCGGCAAGATTAGGCTCTCTACCCGCAGGGATGTGCTGTTTGCCTTCTTCTAAGATAAGGTCGCAGTGGATTTCATCAGAGCAAAGCTTAACGTTGTTCGCATTACAGATATCGGCAATGCGATCCAATTCTGCTTTAGTAAGCACCGAGCCTACGGGATTCATCGGGTTACAAAGAATAAACAGCTTACATTTTGGATCGGCGGCTTCTTTTTCTAACGCGTCAAAATCTAGGGTGTAGCGCGCCCCTTCAACACCTGAAATAGCGTCAGAACTAGTGCCATCGGCATTTTGTACTACCGTACCAATATCTACTCGCTCTAAACCATTGAGCTTGGGTGCAGCTAGCAGCGGAGGATAATTAGGTGTTTGAATAAGTACTTTATCACCGGGTTCACAATAAGCTTTGCACGCTACGTTAAACGCTGGCACAACGCCTGGCGTCCATACCAGCCACTCTGGCTGTATCTCCCAGTTGTGCCTTTCTTTAAGCCATCTCACCACAGCCTGAATAGCACCTTCGTGATGCGCAGGCAGTATGTAACCCATATTGCCATGCTCAACCTGAGCAGATATGGCGTCTAAAATTGGCTGCGCGCAACGAAACTCAGTATCGGCAACCCACGCAGGAATAATGTCTTTCCCTTTGTACTTTTGCCATTTAAACGAAAAGGTATTTTTTCTAGGAGGGGTTTTATCGAATAAAGCGCTCACATTACATCCTGTTGCATAAAAACTTATATCAACAGTGTAGAATTTTAGCGCCTCATTAACTAGGGGCGTACGATGAATTTACCTAGATTTGCTATATCGAAATGTACTTTATTAGAGAAAAATTAACGCCTTAAAATAACAAAAGGCTGATTGAACGCTGCGCTCCCTATCGTAATCCAATGAAGCACCAGCAACGTTTTAACCTACAAACTATAATCTAAATGATGTCATGTTAAGCGCGAGGCTGTTCCGCCGGTCTACTCAGCTTGCGTAATAGCTTCTCTCGACTTTTGAACCAGCTCTTCCATATTAAGAGGCTTAGCCAAAAACCCAGTAACTTGTAGCTTGCGCGCCTCCATCACTAACTCTTTGTTCGGGTCAGCAGTGATAAGTAAGAATGGCACATTCAAACCATAAGATTGGCAGGTTTTTAAAAGACTTAAACCATCATAATCTGGCATTACCTGATCGCTAATAATCAAGCTGATAGATTCAGAGGTTTGTTGCAGTAAGAAGTCCCTTGCAAACTTGCTACGAGTAAATGGATATACGGTAGCATCTAACTGCGTTTCCAATGCGTCGGTAATAAGGTCAAGTGTGATCGGATCATCTTCAACAACTGCTACAGAAAACACTACTTTCCCCTTTTTGATAGGTCATTAGCCGTAAATATTACAACGACTTAGCTTACGTGTTAAGGCATCTGCCTACGTTTATACCAATCCGCATAGATAATTGCCCACTCAGAAGGCACTGGCAAGCTTCATAGCGAAGCGTGGGAATGTAGGAATGGTTGTTCCCTTTCAAATTCCCAGAATGAAGCTAGGAAGCTTGCCAGACCTTCCCGAAGGGCGAGTTTAAAATGTCCGTACTCTTTGTTGTGTCACCTTAATGTAGAACCACTATACCTGTGGTAACACGCCGCGATTACGACCATTTTGACCCTCGCTGAGTGGGTAATAATCTATGCGGATTGGTATTTTCAAGAATAGAATCTCTGAGCCCGTTTGACCACTAACCTTTGGTCGATATTTGAACTTTTTAATATCTGACGATTGCTCATAGATGAATGCTACTTTAGTGGCTGGATAAGCTTTAGAAGTAAATGAGAGTGGCTTAATGGTTGATACCGGTAGAGGAAACCTTAATTTTGTAGCACCAATAAAAAATGCCAGCAGAAGCTGGCATTTTTAAAATCGAATTAAGTCTTAGAAACGATTAAGACTTAGGTGCGCGCGATGCACGCTTACGCTCGTTTTCTGTAAGAAGCTTCTTACGAATACGGATAGACTCAGGCGTAACTTCTACTAGTTCGTCGTCATCGATGAACTCAAGCGCTTGCTCAAGTGACATTCTGATTGGTGGAACTAGTGTTTGCGCTTCGTCAGTACCTGATGCACGAACGTTAGTAAGCTGCTTTCCTTTAAGGGCGTTCACAGTAAGGTCGTTGTCACGGCTGTGAATACCAATAACCATACCTTCGTACACCTCAACACCGTGACCGATAAATAGGCGACCACGCTCTTGAAGGTTAAACAAAGCGTTAGTTAGTGCTTTACCGTTTGCGTTAGCAATAAGAACACCGTTCTTACGCTTACCGATGATGCCGCCTTTGTACGGACCATAGTGATCAAACGTGTGGTATAGCAAACCAGAACCCGACGTCATCGTCATGAACTCTGTTTGGAAACCAATTAGACCACGGCTTGGAATAATAAAGTCGATACGTACACGGCCTTTACCATCTGGTGACATGTCAGTCATTTCTGCTTTACGCAGACCAAGCTGCTCCATGATCGAACCTTGGTGCTGTTCTTCACAGTCAATGGTCAAGGTTTCGTATGGTTCTTGCGTTGCACCGTCAACTTCTTTCAGAATTACTTCTGGACGTGACACTGCAAGCTCGTAACCTTCACGACGCATGTTTTCGATAAGAATACCTAGGTGAAGTTCACCACGGCCAGATACGCGGAACTTGTCCGGATCAGGCATTTCTTCAACGCGAAGTGCAACGTTGTGTACTAGTTCGTCTTTAAGACGCTCTAGAATGTTACGTGAGGTTACATACTTACCTTCTTTACCTGCGAACGGTGACGTATTTACCTGGAACGTCATGGTTACTGTAGGCTCATCAACCGTTAGTGGAGGAAGCGCTTCTACTGTGTTCACGTCACAAATAGTGTCAGAGATCTTAAGTTCGCCAAGACCTGTAATTGCAATGATGTCACCCGCGTGAGCAGATTCAACTTCGTGACGAGCAAGACCAAGGTAGCCATATACCAAGCCAACTTTACCGTTGCGCTTTTTGCCATCAGCAGTAACAACCGTTACTTGTTGGTTAGGCTTCACAGAACCACGCTTAACACGACCTACACCGATTACACCTACATAAGAGTTGTAATCTAGCTGAGAGATCTGCATTTGGAATGCGCCGTCGATATCTGCATCAGGAGGAGAAACCTGGTCAACGATAGTTTGGAACAACGCCGTCATATCGTCTTCTTTAGTATCTGCATCTAGTGATGCCCAACCGTTTAGTGCTGAAGCGTAAACAACTTGGAAATCTAGCTGTTCGTCAGTTGCACCTAGGTTGTCGAATAGGTCGAAAACTTGGTCCATAACCCAATCAGGACGCGCGCCAGGCTTGTCGATTTTGTTGATAACAACGATTGGCTTAAGACCTTGAGCAAATGCCTTTTGCGTAACAAAACGCGTTTGTGGCATTGGGCCTTCCTGCGCATCTACAAGTAGAAGTACAGAGTCAGCCATCGACATTACACGCTCTACTTCACCACCGAAGTCAGCGTGTCCTGGAGTATCTACGATGTTGATACGGTAGTCATTCCAGTTAATCGCTGTGTTCTTAGCTAGGATGGTAATGCCACGTTCTTTCTCGATGTCGTTCGAGTCCATTACGCGCTCTTCTTGCTCGCCTCGAGATTCAAGGGTGCCAGACTGCTGTAACAGTTTGTCTACCAGGGTGGTTTTACCGTGGTCAACGTGGGCGATGATTGCGATGTTACGCAATTTATTAATATCAGTGGTATTCATGCTTATATAGAGCCTGTGTAAATCAACGTCTACTTCAATTCAGTGGAAAGGAGTATGCGTTAGATTTGTTGCAAAAAAATGCAGATAGAAAAATTTGCGCGGATTGTACAGAAAAACCTCGACGTTTGCGCATCTTTTTTTTGATGGATTAGTGTTTTATTGCTTTTCAAACACTTGTTCAACAAATAACCAGTTATATTGCACCGAATTGATCATAATTGGTGGTCATCCGTTACAAAGTAAACTAGGCTCATTGACGTACAAATGAGCATAAAACACCATAGTGGTGCATCTCTGCACTAACATGGTGCATTTTAATTCAAAAGGAAGTGATGAATGCCTGTCTATGCCGCAGAAATCGGCGCACATATAGATGGCATGATAATCGCTTTCACTTTTGCCACTGTTGGAGTGAAGCTGATCATTCCGCATTTTTACATTAAACCTGGAGGACACGATGTCAGTAGAAAAGGCATTAGAGCTGATTAAAGAAAGTGAAGCGAAGTTTGTAGATTTACGTTTTACCGATACAAAAGGTAAAGAACAACACGTATCTATCCCTGCGGGCCTAGTTGATGAAGAGTTTTTCGAAGAAGGTAAAATGTTCGACGGTTCTTCAATCGCTGGCTGGAAAGGTATTAACGAATCAGACATGGTTCTTCTTCCAGATGCTGACAGCTGTGTTGTTGACCCTTTCGCAGAAGAGACACAAGTAAACATCCGTTGTGACATCGTTGAGCCTTCAACAATGGAAGGTTATGAGCGTGACCCACGTTCAGTTGCTCGCCGCGCAGAAGAATTCCTAAAATCAACTGGCATCGGTGACACTGTATTCTTTGGTCCAGAGCCAGAGTTCTTCCTATTCGACGACGTTAAATTCCATACTGACATGGCGGGTTCTTTCTACAAGATCGACTCTTCTGAAGCCAAGTGGAACTCAGGTGAAGAATTTGAAGGCGGTAACATGGCGCACCGTCCTGGCGTTAAAGGCGGTTACTTCCCAGTACCTCCAGTAGATTCTGCACACGATATCCGTGCTGCAATGTGCTTAGTTATGGAAGAAATGGGCCTTGTAATTGAAGCGCACCACCACGAAGTAGCAACTGCTGGCCAAAACGAAATTGCTTGCCAATTCAACACGCTAGTTAAGAAAGCTGACGAAATCCAAATTTACAAGTATGTAGTTCACAACGTTGCACACGCATACGGTCAAACTGCTACCTTTATGCCTAAGCCTCTAGTTGGCGACAACGGTTCTGGTATGCACTGCCACCAGTCTATCTCTAAAGATGGCGTAAACATCTTCGCGGGTGACAAGTACGCGGGTCTTTCTGAAGAAGCACTATACTACATCGGCGGTATCATCAAGCACGCGCGTGCAATCAACGCATTTGCTAACGCTTCTACTAACTCATACAAGCGTCTAGTTCCTGGATTCGAAGCACCGGTAATGCTTGCATACTCTGCACGTAACCGTTCTGCATCTATTCGTATTCCTCACGTAACTAGCGATAAAGCACGTCGTATTGAAGTACGTTTCCCTGATCCAACAGCTAACCCATACCTAGCGTTCACCGCTATGCTTATGGCGGGTATCGACGGTATTAAGAACAAGATCCACCCTGGCGATTCAATGGATAAAGATTTGTACGACCTACCGCCAGAAGAAGCTGCTGAAATCCCAACAGTTGCAAGCTCGCTAGAAATGGCGCTTGAAGCTCTTGATAACGACCGTGACTTCCTTAAAGCTGGTGGCGTTATGACTGACGACATGATTGATGCATACATCGACCTTAAGTCTGAAGAAGTAACGAAACTTAACATGACTACTCACCCAGTTGAGTTCGACATGTACTACAGCGTGTAATTTCGCACTGTATAGCAATTTATACTAAAGCCCGCTCTGCGGGCTTTTTTTATGCGTCCGGTTTATCTACTATGTTTTTATAGCTAGGCTAATGAATACTCTTTCATGCTGTATCAACTGCGCACAGGGCTTTGCCCGCTTGCATCTGCATACAACTAAAAGGTTATCAATAAGCCAAACGTAGCAAGCTATATGAATTAGCCAGCTAGCCAAAACCACATTGATTAGGTAACGACACGTGCACAACATGACGCGACACATTTGCTTAATTTCGCTATTACTAAGTAGCAGCAATGGCTTACTACCTGTGCAAGCGGAAGTGCTGAGCCAAGAAAGTACCCAGCAAGAAGCACAAGAAAGCGATACCGAACAAAGCGGCAATGCAGCACCAGCTACAGCTACCTCTCCAATGACCATATACAAGGTGGTAGGTAAAGACGGCTCTGTTACTTACACTGATAAACCGCAGCAAAACGCTGAAGCGCTAGCTTTCGATGTCAAAACGCAGAACGTGGTAACTGCGGCAAAAGCTACTCCTCCCCCACCACCAAAGCCTGTGGCGCCGAAACCAAATTATCGCGTAGAAATAAAGTCCCCTGCACCAGAGGCGACGATCCGCAATAATTTAGGCGAACTTACTATTTCTGCGGCACAAACTGGTGCACCTAAGGCACCAATCTATCGGTTAATCTTTGATGACGCCCCATTAGCTAGCAATACTTCGGGTGTTTTTAAGCTTAGCGGTATCCACCGTGGGGCACACACTTATAAAGTTGAACTAACTAACAATACGGGCAAGACTCTTGCATCGTCTCCATTACAAACCCTTTACCTTCATCAGGCATCGGCGTTAATTAATAACTAATAGCGTGCAACCATTGTTATGCAAGCGCACCACAGAGGTTCAGTGACCATTTCTTACTGAGTTCTTTATTCGCGCATGGCATCGTTGCAAGCTACAATGCACAATTATGGTGCAAAGGAGACGAGCTCGGATGCATTCCACCGAGTTAGAAACACAACAGCTAATCAATAGCCTGAATACTGCATTGGTTATGGTAGATAACAAACTTACGATTGTTTATGCCAACCATGCTGGTGAAGCTTTGTTTGAAACTGGGTTAAAGCAACTTATCGGACACCCACTTCAAGACTTTTTCTTGCCGGGCACAATAGAAACGACCCGCCTTAAAGCCGCCATCAGAAAAGGTGAAGATTTCACCGAGAACGAAATCAAATTGGCATTTAGAGATAACCGCTACGTTTCTGCTGATTTAACTGTTACCAATTTGCATTTTGAAGATGGCCCAAGACTTCTGTTTGAAGTTAAAAAAATTGATCAGCAAAAACGAATTTCTCGAGAAACCTTACAAAATGCACAACATTATGCAGCCCGAGAATTAGTACGCGGTCTGGCTCACGAGATTAAAAATCCGCTTGGTGGTATTCGCGGCGCGGCACAGTTGTTAGAGAAAGAGCTCATTGATGAGCACAAAGAATTCACTAGCATGATCATCGAGCAATCTGATCGGCTGCGGAACTTGGTAGATCGCTTACTTGGGCCAAATTCACTGCCTCGGTTTGAAGAAAGCAATGTGCACCAAGCTCTTGAAAAAATCCGCAGCTTAATGCGCTTTGACTCAGATAATCCTATCACCATAATCCGTGATTATGACCCCAGTATTCCACCGCTTATGCTAGATCCCGACATGATTCAGCAAGCGGTACTTAATATTGTGCGAAATAGCGTTCAGGCATTAACAGAAAGCCAAACGCCTAACCCAGAAATCAGGTTGATAACGCGAATTGAACGCCAAATGACAATTCAAACGAAGCGTCATGCGCTGGTAGCAAAAATAAAAATTATAGATAACGGCCCAGGCATTCCTGCTGAAGTTAAAGACACTCTTTTCTACCCCATGGTCACAAGCAAGCAAAATGGCTCTGGGCTGGGTTTATCGATCTCACAAACCCTAATAAACCACCACGGCGGCAAAATTGACGTAGACAGCTACCCTGGTCACACCGAGTTCGTAATTTACATACCAATAGACCGTAAGGAGACAGACGATGACGAATGAGTCAGTGTGGATTGTCGATGATGACAGTTCTATTCGTTGGGTGCTGCAAAAGGCCTTACAAGCGGCTGATATCAGCTGCTTAAGTTTTGAAAACCCTGAAGATTTATTGCTTCAGCTACAAAGCGGCCAAGCCCCTGAAGTCATCATTTCAGATATTAGAATGCCACAAATGGACGGCATGACGTTACTGAACGAAGTGCACGCTTCACACCCCATGCTTCCGGTTATCATTATGACGGCGCATTCGGATTTAGACAGCGCGGTTAACGCATATCAAAAAGGCGCGTTTGAATATCTGCCTAAGCCATTTGATATAGACGAGGCGGTAACGTTAACTCAGCGCGCACTTGCACATTCCAGAGAGCAATCAACGGTTACCAAAGCGCAAGTAGAAGACGTGGTAACGGAAATAATTGGTGAAGCCCCTGCCATGCAGGAAGTGTTTCGTGCCATAGGTCGCCTGTCTCGCTCTTCTATCAGCGTGCTTATTAACGGTCAATCGGGTACGGGTAAAGAGCTTGTTGCGCACGCCCTTCATAGGCATAGCCCAAGGGCAAGTAAACCCTTTATTGCGCTGAACATGGCCGCTATTCCCGCCGATCTGGTAGAGTCTGAACTATTCGGACATGAGAAAGGCGCATTTACTGGCGCCCAAGCTGCTCGTCAGGGCCGCTTTGAGCAAGCCGATGGCGGTACACTATTCTTAGACGAAATCGGTGATATGCCGTTAGATGTGCAAACCCGTCTTTTACGCGTGCTAGCCGATGGCCAGTTTTATCGTGTGGGTGGTCACCAGTCAGTAAGTGTGGACGTGCGCATCATTGCCGCAACACACCAAAACTTAGAACAAAGGGTTGCAGAAGGTAAGTTTAGGGAAGATTTGTTTCACCGCTTAAATGTCATCCGCGTACACCTTCCATCGCTCAACGAACGCCGCGAAGACATCCCATTACTGACTCGTCATTTCTTGCGCCGAGCAGCCAAAGAACTTGATGTGGAAGCCAAGAGTATATCGAAAGACGCTGAGCGTGTGATGTCGCAGCTTCCTTGGCCTGGCAACGTTAGACAACTAGAAAACGTGTGCCGCTGGCTAACGGTAATGGCAAGTGGTCAAGAGGTGCTTCCTAGCGACCTACCACCTGAAATTCACAGTGACAACAGTATTGAAAAGCCTACCGCTGAATCAGGCGATTGGCCTGACTTGCTGGCGAGCTGGACTGACAAACAGCTTCGCGACGGCCATCACAATATTCTTAACGACGCTATGCTTACCTTTGAACGCATTATGCTTGAACGTGCGCTTCAGCACACGCACGGCCATAAACAAGATGCGGCTAAGCGTTTAGGTTGGGGAAGGAATACCCTGACAAGAAAATTGAAAGAATTGGGTGTGAGTTAAACTAAACGAATACAGCATAAGCTAGATGGGTCTCTCTGCTAGCTTATGCCACTTACGACCTACTGCCCTCTAGTTAGAAGTGCTGTCATTCCTTGATTGAAATACCTTACCCACTTCATACTAAACTGCCCTTTGGCACTGCGGTTTATCTCAATTACTGCTTCTTTTTTGGAAAGCACATTATCTTCATTGTGTGCTCTTGGATGTGTCATTGCATCGTAAGTATCAACAATAGCGAGCAGCTTGGCGCCTTCACAAATGTCGTCTTCCTTGATTCCCAGTGGATAGCCAGTTCCGTCGGTGCGTTCATGATGCTGCATTACTATTTTTCGCGCCATATCCCACTGATCTAGATGCTCTAATAAGCGAGCACTTTTATACACGTGAGAGCGCATTAAGTTGAATTCAATATCGCTTAACGAATCCCCTTTATGCAAAAGCTTTAACGGCATGAAAGCCATTCCGAAGTCATGCACGTAGCTAGCCACTGCAAGCTGGTCTTCGTCAATAGGGTTTTCAGCCACATCGTTGATGTACATAGCCAGCTTAGCGATGCGGTCGCCACGACCAGACCAATAGTTAGAGCGGCGCTCAATGGTTTGCATCAAGTCGCGGAAAAACAAAATATCTTGCTTCTTTTCACTACTGATATCCTTCGGAATACCCGTAGCCGCTAACGTAGGAGGCTTTATCTGAACGTTTTGTGGGTCGTCTTCATCAGTAACAATGTCTAACGCGGGGTTAAGTAATAGCACCGCCTCGGTGAGGCGCTTCTCATGCTCGGAAGTATTCTCTGGCGTTACGCGGCCAATAGCCAAAACCAACTGATTATGCAGGTTATCGTCATACTCAGCTTTGCCATTTGCCATTACACTTTCAACAAAGGCTTTTACTCTATCCATGGTGAGCAGTACCAAATCACTCATGGTGCTGGTGTATGCCACCTGCCCTTTGCGCAGATAATCTAGCAAGTCTTCTACGTGCTGCAAAAGCGGGATCATGGGTGAGAAATTAACTAAACCCAAGTCGCCTTTTATAGTGTGGATAGAGCGGAACAAAGCACGCTGTAATTCGTTATCTTCCGGACGAAGCTCTAGTTCAATCAAGGTTTGTTCACTTGATTCATAGAGTTCGTTTATTTCCTCCATAAGGTCAGCAAGAATATCTTCTTCTAGGTCGTCTGGAGTAAATGTCTGCATATAATGGTTACCGAGTTAGGTTCGATTGCGCTTTTTATTATTGTAATTGGGTATCGGCAAAATTTCCTCATACTAAAGGTGAGAAACATAGCGACTTTTACAACTTATTTTCCAACTATACCGTTTAGCCTGTAAAAACTCATCGGACAAGTGTACGCTGAAACTTCATCTATACTGCGCGCGTCAATTGTATCTAGGAGTTGTTTTGATCGCTTTATTCCGCATTCCCGCACTTTTCATCGCTTTTCTACTCATCAACATTGTTTTGCTGATTGTTTGTATCGTACGGCCTTTTCACAAAGATAATGTGCATATTGCGGGTAGTATGTATTCGATGATGGCTAGGATCGTAGGTCTTAAAATTATTATAAAAAAAGATCCTACGGTAAAAATAAACGAACCCTACGTTTTCATTGCCAATCACCAAAATAGTTTCGACGTGATCACCATCTGCAAAGCCGCACTGCCAGGTGTGGTGACTATTGGTAAAAAAAGTTTGAAGTGGATCCCCATTTTCGGCCAGATCTATTGGCTGTCGGGGAATATCATGATTGATAGAAAAAATTCAGGCAAAGCTCGTAATACATTGGATATTGCAGCGAAACGAATTGCGAAAAAGAAAACCTCGGTCTGGCTGTTTCCAGAAGGCACCCGAAGCTATGGCAGAGGAATATTGCCTTTCAAGCAAGGTGCGTTTCGTTTAGCTAAAACCACCAACGAGCCTGTCGTCATGGTAACCGCCAGCAATTTGCATGAGAAAGTAAAGTGGAACCGTTGGAATAACGGCATTGTGCTTATTGATATTGCTGCTCCTCAAGCGCTCAGTGAAGACAAATCAATTAAAGAATGGATGGTGCATTTCAACGACGAAATGAAACAAAAATTTGATGCGCTTAATAGACAGGTCGATGAACTGGAAAAAAGCAGGTAAACTTGCGTCAAAATTGCTAATGAGTGTTTATTATGACCCAGTTCGATGAAAGAGAAGAATGGTACGAGTTTAACCAAGAAACTATTGATGCCCTTCTAGAAGATGGCAGCCAAGCCGATGCCGACTATACCATTGAGCACCACTTCGCCAGCACTGACTTTGACGTGCTGGAAAAGGCGGCGGTTGATGCGTTTAAAGCGGGTTTTGAAGTCACTGACGCAGAAGAGCTAATGCTTGATGATGGCGAAACCATTTTCTGCTTCGACGCCATTGCAGAACGAAAGCTAGATATCGAAAAGCTTAACGCTGACTCTGATACTCTGCTAAAAATTGCCGATAAGCACGATGTTACCTACGATGGTTGGGGAACTTACTTCGAACCTCGTGAAGAAGGTGAGTACGAAGAAGAAGATCACTATTTCGACGACTGATCGCTAAGGCTCCCTCACCTATTTAACTGAGCAGGCGTTAAGTTAGCCTTCAGCTTTTGTTCATCTTTTTCCGTCAACAATGACACTGTCATTATCGATTGGAAAAGGATGGACAGATGAAAAAGTTACTTTTCTCACTTACCACATATTCTGCTATTGCAACGTTACAGCTTGCGCTTATGTCACCTGTGCATGCCAGTACCGATAGTAACTCTCATGACAAAACCGTGACCTCGAACGAGTACCGCTACGATAAGCCTTTTGTAGCCGCCGAATCGCTGTTGCCTAAAACCTCAGGCGCTTTAACAAACGAAGAAACAAACTCTCAATCTGCTGATGAAGATCAGTCTGATCAACAACCCCTTCCCAAGGCGGGTAAGCATCAACAGCATTTGGCCGTGAGTAAGTCCTCTAGCGATATCGTGGTTAGTAGTATTAACGAATTCTGGATATACGAGAGCTGGGTCACGCTAGAGCATGATATCGATTACGATGGTTACCACTCTACGTTTTCGATTGAGTTTGATGCCGACACCATTTTTACTCGCGCACCGGTATACGCTGTATTGTATTTAGGTAAAGACGGGGTTTACGAATCTATCCATGTTTCATCAGAGTTTTATATTTACTCGGAAGATTCAACAGACACTTTCACCATCGAAAGTACACTAGTGTCTGGTTATCCACCCGGTGAGTATGACATTCTTTTAGAGCTTTACGATGCCGATACCGAAATGCTTGTGGCGTATACCGATGCCTATGACGATGGTGCGCTGGCCTATCTTCCACTTGAAAGTGAAAACCATGAGTACGTGGTTGAAGATACGGTAGTCATAGTAGAAGAGCATGGCGGGGCCTGGTCTTTACTTCCACTGTGCCTATTAGGTGGCATTGTACTTGTTAGACGAAGTGTTAGGCGCCAACACGGCTAACTATTTTGGAAAACTAATCGGCCAAAAGCTGCATTCATGCGCAGCTTTTGGCTATTTTTTATACTAAAGTCTATTATATAATATAAACCTTCTTTTCCAATTAACGTTGATTCGCCAATGTACCAAGGAAAACAGTACATACTGACGCTTTCAATTGGTGTAGTGCAATGAGCATCGACAATGTTAACTTGTTCAACCTATTAGAAAATACGCAAATTGGCGTAGTCATTCACAATGCTACTGGCGCTGTAGAGTATGCCAATCCCACGGCGTTAACGCTGCTTCGATTAAGCATAAATAGACTTAAAGAGAAAAGCTTAGACGTGGACTCCTGGGAGTTCATTGACATGCAAAACAGAAAAGTCCCCTACCACAAACTTCCCATTGCCCAAGTGCTTGCCACTGGCACCGCTGTAAATAACCGGATATTGGGAACGATAAATAAGAGTACCGATAAAATAACGTGGTTTAACGTCAATGCATATCCCGAAAAGTACAAGGTGAATGGTAATTCGCCATGTTTTGTAGTGGTTTATTTCACTGATATCACAGCTAAGATTAGTGATTTTTCTTATAAAGATATTGTTCAACACTCACAAGATATGATTTTGGTAACGGAAGCTCAAAATATCGATGCCCCGCTTTTACCTAAAATTATCTATGCCAATGAAGCATTGTGTAAACATACTGAATATAGCCTTGAGGAGCTATTGGGTGAGACCCCTCGTATTTTTCAAGGTGTCCTAACCGACAAAGCCTCTACGCTGCGTATTCGGAAGGCGCTTATTGAGCAACGCCCATGTACCGAAACACTGTTAAATTATACGAAGTCTGGCACGCCTTTCTGGGTTCAAATGAACATATTCCCGCTTACCAACGAATTCGGTGAAGTTACCCATTTTGCCGCTGTTCAACGCAACGTTAGCGAAATGAAGTTCCAATCTGAACAGCTAGACAAGCGCAATTCAGAACTTAAGAAAATAAAGCAGAACTTAGAAAGCCTGGTCAACAATCGAACCAGCGAACTTCGTGCTGCTAACCATAAACTAGAGAAACTGGCATATTATGACGCGCTCACGAACATTCCAAATAGGCGTGCATTTTTAGATGCCTTTGCAAAGTCTTTGAACTTTGCGAAACGCAATGGACATGCAATGTTGATTGGCATCGCCGATGTTGATCACTTTAAAGCTATTAATGATAGCTTTGGCCACGGATTTGGCGATGACATATTAACCATCGTTGCTCAGACAATGCAGCAATTTTTTTCGTCAAGAAGATGCCATTGGCCGCATAGGTGGCGAAGAGTTTGCGTTCTGCATGGTACTAACAAGTCCAGTCTCTCCTCGCCAACTACTAGACAGATTTCGCGAGAAGGTCAGTATTCTCCATGAAACCCACCCTCCGTTGAAAGGAAGGCAAGTTACCCTTAGTTTAGGTGCGGTTTATGTAAGCGATTTAAAAGAGGCAAGCATCAAGCAACTACTTTGCGATGCAGATAAAGCCCTCTATAGAGCCAAAAATAAAGGTCGTAATACGATAGAGTGCGAATGTTATGACGATATCGATAACGAAGGGTTAGACCCCTGTGAAGATGGTGGAGCTGGCTCAGAGTCTCATTCTGAACCTCATCATGTTACGTAAAAGCAAATATTGATTCATGGTAACGCTACATGGGCATTTGGTTAGCACCGGCTCACCTTTAATGACCTAAATCATAAAGTTACCAGCTCAAAATCGATTTAGTTGGACAGCATCGATTTGGCGGGTCAGTCACACTGCTCAGTTTTCTTCCCCATCAGGCGGCTCAATATCTTCAACCTCTACAATCACTTTTTCTACCAGCTTCACTCTTCCTTGCTTCACTAGCGCTTGTCGTAATACATACTCAATCTGCGCGTTAACGCTGCGCAAGTCATCGGCAGCCCATCGTTCCATGGCGGCAAGTACATTTTCATTTATCCTGAGTGGATACGCTTTTTTCTTTGCCAAAATAACAAACCTTATGTGCCGCAGTACATCACGCGGCACCACATTTTCAAACTTATGTTAAAAACCGAACTAATAGATTGTACCTGCATTAATTACGGGCTGCGTCGACTTATCGCCACAAAGCACAACCAAAAGGTTACTTATCATGGCGGCTTTGCGCTCCTCGTCCAATTCCACCACACCTTTTTCGTTTAAACGATGAAGCGCCATTTCCACAGTACCCACTGCTCCGTCGACGATTTGTTTGCGCGCAGCAACAATGGCTGATGCTTGTTGGCGTTGTAACATCGCACTTGCTATTTCTTGCGCATACGCAAGGTGACTAATACGAGATTCCAAAATTGTGATCCCCGCTTTCGCTAGGCGCTCCTGTATCTCTTCTTGTAAGCGTTGAGAAATTTCTACCGGGTGGCTGCGAAGCGCCACTTCCGCTTGCTCGTCGTCTCTCGGGTCGTATGGAAAGCTACTTGCCATATTACGAATAGCAGATTCACTTTGAATGCGAACAAAGCTTTCATAGTCGTCTACGTCAAACATTGCTTCGGCAGTATCGGTAACCTTCCAAACTACGATAGAAGCGATTTCGATGGGGTTCCCTTGATTGTCGTTTACCTTGATTCTGGCGCTTTCGAAATTTCTAATACGCAAAGAAATATTCGCTCTGCGGAATAACGGAATTGTCCAGCGCAAGCCTACGTCAGAAACCGTGCCTACATAGCTTCCAAAAAATGTCATGACCTTGGCTTGGTTGGGTTGCACTATGAAATAGCCCAACCATAAACTTCCCACTAATGCACTTAGAATGACTCCCACTTCGGGATTGCCTGAGACTGCAAAGAAGAACGTTGCAACCTGTGCGACTAACAAAACACAAATCATCAAATAGCCGTTTACCGAAAACCCTTTCTTTTCTTTCATACCACCCACCTTTGATATCATTTTGATATCTTTATAATACAGAAAGTAGCGGTTTGCGAATTTTGATGTGTTACCAAATATGTCAGGCAGCTTTACTAATTTTAACTCGTGGGTAACATTTTTTGGTAACTCTATGAAATAGATGCCAGAATGAAGGAAGGTCATCGTTTATTACGGACGTACGTTAATGCCTTCAAACACTAATAAAAACGTTGCTTCATCTAAGCTGCGCCGCACCTTATTGAAAGGTGGCCTCGCTTTTGGCCTAACCGCAGGCGTTACCCCTTTTTCAATAGGAAAAGAGAAGCCTACACTGCGCGTTTTGGGTACCCATGTAACGCTACAAGAAGCCATTCGGCAGCGAGCCATGGAAGACTTAGGCATTAATATAGAATTCGAAGCAGGTGGCAGCGCAACCGTTCTTCAAAAAGCATCAATGAACCCCGCATCTTTTGATCTATACGAACAGTGGTCCAATAGCATAAACGTACTGTGGCGAGCGCATGCAATTCAGCCCATTGAAAAAAAGCGACTTCTGTATTGGGAAGAAATAAACGATTTAAGTAAAACTGGAAAGCTGACCAAGAATGCACGAATGGGCGCTGGCGATGCGCCTCATAAAATCATTAATGTGCAAGACGATGGCACACTCGGTGCTAACCATACCGACACTATTAGTTTTCTACCCTACGTGCACAATGTCGACTCTTTCGGCTATGACACAACAAAGCTCCCCCAAGAGTTGAAAGGGCAAGAAGAAAGTTGGGGCTGGCTTTTGGACAGTCGCTATTCAGGACAAGTGGGTATAGTCAACGACCCCACAATCGGCCTATTCGACCTAGCACTTGCCGCCCAAGCCAAAGGTTTCATTCAATTTCAAGACATTGGGGCCATGACAGAGTATGAACTTGATGATCTGTTTAGCTTGCTCATCGAGTTGACTCAACTCAATCATTTTAATGGATTTTGGAACTCAGTTCCCGAATCAGTCGAGTTTATGAAAAGCGGTCGAGTTGCTATTGAAAGTATGTTCTCACCAGCAGTCTCTGCGTTAAACGGTCAAGACATTCCAGTCACTTTTGCAGCCCCTAAAGAAGGCTACCGTGGCTGGCACGGCGTTATGTGCCTTTCCTCAGCATCACAGGGCCGAATGAAAGACGTGGCTTATGAATATATGAATTGGTGGCTGTCAGGATGGCCTGGCGCATTTATTGCCAGACAAGGCTATTATATTTCTAACCCTAAACGTTCAGCTCAGTATCTTTCAGATGCCGAATGGAATTACTGGTACAAAGGGCAAGTTGCATCAGAGCCGCTTAAAGGCCCCGATGGAAATATAAGTGTAAGGAAAGGAGCCCAGCGAACCGGTGGCAGTTACGAAGAGCGTTTTAGTAATGTTGCTGTATGGAATACTGTTATGCCAACCTATGAGTACAGTTTGCAAAAGTGGTACGAATTCATTACCGCATGATTTTCGTTAGGTAAAACCCCATCACGTTAATGGAATAAGGCTTTTTAAGTTAACATGTTATCGTCAATTCGAATTCAGCTGATCACTGTGCTACTCGCGCTCATTGCGCTCATACTGGCGCAGGGGTTTATTGCCAGAGAAAACCAAGAAGTATTAAATAAGGGGATCTCGTCGGCCTCAAAAGCCGTGGTGGATGTTGGGCTTGTAAAAGAGCTTGAACGAGATGTTGTAGACTTACAGCGCAACGTGCTCATATTCAAAGAAAATGCCAGTAAGTCTGCCATTACACGCTTTAGTCGGCTCATGGTGACCATTAATACCAAACTCGACAAGTTGGCTTTAGTTGATGAAGGTAGCGAGGAACAAGACGACAGCTATATCCTTACCAGAATGAAGGAACATCTCAACGCTTATCAGGAAAACTTCACCCAGGTAGTCGATGCGCGTTCTCAAAGAGATAACCTACTCGCAAGAGGAACCCTATCTGATATTACGTTGCTGGAAAAAATACTAAGTGACGCAAGAGCTAGCGGAGACATATCAAGCGAATCTGAAGAACAAGCAAAAACACTTCTTATCCGCGCCGAAAATGCCATGTTGAAATACCTGATGAAACCTGACATGAGTTTTATACGGACATTTAATGAAGCCGCTGACACATTAAGAAATTTAACGTTAACGCGAAACACGGCTCTGCAAGAGAAAATAGAGCGGTTGTCGGAGAAGATTAAAGCCGATTTCGTTAAACTGACGCAGATAATTCAAGGCAATCTATTCTTGGTCAACGTCGTAATGGCAGGCTCCGCCAACGAGTTTCTGTATTTAAGCGGAGAGTTAGCTAAAAAGGTAACCACAGACTCTGAGATAGCAACTCAACGTACTTATACTCTTGCAGAAAGCACCCAACGTAACGGTGAACTATTTTCCTTAGTTGCCATATTGCTCGCGCTTTCAGCAGCCTTATTTACCATGTTTCGTATTTTAGGGCCTATTCGCTCTATTACAGAGGTGTTCAATAAGCTTGCTCAAGGTGTGCAAATTTCTAATATTCCGGGCAGCAGTCGCAAAGACGAGATAGGCAAACTGGCGAAAGCCGCCCTTGTTTTTAGTGATAAAAACCGCGAAACAGAAAAACTGCTTGAGGAAGCAAGAACCATGAACTCTCAACTTGAGAGTTTAAACAAAGCGATTACTGAAGCGAAAATCAAAGCGGAACAGGCAACTGCTTCAAAGAGTATGTTTTTAGCTAATATGAGTCACGAGATCCGCACGCCTATGAATGGCATTATCGGGCTAATAGAATTGGCTCAGCAGCAAGAACTATCCACTACTGTTAGGGGCTATCTGGACAAAGCTGCGTATTCAGGACAAATATTACTGAGCGTAATTAATGATATTCTCGACTTCTCAAAAATTGAAGCGGGTAAATTGAAGATTGAGGAAGTGAGCTTTTCTCTGCACTCGCTGTTCGACAACCTTATTGCTGTGATTGCACTACGTGCAAAAGAAAAGAATTTATCGGTTCACTTTACGGTTAACCCTGCCATACCTCCACAAGTTATTGGCGACCCGCTGCGCATTGCCCAAATCATTATGAACATAGGTAACAACGCAGTTAAATTCACCGAACAAGGTCGCATAGAGATAGAGTTTGATGGCACCTTGAATGAAAAAGGTAATGTGTTAAACCTCACCATGCGAATTACCGATTCTGGTATAGGTATGAGCGCCGCACAGCTAGACAAAATATTTAAACCCTTTACCCAAGCGGATGGTTCTACCAATAGAAAGTACGGCGGCACCGGCTTAGGCCTTGCTATCGTGAGCCAGCTAACTGAGCTTATGAAGGGTCGTCTTAATGCCACGTCTACCATGGGTAAAGGCAGTACGTTCGAAGTTGAGCTACCGCTTAAGGCATTTAAAAATCAACCGGGCGTGCTTGAACAAACGCCTCAGCTACCTGTTGATAGCCTGTATGTTACTGAAACGGCGTTGCTCCCTGAAGCGTATTGCAATCAAATCCAACTATCGACTAAGACAACGCTATCCATCGAAGATGCGAAAGCTGCAGGTGCCTTACCTGAACATATCATTGTAGATATCCATGAGTTCAGTGAATTCAGACAAAACATAAGCTGGTTAAATACCTTATTGGAAAATGGGAAGTCAGTGGGGTTAGTGATAGAAAGTGCAGGAAGTGCACTGCAGGCTAAGTATGATTCACTGTGGAAAGGCCCGCTAATAATGCATCCTTTTACACCGGCGCAATTCGAGCGTTTTGTTCATCAGGTTATTTCAAAAGACGCCAACTATGAAGGCCACCATTTTAGTGACGACTTAGAAGAAACCTCACTAGAAGGCCACGTACTGTTAGTAGAAGACAACAACATCAATCAGCTGGTCACCGGTGAAATGCTTACTAACCTGGGGCTTACTTTCGATATCGCAGAAGACGGCAAGCAAGCCGTACAAAAAGTAGAGAACGCCCCTCAGTACGATTTAATTTTAATGGACGTGCAAATGCCGGTTATGGACGGATATGAAGCTACCAAACAACTTCGCGAGAAAGGCTTTACCGGCGTGCCAATTATTGGACTATCAGCCAATGCAATGAAGGAAGATAAACAAAGCGCGATAGACGCTGGTATGAATGATTATTTGACCAAACCTATTAAGCAAAAGTCGCTGATAAGTATGCTCAGAGAATATTTAGGCAAGTAATAATAACCGACCTGTATTCTAGAGCGCATAGTTTTTGGATATGCGATAGCCGAGCCTGCTTTTATCTTATATTTAAACTGCCAACAAAAAAGGGTTACCTATCGGTAACCCTTTTACTATTCGCTCGCTTGACTGCTCGTTGTACGGGCAATCAATGGGCAATTACATTAAGCCTTACAGCGCTTTAATAGTCTCGAACTGCTCTTTAAGTTTTGCTAGGGCCTTTTCACCCTCGTCCAACTTAGCGCGTTCCTTTTCAATTACCGCGTCTGGCGCATTGCTTACGAACTTCTCGTTACCCAATTTGCCGCGAGTACGAGATACATCTTTCTCGATTTTCTCCATGGCTTTAGTAATACGAGCAAGCTCGGCGTCTTTGTCGATAAGCCCTGCCATTGGGATAAGAATTTCCATCTCGCCCACAAGCGCTGTCGCGCTGGCTGGCGCTTCTTCACCGTCTTTCAAAATAGTTACGGTTTCAAGCTTAGAAAGCTTATCAAGGAATGCCTTAGCCGCATCAAGACGACGCGTGTCTTCGTCGCTTACGTTTTTAAGTAGCGCATTAAGTGGTTTGTTTGGCGAGATATCCATTTCACCACGGATATTACGAATACCCACGATAAACTTCTTCACCCACTCGATATCAGCAAGCACTTTGTCGTCTTGCTTCGCTGCATCAACTTCAGGGAATGCCTGAACCATAATGCTTGCGCCCTCTTCCACTTTAAGTGCACTTAGTGGCACAACGCGCTGCCAAATAGTGTCGGTAATAAATGGCATAAGCGGGTGCAACAAGCGAAGCAGGCTTTCAAGTACGTTAATAAGCGTATGACGCGTACCGCGCTTTTCAGCTTCGGTGCTGGCGTCATTGTTAAGCACAGGCTTAGTAAGCTCTAGATACCAGTCGCAGAACTGGTTCCAGGTGAACTCGTAAACGGTTTGCGCAGCAATGTCGAAACGGTAGTCTTCAAGCGCTTTTTCAAATTCAACCAGCGTTTGTTGGAACTTAGCCCAAATCCAGCGATCGGCCATGCTAAGTACCATTTCGCCGCCGTCACGACCTGTATCGTGTTCTTCTGTGTTCATCAATACGAAACGCGATGCATTCCAAATTTTGTTACAGAAGTTGCGGTAGCCTTCAACGCGGGCCATATCAAAGTTGATATCGCGGCTGGTTGACGCCATAGCTGCAAAGGTAAAGCGCAATGCGTCTGTACCGTAGGCCTGAATACCATCAGGGAACTGTTTACGGGTACGCTTGGCAATCTTTTCAGCAAGCTGAGGCTGCATCATGCCCGCGGTGCGTTTAGTGACTAGCGACTCAATATCAATACCGTCAATCAAGTCGATTGGGTCAAGCACGTTGCCCTTCGACTTTGACATTTTATCGCCATTCTCATCACGGATAAGACCAGTAATGTAGATGTCTTTAAACGGAATTTTGCCCGTGAATTTCTTGGTCATCATGATCATTCTGGCAACCCAGAAAAAGATGATGTCAAAGCCGGTTACTAGCACTGAAGACGGCACAAAGGTTTCTAGATCTGGCGTTTCTTCTGGCCAACCCATGGTGGCGAACGGCCATAGTGCACTTGAGAACCAGGTATCTAGTACATCGTCGTCCTGTGAAAGCGTTACGTCACTGCCAAGGCCGTGTTTTTCACGCACTTCTTCTTCGGTGCGGCCAACAAAAACGTTGCCGTTTTCGTCGTACCACGCCGGAATGCGGTGTCCCCACCACAGCTGACGCGAAATACACCAGTCTTGAATGTTGTGCATCCACTGGTAGTAAGTCTTGTTCCAGTTCTCTGGCACAAAACGAATTTCGCCGCTTTCAACCGCTTCAATTGCAGGCTTAGCAAGCGACTCAACGGCAACATACCACTGGTCAGTTAGATATGGTTCGATAACGGCGCCAGTTCTGTCGCCACGTGGCACTTTAAGCTTGTGCGGCTCAATCTTAACCAATGCGCCTTGTGCGTCTAAATCAGCAACAATTTGCTTACGGGCGTCGAAGCGATCTAAACCGCGATACGCTTCTGGCGCATCATCATTAATTTTCGCATCGTCGGTAAGAATGTTGATCATAGGCAAGTTATGACGCTTACCCATATCGTAGTCGTTGAAGTCGTGAGCAGGCGTAATTTTAACGCAGCCTGTACCGAATTCTTGATCTACATAGTCATCGGCGATAACTGGAATTAAACGGCCAGTAATTGGCAACTTAATTTCTTTGCCGATAAAGCCTTGATAACGCTCGTCATCTGGGTGTACCGCAACGGCGGTATCACCTAGCATGGTTTCAGGGCGCGTTGTCGCAACCACGAGCTCACCGCTACCATCTGCAAGTGGGTAGCGCATGTGCCACATGTGGCCGTCTTCTTCTTCGTTCAGTACTTCAAGATCAGATACTGCAGTGTGAAGCACTGGATCCCAGTTAACCAAACGCTTACCACGGTAAATAAGGCCTTCTTCGTGTAGTTTAACGAACACTTCCGTTACGGCTTTAGACAGGTCTTCGTCCATGGTGAACACTTCGCGAGACCAGTCAGGTGACGTACCTAAACGGCGCATTTGACCGGTGATCGTACCGCCACTGTGCTCTTTCCATTCCCACACTTTTTTGATGAAGTCTTCGCGACCTAAATCGTGGCGCGTCTTGCCTTGTGCATTAAGTTGGCGCTCTACCACCATTTGGGTAGCAATACCGGCGTGGTCAGTACCCACTTGCCATAGCGTATTGTCGCCCTTCATGCGGTGATAACGGGTTAAGGCGTCCATAATGGTTTGCTGGAAACCATGGCCCATGTGAAGGCTACCGGTAACGTTTGGTGGCGGAAGCAAAATACAATAAGGGTCGCCGCTACCTGAAGCTTTAAATAAACCCGCCTCTTCCCATGACTTGTAGCATTGCTGCTCGATGGACTGCGGTTCGAAGGTTTTATCCATTACACACTCTCAAATTGAAGCTAAACGCGAATGACTTATGCAGATTTGAACTGCATGTTGCATCCAGCTTGCTGATAGTTTTTGTATCTTACCCGCGCGGCCTGTTTGGCGTTCTCGTCCACGGGTACAAAATCGATGATTTGACGATGCTGGTTGGGTGAAGGCACCATACCGGAACCCACATTAACCACCATTTGTCGTCTGGCTACCTGCTCTGGCCGCCAGCAAATTTCCACCGGCGTTCCCGATTGTGGCCCTTCACCATAAAGGTTATGAGGCACAAAGCGGTCGGCCGGCAGCTGCCATAACAATTCATCAACTTCTTCAGCTTGCGACTGTGTGTCACACAGAACGCTAATTTTCTGCTTATTAGCAAACGCTGAGGCAATGACTTCACTGGCGCGACCTGCCACGCCATTGTCACTGCTGGTAAGTTGATAAAATATCACTTGTGGCATGAATGATTAGTCCTCTAACTTGATATCAGCGCGGTTCATTAAGAACTGAGACAGCATAGGCACTGGACGGCCTGTTGCACCTTTGTTCTTACCACTGCGCCATGCCGTACCGGCAATATCAAGGTGAGCCCAGTTGTACTTCTTAGTGAAGCGCGACAAGAAACAACCTGCGGTGATTGAGCCAGCCGGGCGACCACCTAGGTTCGTCATGTCGGCAAACGGGCTTTCAAGCTGCTCTTGGTAATCGTCCCATAGCGGTAAGCGCCATGCGCGATCTGAGCTTTGCTCTGACGCATTCAGTAGTTCGTGTGCAAGCGGATTATGCGTACTCATCACAGCGGTTGCATGGTGACCAAGTGCGATAATCGCTGCGCCAGTTAACGTGGCTACGTCAATCACTAGCTCTGGCTCAAAACGCTCTACGTAAGTTAGCGCGTCACACAATACCAAACGGCCTTCCGCATCAGTATTTAGCACTTCAACGGTTTGACCTGACATGGTAGTTAGAATGTCACCCGGACGATACGCTTTGCCATCTGGCATGTTTTCACAGCCTGCCAATACACCAATAACGTTAATTGGCAGATTCAGCGCTGCTATAGTGTGCATAGTACCCAGTACGCCTGCAGCACCACCCATGTCGTACTTCATCTCATCCATGGCTTCGCCTGGCTTAATTGAAATACCGCCTGAATCGAAAGTAAGACCTTTACCTACAAGCACAATTGGCGCTTGATCAACTGGACCACCGCGGTGATGCATAATACTCATCATGCTTTCGTTGTCTGAACCACGGCCAACAGCCAAATAAGCTTGCATACCAAGCTCAGCCATTTGGGTTTCATCAACGACTTCAGCCGTTACGCTGTCGTACTGGCTGGCAAGCTCTTGCGCCTGCTGCCAAAGGTACGCTGGGTTACAGATGTTTGGCGGCATGTTAGCCACGTCTTTGGTCACTTTCGCGCCGCGAGCAACCGCTAAACCGTGCTCAACTGCACGCTCACCCACCGTAAGTTCACGGCGTGTAGGTACGTTAAATACAATTTTACGCAGCGGACGACGAGGCTCGCCTTTCTTGGTTTTAAGCTGCATAAAGGTGTAAAGCGTGTCTTCAGTTGCTTCTACTGCCTGACGTACTTTCCAATACGTGTCACGACCTTTAACGTGAAGTTCGGTAAGGAAACATACCGCTTCCATTGAGCCTGTTTCATTCAATGTTTGAATGGTCTTGGCGATAATGTTTTTGTACTGACGCTCATCAAGTTCGCGTTCTTTACCACAACCGACTAGAAGCACGCGCTCGCTTAGTACATTTGGCACGTTGTGTAGCAACAACATTTGGCCGGCTTTACCTTCAAGGTCGCCACGGCGTAACAAGTTGCTGATATAACCTTCACTGATTTCGTCTAGTTGTTCAGCCACCGCCGTTAGGCGACGCGGCTCGAAGACGCCCACAACAATACATGCACTGCGTTGTTTTTCAGGACTGCCACTTTTTACACTAAACTCCACGATATCACCTCGCTTTTCGTCGTTTATGGTTTGCACGATGACTAAAATCACGTAACGTTTCGCGCTGCTTTATGTTTTAATACGCAGCATAACTTTTTAGTTCGCTGCAATTCACGCTTACAGACCTATTGAATATAGGTTAAATTCGCGTCAAAACACCATGCAAACGGTTTATGATTGCAGGCAAAACTTGTAAAAACGGTAAGTTTAAACAAAATTGTGCTTTCTTTCACTAAAATTCCTAATTTTCCGGAAGGGCTGAGATGCTGATATTCCGCTATTTACTTAAGGAAACGCTGAAATCTCAGTTAGCGATTTTCTTTATCCTAATGGCAATTTTTGTCACCTTGCGATTTGTGCGCGTTTTAGGCGATGCATCCGATGGTGATATTCCCGCTGGGCTGGTGCTTGGCTTCTTAGGTTTATATGCCCCTATTCTCTCTTCATTGGTGCTGCCCATCAGTGCTTATCTGGGTATTATGCTGGCGCACGGCAGGCTGTATGTAGACAGCGAAATGACCGTAATGCGAGCCTGTGGTATCAGTGAATGGTATGTCACACGGGTGATGCTGTTTTTATCTGTGCTTATCATGGTGGTTACCGGCGCTATCACACTTTACTTCGCGCCATTAGCTGCTGAAAACGAATACCAGTTGCGGGAAAAAGCGCGCAACGAAGCTGGGCTTTCTGCTCTTATGCCAGGCAGATTCCAGCAAACGGGCAATGAAAAAGCCGTTATTTTTGTTCACGATGTAGACAACAACGATAAACTTCAACGTGTATTTTTGTCACAAAATCAAACAGATGAAAGTGAAGGCGATGTACGCGTAGTGTATGCACAAACTGGCGAAGTGGCGAACAACCCCGACGGCACCCGTAACTTGGTGTTGAAAGAAGGGGTACAGTACGAAGGTAAGCAATCTGAAAAGGCATACCGTAAAGTAGAGTTCGACGAATACCAGATTCAGATTGCCGATAAGCCAGCAGATGAAACTCGTCGCAAGGTAAGTGTGTTGCCCACCAGTGAGCTGTGGGAAGATGACAGCATTGAAGCCAGAGCCGAGCTTCAATGGCGTATTGCCATCCCACTTTCAATCCCATTTTTGGTGCTAATTGCTGTACCGCTCAGTGCGGTAGACCCGCGTCAGGGACGTTTTGGGAAAATGTTTCCGGCGATTCTGCTGTACCTGGGGTACTTCTTACTGCTACTCGCCAGTAGACGAGTGTTAGAAGACGGCAAAATGCCGCCTCAACTGGGTTTATGGTGGGTGCATACCATCATGCTTATTATCGGCATCATGCTTATTGTGCGGGACAGAAAAACCGGCACAGAGTTTCGCGCCTGGCTATTGAGGAAAAAATAGATGTTTAAGATCCTCGATTTATATATCGCCCGCACGCTGTTAGGCACTATTACCGTTACGCTTAGTGTACTTATTGGCTTAAGCGCGCTTATTAAATTTGTAGAACAGCTGCGTAAAATTGGCGAAGGCGACTATGACATGCTGGTCGCTTTTATATACGTATTGCTAAGCTTGCCTCGCGACCTAGAGCAGTTCTTCCCTATGGCAACCTTGCTAGGCGGCCTTATTGGTATGGGCGTACTGGCTAGCAACAGCGAACTGGTAGTGATGCAGGCCGCAGGCATGAGCCGCTGGAACATCATAAACTCAGCCATGAAGTCGACCCTTGTAATGATCTTATTAGTGATGGCCGTTGGCGAGTGGGTAACCCCGTACAGTGAAACCAAGGCAAAACAGATAAGAACTGAAGCCATTTCAGGCGGTAGTTTATTTTCTTCCGATAAGCTGGTGTGGGCAAAGGATGGCGACCGATTTGTAAGCATAGGTCAGGTGTTAAGCCAAGACTCTCTCAAAGATGTGAGCATATTTAGCTTTAACCCTGACTTGTCGCTAGAGAGCATTACTCACGCTAAAAATGGGGCCTTCGACGGCGACGGTTGGTGGCTAAGCGACGTTGAAGTAACCAAGTTTACTGAAACGAATGTTACAGTAGATGAAAATAACCGCATGCGTTGGAATTCAACACTGACACCAGACAAACTAGGCATTGTTGCGGTTAAGCCAGAGGCTTTATCTATTACTGGGCTGCTGGATTACGTGAACTACCTAGAAAATAACGATCAAGACCCTTCTCGTTATCAACTCGCCTTGTGGCGCAAGGTATTCCAACCTATTTCGGTAGGCGTAATGCTGTTAATGGCATTGTCGTTCATCTTTGGCCCGCTGCGTAGCGTTACGATGGGCGCACGCGTGATTATGGGCGTACTGACAGGCTTTGGTTTCTTTATTCTTAATGAAGTATTTGGCCCAGTTAGCTTGGTATATCAGTTGCCACCGTTCCTTGGCGCCTTGCTACCTAGCTTACTGTTTGCGGCCATCGCAGGGGTAATGTTGAGGCGCTGACCAAGCTATCAATATTCGTTTGATTTAACACTTAAAGCTAATAAAAAAGAGGCATATTACAGCCTCTTTTTTGATGTTTTAGCGCACTAAAAGGCATTTTTACCAACTCTTGTGGTCATTCGCTTCTTTGGTCAATTTCAACACTTCGGTCTTTGCCAGTCGGTCTTGCAATGATTGTTTATTCTTAAAATCAAACAAAACAAGTAGCGTGCCCAAACCACCTAACGATGCTATTAAGCGAATGAACAAGCGCGGCCAGGTCATTGGTTCATCAACCGTACTATAAATTCGCAAACGCCATGCACGCATACCTAGGGTTTGCCCACCTCTTCGCCAGAACCACAAGAAAAAACCAGCTATCCACAAGCCTACCCAAGTTTGAATAAGCAGTTTATAACCAAAAGAAGCTTGAATAAGATCGGCAGGTTCAGCATAACCTTGTAGATCAAGGGCACCATTTTTCAGCATAACCACCAGCGTTACAATCATGACCATGGCCGCACACATCCCTACGGCAGTAGCCACGAGCGTATCGTAAATCATTGCCAACAAGCGTCGCACAAACCCCGCTCGCTCAAGTGATGAGCTATCTGATTCTGAGTTAGACGTGTTTTTATCATCCTTCGTTTTTAGAGGATTTGATGATGGGGACTTCTTCTTGGCTTTTTTGTCGTGTCTCGCCACGGGCTTCTCTTCGCTTCATTAACAACAGCGTTTATTTTGACACAAGCGCTACATAGCTTAAACAACATAAGCCTTACTTAACGGCATTTAATAGTGCAATAAGCACATAAGCTTACAGAAAATTGTTTTCATATTCTTGCATCCATTCACCATTGTTAATCGTTATTGCTATAACAAACGGATAGTGGACGTAAATACGGTGACAGCAAAAACTCTGATAACAACACTTATCGCTAGCTCATTTTCACTCGGTATGGGCGCTGCAATGGCGTTAGACGACCCCGAAGGTGATATTGAGCATATTCGTGTACGTGGCGACTCATCTGTAAAGGACGGTGAGTTTATCTCAGCTTCTCAGGGATGGGTGTCTGGTGACACCTTGATTGAGCGCCCTATGCTAAGAGCCGGCGAAATACTTGAATTCATCCCAGGCATGATGGTGACCCAACACAGCGGTTCGGGAAAAGCCAACCAGTACTTCCTGCGCGGTTTTAACCTCGATCATGGCACGGATTTCACGGTGAGTGTAGAGGGTATGCCAGTGAACATGCGAAGCCACGGACATGGCCAAGGCTACAGTGACCTTAACTTTATTATCCCCGAATTTATCGACAATCTAAGCTACTTCAAAGGCACCTATTATGCCAACATCGGCGATTTTTCTAGCGCTGGCGGGGCGTTCTTCAATTTAAGAGATTCACTTGAGCAAAACCAGTTGTTCTTAGGTTTAGGAGAATATGGGTTCAAGCGCGCTGTTGCATTAAATCACTTTGAAGCAGGAGAGAGCCGCGTTATTACAGCGCTGGAATATCAAACTTATGAAGGTCCGTGGACTGACGTTGACGAAGATGTAAAAAAGAAAAACGCCCATATTCGTTATATTACGCCTTTGTTAGACGGCCAACTCGCCATTACAGGAATGGCCTACGATAATAGCTGGAACGGTGCTGACCAAGTACCTGAGCGCGCTATTGAAAGCGGCTTAATAGACCGTCTTGGCTCTATCGACACCGAAGTTGGCGGCGATTCATCTCGCTATAGTCTCTCCGCAAACTATACAAGTGATACATGGAATGCCTCACTGTATGCCATAGATACAATGCTAAGCCTTTTTTCTAACTTTACTTACTTTCTTGATAACCCTACGACTGGCGATCAATTCGAACAGGCCGACGACAGGCAAATTTACGGTGGTGAAGTATTCACTACCCTTCCCTTGGCACTTACAGATGGAAGCAGTATTACACTAGGCGGCCAATGGCGTTTCGACGATATTGAAAACGTGGGTTTGTATCGCACCCAAAGCTTAACCCGCTTTGGCACTATCCGAGAAGACGAGATAAACAGCAACAGCTATGCCCTTTTTGCTCAATCAAACATTGTATTGAGCGACGCATTAAGCCTGTCATTAGGTGGTCGATACGATTACTTAGATGTGGACGTTACCAGCAGTCTTGGTGCTAATTCAGGAAGCGAAAGTGACGGTTTATTTACCCTTAAAGCAGGCTTGAAGTACAGTGTATCAGACCAACTCACCGCATTTGCCAACATTGGGCAGGGCTTTCACTCTAACGATGCGCGAGGAGCAACAATTAGCATAGACCCGGTAAGTGGTGACGCTACCGAAGCAGCTCCCTTAATGGTAAAGAGCCTTGGCTATGAAGCGGGCGTTAACTATACCGATAATAAAACCTATAACCTGTCTGCTGCCCTGTGGCGCTTAGAACTCGATAGCGAGCTGGTGTATGTTGGTGATGCAGGCTTTACTGAAGCCAGTCGCCCCTCCGAGAGGCACGGCATTGAAGTGAGTGCCTACTACTGGATAAGCCATCACCTGACTACAGACATTGAAGCTGCATGGACCAAGGCTCGATTTAGCGACAGCGTTGAAGGCGAAGGCCGTCACATTGATGGTACCGTGCCAGGCGTGGTGAGTGCAGGGCTGACCTATTATCAAAGAAGTAACCAACTAGGGTTCAGCTATACCCTACGAGGCCGCTACTTAAGCTCTCGCACCGTAGAAAGTTTCGATGAAATTTCACCGCCATCAACATTCTTAATTAATGCTCAAGTTTCCTATCGCCAGCCAACTTGGGACGTAACGCTAGAAGTACTCAATGCCCTAGACAGTGACGATCACGATATTGATTATTTTTACGCATCTAGGCTGCCCGGAGAACCGGAGGAAGGGATTGAGGATTTGCATTATCACCCTGTAGAGCCAAGAAATGTTCGCCTTACCTTTTCAATAAAGTATTAATTTTTAGACACTTAACTGCTTGAAGGCCTTTCTAATATTTGAGCCCCTTTTGAGCAGATGTTTATAAAGCATGCTACTTTTAGAAGTAGCCGCCAATTAGTTAAAGCAATAAACACATGGCCGCGCCATAACGATAAAAATAGGAGCAACAATGGAACACGAAACACTGTTTCCTCTGCTGTGTAAAACCGCAGACGGCGACAAAAAAGCGTTCGCAGAGCTTTATAAGATAACAAGTCCACAGCTCTACGCTGTTGCTTTAAGGCTTTTGAAACGCCCAGAGCTTGCTGATGAAGCAACCCAAGATGCCTACATTAAAATTTGGCATAACGCGGGAAATTACCAGCGAGGCAAAGGTACGGTACTTACGTGGATGGTCAGTATAGCTCGCTATCGTGCGCTCGATTTAATCCGCTATCACAACGTAAGAAATGAAGTCGAATTAAGTGATGACGCACCGTCAGGTATGGAAACCACGCAATCAATAAAGTTAGAGGCAGAACAAGCAAAATTGGCCTCTTGTCTAGATGAACTTGATGGACCGCAGCGTCAGGCTATCCATTTAGCCTATGTGAATGGTATGTCGCATCAAGAGGTGGTAACTCACTTGGCGTCACCACTTGGAACCATTAAAAGCTGGATAAGACGAGGTTTGCAAAGCTTGCAGAGGTGCCTATCACTATGAATTATTTAAAAGAAGAGCGATTAAACGCCCTCGCCGCTGAATATGTAGTTGGAACGTTACGCGGCAAAGCGAGAACGCGCTATCAAAAGTTAATGATGCAGTATCAGGCTGTTAGCGATGCAACTGCACAATGGGAGCAATACCTTACTGGATTTGCTGAAACCTTGCCTCCGGTGACACCACCTGACAGCGTGTGGGAGAGCATACAAGTGAAGCTTGGCCACAAAGCGGCCAATGATACAGAGTTTGTCGATCAAACGAATAACGCTAAACCAAGTAGCGACAATGTAGTTGATCTTCAAAAAGAGAAACAGAAACGCTGGAAGAATTTATCGTTTATATCCACCGCAGCTGCAATGGTGTTGGCAGTATTGCTTTTCGTTATGCAACCTGTACCTACTCCAGAGGTTTCCCATATTGCCGTAGTCAATAATGCTGATAACACGCCATTGTGGGTGATAGAAGTTTCTGACACCACCATGAATGTAAAGGTCACCGATGCATTTGTGGCTTTAGCAGACAAAGACTATGAGCTTTGGATGGTGCCGGCAAACGGCGAAGCACCAATTTCCCTCGGCTTGATGCCTGAAGTTAATGGCGACACGCGCGCGACACCAGATATCTTGCTAGATCAAAGTATCGCGGCGTTAGCAGTGAGCTTAGAAGCACCTGGCGGCTCGGTAACAGGCGCACCTACGGAAGTGCTATATATAGCGCCAATTGTTTCCGTGTAATTTTGCGTACTAAACCGCACACCCAAAGGCCACCACTCGTGGCCTTTTACTTACCTTTGTTTCTCTTCACCCTCTCCATCCTCCCCCCGCGGAAATCCGACTTTTACACTTAATAAAAATTTTATTTTAATTTTTTCAACATTTTTGCATCCAAGGTGAAACCTCAGTCGTTTGGTCTCTTGAACTCATAAAAACAGAGAGACCCAACATGATCCAATTCAAACGTAAAACTTTATCACTGGCTATCGCTGTGACATGCGCAGCTGTAACTGCGGGCGCAATAGCATCAAGTCACCGAGAAGCACCTAACATCACTCGTCACCCAGCGTTAGATAGCACCGACTTTTATGCTTTCAATAGCTATGAACAAGGACGTGAAGACTATGTGACCTTCATCGCAAACTACATACCACTGCAAGATGCATACGGTGGCCCTAACTACTTTGCAATGGACCCGAATGCGCACTATGCCATACATATTGATAGCGATGGCGACGCGGTTGAAGACTTAAGCTTTGTTTTTAAGTTTAACAATATGCTTGCCGCCGATAACGAAGGTATTGCCCTACCAATAGGCCCTGAAGGCGAGCAAAAAATGGTGAAAGTGCCGCTTAAAAATGTAGGCGGTATCAGCGCAGATGATTCAAGCGCAGCAAACTTCTCAGAGATGTACAGCCTTACTATGGTGAGTGGCGACATGCAGACAGGCACGCGCACTACGCTTACTCCTGCCATGGGCGATATGTTTAAAAAGCCGCTTGATTACATCGGCAATAAAACCTTTACCAGTGAAGCGGAATACGCGCGCTATGCTGAAAGCTTTATTTATTCGTTCAGTATCCCTGGATGCGATGATATGGCAAAAGTGTTTGTTGGTCAGCGCAAAGACCCCTTTGTTGTTAACTTAGGCAAAACATTCGACCTGGTAAATTACGTGCCTGTAGAGGGCGACAGCGCACCGGGCGCAGGCGATGGTGAAGGTTTTCCTGGCGGTATTACGCAAAGCGCCATGAATGATGACTTAGCCGATAAAAACGTGACAGCGTTATCAATCGAAGTACCCAAAGCGTGTATTACCGGTGAAGGTAATGGCGTAATTGGTAGCTGGACGACGGCAAGTTTACCGCAGGCGCGTATCCTAAATCCAGATGCCACTTTTGCGAAACCTGAAACCAACGGCGGTGCAATGACCCAGGTGTCTCGTTTAGGTAGCCCACTAGTGAATGAGCTTGTTATTGGTATTGGCGATAAAGACAAATTCTCTACTTCTCACCCAAGTGCAGACGGTCAATTCGCTGATTATGTAACTCACCCTTCTTTGCCAGAACTACTGAACATTCTGTTTAAAGATGCTGTGAATACTACGCTGGGTACGGATATTGAGACCCTTGCGCCGACTAACTTCCCGCGTATGGACTTAGTGACAGCGTTCCTTACAGGTTTCCCAGGCGTTAACCAGCAAGCAACAGTAACAGCATCAGAAATGCTGCGCCTAAACACAGGGATCCCAGCAACGCCAGCCGAATCTCAGTCAGCATTTGGTGTGGCTGGCGATGACTTAGCAGGATTCCCGAACGGTCGTCGCCCGGGTGATGACGTGGTTGATATTGCCCTTCGCGTAGTTATGGGCCGCTTGTGCTATCCCATCCCCGTAGCAGGTGAAGATACAGATCTTGGCCTTTGTACACCAGAGGACGCCAGCGTGGGTAATGTACCTTTCACAGATGGTGCGCCTGTAGATGCAAGCATGATTGATTCATCATTTCCGTACCTAAAAACACCACTTGCTGGCTCTGAATAAGGAGATCCATCATGTCTAAGAAGATTAGGTTATTTAACAAGAATCTGAATGCATCCTCATTCGCGAAGTCGGCTCAAGCACCTTTGCAGAAACATAGAGTGTGGATCATTTCTGGATTGGTGCTAGCGCTATCTGGTTGTTTCGATAGTGATGACGATAACGACTATCAAGCGCCAGAAGAAAATGCAGCGCCGGTTGCCGTTGATGAAATGCTGACGACGCAAGCAGATATTGCGATTGATGGCACGTTGACAGCAACCGATGCTGATGGTGATCCACTTACATTCGGGCTTGGTGAAAATGGTACGTTAGGTAATGCAGAAGTTAATACTGATGGCAGCTTTACCTACACACCTAACGCTCAGGTAACGGGTAGCGATAGCTTCACATTTACCGTTTCTGACGGTGTTAACCCAGAGGTTACGGCCACCGTTAGCGTTACGATTGAGGCGCAGCAGGTATCGTTCTCTAGCTATACCCGTGATGCCTTTAATCAAGCACCGACCGATGAACCTCTGCCAATTAACGGCCGCGAGTTCACCCAAGATGCTGACGACACCACGTTCGATGATTTACTGATTGGTCAATAACGAACGGTGAGCACACAGTGTCAACCGTAAAGCCAGGGACGGCTTTTATAAAGGAAGTTCTGATGAAGATTATAAAGTGCTGGAGTCTTAAATTCGCTGTAGCGAGCGTTTTTTCGGCCATAGCAACCTGTTCGGTTTATGCCCAGCCCGAAACGCTTAACTTTGATACCGTCATCGCAACTTGGCAGCCCCAACAGCTTTCTATAGCAAGTTTCAATGAAGCGGAAGAAATTTTGTCTTCAAGTAGATACCTTCAAGCAAAAGGCGATGAGCGCGAGCGTATTGTAAGATTCACTAACATAATGCGACAAAAACTCGATTCGTTGAATGCTGGCCAAAAAGAGCGTTTAGTTATTCTAGAGGCTCGACTACTACAAGGCATTCATCAGTTTGAACAAGCCAAGCAACATCTTAAACAAATAGCGCACTTACGCTCCCCAGCTGCACAATTACTGTTGGCAGATATAAATATTCAGCAGGGTAACGCAAAAAAAGCAAAAGAAAACTGCGAAAAGCTGGTAGGGCAAACAAGCTTTTTAATTGCTTTCACGTGCATGGTAAATGCAGATTTTTCACAAAATAGAGATGTAAAATTCCTAAAAAAACTTAGCGCTTTTGAAACCTACACTAGTAAAGCAAGGCCTGCCGAACGCCAGTGGTTCTATGAAGTACTAGCAGATATGTCGCTTCAACTCGGCAACGCTGAAGCCGCGCTCGATCATCTATCTCAAACAGCATTCGAAAAGCTGCCCATAAGCGCGATGTTAGTTTGGGCAGACGCTCATTTTATGTTGAAAAACTATAAAGCGGTTAGCTCTGGATTTACCGCCAACGTACCCGATATATCGACAGCCGACGATGGCTTACTTCTTAAATGGGCCGTTGCCGAGCGAGCTCAAGGTATTGTGCGCTCCGAAGTACAAACTCAACTTGCTAAGAACATGGAAATTCGAGTATGGCGCGAAGACAGCTCTCACGCCGCACAAGTTGCCACTTACTTTTTAGAGATAGCTCCTGATTATCCACTGGCGCTTAAATTTGCAGAAATTAATTGGCGGTACGCGCAGTCATTGGATGACAAAAATCTCTTAGAGCGTGCTCGCCGAGCGAATGATGTATCGACCAATGCTTAATGCTTTCAATTACTTTAGTGAATTAACCATGATTAGATTTATCGCGTTTTTCATTTTCGCCGCCTTCAGCGTTTCCACACATTCACACGAATTGAGCAACGGCTACTTAACGCTTAAAAACGATTCGAGCGAATTACTTTCAGGAGAGCTTTTGCTAAAGCCCAAAGACATAGGGCAAGCAGCAGGACTGGATAGTAATAACGACGGTAAATTGACCTGGGGTGAAGTTAACAGAAACCATAATATGGCGAAATATTATATCCAAAACCACTTAGTGATTCGGGGTAGCGAAACACGATGCTCTGTTTCTGTTGCTCCCCCCTCCTTTAAGAATATATCTGCAGAGTCTTTGCTGGTATATCCGTTATCGGTAAATTGCGCGAATTTGAACGAAGTGTCGGTACAATACACTGGCTTAGCTATAGACTTTCCAACCCACAAACTACTCGCAACGATAACTTTAGACGATCACACAAATGTATACGTCTTGGACAATGAACGTTCGTTTATTACCGTATCAGCTAAAAGCAGCAACTGGCGTTCTCAGTTTAGTGAGATGGTTTATCAGGGAATTTGGCACATCTTCATCGGTTTAGACCATATACTGTTCTTGATAGCTACCCTGCTTACTGTAAACCTTTACAGAGAGAATAAAAGCTGGGTGAAAGAACAAAGCAAACAGCATATTTTAAAGAGTACGGTTATTTTAGTAAGCACGTTTACGTTGGCACACTCCATTGCGTTAACAGCTACGGCGTTAGATTTTGTAACGCTAGATAGCCGAATTGTTGAACTAGGTATTGCTATTTCAGTGGTTATAACCGCACTTAACAATGTGTACCCTATCATTATGCGTTTAGGGTTTATCACCTTTGGGTTCGGTCTGCTTCATGGGATGGGGTTCGCGAGCGTGTTTGGCGACCTTAATGCCCAGTCGGGCAGCTTGGTAATGAATGTACTCGCCTTTAATTTAGGGGTTGAGTTGGGACAACTTGCTATAGTTGCTCTGCTACTACCCTTATTAATTCTACTTAGAAACGTAAAGTTATATTCAAAAGCCATTATGCCAATTGCGTCGTCAATAATTGCTGTAATAGCGCTTAATTGGACGCTTCAGCGTTGGTAAAAGTGTGCGTTCTGTTGATTAATAAGAAATAGATAAAGCAAAATACGCTTTTGAACAATCTTTCGGCACTTAATCACAAAAAGCTTAAAAAGTTGTTGTATAGGCGCGCCGCATCGCTATAATGCCAAGCATCGACATCGCGTTGATAACCTTACACAATGCCAGTGTGATGGAATTGGTAGACATGACGGATTCAAAACTGATAATGTCTAACATCCACATTCAGGCAAGTCATTGAAAGGTAAGCGCCTTTTGACTCAAAAAAGCTAAAAACTGCTTGCAAAGATTTGCAAAGTTTTTAAACTTCGCAAGTAATAATATTTGATGCCAGTGTGATGGAATTGGTAGACATGACGGATTCAAAATCCGTTGCTAGCGATAGCGTGGCGGTTCAAGTCCGCCCACTGGTACCACTCTTTGCAAGATGATTTAGCTAATTAAACCGATCTTTGAGTCGGTTTTTTGTGGGCTCTACCCCATAAACGGGGGATAAGCATTCACCTTACACGATTGATAACACCATCCCATCCACAATGGGTCATCACTCTTATTCTGTAATTCTCAAAATTTCTAAAACCATACGCTCTTCTCGATATCATTTCCATTTTGTTGTGGAAGCCTTCGGTGATGCCGTTGTTGCGTGTAAAGCGCCACATTGCCACTATCGGTTGTAGCCAGGATGCCAAGGTCTTCCCTAAGGCGTTGAGTGGGCTCTGATGCAGCTGTGCGAGTAACTCTAAGAATTGAGGTAGCTTTTTTTCCATCCGATTTTGATTCATTGTTTTCATCAGCACAAAACGAATAAGCTTCTGTTTCGTTATATACAATGCGCGTAGGACGGGGTAGTTCGCCAAGTAACGGTCTAAGTTAGCGCGGTTATCTTTGTTTAATCGCCATTGGTGCCGTCGCATTAAACTGAGTAAACCTCGGTTTTTTCGCCCCTCTGGGTGCTGTATTTGCCATGCCTTCAAAAAGTGATGGTTTATCAATCGCACGACATGAAAGCGGTCAGCGACGATTGTCGCGTTAGGGAAGTACTTCTTGGCAATGCTGCGATACGTCTCGGACAAATCCATAGCGATGAGCCGCACGTTTTCTTTGCCAGGTAAGAGACGTAGATAGCTGCGTAAGCTCAACTCAGAACGCCCCAACTTCACATCAAAGACGCTGCGGTTACGTAAATCCACTAACGTAGTGGCGTAACCCTTTTTGCGCGTGAAAAAGTGTTCGTCTATGCCTAGCATCTCAGGGCAGGGACGGCTGATAATCTCTTTATATTTTTGACTGATGTGAGATTGGTACCATCGCTCTACCGTAGCCGGACTAATGCGATGTGTGCGTGAGATACCACGCTGCGTCACACCACCGTGATGCGCCTCAAAGACTTCCAAGCGAAAGCACTCCGACGCCCGATAGCGTGGCCGAATTCCAACAAAAGGATGCCTGAAATAACGGCCACAGCATCTACAATGATACTTGTAACCGTTCACCAGGGCCCTATTGACAGTTAGTAATATTTATTTTCAATGATCGTGGGGATCCTATTGATTGATCCCGCCAGTCTGTCAGAGTGGTTTCATGCCACGTAAAAAGCAGCCCA
>Ga0189292_10136_pt1 | contig 37226 bp, 40 predicted proteins | sample UW1oraminimetaG_FD_130317 | JGI IMG/M metagenome (GOLD analysis project Ga0189292, IMG submission 130317) | Marine microbial communities from the Costa Rica Dome - UW179A-orange mini metaG | ecosystem: Environmental > Aquatic > Marine > Oceanic > Photic zone | place: Costa Rica: the Eastern...
AATAACAAGGCCGATAGTGGATGATTAGGCTCCAAGCTGAAAGTAAACCACCTCCGCAGCCATTTATTGGTGTGGTCTACAGAGGATTATGTCTTTTTAGAGGGGAAAATCCCTAGAACCCCATAATGAGCTGGTTGACTTTATTCATGGATAGGGTGGCCAGAGTGAAATCAATCTTGCCACTTAAATGACCGCGCAGAGACTGTAACTCTTTATCAATCTCTGCCGATAATCCCTCATAATAACTGGTGAGCCGGACTATAAATCCTGCCAGTTGCTCACTGTGAGCGCGCAGCGATTGGAGTTGTTTCGCTTCCATGTGTTATGCAAGCTCCTTATTAGCCAAAAATAACCGCCGGCATGCTACTGCCGGGCTAACCGATTGTTCGATACATTGAAATCAAAATTCGCCCGTAGCGGGTTGATATCCAATCCGCCTCTGCGGGTGTAGCGCGCATAGACTGCTAGCTTGTGCGGCTTGCATCGATTCATTAAATCACAAAAAATTCGCTCGATACACTGCTCGTGAAATTCATTATGCCGGCGAAACGAGATGAGATAAGCCAGCAGTCCGGCGTGGTCTATAGCCGCGCCTTCGTAATGAATTTGCACACTGGCCCAGTCAGGCTGACTGGTGATCAGGCAATTAGACTTTAATAAATGACTCACCAGGGTTTCAGAAACCTGCTGGTCGCCGGTTGTGAGCAGCTCCGGGCTCGGCTCATAGGCATTGATTTCAATGTCCAGATCGTCAATCACGGTGCCGTCGAGTTCACCAAGGTGAAGGGCGCCAAACTGACCGGCGCTGAATAATTGCACCTTAACCGGTGCCTGGGCACAGGCCGATAAATCCTTGCTTAAGTGTCGGGCCACTTCATCTGCACTGCCAAATACCGACTGATTGAAGCTGTTCAGATAAAGCTTGAAAGACTTAGACTCGATAAGGTTTTGCGAATCAATTGGCACCTGGCATTGCAAAATGGCGACCTGCGGTTTGCCTTTCGGATTAAGCCACGAAAGCTCATAACCGTTCCAGATATCCACACCGCCAAAAGGCAGGGGCTGTGAAACGCCAATTTGTTCACGGCTTAGCGAGCGCGGCACACCTTGCAACAGCTCAGGCGTGTACTGTTCAATGTAGTCAACCTTTTGACCCAGTGTCAGGTTGGCGGGAAGAGACGGTGACGAAGAGTGCTTTACTGTCATGCTGTCCTGTAACTTTTTACCACTGATTAATCATGGCACGCGCATTCAATATGCCAAGCTGGTGTTTAAAGTGCCATAAATTCTTTACTATAGAGGTTTAGTATACCTGATATGGAATCGCAATGGAGAATATAGTTCAACAATCATTGCATAAGTTAATGCGCGATTTACAACAAGCGGCAGCGTCTCATCCCGCGCTGATGACCACTGAGTTTGAAGCGGAATTAGCATCCCCCTGTTATGTGGGGAACGCCAGCCAGGGAGAGCCCTGCACCTGGCAGCCCGTGCCGATGGAAGGTGAATATACCTTTGCCAATATCGAAAACGCCTTGCACATCACGCTGAACGAGCAATTTTGCAAATTCTTTACCACTTACTGGAGTTTTAATCTGCCGGTTAAGGCTGAACAAGGCAACTGTGAATTATTGCAGGTTTGCAGTGAAGAGGACTTCGAGCGACTACAACAAAACCTGATTGGCCATTTGTTAATGAAGCAGCGACTAAAACAGCCGCCCACGTTATTTTTTGGCTTAACCGATGAAGACGACTTTATTTTGTCTGTAGATAATGCCTCAGGTGAGGTAGTACTGGAACAGGTGGGGAAATTGCCCACTCGTTGTCTGGCACCTGATCTGGCGACCTTTATTGATGGCCTGACGCCAGCCGTTTAACTGAGCTTTGCCAGCCGGCTCTCCATCACCGCGAGGGCCTGCTCTAACTGTTCCACCCGTTTTTCCAGCTCAGCGATGCGCTCTTTGTCGCCCGGTGTTTTGGGTTGGGCTTTGACCTGCACATTCTGCTGATTAAAGACCTTTATCGCCTCAATGGCGTCCAGCACGCTTACCTTGAAAGGCGCTTTACCACGCAATAAGCCTACACCCGGCGTTAAGCCCTCGGCCGCCAATAAATGGCAGATTTCGACCAGGGTTTTATGGTTTTCTTTAGAGGACATGCATTTACTCTTTACTGGTGACCAACACACCAGGCGGGCTTGGCCTTTAGTCAGTTAGTCAAAACAACGAAAATTTCGCTAATCATACCGATAGTTAGCACCGCCGCCAAGTGGTTATTTTTTAATTTCTTTAAAATTCAATAAGTTATAGTTGGCCTCATTCTTGATTACCTGAAGTTCATTAGTGACTTATTATTTTTCAACAGGGAACCACTATGAAAAAATTAATGCTTTGTACTGCTCTGGTAGCACCCATGTTACTGTCTGGTTGTGTCATTTCCGTAGGAGGTGATGACAAAGAACATTACCAGGCCAGCTGGGAGCAGCGTGAGTATAATAATCGTAAACATATCAGCAATCTGGAAGTGAATGCGCACTTTGAAGACGTTACCCGTAAGATGGGTGTAGCCGACTTCAACGAAATGGTAGGCGAGGGCGATCACGTTTACCGGATTCTTTACTATCGCACGCAGCGTACCGAGGACGACGGTATCACCACCAAGGACGAGTGTACTCCCCTGGTCTTCAAAGATAATCGCTTAATTGGTTGGGGTGAAGAAGCGGTCCGTAAAATCTAATCCGCCCACCGTTTACACTTACTGACAAGCCCGATAAACATCCCGTTTATCGGGCTTGTTGCTGTCTGGCCGGCCATCATTAATGATGGCTCGTTGCACTACCTGCCCGATCACTGTACTCAATTATCATCGCTAAACTTATTCAAATGTATAAATATTGTTAACGGTATATTTACATGGTGTTATTTTTTCGGCTAGAGTGGGGAACTGATGCACTTTTTGTGCGTCTATTACGTATCTCTTAAGACCAATCTTGTTGTTTTCAGTTTGCTGTTGTTCAGCGGCAGCGCTGAGCGGTTGAGTGAGAGGGCGGCCCGGGTCGCAAAACAGGCGTTTACGCATCACCACAACACGGGAGACAGGCTATGGTACAAGCGGAAATCCAACAAAACCTGGATAAAATCAGAGCAGCATACTTATCAGCGGAAGATCTGAAAGTGGCTGCATCCATCATTTACAACGCCTACCACGACGATCCAATTTTTTTACAAATATTCCAGAGTGAAAAAGAAGGCTACGAATCGCGGTTACGGTCGGCTATTCGCGAAGAACTCACCGCATTCTGGGAAGCCGAGCAACCCATTATTGGCCTGTTTGATGAGGGGCGATTATTGTCTGTTGCCTGCCTCACGGGGCCAGACAATGCTGCAGGGGCTGGGCGTTATTGGCACTGGCGGTTAAAAATGCTGCTGACCACCGGGTATTACGGCACCCGGCAAATGCTCGAGAAAGAGGAAAAAATTCGTTCTGCCATGCCAGCTGAAAAGTATCATCTGCTGTCGTTCATTGCGGTGCATCCGGACTATCAGTCACACGGTCTTGGTCATCTGCTGATGCGGGCTATCGACAGTGTCTTACTTGAGCATCGTGATTCAGAAGGGGTGGGCGTATTTGTGACAGTACCTAAATATGAAACGTTCTTTTCTGACGGCTTTTATCAAAAAGTCGCGCAGGTGGAAATTGCTAATAAAACCGGGCAGGTTATGTTCCGTCCAAGGCCTTAATCGTTCGCCGGGAATACCGTGCAGGGCGAGCAATCCGCCCTGCTTTTAACGAGAAAATGCCTTGTCAGCCTTGCGGGCCGAATCCCGTCAGGTATAGTGCCTGTATAGATAATTACACGCTGCAGATATGTCAGACTCTTTAGACTTCAATCCGGTACAAGCCATTCAGAATGAAGATGCCTGGGTAAGTGTCATCCAGAAAATGGATGAAGCCTATGCGGATCTGGTGCAGTCACAGGTCGAAGTCGAAGAAAAAAACGTTGAGCTGGAAGAGGCCAAAAGCTTTTCTGACAGTATTCAAAGTGCTATGAACGATGTGCTCGTCGTGTGTGATAACGACGGTATCATTGAAGGCGTAAACCGGGCATTAACCGAGCTGGTGGGGGAGTCTGAATCGGCTCTGATTGGTCGTTCTATTTTAACCTTTATCGCCCCGGAGTTGCACGACAAGGTACAGGGCTTTTACGAACGCCTGCGTGCTCAGTCTGTGCGCGACTACGAGCTGGAATTACAGGGCAAGTCGGGCAGTGTACCGTTATCGGTAAATTGTACGGCGCGCTTAAATCACCGCGGTAAGTCTGTGGGCATGGTGCTGGTAGGACGCCCTCTTGGTGAGCTGCAAAGAGCCTATAAAGAGCTTAATATTGCCCATGCTGAATTACAGCTCGCCCAGCAACGACTTATTCAGTCAGAAAAAATGGCTTCTCTGGGTCGTCTGGTGGCAGGTGTAGCCCACGAGCTGAACAATCCCATCAGCTTTGTGTATGGCAACATGCACGTGTTACGTCGTTACACCGATAAACTCAGCACTTACTTTGATGCGGTAGCCAGCGGTGAAAGCCGTGACGCGCTGCGCGAGATGCGTGAAAACATGCGTCTGGAAAAGGCCATCAAAGATCTCAATTCGCTGGTGGATGGCACCATGGAAGGCGCAGACAGAGTAAAAGAAATCGTCAATGATTTACGTCAGTTCTCGTCTGCGCAGGTGTCGGAGAAAGCGTCTTTCGACCTCAGTCACGCGGTGCATACCGCTTTACACTGGATAATGAAAGAAAGTGATTTTGCGGTTGAGGTGGTAGACAACATTCCCCGACCACTGGAAGCTTATGGCCATGCCGGGCAGATCCATCAGGTCGTGGTCAACCTGATCGAAAACGCGGTAGATGCCATGGCTGCTTCCGAGACGCGCAGATTAACCATCAATGCCAGTGCAGATAATGATGGCGTGTTATTGACCATAAGGGATACCGGATCTGGGATCAGCGCCGACGATGCGCCGCAAATTTTTGAGCCTTTTTATACAACCAAACCAGTTGGAATGGGAACAGGCTTAGGTTTATCAATTAGTTATGGTATCGTTTCGCAACATAATGGCGAATTATCCATCGACAATCATATCGATGGCGGTGCAATCGCTAGCCTGTTTTTACCTAACCGGGAGTCCGCTGATGCTTAATCTGTTATGGCTGCAATCCGGTGGTTGCGGCGGCTGTTCCATGTCGTTACTCAATGCCGAATCCCCCGATGTCCTGACCCTGTTTGAAAATGCGGGCATCAATCTGCTCTGGCATCCATCATTAAGCGAAGCCACCGGTGATGAGTGTATTGCCATGCTCGAGGGGATCCTGGCCGGTGACATTATTCTGGATATTCTTTGTATCGAAGGCTCTATGATGACCGGCCCCATGGGCACCGGTAAGTTTCACATATTGGGCGGTACCGGCAAACCTATGATTGAGTGGGTAAAAGCGCTGGCGGATATTGCCCGCTACACTGTTGCCGTTGGTAGCTGCGCGGCCTACGGATGTATTACGGCAGCTGGTGCCAATGATACTGATGCCACGGGCCTGCAATTTGATGGCGAAATGGCGGGCGGTCTGCTGGGTAAGGATTTTACGTCGCAAAGTGGCGATCAGGTGGTTAATATCGCCGGTTGTCCGGTGCACCCTGACTGGGTTACCGAAACCCTGATGAGCATAGCGCTGGGTGAGCACAATGATGAGCAACTCGATAAGTTTGGTCGTCCGCGTATGTACGCCGATCACCTGGTGCATCATGGTTGCTCCCGCAACGAATTCTATGAATATAAAGCCAGTGCGGTGGATATGGGCGATCGCGGTTGCATGATGGAAAATATGGGGTGTAAAGGCACCCAGGCGCATGCTGACTGTAACAGCCGGCCCTGGAATGGCCAGGGCTCCTGTACCAACGGTGGCTACCCGTGTATTAATTGCACCGCCCCCGAATTTGAAGAACCGGGCCACAGTTTTTGCCAAACGCCCAAAATTGCCGGGATCCCGGTTGGCCTGCCAACCGATATGCCCAAAGCATGGTTTGTTGCCCTGGCGCAATTGTCTAAAGCGGCCACGCCTGAACGGTTAAAAAAGAATGCCATTGCCGAGCAGCTAATTTATCCGCCCACCATTCATAAACGCAAAGGCTGAACCATCAGTATGTGCAGTCAGAGAGTAGCAGTATGAGCCGAATTGTCGCAGGCCCCTTTAATCGCGTGGAAGGGGACCTGGAAATCACCCTGGAAACCGGCGAAGATAAAGTGCAGCGAGCTGAAGTAAACTCGCCGCTGTATCGTGGGTTTGAACGAATTTTACTGGGCCACAAACCCATGGATGCGCTGGTTTATACGCCGCGGATCTGTGGTATTTGCTCGGTTACCCAGTCGGTGGCCAGTGCCCGGGCGTTAGCTGATGCCATGGGACTGAGTATGCCGAAAAACGGCGAGCTGTGTACCAACTTAGTGCTGGCAAGTGAAAACATTACCGATCTGATCACGCATTTTTATCTGTTTTTTATGCCCGATTTTGCCCGCGACACATACGCTGGCGCTAGCTGGTTTGGTGATATTCAGGGGCGGTTTAAAGCCACTGCAGGCTCTGCCTCAACGCAGATGTTGCCAGCTCGGGCCGATTTTCTGCACCTGATGGGGCTGATGGCCGGCAAGTGGCCACACACCCTGAGTTTACAGCCGGGTGGGGTAGCCAAAGCGATTGAGCCCAAAGAGCGCATGCGTTTACTGGCCATCGTTGCCGGGTTTAAGCGTTTTCTCGAAAGTACTTTATTTGGCGATAGTCTGACCACCATTAGTCAGCTTAAAAGCGAAGCCGAATTATGGCAGTGGTATCAGCAAAAGCCCTGGCACAGCTCTGACTTCCGCCGTTTTTTGCATGTGGCTGAAGTACAACAATTACACCAGCTTGGCAGGGCAACGGATCATTTTCTCAGCTTCGGCGCTTATGGTGCTCTTGATGAGCCGATGTGGGCTGCTGGCAGCTACAGAGATGGCCAGACAAGTCCGTTGGATATCGCCCGAATAGTCGAAGATCACTCCCATAGCTGGATGAGTGACACCGACCATCCGCATCCGCCGGCGCAGGGAATTACCCAGCCAACGCTGGATAACGAGGCGGGATACAGTTGGTGTAAGGCGCCCCGCTTAGGTCACGAGGTGGTGGAAGTCGGGCCATTGGCGCGACAGGTAGTTAACGGTCACCCGCTGATGCGAGACATGATAAGCCGCCATGGTGGCAATGTGTTAAGCCGGGTGGTGGCCAGACTGCTTGAAGTGGCCATTGTGGTAGGGCAAATGGAAGAGTGGGTTAAGCAAATTGATCCTACCGCGCCCTTTTGTCATCACGGTGAAATGCCCGCCGAGACCTCCGGCGTTGGCCTGGTTGAAGCAGCTCGGGGCGCCTTAGGTCACTGGCTGGAAGTGAAAAACGGTAAGATCAGTAACTATCAGATCATCGCCCCGACCAGCTGGAATTTTTCGCCCCGGGATCAACACGAACAGCCCGGTGCGCTGGAGCAGGCGGTCGTTGGCGCGCCGGTAATGAACGGTGAGAAAACACCGGTGTCGGTACAACATATTGTCCGCTCTTTCGATCCCTGTATGGCCTGCACGGTGCATTAATGCCACACAGCAAAGGAATGCGCTTACGCGTTAACGGGATTGTTCAGGGCGTGGGTTTTCGCCCGTTTATCTGGCGTCTGGCAACAGAGTTAAAGCTCACCGGGCGGGTTTTCAACGATACCGGTGGCGTTATAGTTGAGCTTAATTGCAGTGCGGCGCAGGCTGGTGAGTTTGCTGAGCTGATGTTGCAGCAGTTACCGCCACTGGCCCGGATTGATGCAATGCATCAAGAGGCGTTGGATTTACCTGTATTTTCATCCTTTGCAATAGACGTATCTCAGTCGGGGATCGTTACTACCGGCTGTGCACCGGATGCCGCTACCTGCCCGGATTGCCTTTCAGAGCTGTTCCAGCCTGGTGATCGCCGTTATCATTATCCGTTTATCAATTGTACCAACTGCGGCCCGCGGCTGAGTATTATCCGGCAAATTCCCTACGACCGTGCCTCCACCACCATGGTGGAATTTACCCTTTGTGCGGCTTGTCAGCAGGAATATGACAACCCGGCCGATCGCCGCTTTCATGCCCAGCCAAATGCCTGCCCTGATTGCGGCCCTCATTGCTGGCTGGAAACACCCGGTGGTGAGCCAGTCGCCAGTGAGACGCCGTTTCAGGCCCTCGGTGAGGCATTACGGGATGGTCAAATCGTAGCGATAAAGGGGATTGGCGGGGTTCACTTAGCGTGTGACGCCACTAATGAACAGGCAGTGAAACGATTACGTGAACGAAAACAGCGCCCCCATAAAGCGCTGGCATTAATGGCCTCGAATATTGAGGCAATCAGGCAGTTTGCCAGAGTTAACGAGCAGGATGAGGCGCTGTTAACGCATCCTGCTGCGCCGGTTGTGCTGTTGTCCCGGCAGGAAAACCCGGAGCAATATAAAATTGCGCCATCGGTTGCCCCTGACAATACGAAAATCGGTGTGATGTTACCCTATTCGCCGGTACATCATCTGCTCCTGGCAGAGGTAGACTTTCCACTGATAATGACCAGTGGCAATCGTTCCGGGGAACCCCAGGCGATCACCAATGATGCGGCTCGCTCTCAGTTAAATAACATTGCCGATGTGTTGCTGTTGCACAATCGGCCAATCCACAACCGCCTGGATGATTCGGTGGTGGTGGCGGGTAAATACGGTACACAAATACTGCGCCGCGCGCGCGGGTATGCGCCTGCCAGCTTACCGTTACCATCAGGTTTCTCTGCCGGGCAGACGCTTATCGCTTTGGGCGGCCAGTTAAAGAATACCCTGTGTCTGATTAAGGATGGCCGGGCGGTGATTAGCCAACATCTTGGCGATCTGCACGATGCCAGTACGTTCGATGAATATTTGCACACCTTGCAGCTTTATCGCGAGCTGTACGAAAACGCTGCTGAACATTACGTCTGTGATATGCATCCGGAGTATCTGTCCACAAAACATGGTGTAAGCTTGGAAGAGCAGGGCAATCACCTTACCCGGGTACAGCATCACCATGCGCACATTGGCGCTTGTCTGGGCGACAATCAGTATCCGCTGGCCGGCGATGCAGTACTCGGAATATGCCTGGATGGCACCGGTTTCGGCACCGATGAGACCCTGTGGGGCGGCGAGTTTTTATATGGTGGTTATGCTGCCATGAAACGGATAGCCTCACTAGCGCCGGTCCCCTTAATTGGTGGCGCTCAGGCGATCAAGTCACCCTGGCGGTCGCTGTATGCTCAGCTCCGACAATGCTTCACTGCCGGGCAACTGGCAGAAATGACCGATATTTGCCCACAGTTTGCAGACCCCATGTGCAACAGCTTCGAAAAAATGCTGACAATGCAGTTAAACTGCCCGCTGAGTAGCTCTGCAGGCCGGCTGTTTGACGCCGTTGCGACGGCGCTTGGCTGCGCCCCGGCACAAATAACCTACGAAGGGCAGGCTGCAATCCGGCTGGAATCGCTGGCTCAGACCTGCCAGGAAGATGTTGAACCTTATCATCTCAGGATTACTGATAATCAAGTAGTGCCTCAGGCGATGTGGCAGCAGATTATAACGGATTTACGCCAGGGACGGAGCAAAGCTGCAATGGCAATGGCTTTCCATAAAGGGCTGGTGATTGCGCTTAGTGAGATGACGCTAAAGTTAAAAGCGGCTTACGACTTTACTACCGTAGTGTTATCCGGTGGTGTGATGCAAAATCTGCTGCTTAGTGAGGCGCTGCAGGATACCTTGCAGTCAAGTGGCTTTAAAGTCCTTACGCATCAGCAATTGCCGGCGAATGACGGCGGGATAGCCTTTGGTCAGGCCCTGGTTGCTCTGGCAAAAAATCAATAAAATCAGCTTTATCCGGCATAGCTTCTGCTCTGCCATCCCCTCATTAATTACTGTCTGGAAACACCGTTAACACAGTGTAAACAGACTTTCCGCTTTCCTCTTCTAGTGGTAAGTAGACTTCAGGTAACTCTCTCTCGATTTATTCTAACTTTATGAAAATAAATGGTTTTTGTAGTTGGTCTGTTGTTTGCATTCTGATTTGTGCGTACTAACAAAACACCACGCTGTGTTATTAGAAAAATAATAGCTGAACGCAACTTACATCAGAACAAAAACCAAGACCGATTGGCCGTGCAAATTTGAGGTAAGTGTAACTTCAGCGGTATCACTGCCGGAGGACCGAATGTCCCAATTAGAGACCTTTTACGAAGTCATGCGGCGACAGGGGATTACCCGTCGCAGTTTTCTGAAGTATTGTAGCCTGACTGCTGCTGCATTAGGCCTGGGCCCTGCGTTTGCACCGCGTATTGCCAATGCCATGGAGACCAAGGAGCGTACCCCCGTGCTGTGGCTGCACGGACTGGAATGTACCTGTTGTTCTGAATCCTTTATTCGCTCTGCACACCCCTTGGTGAAAGACGTTGTACTGTCGATGATCTCACTGGATTACGACGATACGTTAATGGCGTCAGCAGGCCATCAGGCCGAAGCGATTCTTGAAGAGACCATGCAGAAGTATAAGGGTAAGTACATCCTGGCTGTAGAAGGTAATCCGCCGCTGAATGAAGACGGCATGTTCTGTATCGTTGGTGGTAAGCCATTCCTTGACCAGCTTAAGCATGCCGCCAAAGACGCGGCGGCCATTATTGCCTGGGGTTCATGCGCCTCATGGGGCTGCGTTCAGGCCGCTCGTCCAAACCCCACTCAGGCGGTGCCTATTCATAAAGTGATAAAAGATAAGCCCATCATTAAAGTGCCGGGTTGTCCGCCCATTGCAGAGGTAATGACCGGCGTAATTACCTATATGCTGACTTTCGGCAAGGTACCGGAACTGGACCGTCAGGGACGTCCGAAGATGTTTTACAGCCAGCGTATCCACGACAAATGTTATCGCCGGCCGCACTTTGACGCCGGTCAGTTTGTTGAACAGTGGGATGACGAGGGCGCGCGAAAAGGCTACTGCCTTTACAAAGTGGGTTGTAAAGGGCCAACAACTTATAACGCCTGTTCAACCGTACGCTGGAACGAAGGCACGTCCTTCCCAATTCAGGCCGGCCACGGTTGTATCGGCTGTTCCGAAGATGGCTTCTGGGACAAAGGTTCCTTCTATGACCGTCTGACTGACATTAACCAGTTCGGTATCGAATCGAACGCTGATGAAGTAGGCACTGCCGTTGCTGGTGGTGTAGGTGCAGCGATTGCTGCCCATGCTGCCGTTAGTGCGGTGAAACGCGCGCAGCATAAGGGAGAACAAGAATAATGAACACGCCGTTAAATTCTAAATTACTCGACAGTTCTGGCCGCCGTATTGTGGTGGACCCGGTGACACGTATTGAAGGTCACATGCGCTGCGAGGTTAACGTTGACGACAACAACATTATCCGCAATGCGGTATCCACCGGCACCATGTGGCGAGGTCTGGAAGTCATTTTAAAAGGCCGTGACCCGCGTGATGCCTGGGCATTCGTTGAACGTATTTGTGGAGTGTGTACCGGTTGTCACGCACTCACCAGTGTGCGTGCGGTAGAAGATGCGCTGGGCATTGATATTCCGTTAAATGCGCACCTTATTCGGCATCTGATGGATAAGACCCTGAATATCCACGATCATGTGGTGCACTTTTATCACCTACATGCGCTGGACTGGGTGAACCCGGTTAATGCGCTGAAAGCCGATCCGAAAGCTACCTCTGCCCTACAGCAGAAAATATCGTCGTCACATCCACTGTCCAGTCCGGGTTATTTCCGCGACGTGCAAACCCGCATTAAGAAGTTTATCGAAAGCGGCCAGTTAGGGTTATTTGCTAATGGTTACTGGAGTAACCCGGCTTATAAACTGCCGCCTGAAGCGGATTTGATGGCGGTGGCGCACTACCTTGAAGCGCTGGATATGCAAAAAGAGATCGTTAAGATCCACACTATCTTCGGCGGTAAGAACCCACACCCTAACTTTATGGTTGGCGGTGTGCCATGTGCGATTAATCTCGACGGTACCGGCTCATCCGGCGCGCCAGTCAATATGACCAGCCTGAACTTTGTGCTGGAGCGTATTCGCGAGGCCGAAGCCTTCATTAAGAACGTTTATATTCCGGACGTGATTGCTATTGCAACGCTTTATAAAGACTGGCTGTACGGCGGCGGTCTGGCTGCTTCTAACGTGCTGAGTTATGGTACGCACACAGTGGTACCGGGCGATAAATCCACCGACCTCATTCCGGCTGGCGCGATTATCAATGGCAACTGGGATGAGATACACCCGGTGGATGTGCGTAATCCGGATGAAATTCAGGAGTTCGTGGACCACAGCTGGTATCAGTATGCTAACGGCGCTAAAGGCCTGCACCCCTGGGACGGTGAAACAGAAGCGAAATTTGAACTGGGGCCAAACTTTAAAGGCACCAAAACAAATATTAAAGAGCTTGATGAAAGCGCTAAGTACAGCTGGATTAAATCACCGCGCTGGAAAGGTCATGCCATGGAAGTGGGCCCGCTGTCTCGCTACATCGTGGCTTATGCTTCTGGCAAAGAGTACGTTCAGGAACAAGTTGACCGCTCACTGTCGGCGTTTAACCAGGCCACTGGTATGGACCTCGGTTTAAAACAGTTCCTGCCTTCAACGCTGGGCCGAACCCTGGCGCGAGCACTGGATTCTGAGCTGTGTGTCGACTCTATGCTGGATGACTGGCATCAGTTGGTCAATAACATTAAAAACGGTGATACCTCTACCGCCAATGTGGAAAAATGGGATCCAAAAACCTGGCCGAAAGAAGCCAAGGGTGTGGGCACCAACGAGGCGCCGCGCGGTGCACTGGGTCACTGGATTAAGATTAAAGACGGTAAAATTGAAAACTATCAGGCAGTGGTACCGACTACCTGGAATGGTTCTCCACGTGATTCAGAAGGCAATATCGGTGCGTTTGAAGCGTCATTGCTTAATACGCCCATGGAGCGCCCTGATGAGCCGGTTGAAATCCTGCGAACTTTACACAGCTTTGACCCGTGTCTGGCCTGTTCCACACACGTAATGAGTGAAGACGGTCAGGAACTGACTAAAGTGAAAATTCGTTAAGAGAGCACTCTGTTGCTCTCTCTGGAGACTCAATTATGTCTACGTCAGTGAAAAGCAAAGCTGTTGAGAGAAGTCAGCTTACGGATAACCATCACAGTGGTGATGAGAAGGTTATCACCCGCCGTCAAACCGCGGTCTATGTTTATGAGGCGCCAGTGCGCTTATGGCACTGGATAACCGTGTTTTCCATCATCACGCTGTGCGTGACGGGGTATTTTATCGGTCAGCCTTTACCCACTTTACCGGGGGAAGCCAGCGATAATTTCCTGATGGGTTACATTCGCTTTGCCCACTTTGCCGCGGCTTACGTGGTAACCGTGGGCTTTATCGGCCGGTTGTACTGGGCACTGGTAGGGAACCATCATTCCCGTGAACTGTTCTTCCCCAAGTTTTTTGTGAAAGCCTGGTGGAAAGAGGTATGGCACGAGGTACGCTGGTACCTGTTTATGGAAAAGACGCCCAAGAAGTACATCGGTCACAACCCGCTGGCACAACTGGGCATGTTCTTTTTCTTCATCCTCGGCATGATCTTTATGATCTTCACAGGCTTTGCGCTTTACAGTGAAGGTGCCGGGCAGGGAAGCTGGCAGGATACGTTGTTTGGCTGGGTGATCCCGCTGTTTGGCCAGAGTCAGGATGTGCATACCTGGCATCGCCTGGGCATGTGGTATCTGATCACTTTTATTATGATCCATGTCTATGTGGCAATTCGTGAAGACATCATGTCACGTCAAAGTCTGATCTCCACCATGATCAGCGGCTGGCGGATGTTTAAGGACGATAAGCCGGATTGAGGCTCCTCAGAGGGATGCAGGCAATTGTTGACCCCGCCTGCGTCCCTTTTTCTTTAACCCATTTTAATGACTATTCTGAGCAACCGGATGACAGCCTTCAATCTCAATGTTCGCAGCCACTGCCTGAGTAGTCGCAAGCCTGAACATCCCGGTATATTTCTTGAGCGTTGTTATCTTAAACCGCTGCATATCAGCCAGTCTGAGCTGGCGCGACTGTTAGGCATATCCCGCCGACGTGTACACGAAATTATCAAAGGCCAACGTGCGATCTCTGCCGATACCGCTATCAGACTGGCCCGACACTTTCAGACTACGCCGATGTTTTGGTTGGAAAAACAACAGCTTTGGGAGCTGTACGATGCCAGCCGCCGATTTGTTAAAGAGGGTGGTTAGTAACTTTCCAATTGGTGAATAGTGTTGTTATATCTATATCCTTTATATTATTGTGGTTACTTGTAACGCCCCCCGTGACACCCCGCCATACGGTGATTCCTGATTTTTTACTAAGTTGGCATGCAACTTGATGTATGTAAATAAAATGTAATTAGCGCAAGCGCCAGAGAGTTTGAGTTTTACACCGTGCAAAGTCGATTGAATGAAAAGCAAATACTTATTTTGGGCATTGGCAATGTGTTATGGGCCGATGAGGGGTTTGGTGTTCGCTGTGTTGAGGCGCTCAACCAGAATTACGAGTTTGGCGAAAACGTAAAGATCATGGATGGCGGTACCCAGGGCATTTATCTGGTACAGCATGTTCAGGAAGCCGATGTGCTGGTGGTGTTCGACGCTATTGATTACGGCCTTGCACCAGGCACCTTAAAAACCATCTATAACGACGAAGTGCCTAAATTTATGGGCGCTAAACAGATGAGTCTGCATCAGACCGGTTTTCAGGAAGTGTTAGCCATGGCCGAGTTTACCGGTCATTACCCGGCAGATTTGTTGCTGGTGGGGTGTCAGCCGGTTGAGCTGGAAGATTTTGGCGGCAGTTTGCGCGAAGAAGTAAAGGCGCAGGTGCAACCCGCTATCGACATTGCGCTGGCCTACCTGACGCAGTTTGGTATTTCTGCGCAACGAAGCGCGGGGACGTCGCAGGCACTGGCGCCGGGTCAGTTAAACCTGAGTGAGTATGAGCAGGGCCGCCCGGATGAGCAGGCAGCCTGCCGTACCGGTGATAGCCGTGTCATAGGCAGTGCTGTAGGGGAAAGTACCAAGTAATGTGTATTGGCGTGCCGTTTCAGGTAATTCACACCGACAGCCACAAGGCTTACTGTCAGCGTGGCGCAGAGCAGCGCTGGATTGATATATCGCTGGTGGGCGATGTAGTACCAGGTGATTGGTTGTTAGTCTTTTTAGACGCTGCCCGGGAAGTGCTCACTGAAGCGCGGGCACAACAGGTGGAAGAGGCCGTCAGCGCTATAGAACGGGTGATGTGCGGGCAAAGTGTTGATCTCGACGATTGCTTTAAAGATCTGGTCGAGCGCGAGCCTGAGCTACCAGACCATTTAAAACCGCTTTTAAAATAACACAAGATAAGAGAACACTATGAACTCACCGCTGATCAATCGTCTTATCGACGAGTTAGGTTACCCTTTACTCGATGACGATAATTTTGAAGGTTTCATAGAGCAGACACCAATTAGTGTACTGTTTTTAACCGAAGATCCTAAACGCTTTCCGGAAAGCCTGGATGTAGCTGTGATCCTGCCAGAGCTGATCAAACAGTTTCCTCAGCTTACCCCGGCGGTGGTATCTGAAGATATTCAAACCGCCTGTCGCGGCCGTTATAACTTTATGGCGTGGCCGGCACTGGTGTTTCTTAAGCATGGCCAGTATCTCGACGCCATTACCAAAGTGCAAAACTGGGATGACTACGTACACGAAATCAATCGAATTCTGACGCTGGAGCCCCGCCCTGATCCGGGTATCGGTATTCCGGTAGTGTTTAATCCGGTGAGTAAAAGTTGCGGACAATAGGGGAACAACATGCGTGATAACAGTATAAACATCGTCAATGTCCCAATCGGGCCGGGCAGCCAGTCAGAAGGCGACATGGTGCTTGATTACATGAAGATGCCATCGGAAATGAACACCTATGATATGCCATCGTTTCCGGAAGAAAGTGAGCTGGAACGTTGCCCTCAGGCCATGAGTATCCTCGCCGATATCCAGCTTATGCTTGGCCAGATCAACGAAAACGGTCAGAGCAGCATTATGACGCTTACTGAGCTACCAGAGGCAGACTTAAACCTGCTTAATCAAATCCTCGGTGAAGGCGAGGTGAGCGTTCTGATCGATGGCGATAAGCCGGTCAGAATTCAGGAAACGGTAATGGCCGGTATCTGGCGTTTACGTACCTTTGACGAGCAGGGTAACGTGACTGCAGAAGCTATTGAGGTGGCAGAGATCCCCGAATGTGTGAAAGACCAGGCATTTGCCACTAAGGTGGATTTACCCGCCCGAATCGCCAGCCTGCCAGAAGGACTACTGAATGCGCCTTCAGTATTGATAGAAATTGCGGATACCTCAGTTGACTACCAGCGCGACCCAGGGATGGCTTCGCATGTAATAAACCTGTCGTTGTTACCTTTTTCGCCTGAAGACCACTACAGTCTGACCGAAACTACCGGTACCGGCAGTGTCACCATTTTGTCCCGCGGATACGGCAACTGCCGGATCACGTCGACTCAGGTGGATGGCCTGTGGCGAGTGCAGTATTACAACAGTACCGACCAACTAATCCTGGACACTCTGGAAATTGTGGCAATACCCGCAGTGGCTTGCGCCGCCCCCGAGGATCTGGCCGATTCAGCGGTCCGTCTGTCTGAAATTCGCGATGCACTGGTATAGGAAGGCAGAATGAGTTTTCAGGGTTTTGAAGGCAGTTATTTAGGCGACGCCAGCCGGATAGATAAGCAGGCCAGACTGGAATGCAAGATATGCTGGTATGTTTACGACCCGGCGGAAGGTGATGAGGTCTGGCAAATTCCACCAGGCACGGCGTTTGTCGACCTGCCTGACCATTGGCGGTGTCCGGAATGTGATGGTGACCGCGATCAGTTTATGGTGATAGAGGACTAACAGTGTCAAACGGTACAGCAGTTGTCGCTTTCTATGAATCGGTAGCCCGCAAAATGGCAGGCCTGCCGGTATACAATAATAAGCTCGCAGTGGATGCGACCGAATTTTTGTCATGGGAAGACAATTGGCTGGGCATTATCGTTACGCCCTGGTGTATGAATATTGTGTTGCTCCCGGGCGAGGCGTCTCATCATAACGTTCAGCAGGTTGGTGCTAAATTTCGTCAGAAATTGCCCTCCGGCCAATACGAGTTTATCCGTGCTTATGCCGGAGAATGTGGCGATTTTGCCACCTGCTCGGTGTTTTCACCGATGTTTGAGTTTTCATCACAGAGCATAGCGATGGAAACCGCGCAGGAAGTGTTGGCAGCGTTGTTTGATGCCGAAAACGTTGCGCCTTCAGAACGACATCAAAGCTATACGGTTCATAGCGAAATGCGCCAGGCCGCTGAGCTTGATGCACAAGACTGTGATGCAGGGAGTGCACAGCAAGTGGCCGATGATGAGACGCCACAGGTGAGTCGCCGGGCATTCTTAACCGGCAACTTCGCCCGGCGGGAGGACAGCAGACCATGAATATTGCTGCAGAACTGGCTGCCGGAAGTAAAGCGCATAACACAGCGACTAATCCGCTTACCGGCGGCATACAAGTAACCATTTGTTATAACCGTGACCATATCAAAGCCGTTGAGATAAACAATACCCGCCCGTTTGCCGTTACCCGCCTGTTCAGGGAAAAACCGGTTGATCGGGTATTGGCGATGATGCCATCGCTCTTTTATATTTGCGGGATGGGGCAGTTAATCGCCGCGCTCAGAGCCGTAGAGAGCGCCGCTGGCATTAGCGAAACGTTAGTCATCAAACAAGCCCGGGATACGCTATTATTTGCAGAGTCTTTACGGGAGCAAGTGTTTAGCTGGGTGACCAACTGGGCGCCGCAACATAAATCCAGAATGAGTAATGTGGTGGACTGGTTTAATCAGTGCCGTAAGCAACTTGACTGGAGTTTAACCCTGTCTTCGGCAACATCCGGTGAGGCGGGTTGTCAGCCGGCGCTAGAGCAATTGGCCCGGCAACTGGAAGAGGTTATTAAGCCATTATTACCGGCCAACCAGGCAGGATCCTCGTTAGCAACGATGGGATTATCAACCCAGGTATGTCAGTTGTTGAAAGCCTGCGGTAAATACCCGTTAGGACTGGCCGCAAAAACGTTAAACTTAACTGAGTCGCAACAGCTGACGGTAGTGTTGACATCGTTAAAGGCTGCGGAAGCGGAACAATTTTGTCATCAGCCAACCGTTAACGGAGCACCGGCCGAGACTGGCCGTTGGGCTCGACAAAATATTGAAGCCAGGGGATTTTTAATTGAAAGTCGCCTGCGCTCGCTTTACCGTGAAATAACCACAGCGCCAATGAGGCTCAGATCAATAGTCCGCCAGCATCAGTTTAGTCAGGCTGAGGGTACAGGCGTGCGCGGCTGCTCTGTAGTCGAAACGGCCAGAGGTTCACTGCTACATAAAGTTGAACTGGATAACCGTAATCACGTAGCTAAATACCAGATTATTGCCCCCACTGAGTGGAATTTTCATCCCCAGGGGAGTCTCAAAACCATGCTGGAAGGGCTATATTTACCCTGGGATCAGGTAACCCCGGTGGCGGAAACCCTGATAAAACTTCTCGACCCTTGTGTGTCGTGGCAGTTGGAGTTAGTCCATGCATGAGATGTCTATTGCAGAAGGGATCCTGCAGGTATTAGAAGAACAGGCCGTGAGCCAGTCGTTTGAAAAAGTCAAAGCGGTGTGGGTCGAGATTGGCCCGCTCGCCACTATCGAAGCCGACGCACTAACGTTTTGTTTCGATGCAGTAATAAGAGGAAGTCTGGCCGAAGGCGCCAGCCTGCACATTATAAAAATGCCGGGAAAAGCCTTCTGTTTGCAGTGTCTGGATACCGTCCCGGTCACGCAACGCTATGACAGTTGCCCTGTTTGTGGCAGTTATCACTTACAGATAACGCAGGGTGAAGAAATGAGAATAAAAGAACTAGAGGTGGCATAAACATGTGTACGGTTTGCGGTTGTTCAGAAGGTGAAGTTAAAATAGAAGGGCATGAGGGACACGCCCACGGGCATAGCCATGATCACACTCATATTCATGGGCATAGTCATGATCATTCACATGCCCACGGGCATCATCATCACGACCATGATCATCATCACCATCATGGCGACCATCATGGTGGACATAGTCACGACCATTCACACGCTCACAGTCATGAAGACCAGCATGACCACAGCGGCATTGAAAGTGATGGCGATAACATTCACTTCGGCAAAGGCCCTGCTCATGCCCATGTGGCAGGCCTTAGTCAAAGCCGAATGGTGCAAATTGAGCAGGATATTCTGGGTAAAAATAACCAGTACGCCGCGCAAAACCGGGTACGCTTTGAACAACAGTCGTTGTTTGTGCTCAATCTGGTTTCCAGCCCGGGATCAGGTAAAACCACCTTACTGACTGAAACCATTAACCGCATTAAAGACCGTTACACCGTAGGCGTAATTGAAGGCGATCAGCAAACGGCCAATGACGCAGACCGCATCCGCGAAACCGGCGTTCAGGCTATTCAGATCAATACCGGCAAAGGTTGCCACCTCGATGCGCACATGGTCGGTCATGCCATGGAGAACTTTTCCGGGATGACCGGCGGCGTGCTGTTTATCGAGAATGTCGGTAACCTGGTTTGCCCGGCCTCGTTTGATTTGGGCGAGGCGGCAAAAGTGTCGATTCTTTCGGTCACCGAAGGCGAAGACAAACCGCTGAAGTATCCGGATATGTTCCATGCTTCAGAATTGATGATCCTGAATAAAACTGACCTGCTGCCGTATCTGGATTTTGATGTCGAGAAATGCATTGAGTACGCCAAACGGGTCAATCCGGAAATCCGTATTATTCAGCTGTCAGCCAAAAGCGGCGAGGGCATGCAGGAGTGGCTTGATTGGATCAACACCAAACGGGCAGCCATCATTGAATCGCGTATTTATCTTTTGCAACAACAGGTAGAGCAGTTTAAGGCAATCTTATAATGACCACATCTCAACGTCCTATTCTGTTATGCGTTGATGATGAAGTCCGTTCGCTTGAAACTCTTGAGCGAACTCTGGATGAAGAGTTTGACGTATTAACTGCCAATAGCGCCGACCTGGCGCTGGAATTACTGAGAAGCCATGACGTGCAGGTGATCCTGTGCGATCAGCGCATGCCGGATCGTACCGGTGTGGAATTGCTAACCGAAGTGCGGGATCGCTGGCCTCAGGTCGCCCGGCTTATTTTGTCTGGCTATACCGACTCAGAAGACATTATCAAAGGCCTCAACGAAGCAGGTATTTTGCAGTACATCACCAAACCCTGGCACCCGGAAAGTCTGCTAATGATTATCCGCAGTGCGTGCCGGATGTGCGCCTTACAAAGTGAGAATGCACTGCTGAATATGGAGATGCGTCTTACCGAAGAGCAGGCCGAGCAGCAGGTTAGTGAGAAAAAAGCCCATCTGCGTAATAGCTTTCAGCTTGAAGAGATAAAACGCCATGCGCAAAGCCCGCTGAATAAAATCTGTGACCAGGTCAGCAAAATTGCGCCTTATGATGTCTCGGTGCTGATCACCGGCCCATCTGGTGCGGGTAAGGAACTCTTTGCCAGGGCGCTGCATTACAACAGCTTGCGTTCAGACCGGCCGTTTGTGGTAGAAAACTGCGGTGCCATGCCCGATGAACTGTTGGCATCTGAATTGTTTGGCCACAAAAAAGGATCGTTTACCGGCGCGATTACCGACCATGTGGGTCTGTTTGAACAGGCTGATGGCGGCACTATTTTTCTGGATGAGATTGGTGAGATCAGCCCGGCATTTCAGGTTAAATTGTTGCGGGTTCTGCAAGAGCGTGAAATTCGCCGCCTCGGCGAGCAACAGCGCCGCAAGGTCAATGTGCGGGTAGTGGCTTCAACCAACCGAGACCTCGAAGAAGAAGTGCGCGCCGGCCGGTTTAGGCAGGATCTGTATTTTCGTTTAGCCGAAGTCACCCTGGAGCTGCCGGCATTGTCTCGCCGTACGATAGATATTCCGGTACTGGCAAACAGCTTTTTACAAACCGCCATGCATCAATTCGACAAGCCGGTAAAAGGTTTTAGTGAAGAAGCCATCGCCTGTATGAAACGGTACAGCTGGCCGGGTAACGTGCGTGAATTACAAAATGAGGTACGCCGCATGCTGGTAATGTGTGAAGGCGAATGGCTAACTGCAGACCTGCTCAATCCGCGGGTCTTAAGAGCGGCGCCTGGCGGAGAGGATGAAGACATTGATATGTTTGCTGGCCTTGAAGGCACGCTAAAAGAAAAGGTTGAGCTGCTGGAAAAACGCATTCTGCGCGAGACGTTGATCCGCCATCGCTGGAATAAAAGCAGCGCGTCACTGGAACTGGGTTTATCGCGGGTAGGATTGCGTTCCAAGCTGGAACGCTACGAGCTTGAGAAATCCGGCGACTCAGAAACCAGTAAACAGCATTAAGGGGAATATCAGTATGTGTTTAGGGATCCCCGGCCAGATTGTCGCGATCAGCGATGAGGCCATGCAAACCGGCATTGTTCAGGTTTCCGGTGTAAAACGCGAAGCTAACTTAAGTTGTGTGGTGCCTGCTGATGGTAACCTGCAAACTTTAGTGGGTAGCTGGGCGCTGGTGCATGTGGGCTTTGCCATGAGCATTATCGATGAGGAAGAAGCCCGGCGAACGCTGGAGATTCTTGCTGAGATTGGTGAGTTACAGGAAGAACTCGACGCCATGCAGCAGGGTGCGCAGGGATAACGGTGATGAGCGAGCCTACCGATAACCAGTCAGTTCTGTCGGCATTGTACCCCTTTACCGGCCAGGCTCCGGCTGTTAACCCTAATGATAACGACGAGTTAGATAGTGCCCTGGTTGCCTCTGTTCAGGCTAAAGCGCGTGACAGTATCGCCGTGAAGCAGGCTTTTTTTGAGCGCCACAGCAAGACCTTGCTGGCTGCTGCAAAACGCATTGCGGACAGTTATGCACAACAGGGAAAATTGTTAACCGCAGGCAATGGCGGTTCTTCCTGTGATGCCGCGCATCTGGCTGTAGAGTTTATGCACCCGGTTACTACCGGTCGCAAAGCGCTGCCAGCTATCAACTTATCTCAGGATACCGCGATGATGACGGCAGTGAGTAATGATGTGGGTACCGAACATGTCATCACCCGGCAGTTATCCGCGCTGGCCAGCCCCGGTGATACGCTGGTGGTGTTCTCCACCAGTGGCAACTCAGCCAACTTAATCGAAGCCTGCAAAAAAGCCCGGGCCATGGATCTGAGCGTGATTGCCTTTACCGGCCGAACCGGTGGAGAGCTGCAACGACAACAACTCACCGATGATTGTATTACCGTACCCAGCGACAGTATTCACCGCATTCAGGAATGTCACCTGGCCTGCTATCACATTTTATGGGATCTGGTGCACAGCCTGCTGGCTGACAACCGGTTGTCTCAGGAGAAGAAATAATGAAGTTTGTCGATGAGTTTCGCGATCCTCAAATGGCCCGGCGAGTGCTTGAACGCATCCATGCCGTGGTAGAGGAAATCCCCACCACCGCCCAACGCCCGTTACAAATAATGGAAGTATGCGGAGGCCATACGCACTCTATTTTTCGCTACGGACTGGAAGAATTGTTACCCGATAAGATTGAAATGGTACATGGGCCTGGCTGCCCGGTTTGTGTGCTGCCGATGGGAAGAGTAGACGACTGCGTTGCCATTGCTGAACAACCTGATGTGATATTTACCACTTTTGGTGATGCCATGCGTGTGCCAGGCTCGAAAAAAAGCCTGCAACAGGCCAATTCTGATGGCTGTGATGTACGTATGGTTTATTCCCCCATGGATGCACTGGATATTGCCCGTAAAAATCCGCATAAAAACGTGGTGTTTTTTGGGTTGGGTTTCGAAACCACTATGCCGAGTACGGCATTAACGCTACTACAGGCGGATAGGGAAGGCATCACAAACTTCTCGCTGTTCTGCAACCACATCACCATCATTCCTACCATCAAGGCGATTCTGGATTCACCAGATATGGTTATCGATGGCTTTTTAGGGCCCGGTCATGTATCGATGGTGATTGGTAAAGCGCCTTATGATTTTATTGCCAGTCATTATAAACGCCCGCTGGTGATTGCCGGTTTTGAGCCGCTGGATATTCTGCAGTCCATGCTGATGGTGGTAGAGCAAATCCGTGATGGCAAGGCGCTGGTGGAAAATCAGTACAAACGAATTGTTCCCGAGCAGGGTAACAATAACGCCCTGAAAGCCGTTGGTGAAGTGTTCGAGCTGCGCGAATTTTTTGAGTGGCGGGGCCTGGGGTCAATCGACCATTCAGGGGTGCGCATTCGTGAAAAATACGCCCGATTTGATGCTGAACGCTTATTTGCCGTAGAGCCTGCCCACGTGGCCGATCCTAAAGCCTGCCAGTGTGGCGAAGTGCTCAAGGGGGTTCTCAAGCCCTGGGAGTGCAAATTGTTTGGCGAGCAGTGCAACCCCGAAACACCTATTGGCGCGTTGATGGTATCGACTGAGGGCGCCTGTTCCGCCTACTACAGCTATGGCAAAATCGACGTAAAACAAGCCGTTTAACTAACCGAGTAAGCAGTATGAATAAACCTAAACGGACCCTGCGGGCCAAAACCATCACCATGGCTCATGGCGCAGGCGGCAAGGCCATGCGCGATCTGATTGAAGATGTATTTGTGGGGACCTTCGCTAATCCCGACCTGGAGCAACTGGAAGATCAGGCTCGGTTTGAATTGGCTGAACTAATGCAAAGTGGCGCACAATTGGCGTTTACCACCGATTCTTACGTGGTAGACCCTGTAGAATTTCCGGGCGGCGATATTGGCTCGCTGGCGGTGAACGGGACGGTAAATGATATTGCTGTGTCTGGCGCGATCCCAAAGTATTTGTCTTGCGGTATGATTTTAGAAGAAGGGCTCGATGTTGAGCTCCTGCGGCGTGTGGTTGCGTCAATGAAAGCCGCCGCTGATAAGGCCGGAGTGACCATCGTCACCGGCGACACCAAAGTGGTACCGAAAGGCAAAGGCGATAAAATTTTTATCAATACCAGTGGCATAGGGGTGATCCCTGAAGGCGTTGATATTTCAGCGTCTAACTGCCGGGTAGGCGACAAAATTATTGTTAATGGCCTGATAGGCGATCATGGCGCGGCAATACTTAATGCCCGCGGTGATCTGGCGCTCGATGTGACGCTGGAAACCGACTGCCAGGCGTTAAATGAGTTAGTCCAAACCATGTTGAAAGCGTGTCCGGATGTGCACGCTATTCGTGATGCCTCCCGGGGCGGTGTGGCTACGGTTTTATGTGAATTCGCTGAGTCATCCGCCGTCAGTATTCGTTTGCAGGAAGAACATATCCCGGTAAGAGATACCGTGCGCGGTGTCTGCGAGATCCTGGGGCTCGATGCACTGTATTTTGCTAATGAAGGTAAACTCGTTGCGGCAGTCCCGGCCGATAAAGCTGAGGCGGTGCTTGAGGCGATGCGTAATCACCCGGCCGGTAAAGATTCAGCTATTATTGGTGAAGTCATTGAATCGAACTATAACCGCGTGCTGGTGAAAACTCACTTTGGCGGAGAGCGCATTCTGGATATGCTGGTGGGTGAGCAACTGCCGCGGATCTGCTAGCGCTTACATAATTTTTTGTTAGCTGTGCGTTTGTTCGTAGCTCTCCAACAATTTATAAGCAATGGACTGTTGTTCCAAACTTAAAATAGTTGTTTCTGATACAGAGCGCACCAGCTGGTACTCTTGTTCTTTTTTGATGATGCCCCGATTGGCAATCTTAAGAAAGTTTCTGAATGCCTTATTATGCATCGTAGTGAGAGAAGGTAAACCGCTCTCCTTCATTTTAAGATTCAACTTGTTCTGTTCATCCTGGCGCATTAAAGCAGACAGTTCTAATGCGTCGTTAGCTGCCAGCCTTACAGAAGTTAAAGATCCTTTTAACAGATTCTGTTTGGTAAAAATATCCATGGCTGATGGCTGTCCCTTTTCAAAAACAAGGGCTGTAAATTCAGCGAGAATTTCTTTTTCTGTTTTCATATCAGCACCGCAAGACGGTTTGAAAGGGCTTACAGTAAAAAGCTGACTCACTCATCCCTGAATGCCTTACATATTATTTAATCTTAATAGCTTACGGTAACATTCCGGTAATATGCAATTGAGTTAGTGAAGGTTGTGCTGGCTTATAATGTGTTAGCGCAACATTATATGAAGCCATCGGTGTTAATAACGCAAAAAAGGAGCCGACCCTAAGATCGGCTCCCGCCCATGGCATTCAATAGTTGGTGTGGGTCACCTAAATTGAAAACAACGATACTCCCATCATTGCAATTACCAGCCCAATAACTCTGTTTGCAGAAGGGATGCTACGCGAGACCAGTTTCGACACAGCAAAGCCCGCCGCTACCAGTGTGGCGCTGGTAACGAGGAAACCTGAAGCAAACAGATAAGGGACGGAGCCGGCGGTCTCGAGACCATGGGCAAAACCGTGAAACATTGCAAAACAGGCAGCCAGGCTAACCGCCAGGCCCTGAGTTACGTTCTTACGAGTGGCAATAAGTAAGCCGGTGATTACAGATGTCAGGACGATGCCCGTTTCCATAAACGAAAAGCTGAAACCTGCTAAGCCTAATGAAAAACCACCAATCAATAATGCAAAAAATGCGGCAAGCATGGCCTTGCATTGTTTACCTGCAAAACCTGACGCCCAGTAGCCCATTGCTACCATGGCAATAAGGTGATCAATACCCATCAGGGGGTGCGACAAACCAGCCAAAAAAGCATTCTGAACCGTCTCGTGACCGGTATGCGCAAAGGCCGGTGCGGTGGTAGCAAGTGTGAGTAGAAGGCCGCTGGATATTTTTTGTGTACGTGTCATGTTTTTACCTTACTGCGAAATCGAACAGTTATTAATGTGTTGTTGCCTGTATAGATGTTTAACAACAACTTTATTGTAATGGCTACTGCTTTAGCATTTCTTTAATTAACAACATTTAGCAAAACGGGTGCCAAACTAAAATTTACCGATTAAACTATCGTAAGTCTATGAAGTTAAATTGTTTTGTTGTTTTTGTGTCGAACGAGCGAAAGCAGGGTGACTGGTAACTTGCTTGCCAGTTAGCAGGCAATTGGCAACTTCCTGTGCGCAGCGTAAAGGACTGTTATTACTTATCTATTAACGGTGCAGCTCACTAATGGATAAAATGAATATCACCAAGTTCTGTCTGAAGATAGCGTTTAAACTCCACTGCTTTGCTGGCGGGAAAAACAAAGCCCGGCGGATTTCCCGGTGTTGTTGGATTATAGGGGAGGGAAAAATAGCAATGTTCCCTTGTGGTTTCTAACGCCACCCGTGTCACTTTGTGGAGCGTAATTGAGGTTGAGCCAAACTGAATATGACCGTTGTTAAACGTTACATACTTTACCGGATCCTTTACCGTGGCGTCGGGCATGGTTTTGTACCACTGCACTATCCAAACCAGGTTAAAAACACCAAGCATCAGCAACAGATTGACTTCTTGTCTCACTACCCAGAGTATTAAGCCCACACTTAAAGCGGCCAGGATACCATGCACTAATTTTGCTTTATTGAGGGGATGGGCTGAGGTCATTTATAAAGTCCGTTTTCATACATGGCTGCGGGTTAATAGTGGCCTGCTCTGGCGCTACTGCAACACTTAGCTATACTTATACCGAATTGCAGACAGACTATGCAATCTTTTAATCCCAGATTATAAAGCTCCCCGACTGTTTCTTTGAGTACGCAAATTTTCGATGTTTGGAACTTAGCCAAAAGGATAAGACGATTTCCCTTTCTTCTTGTACGAAATATCTTACAAAGCTGTGAGATATGGTGGATGCTTGTCTGTGCTAAAAACGTCGCTTCATTTTTAACGTAATGAAAAATATGAATTAAATTTATTTTTGTCAGCTTTGGCCGGCAAAGTTGACGCAAAAATATCCGACAGTGGATTAGCGTTCTTTAGTTATAAGCGTACTATGAACGTGTCACAAGGAAACACGACGAGTCAGGAAGACACACGGACGAACTTGGGATTGCTCAGGATGAGTAAGACAGGGTAAGGAACTCTGTTTAAGGATAAAGGACCGGTCGGGAAGGCCTAAAAGGACAACTCCGGGATGGAGAATGCTGTAGCAGGATGTACAGCTTATATAGGAATAATGGAAAGGGATCTGTTCAGGAAGAACAGCTCACGCAGGATGATGTGAGAAAAGAAGGAAAGGGGCGTATACGGATTTTAATCGGGAAGATTTTAGTCGCAAGGGATCGCTGAGAAGGAAACTCAAAATTCAGAGAAAACGATGACTTCGGTCATCGTTTTTTTATGGTGGTGCGCCGGGCATGGCGCGTAGTGCTTTAGCACTGTTCGACTCACTGTGGTGGTGGAGTATAAGAAATATTAACGCTATGTACTACCCACTGTGTCAGCTGTATTTAAGGCCAGTTGCACGTGTGTCAAATGGGTACTTTTCAGGAATCAGTGAAGTAGTTGTCATCAAGATAGACGCAATATAACTGGTCTTTGGTACTGAAATCCGCAATGAGATATGTGAAAGCCCTTACCTCAACATGTTGCATGTTCAAGTGATGGTCTGTTTTTTGTGCTTCATGCGCCAAAATCGAAGTCGCGTTGAATGATGTAGTCACTGAATGAGGCTGTGGCTGGTGGAGCTCGAAGTGGCGGCATTAGAGAATCGTTTTTTGCTTCAAGAAGAGTCTGCTTGTCAAGGTGCGCCAAAATCTTATGGATAACAGCCGGATCCGTAATACAAGTAATAATTTTGACGTTGGTTTTTTCACAAGCCTCACAGACTGTGATGTCAATATTGAATACTCTTTTTAACCTTTGTGCCCACGACATGCTTCGCGCATGGTATGGTTTATCTGAATCTTTCAGATGCTCTGCTAAGCGAGGGCTATTCTTACCGCGTTGTGAAGCCGTTACCTCGGCACGCACCTTAGCATTGGGAGCAAACACGCCATAAAACCTCGTAAGGTTTAGCCTCGGCACTGGCACCAGTGCCGCGAGCTTGCCTATGAAATCCAAGGGAGTAAAAAAGACATGTGTGGTACCGTCTTGATAGGGAGTTTTCAGTTGATATCTTACTTTTCCTGAATCGGTTAGACTCAATCGTTGCTCGCTTAACGCTGGCCTTGAGATATATCTGCATAGCCTTTCCAGTTTGTCAGTTTGATGGCTGTCTGCAAACACCCCAGCGTGTAAGCTAAAACCGTTTATTTGAGCTAATTGACCGTAATGTTGTTCGTCTTTGGCAGGTAAGGTTTGCAAGGCAAAGACTTTTTTGCCTGTATCTGGTCCTACAGCAATGCGGTAATTGACAGAGGCTGCTTGCAAGGGCAGTAAACTATCTTCGTCATCCATGGGTAAATCGAGAAATGTGTTGTCCATATCCCGTTGAACGAGCCCGGCCTTCTCCAAGTAGGTCGCGATGCGATGGCTAATGACATTCACGAGGGTTTCCATATCATTGTGGTTTGGTGCTTTAACGCACTTGAATTTGGACTGTCCACACTCCTGAGTGATAACGCCTTCCAAAAAGAGCATGTGAAAGTGAATATTGAGATTCAGTGCACTACCAAATCGCTGAATGTAAGTCACCGCTCCTGTGTTTGCTTGCTTCTTAAGATACCCAGCCCGATGCACAATATCGCAAGAAATAGCACGATGAATGATTTGCATGATTTTACTTAAGTGTTTGGGATACCTAGCTAGAAGTAGACGAAGCGGGATGGGTAAACTCAATACCCATTGGCGTACAGGGTAACCGTGAAGAACATCTTCAACTAACAACTTGGCACTTTCTGCCATCCTTCTTGCACCGCAACTTGGGCAAAATCCCCTGCGTTTGCAGCTGAACGCCAGCAGTTTCTCATGCTTGCAGTCGTCACAAACTACACGCAAAAAACCATGCTCAAGCCGACCACACCTAAGAAACTCTTCAAACTCTTTTACCACATGAAGTGGTAACGACTTCCCTTTTTGTGAAAGCTGCTTCTGAAATTCTGGGTAGTGGCGTTCGACCAATTGATACAGTAACGTCTGCTCTGGACGATGTCGTTTATAGGTATGAGAGTGAGTTACTAGCAATGGCGCCTTTATCTTGAATTGGCATCACAGTGTGTATATGATTTTAATGTAAATCTACTGATCAATAGGGTGGGAAATTTATAGTCTCAAGGTCCGAAAAACGTACAATGCAGCCCCTCATACTTTAGCTTCCAACCAACTGAGCCTTTTCATTGCCTTGGCAGAAAAGCTGATTTCCAACCTTAGAATGCAAATAGCCAAATAAAGGCGCGGTTTTTATTGTCGCGGCTACCAATCGGCTGGATAAACTTGATGAAGCATTATTACGTTCAGGAAGGCTTGATCTTCATGTCCATGTTCCTTTCCTGGATAAAAATGCCCGGCGCTGGTTTATCGAAAAGTTCTTGCAGTACGACGTTTACGAAGAGGCTATAGATGTTGATTTAATCGTATCACTAACGGCTGGTATGAGCGGTGCAGATTTAGAGAAGGTTCATCGGGAGACAGTGCTTCAGGCTCTAAGTAAGAATACTGGCAAAATTGGTCAAAGTACGTTACTGGAAGAAATTAATATTCTTAAATATGGCGCTAAACGGACACTTGATAAGTGCGCAAAAATGCTGGCAGAAACCGCCTTTCATGAGGCTGGTCATGCGGTTATCTCAAAAGTTCTGATGCCAGAGAGAATAATTGAACAAATAAGTATTGTGCCCAGAGAACAAGCTTTAGGAATGGTGGCCTACAACAGGGAACAAGAAATTGATTACACGAAAGCTTTTTGGTTCTCGCAGACATGTGTAGCGTTAGCTGGTCGAGCGGCCCAGGTAAAACAGTTCGGAGATGAAGGATTAGATACCGGTGCCAGCAGTGATTTGAGGCAGGCCATGTGGTCTGCCTGGAATCCTGTTGCCAAATACGGAATGCATCCCGATAGTTACAACTTAGACACCACAGTGTTACATGAATGGAGCGGAGACGTTTACTTTCAATCTCAGACTGAAAAATTAATCAAAGAGTGGCTGGATGAAGCAACCCTGAAAACTGATCAATTAGTTGACCAATACTGGGAGCAAATAAGCAAGGTTGCACAAGCTTTACTGGAAGAAGAAGTGTTATCAGAAGCGCAATTTAAGTCGTTAATAGAGTAGAACAGTAAAAGTGGAACAAGTTCTATTTTTTGAGGCTTTGATAAACCGATATCCAATCATCAACGCTCACTTTGCTGACCAACTCGCCAATTAAGTTGTAGGGAATGTGTTTGGGGTTTTTAAAACGGATACAACTTTTACCCATATCCAGCTTAGTAGGTACCGCTTCGGCGTAACGGACCCGAAACCAGCTTTCGAGCTCAGGCATTGCATAAATGCCCATATGATAAAAGCCATAATGGCTTTTCTGTGCCGCCAGGTTCATAAAGGGTAATGGCAATTCTGGGTTGCAATGATAACCGGCAGGGAACAGTTGATGGGGCACCACATAGCCAATCATGTTTTAGTTGATGCATTCGCTAAATCTGGCTGGCAGGTTATCCAGTATTGTCTGGCGTAACTGTGATATTACCCGCTGCTTTTCCACGGGTAGGGCGGTAATGTACTGGTCTACCGATGTGTAACTCTGTGCGTCGGACATAGTCGCTCCTGGCTAACTTAGGTTAGATTGCTTAACCACTATGCCTTAAAGGTTGTCCTGATTACCAGCAAGGTGTTGCAGGAATTGGAATGCCTGTCGAGGGCTCATGGTTTCCGGCAGGAACTCAGTCTGGCCCATCTCTTTGAGCAATTTAGTAAACTCGGCACTGCCGCCGGCGTAGCCCATTTTCCACTGTTTGAAAATAGGGGCGGTGATTTCCTCATAGCTGATAATAGTGATTTCGTCATGGCGGGGGTCATCAGCAATATCCAGGTAAAGCTCGTTAACGGCGCTGCGTTCGCCTTCCAGCGCCTGCAAAAAATATTGTTGTTCGTAAGAAAGCATACCGCAAATGCCCTCGGCCTGATTGTTACGGCGGGCGGTGTCGAGAATGGATTTCAGATCGCTAAGTGACATTTCCCGCGAGGCATGGCTGTAGTACACCAATCTCACTAACTTCATTTTTACTTTCCTTTTTTCTAAACTGCGTAATTGTTTGCGTAACTGCAGGCAACGACTATCTTTCAAATATAGCAGAGTTTTCAGAAACGGTAGTGTTGGGTAAATGTATGGAAAATCCAGTGTTTTTGGTTGGTCAGAGTCCAGACTTAGCGGCATTTTTGCCGGATAACACAATGCACTGCGAAAAATTAACCAGCCTGAGAAACGCTAAAAAGACACTGCGCAGTTGTAAGCCCTCACTGGTTATACTCTGTGTAGGCTCCGATGATGATATTTCCCTCTGTCAGTCGGTAGCCCAGTATATTCGTCAGGGGCTGGTTAACCAGGATACCCGTATCATTCTTATGCATAACCCCACTCAGCAACTGGACGAAGTAGTCTGGCTGGAAGAGTACCAAATCAATGCCTGTTTAACGGCGTCTGAAGCGAAAGCCAAGTTTAATGCCAGTGTGCTCAAACGGGAGCTGGCCACTTTTGAGTATATTGAAAACACCTACCGTCAGCACGATGCAGAAACAGAATTGCTGGTGTGTATCACACGCTTTTCACGAGGCGACGAAAAGCTCACGGCGCTGCTTTCAACCTTCTCAAATGCGCTGGCGAGATTATGCCATGCCCACTGCAGTTTCGAAATTTACCTGGAAAACACATCGCGTTTTCGGGTGCGTGGTTCCGATACTGCCAGCAACGATCTGGCAAAAACTATGCAGGCATTGTTATCAGAGGGCGGGCTGCCGGCCAGCCTTGCTCAGGCAATAGAAGAACAGCATCCACAAATTCACCTGCTCGATGAAAGTGGCGGACTGGAGCCGGTTACCCAACTTATAACCACTCATATTGGTAGTTATCTGGCATTCCCCATCGTGGTGTATAAACGCGTAGTGTGTTTATTGCTTTACCTGATCCCCGAACAGGAGATGGAGCGGGTTTCCATGAAGCAGATTACGATTATCAATAAGGCCGCTGAGCAGCTTACGGTGTTGTTAGAGCGCAAACAGGCTGAGTCGAGCCTCAAGAAACAATATACCCGTCTGCGGGATACGCTGCTGGAGCTTAAATCCACTAAACAGGCATTGGCACACAACGAAAAGCTCGCCAGTATCGGGCGTATGGCAGCGGGTATCGCTCACGAAATTAATAATCCACTGTCATTTGTGATCAGCAACTTCTCCTCAATGGATAGCTATCTGGATAACATTATTCAGTTGCAGTCCATGCAGAGTGAGCTGTTAACTGCCATAGACATTCAGCAGGATCAAAAAGCGGCTCATCTCAAACAAAGTCTCAGTGAATTTGAGGAGCAGGCGGGTATACCGTTTATTTTGGAAGATATCAGAGCAATCGTCGCTGATTCTTTTAATGGTCTGCAACGGGTTAAAAATATCATTAGCGACTTACGCTCTTTTTCTCATAATCAGACCGGAGAAAAAGAGGTTTGTGATTTCTCTGTGCTGCTGGATGACACTCTGAAGATGATGCGATATGACCTGGATAACAAGGTTAGCATCCAGCGGAATGTTGAGTTCAATGGCGTGTTGCATACGCACTCAGGTCTCATTGAGCAAGTACTGGTGAATCTGATTAAAAACGCTGTGCAGGCAATGGAAAAGGCGGATACGGCTGAGCCGGTTATTCAAATAAGCGCTGCAGAGATAGATAATATGCTGCACATTCGAATTAGGGATAACGGCCCCGGCATGGCGGCCGACATCCAGCAGAAAATATTTGAGCCCTTCTTTACCACCAAACCCATCGGCGAGGGAACCGGGCTTGGCTTATCGGTGGTGTATAACATTATGCAGCGACTGGATGGTTCGATTCACTGCGAGAGCGAACCCGGTGTGTTTACCGAGTTTACTTTGTTGTTGCCATTAAAGCAGGAAAACGCGCAGGCTGATTGAGTTTTAAGGCGATTTCGGAGCATGCTTCAATTGGGTTTTACCGATAATTTTCCCATTGCATTTAACCGGCTGCCGTGTAGTATTTTATTTATACCATATACAGAGCAGGCGCGTGGCAACCACTTCGTTTTTTCAATCAATGAGTATGACATCACACCGCTTTACATGCGGTGTTTTAGGATTGCTGATCGATTTAATGTCGTTGCTCACGGTACTGGCTCACGGTTGTGTCAAACAGCCGGCGAGCATTCCTCACTTTAGTAAGCTTAATTTACTGCCATGCAGTTACGGCTTCTTCCACTGGTGCCTGGCCTGGTGGGCTGGTAACACAAAATCTCTTTAACTTAACTCATGCGTCTGCGCCTCGATTGAGCGGACGCGGCATTGTCACCCATTTTTTAAAGAGAGCAAAAATGACCTTACCTGTCATCCCCTTTTATCCACATCCTGCCCCGGCGCAGGCAATCCACAAGAGCTTAAGCCAGTCTGGGTTTATGCAAATCAGCGACATTGGTATAGAGCCGACATTATTAGCGGAAGTTTATGCGGTCAGCCGTGTATTTTTTACCGGCGATCAGCAAACCAAATCCCGCTGCGGTTATCGCTCTGCTCAGGAAAACTTTGGTTATCAGGGATTGCTGGAGGAAAACCTGGATCCCACCGCTCCGGCAGATATCAAAGAAACCTTCACTATGCGTAGCTTCGTCCTGGGAATTTGAAAGGGAACAGCCACTCCTGGATTCTCACGTTTCGCTAGGAGACTTGCTAGCGCCCTCTGAGTGGGCAATCATCTAGTTCATAAGCATTTTTGTTAAATAGATTTTATTCTTCGAATTTTTTGTTGATAAAAAAACAATTATATATATCATATACGAACCATTATCATTTGTATTTAGAGTATTAAAGGGTAAATTTATGAGAAATGTAAGTAGAGTATCTAAATTGGGTAAAGCGATAGCATTTGCACTAGCGGGACTGTCGAGCGCGTCCGCAATGGCGGCTATAGCGCCAGACGATATTGAGCGTATCACCATTAGTGGAAATAGCGATTCAACATTTCCACGCACCATGGCTGCCGTTGATTCTGGCAAAATCTTTGAGGGCAAAAAGACCTCAGTGGTAGAGCTTGATGAAATGCCTAACTTCATTGAGCCAAACTTAAGACAGATGTTTTCTACGCTGCCGGGGCTCTTCGTTTCAGATCAAGCCATCCCCAGTTTTTACAATGTGAACTACCGCGGCTTAGGAAACCCTCATGAGTCTGAGTTCGTGGGCTTTTTTCAAAACAATATTCCCCTAGCCGCAGACCTTTTCGGATACCCTACCATCTACTACATGCCGCCAGCACAGCGTATTGAGCGCATAGAATTCGTTCGCGGCGGGTCGGGTTTAATTTACGGTCCACAAATAGGGCCGACGGTAAACTTTATTACCAAGCGCGCAGAAGTAGGCCGCGATACGGGCTTTCGAACCGATCAAGCACTCGGGAGCAATGGGCTATATAGCACTTATAATGAGTTTGCCACTTCAACTGGAGACTTCGGTTTCTTTGCATCGGTAGACCACCGTTCGGCCGACGGCCCTCGAGATAATGAAGATTTCGATGTAACATCAGGCCACGTTAGTGTGGCTTATGAAGGGTTTGACGACATTCGCCTTGGTTTCGAACTTGATGTATACAACTCAGACTCTGGTGAAGCAGGTCGTTTGAGTACGACGGAATTTGAACAAGACCGCAATCAAACATTAACCCCATTCAATCGTGTTGAGATAGAACAAGTACTGGCTAATTTTACTTTTGCGCAGAAGATTAGCGATAGTGCGACGCTTGACGCGAATGTCTGGTATTCATACATGGACCGCTTTAGTCGCCGTTCTGGGCAATTTTCTGAGCCTGAGAATGAGCCTGCTACCACAAATATTGATCAACAAGAATTCGATAATTGGGGCTTCGACGCCCGTTATGCGCAAGCCTGGGGCGACAACAATGTGCTGACTGTGGGGACAACCTCTTACTGGGGAGATAGCCCAAGAACTCGTCACGTCAGTAGCGATATTCGCTCTAACCAACAGAACGCCGCTGACTTGCTATTCGATCAAGACCGTAAAATGACGTATAACGCCGTATTTATCGAAAATTTATTCAAATTCGATAAATTGAGTGTGGTACCTACCCTACGTTATGAGCGCGTTAATTACGACTTAGAAGAGTTGACTAAAAATCCAAGTCTAAACCGAGATCCTATCGACGTAGACGAGACTGAAAATGAACTGCTACTCGGTCTTGGCATGATGTATCAGCTCAACGAAATCAGTGAGCTTTATGCAAACGTTTCTGAATCTTATCGCCCTCAACGATTTGATGATTTGGCCAACCCCAATTCAGAACTCGCCAGCTCAAATGGCCCCGATGTTTCTAGTGCAATGAACTATGAATTTGGTTACCGCGCCATGCCTGTTGATGGTCTTGTACTTGACGTGAGCGCGTTTAGAATCGACTTTGACGACAAAATTGAAACTATTCAGGTAAATATCGCTGACATAGAGCGAGTGAACTCTGGCGACTCTCGCCATCAAGGCGTAGAGTTTAGCGTCGACTACGACCTTTTTGCGGGTCGTGCTGACGAAAGTTTTAGAATTTTTGCCAATGGCTCGTTGCTTGATGCCGAAATCGTCTCTTCCCTTAACGAGAGCCTGGTTGGAAATACCACCGCTTTTGCACCGGAGTATCTTTTACGCGCCGGGTTTATATACAACACGGAAAAGCTTGATGTCGCGCTTACTGCGACAATGGTAGACGAGCAATTTTGGCAAGACTCGAATGCGTCTAGAGGAACAGGCATCGATGAAATAGCCGCGCTAATTCCTTCCTATGAAGTTGTTGACCTGACCGCTGAATATCGTATCGATTCGCAATGGGCAGTATATGGAGGCATTAATAACCTTTTAGACGAGAACTATTATTCTCGCGTGAGAAATGATGGTATCGAACCTGCCCTCGAAAGAACCGTATTTGCAGGCGTACGCTTTCAAATGTAAATAGCAAAATTGTAAGCAAGCAGGGGCGATAACTTGGCCCTGCGGTGCGCGCTTATAACCAGCGTCTTTTCAGACCACCTCCACACTTCAACATGTAATAAAATCGCTCTTTACGACCATTTCTTTTTGTTTTACCTCGCCGTTAAATTCCCTCATATTCCCGCAAATAATTAATAGCCATTAGAACGCAGTTGCGGATTGCAGGGGCTTTAACGTTGGAAAACACATTGTCTACAGAGCCTAAAGTACGCATTTCAGCGCCGGTGATTGCCCTGGCAATGTATGCGATAGCGTCAGGCTATTTAATGAGCCTCATTCCACTTATGCTAACGCACTATGGCCTTGATACGTCGCTGGCCAGTTGGTTAGCAAGTAGCTTTTATGCAGGCCTTCTTCTCGGTGCGTTGGCCATTGAGCCTTTGGTTACCCGCTTGGGACACCGAAACGGATTTGTTTGGTGTTTAGGTACGCTCATCACTACTATTGCCATAATGCCTGCAATCCCTGACGCCAGCGTTTGGTTGCTTGCCCGGTTCGTTGCTGGCGTTGCCGTTGCAGGTGTATTCGTTGTTGTTGAGTCTTGGTTATTACATGGTAATGAAGCCGACCGCGCCAAGCGCGTGGGCCTTTATATGGGAGCGTTCTATGGTGGCAGCTCGTTAGGACAGCTTTGCCTTGGCTTTGTTGGCGTTCACGGTGTGATGCCTTTTGTCGCCATTTTTACTGCGCTACTTTTTGCTGTTGGTGTATTACTGCTTATAAAAAGCGATCAGCCCAGTAGCGCGGAAATCACACCACTATGGGGTTCTAGGGATTTTCCCCTCTAAAAAGACATAATCCTCTGTAGACCACACCAATAAATGGCTGCGGAGGTGGGTTACTACTTATAAGTGTGGCAAATTAGGTAAATATCGTACATTTAA